>Ga0316188_10000800_pt1 | contig 14437 bp, 13 predicted proteins | sample Phiworburrow1_MG_FD_204933 | JGI IMG/M metagenome (GOLD analysis project Ga0316188, IMG submission 204933) | Coastal sediment microbial communities from Maine, United States - Phippsburg worm burrow 1 | ecosystem: Environmental > Aquatic > Marine > Coastal > Sediment | place: USA: Maine...
GAGCAGCAGGCCGACGATGCCGCGCGAGTGCTGTGCAGCATCACCGACGAGATCGACCACAACCTGCTCGACGATCTCGATCTCGAGATCACCCAGGTCGTCGAGACGCGCGAGGGCGGTCGTCCCGGCGCGCCGACCCACAATGCATCCGGTCGACCCTGGATTCGAATGCAGGCGTCGCTCCTGACGCCCGATTCCGCGACGCCGTCACCGATCAGCGAGATCAGCGTCTCGGTCCTGTCCAGGCAAGCGCAGGCCGACAAGCTCACCCATGAGGTCGACCTCGACAAGATCAGCGACTACGTCGCCGCCGCCATCGGCAACTCGGGCAACGTCGGACTCACGCTCTACGAGCTGCTCCTCCCCCACCGGGTGAAGCTGGAGCTCGGCCGGTCGGAGAACATCCATCTGCTCGTCGACGAGCAACTCGGGCAGCTGCCGTGGGAACTTCTCGCCGCCCGCGACTCCGGCGGCCCGGCTCGTGGTGCGCTCGCGCTCCGCGCCGGCTTTCTCCGTCAACTGCAGAGCGAAATCGTGACCCGGCAGGGCTCCATACGACCCGCCGGTCTGCTGGCACTCGTCATTGGCGACCCTCCCACCAGTTTCGGCAGGTTGCCGGGAGCGCGTCGCGAGGCAGGCGAGGTTGCCGAGCTGCTGAAGAGCTACGACTGGGACGTCAGCGAGCACATCTCGCAAGCCGACGACGAGCCCGGGTCACAGTGGGTCGAGATCGACAACCTCCTCCACGCCGCCCCCTACAGAGTCGTCCATGTCGCAGCGCACGGCATCCTGGAACCCGACGATCCCAACCGCAGCGGCGTCGTGACCGGCGCCGGACCACACCATCGGCTGACCGCACTCGACTTTCGTTCGATGTCGGTGCAGCCCGATCTCGTGTTCCTGAACTGCTGCCACCTGGGCCATCTCGACGCCGCCGACTCGGACAAGCCACTCGAGTCATGGCTCGACCCGCGGCAGCTCCGTCAGCCGCACAAGTTGGCGGCAACCGTCGCGACGCAGCTGATGCAGAACGGTGTCAAGGCCGTCGTCGTCGCCGGGTGGGAGGTCGACGACCAGGCAGCAGCGGCGTTCGCCGATCGGCTCTACCGATGCCTGCTCGACGCCGAGCCGTTCGGCGATGCCGTACGCAAGGCGAGGACTGCGGCATTCGACGTCAGCGGTGAGACATCGAACACGTGGGGCGCGTACCAGTGTTACGGCGACCCCGACTTCCAGCTCGTGACCGGTTCGCGACCCAGCGGCCGGCACGAGCCCATCGTCAGCGACAACCAGTTGATCCAGAGCCTGCAGATCCTGACCGGCAATGCCGGACAGGCCGACGACGACTCCATCCGCAGACTCGCCGCCGACCTGCAGAAGATGGTCGAGGAGGCCGGCGAGCGACTCGACAGCGCCCACGTCACCTTGGCAATCGCCGACGCCTACCAATCGGTCGGCGAGTTCCTGAAGGCTGCCGAATGGTACGAACGCTGCTTCCGCTCCCCCGACAGCAGAGCCGAGCTGCGAGCGATCGAGCAGTACACCAACATGTTGATCAGCGAGGCGGCCGACGACACGCACGGCACAGACATCGAACGATTCCAGACCGCGTCCGAGAAGCTCGAGGCCACCATGGCGGCCGTCGGCGAGACATCGGGTCGACTCGCGCTCCTCGGCTCGGTCCACAAGAAGCTCGCGGTCCTGTTGGCCAAGCACCCGGATGCGGCGGTGCCGCCCGACTCCACACTCCCGAGGACCTCGCGGGAGGCGCTCGATTCGGCCAGGGCCGACTACAAGGCCGCCAGCGACCTGGCCCTCGCCGAACCCAGTGGTGAACCCGACCTCCACAGCGCCAACGTCTGGTTGCAGCTGGAACAACTCGCGGGAGCGGTGGGTCCAGCCCGGGCCAAGCTCCTCGACTTCGGCGAACGGCTCCTCGACCTCGCAACGCCGAACGCACGCGCACCGACCGAGTTCTGGGACCGATCCCAACTCGGCGACACCCTGCTCACCATGGCGCTGCTCAACGGTGACGAGGCGAGTGACCGGCTCGTCGAGCAGGCGATCGGCCTGTACGTCGCGGCCTTCGAGAACCGCTCCACCATCAGGCAGCGAGACTCCGTTCGCACCCACCTGGACGATCTCATCACGATCTTCGGCTCCCTGACCGACGAGGCTCCAGGACTCGGCCTCGTCAAGGACCTGCGGCACGCCCTTCCGTCGGGTTGACGCACGACGAGCACCGAGAAACGCCAGAAGCCCCTGCAGCGCAGGGACTTCTCTGGAGCGGACGACCGGGATCGAACCGGCGACCTCAACCTTGGCAAGGTTGCGCTCTACCAACTGAGCCACGTCCGCGAGGAAGCGACAATCTAGCAGTCACCTCGGCCGATCGGACAACGCGATGTGGGACCGTCTCGGGTCAGCGTTGTTCGGGCGGCCGGAGATCGACGCGCAGCGTCAGGATGCCGTCGTCGATGCTGGCCTCGGCGTCACCGAGCATTGCGAAGTCCTGGAAATCGAGCTTCGACTGTTCGATGAAGTGACGCCGCCCCTCCCCCTCGACGGGCGGCATCGGACGCTTCTTCACCGCCGCTGCGCGCTCCTTGAACCGTTGGACCATCTCGTTGGGATCGAACGTTGCCACGTCGTCGACCTTACTGGTCGGCGACATCCACGTCATCGGCGACATCCACCTCGTCGTCGAGTCCGATCGCGTCGAGTCGGACGATCCCCTGCGGGGTCGACGAGAGCGAATCGGGAACCGGGGTCGGCGAGAGCGAATCCGGCACCTGAGGCACGAGGTCGCTCATCGACGTGACCGGGCGTTCGGACAATTCGAACTCTTCGTCGATCGTCGGCGGCGACGACTCGGGCCGCAACGGTTCTGCACCCTCCGGTCGTACCTCGTCGAGCACGCGGCGTTGCGTCGCCGGGTCGCGCTGACGCCGCCAGTCTCGGTCCCCCATTCGCTCGAGCGGAGCGAGCACAGGAAGGTCGTACCTGGTCTGGCGGAACAACCAGATTCCCAACAGGACGAAGGCGAAGCCGACGACGACGAGTCCCCCAACCATGGCGTAGACGAGACGCGTCGAACCCGGATCGCCGGCTCCGATCAGGGCGGGCGCAGCGAGCAAGAGACCGCGTGCATCCATCGAAAGTGGTGAGTTGAGGTGTCGCACGCAACCGAGATTGTGCCAGTTCCGAACCCGGTTGCGTCGGATCACACGCGTCACCGCTGATGCTCGGGGCACCACACAGCCGTGCGACCACCGATCGTGTCGCGCCGCAATGGGTGGCCGTCGCGCTCACACGGAGGGCACTCGGCGCGTACCGTCGGCGACAGTGTCCCACGGTGACTTCCGCCGCGTCGCAGCATCGCCGGCAGGCGCCGCCGGATCGCAGTGGCCAAGCGTTCGACCTCGACATCGTCGAGGCAATCCGCCGGTCGCCGGGGATCGATACCCGCCCACCAGAGCACTTCGTCGGCGCACATGTTCCCGAGCCCCGCCACGACCGTCTGATCGAGCAACACCGTCTTGATCGCTGATCGGCGCCCGTCGATCGCCGTGTCGAGCCGGGTGGCGGTGACCGACGCGAAGTCGACACCGAGTGCCGAGACGTCGGGATCGAGGGTGATGCGCCCGAGCCGACGGGGGTCGTTGAACCTGATCGCCGGCTCATCGCGGCGATCTGCGAACAACCGCAGCCGATCCCAATCCGGGTCGTCGCGATCCGACGCGTACTGGAGCCGGGCGATCGGGGCCACACCGTCGACGATCACCCGTCCCGTCATCCCGAAGTGCAGACCGATCGTCGGCCCATCGGTGTCGACGAGCACGATCTTGCCCGCACGCCTGACCGACGCGATCGTCACCCCGGTCACCGCGTCGACGAACCCAGGGGATGCAACCCTCTCGTCGACCCACGCCTTCGCGACCGTTCGACCGACGGTGACATCGATCGCCGCCCGCCAGATCTCCGCTTCGAGACCCTCGGGCACGACTGCGACTCCCCGGCCCGGTCAGCCGTCGGACTTGGCGACGGAAGCGATGAACCGTTCGATCGGCTCGTCGAGCTGGTCGCTGTTGATCAGGAACGCGTCGTGACCGTGAGGCGAATCGATTTCGACGTACTCGCACGGAACGCCGTTGGCGACCAGCGTGCGATGGATCTGCTGTTGCTGGTAGGCGGGATACAACATGTCGCTCCAGATCCCGACGGCCATCGTGGGCGCCGCCACCCGCAACATCGCGCGGTCGAGTGATCCACGACCGCGAGCGACATCGTGGAGGTCCATCGCCTTGCCGATGGCCAGGTAGCTGTTGGTGTCGAAGCGTCGGGCCAGCTTCTTGCCGTGATACTCGAGGTAGCGCTCGACTTCGAACCGCTGCCACATGCCGAGCGTGTCGCCGACAGCCGCCTTGTCCGCCAGTTCACGACCGAATCGATCGGTGAAGACGTTGTCGCTGCGGAACGTCACCTGCGCGACCATGCGGGCGATCTCGAGCCCTTCGGCCGGGCCATCACCAGGCTCGGCGTCGTAGTAGTCGCCGCCCCGCCACTTCGGATCGAGCCGGATCGCCCGACGGCCGATCGCACCCCATGCGATCTGCTGGGCCGTCGCCTGCATGCACGTGGCGATCGCAACGAGGGATCGGACACGGCGCGGGAACATCACCGCCCACTCCAGCGCCTGCATGCCGCCCATCGAACCGCCCACCACTGCCAGCCAACGCGACAGTCCGAGGTGCTCCATCAGGCGTGCTTGCGACCGGACCATGTCGCGGATGGTGACGACCGGGAATCGAGATCCGTACGGGAGCCCATCGGCCGGATGAGGTGAGGCAGGTCCCGTCGACCCTTGGCAACCACCGAGCGCGTTGGCGCACACCACGAAGTACCGATTGGTGTCGACCGGCTTGCCGGGCCCGACCATCTCGTCCCACCATCCCGAGGCCGAATGCCCCCTACCCGCCGGACCGGCCGCGTGGCTGTCGCCTGTCCAGGCATGACAGAGCAGGATCGCGTTGGCGCCGTCCGCGTCGAGGGTTCCCCAGGTCTCGTAGGCGATGGTCACGTCCGACAACGCGACACCGCAGTCGAGCGCGAACCGGCGGTCGGTCGCGAACGTGAAGAACTGCCGATGTCCCGGCTCGTCGCCGGGCATCCAGGCGCCGGTCACAGGAAGGGGTCGGGCTTCACTCATGGACTCACGACACGGTACCGATCACCGGCTGAGCGAACGTCATACGTTGTTCGAAACCGGCCTCGTACGGCATGAACCCGTTGCGGTCCGGATAGAGCAACTGCACGATTTCGAAGCGCGCACCGCGGTACCAGGCGACCGCTGTGGAGAACCACGACCCCCACCGTTCCAGGTCGATCGGCGCGAACATGCAACGCAGATCGTTGTCGAGCAACCCCACGAGTTCGACACCGACCGGAATCTCGGTGCCGCCCCGACACGCATCGGCAACGAGCGTGACGAGCCCGTTGGCGGCAACCGGCGTCAAACCGAACACGGCGATCTCGGGAAAGCCGACCGCCGACGGCATCCCGATCGAATAGGCATAGCCGGGGGTGGGTGGCTCGGCGTCGACATCGGCGGCCACCGGCTCCAGCGCCCACCCCGTCGTCTCGATCATCCACTCGATCTTCTCCGCGTGCGGGATGTGGAAGTCCGGCAGTTCCATCCCGCCAGTGTTACATCTGGGGTCTGACCCCGGATGTAACGCCGGATCTGGCATGGGGCCACCGACCTAGAGTCGCCACCATGACCTCGACCGACGACCACATGCTGGCCGACCTGCGCGTGCAGGCAGAGGCGATGAGCGGAACCACGGCACTTCCCCGCCGGGACGACGGCGAGCCCGTCTTCGACGAGCCGTGGCAGGGACGAGCCGTGGCCGTCGCGATCGAGACCGTCGCGGCGCTCGGGGTCTCGTGGGACGACTTCCGCGACCGTCTCATCACGGCGATCACCGCTGATCCCCACCGCCACTACTACGAGTCATGGCTCATTGCGCTCGACGACCTCGTGGCCGCACATCACCTCGTCACTCGCGAAGAGATCGACGACCATCGGCTGACCGCCGCGGCGTACCGCACCACCGAGGACCAGCCCGACGACCTCGAGGTGTTCCCGGTGGACGCGAGCGAAGCGACGCTGTACGAACTCCTCACCACGATCTTCCGGGAGCAGTGGTCATCGATCCGCTTCGGCACCCTGATCCAGGGGGCCGTCTTCGAACTGGCGGCGACGGCACCGCCGACGATGACGATGCTCGACGGCTACCTGACCGTCGACCTGGGGCATTCGCACCTCCACCTGTGCATCGGCGACCACCGCGGCACGTCCGGCCGACCCGTCGACGCCGAGCTGGCTCGGCGACGTCGCTGCGCACACGCCGAACTGCAGCGACAGTGGGTCGACGGCGCTCCGGCCACCTGGATGTTCCGCATGTTCAACGGTGACGGCGACCAGATGCTGACGGTGCTGCTCCCCAACCCGTTCCTCGACGACGAGAACCGCCTGCTCGAGGATCCCGACTGGTCACGTCTCGCGCTGTGGGACGCGCTCCGCTCCCGGTTCCTCGACCTTCCTGCGGATCCCGTCGATCGCAGCGCCGATCACTTCGCCCACCCCTGACGAAGCAGCGACCGGTTGGATCGGTCGAGGTCAGGGGGCTGCGACGAGACCGGTCCCGATCATGGCGTTGCGATCGATGAGAGGGGTCAGCTCGTCCTCGGACAGATCGTCGGTGCCCTCCGGCCGGGCGGGCAGCACGAAGTACCGGACTTCCGAGCTCGAGTCCCACACCCTGACTCGTACGTCGTCGCCGAGTTCGACGCCGAACTCCTGCAGGACGGCGCGTGGTTCGGCAACCGCTCGAGCCCGGTACGGGAAACTCTTGTACCAGATCGGGGGCAGGCCGAGCAGCGGCCACGGATAGCACGAACACAACGTGCACACCACGAGATTGTGGACCTCGTCGGTGTTCTCCACGACGCGGATGTGGCCTTCCACCCCACCGATTCCGAGTTCGGCGCACGCCGCGTTGCCGTCGTCGAGCAGGCGCTGCCTGAAGTCCGGATCGGTCCACGCACGAGCGACCACCCGCGCTCCGTGATGCGGGCCGAATCGGTGCTCCAGTGCGTCGGTGAATGCGTCGATGGCGTCGGTCTTCACGACGCCCTTCTCGACCAGCGCCGCCTCCAGCGCCATCGCTCGAACCTCGAGCGGGGAGCGTGCCCTCCTCGATCCCGGGGTGTCGTAGTGGCGGTGACCGTGTTCGTCTCCGTCATGGTCATGTTCGTGGTGGTGGTCGCTCATGGTTCCTCCAGGTAGCTCTCCCACAGATCGATGACGAGATCGAAGGGCGGCTCGCCCTCGGCTCGTTGGTCGCCCCACAACTCCGACGAGTCGAACTGCACCGTGTAGATGGCCTCGAACTGCCCGTCGGGTCCACCTGGCACCAGCGGCGGCAGGTGCTCGGCCCCCGGCACGCGTTCGACCACCCCGACGGCTCCGCGAACGTACCGAGGACAACGGTGGTGCCCGTCGGGGCGCATTCTCCGCACCCGTACCCGTTCACCGACGACGAAGCGAGGCGACGGCGCGTCCGACAACACGGGCGTGGTGGTGAGCATCTCCACGAGCCCGGCGACGCGCTCGGGTGCATCGTCTCGCGGCGGAAGCCGAGTCGGATCGGACGCGAACTCCGAACGCCAGTGGTCCAGACGGTCCTGATCGATGACGCCGTCGCGGAGGAGCCGTTGCTCGGCGCACACGAGCCACTTCTCGGCGTAGCCGGACGAGAGGTACTCGGCGGGCGGAATCGCTTCGATGCCGGGACGGCTCATCCCTCCCGACAGCAGCGCAGTGGCCTGGATCCGTGCCTCCCACCACTCGTGACCGGAGGCCTCCGCCGACACGTCGACCGGCCCGAAGCCCGCCATGCCCCCCATGTCGTGGATCCCGTCCATTGCCGAGAGGCTAGACCACGGCTTCGCGACGGCCGACGAGTCACCCTCTCGACGGCCCGCTCCGCTCAGATCAGGCTGATGGCGTCGAGATCGAGAGCCTGGCGGAGGTGGCGTTGCGCCATCGCTCCGAACATCGCCTCACTGCGGTCGTTCAACGTGACGATCTGCGACGCCATCGCAGCGACCACCAGACCGCCGAACGCCTCACGACGGTACTGCTCCCACACCCAGGTCTCGTCGAGTTCGACGTCGTACGCCGCGAGCGACTCGAGGTACGCGGTCACCAGTTCGCGTTCATGGGCGCGGCGCTCCGGCGGAAGCAGTCCGGCGCCGATGAAATACGACAGGTCGGCGATCGGGTCGCCGTGCGCCGGGGTCTGCCAGTCGACCACCGTCACCGGTGGCCCACCCTCGGGTGTGGCGAAGAGCATGTTGTCCAGGCGGTAGTCACCGTGGGTGATCGATTTCGGGCCGCTTCGGCCACCGCGCCAGCGGGCGACGAGCCCACCGAATCGCTCGGCGAGTTCGAATTCATCGGCACTGAGATGCGAGCGGTACGTCCCGGCGAAGCCGGGGAAGAACATCTGCCACATCACTGCAAGGCTGTTGGCCGACTCGTCACCCTTGTCGCGCTCGATCCAGTCGATGTCGTACAGCGACGGGTCGTTCCATCGGGGACCGTGCAACTTGGCGAGTTCGCGCACTGCGACGTGCGCCTGCGACAGCATGCACCCGGCGACCTGGTCACCCTGGCGCGCCGGCGCCATGTCTTCCAGGACGAGCACGAAGTCATTCGTCTCGGACGTCCACTCGCCATGGAGGCACACCGGCATACGCATGTCGACGGTCGCAGCGAGATCGGTGTAGAAGCGAGTCTCACGTTCGTAGTGGCGCAGCATCGCCGCAGTGGCCAGGCTCGTCTCGTCGGTCGCCGGCAGCTTCACGACCACCGATCGGGGCAGACCGGCTTGCGCGTCCTGCATCGAGATGCGCACGTTGACTCCGATGTGACCGTCGCCGATGCGCTCCGCTGTGATCCTGCCGACGTCGCCGTCCAGCACTGCGGAGAGCCAGTCGGAGGTGACCTCTTCAGCTCGCATGCCGCGGCACGGTAGTGCCCGACCGCCGCTACCGTCGTGCCCGAGATGTCCGGGTCGAGCCGTGCCTTCCTGCTGAGTCCGAAGTGGATCGCCTTCCACGTCCTGGTGTTCTGCTCGATCGCCCTCATGATCTGGCTCGGCTTCTGGCAGCTCCGACGCCTCGACGAGCGCCAGGCGTTCAATGCCACCGTGACCGAACGCATCGATCAGCCACCGGTCCCCCTCGACGACCTCCTCGGCGAGGCCCGCACCGGTCCCGGTTCCGTCGAATGGCGCCAGGTCACCGTCACCGGCGAATACCTTCCCGACCAGATCATCTGGTTCAACCGATCGCAGGACGGGTTGGCCGGCGACAACGTGCTCACTGCGCTCGTCGACGACTCCACGACGGTGGTCGTCAACCGAGGGTTCGTCCTGCTCGACGACGACGTCACACCCCCACCCACGGGTGAGATCGAGGTGCTCGGCCGGATCCGTGTGCCGCCCGGCCGCCAGCTCGGAGAGCTGACGGACGCCTCCGAGGGGCCGCTGACCGAAGTCCGCCGAATCGATCTTCAGCGGCTCGACGACCAACTTCCCGGCGAACTCGCCCCGGTCTACCTCGACCTGATCGGCAGCATTCCCAACATCTCCGCGACCGACCCGGTACCGGTTCCCCCGCCGACATTGAGCGAAGGGCCTCACCTGTCCTACGCGGTCCAGTGGTTCATCTTCGCAACCGCGGTGTTCGTCGGATGGGTCCTGGCGGTGCGGCGCTCGATCGCCGCCCATCGACGTCCGAACGACGACGTCACGGACGGAACAGTCGAGCGAACGTCATCGGATTCCCCGAGACCAGTCGACGCCGCATCGACCACGACGACGCCCTGAACACCTTCGTCATCACGGATGCCACCTCGGACGGCAGTGTGTCGATGCGCATGTATCCCCGCCACTCGTCGACCGGCAGTTCGAAGAACGCGCCGAAGAAGTCACGCACCTCGTCGTCGTCGAGTCGCAGCAGCAGTTCGAGACCGTAATCGTGCAACACGCGGCTGCGACGGAACGCCGCGGGCCAGACGGCTTCGCCGACGATCGACGAATCCGCGGCCGGCGCGGAGGAATCCAACGACGTGAGGATCGCCGACGCCACACGTGGCGCTGCACGCAACGACGACGCCACGCTGAAGCCGGTCGCAGCATGGACGTACCCCGCGGCCGCACCGAAGGCGACGACAGGTTCGTCGAGACCCGGCCGGCTCCCCCCGAGCGGGATGCGCACGTACTCCGTCCGCACTGCGTCGGCCAACAGGTCGTCGGGGTGACGCCCCAGTCGCGCCGCCAGCCGCGCGAGGAGAGCGATCGGCTCGACGGCGGGCCGCGCTGCGAGCACGGTCTCCTCGACCATCCATCCATCGCGGACCGGCAACGCGTAACAGAACGTCGTCACACCACTCGGCCCGACCGTCGACGGGCGATCGTGCCCCGCTGTGACTGCGCGAAAGTCCATCAACGTCGGGCGTCCGAGATCACCGGGGGGCGGTTCGGAGAGCACGACGCCGATCGCGGTCTGCCAGGCCGGTGGAGTCGTTCCGGAGAGGCGGGCGAACGACGACGGCCACCCGCTGGTGTCGAGGACCAGCCGCGCCCGCAGCTCCGAACCGTCGGCGAGCAGGACTCGATGACGAGCCTTGCGCGGGGAACGCACATCGACCACCTTGCCGGTCAGGTGTTCGACGTCCGCCCGAAGGACCGATCGCAGCACACCGTTGTCGAAGACTCCGTACGGTCGGGAGAGTTCCGTCGTGCGCCGAGTGTGCACCGCGATCGTGTCGACGCGTTGGCCGATGACACCAGGAGCCGCATCGGCGATCGCCTCGACGCCGTCCAGGTCGTCGATCCATGCGCTGTACGTGGCGTTCCAGGCGTCGTCGGGGCCGACGAGCACGACCTCGATGCCACGGGCGAGGCAGGCGCCGGCGACTGCGCTGCCGGCAGGACCGTCGCCGATCACGACCACGTCGACCTCACGCGGGAGGGTCGTCATGCCATCAGCGGTGCTCGAGTTGCGCCATGCGACGGAACTGCTCGACGACGTCGGGTGTCGAATGGTCCGGGTCGAGCGTCCGGTACACCGTCTCGACGTTGACGGCGATCCGACCGAACTCGCCCCAGTCCTTGAACCGTTCGTCGTGCCCGAGCAGCCGCCCGATGTCACGCGCCGCGTCGAAGGCGTCCACACCGGCCGCCTGACGTGCGGAGGCCTCGGCGTCGACGAACTCGAGGTAGTCACGCACTGCGACGATCCCTGCTGTGTCGGTCAGCGGGCCGTGTCCCGGCACGACGGTGTCGACGCCGAGCGCCAGCATGAGATCGCAGGCCGCCACCCAGTTGGACAGCGGGCCCGCCCAGACGATCGGCATGCCCCCGATGAACAGGATGTCGCCCGTGTACACCGTGCGGGCATCGGGGACGTGAACGATCGTGTCGCCCGCGGTGTGTGCGGGACCGACCTCGATCAGCTCGACGAGACGACCACCGACCTGGATGTCGAGGTGCCGATCGAAGGTCGTGGTGGGCGTGACCAACTCGATGCCGTCGAAGTGGAATTCGCCGAAGAACGAACGAAACAGCTCGCCGACCTCGCCCGGCGCCTGATTGAGCGCGGCCAACATTGCCGGTGGCACCTCGACCATCTCGTCGGCGGTGGCCGTCGACGACACGATCTCGACGTCGGGCCGTCGACGGACGACTTCACCGTTTCCGTAACAGTGATCTCCGTTGGCGTGTGTGTTGACGACGGTGTCGATCGGTGCCGCCCCGACGACAGGGGACATCACGTCGAGCATCGCAGCGGTCAGATCGAGATCGAACAGCGTGTCGACGAGCAATGACTCGCCGTCTCCGACGACCAGGCCGGCATTGCTCCATCCCCAGCCACCGTCGGGCTGCAGATAGGCGAAGCAGCTCTCGCCCAATTCGTGCAGTCCCAGGGTGTAGTCGGTGCTCGCCATCACGTCATCATGTCACGGGCGACGCCGCCGCCAACGGGCGCTCAGACGCTCCGCCAGCATCGTCGTCGGCAGGTGCGTGTTCACGTCGGGGATCGTCGGGAAGACCGATGCATCACACACGTACACGGACTGATAGCCGAACACCGCGCCGTCGGCGTCGACCACCGAGCCCATCGCACAACTGCTCGAGGCATGGACGTAGTCGCCAACCGCCGAGGGCAGCCATCGTTCGATGGCCTCCGTCCCGCGCAGCGCATCGCTCGTCGTGCCGATGTCGTCGATCAGGACCTCGTCGACGATGTCACCGAATGGCGCCGTGCGCAGCAGCGTCAACGCGTCGCCGACTGCAGCGGCGAGCGCGTGGAGATCGGCAGGATCGTCCAGCAGGGCGAAGTCGACGAGCGGCGACGTGTCGACGCGCTCGGGATCGATCCGCACCGACCCCCTGCGGCCACGCGGTGTCATCAGTGCCACGAGGAGCAGACCGAACCCGGGAACATCGCGCCCCAGGTGGTTCATCGGCAGGAACTGAACGCCGTCGCGCTGACGCACCGCCCCGATCACCAGGCCGTCGATGTCGACGGACACACCGTCGCGCAGCGCCAGAGTGAGAGGCACCGACGGATGGTCCTGCAGACCGAGACCGATGCCCGGCGTGTCGAGACCCGATCTGAGCAGCAGCTCGGGCGTGCGGATCGCCCCTGCGCACACGATCACCCGCTCGGCATCGATCTCCTCGCCGGTGGCCAGCACGACACCGACCGCGCGGCGACCTTCGATCGCGATGCGGGCCACCTCGGCATCGGACCTGACGGTCAGGTTCGGGCGTCCCAGCGCGGGCCACAGATATGCCTCGGCCGACGTGACGCGACTCCGGGCACGTCGAGTGAGCCGCGCCAACTGTGCGTCGGGATCAGCAGCGAGCAGTGCCCGGTCGACAGGGCCGAGTTCCTCGTCGTCCGGCAGCTCCTCGGGCAGTGCGACGACATCCCACATGCGGTCGACGTCATCCCAGCCCCACGATCGATACAGAGCCGAATCACCTCGGAGCGCCACCATCGCATTGACCACCGACGAGCCGCCGACACCGCGCCCTCGGCGGTAGAGCGTGGCCTCTCCGCCTCTCACACGACGGGCCAGCAGGCCGATGTCGTTGCGATCTCGCAGATCTGCGGTCGCGAGGAAATTCGAGCCGGTGACCTGGGAGGGAACGGCCCCGGGGTCGAGACCGGGGCCGGACTCGACCAGCACCACCTCGCGTCGCTCGTCCTCGGACAGCCGGGCACCGAGCACACAGCCGGCGCTTCCGGCTCCGACGACCACCCATGGGTCTGACACGGGCCGAGCCTACGCAACCGTTGACACTCAAGAGTCGCTTCGATCCAGCCGATGACACAGTCATCATGCAGGACACGACGGAGCTCCAGGCGCCAGCCGCCAGATTTTCCGGCTTCCCGCCGCCACCGCCGGTCCGACCGGTCGGTGCGACCCCGCCGAATCTGATCGACCAGGCCGCGCCACGGCTGCCCTACGTGGCTCCAGCGGCACCGCGGCCGGCGACGGCGCCGGACGCCAACCCGTTCGCCACGTCGATGAACCAGCACTGGGCGCCGAAGTCGGCCCCACCCGGACCCAAGCGGCGCAGCCCTGGCCGACGGATCTTCAAGTGGCTGGTCGTGCTCGCCCTCATCGGTGGTGCCGCCTACGCCGGTATGACGTATGGGCCCGATCTGATGAATCTCGCATCGGACGGCGAATCGGTCGACGAGCCGGTCGCACCATTGGTGTTCCCCACGCCAACTGCGACTCCCAGCCCGATCAGGACGGCAACGTTCACCGTCGAGCGACCAGATGCGCTCAGGGGTCTCCAGCGCTTCGACGTCACCACCGACTTCGAGACCGGCGTCTCACAGGTCGTGATCGAACGCACCGACGCACCCAATCTCGAGATCCTGACGCTCTGGGACCAGGCCTTCATCCGACGGGTCGACGATCCGATGTGGTATCAAGTCGACCGCGGACAGTTCCCGGATGGTTCGGAGTTCGGAATGACCCGCTGGATCCGTTCGCTCGACCAACTGCTCCCACCAGCGCTCAGGAACTCGGCCGTGATCGACCGGGCGACACGGTCGACGGTCGGCACCGAGCCCACGACGCGACTGCTCGTGTCGATGGCCCCGGCCGACATCGTGCTTGCCACCGCAGCGCCTGCGCCGCTCCCACCGGCCACCGACGGGACGCCGGCGCCTGCACTCGAACCGACACCTCAGCTTCCACCGGGCCTCGTGCTCCAGGCGGGCACCGACGAGGAGCCCACGCTCACGATGGAGATCTGGGTCGATGGTGCCGGCATCG
>Ga0316188_10000801_pt1 | contig 14436 bp, 12 predicted proteins | sample Phiworburrow1_MG_FD_204933 | JGI IMG/M metagenome (GOLD analysis project Ga0316188, IMG submission 204933) | Coastal sediment microbial communities from Maine, United States - Phippsburg worm burrow 1 | ecosystem: Environmental > Aquatic > Marine > Coastal > Sediment | place: USA: Maine...
GACCGTAGCCCGCCGGGAGCGGGCTTCGAGCGCCCATGGACGGCTCGAGCGCGTCCTGAGCCCGAACGCCCGATGCCTCAACACAACTTATAGCTCGTAGGCCCAGACCAGCACGGTCGTCAGCACCAACCACAGGCCGATGGCCAACGGCAGCCCGGTACGCACGAAATCGCCGAATTTGTAACCGGCAGCGTTCATCAGCAGGATATTGGTCTGGTAAGCCATGGGCGTCACGAAGCTGAGGTTGGCGCCGAACAGCACCGCCAATACAAAGGGTTCGAGCGGCAGGCCGAGTCGTTGCGCGATGCCGATGGCGATCGGCGTGCCGATTACGGCAGCGGCGTTGTTGGACACGATATTGGTCAGGATGCCCATCATCAGCATCAGTCCGCCAAGGGCCAAGGCCGGCGGGGCCCCGAAGGTGACGTACACGAACAGTTTCGCGAGATAGTCGGCCCCGCCCGTTTTCATCAATGCCGCACCCATGGCGAGCGAGGACACGATGATCAGGACAACCTGGGTGTTCAGCGCATTCATGGCGTCTTTCCAGTTGAGGCACCCGGTCAGAATGAGCGCGCAAAAACCCAGCACGGCGCTGATTTCGATCGGCATGATGTCAAGAGCGGCAAGCAGCACCACGCCGAGCATGATCGCCAGCGCCAGCGGCGCCTTGCGTGTACTGGGTAACTGGATGCTGCCGTCCAGCACCAGGAATTCGGCAGTCTGCTTCAGTTCGCGCAGGTTCTCCGGCGTCGACTGGACCAGCAGTACGTCGCCAGACCGCAGTTTGACTTCGTCCAGGCCGGGTGATTTGCGCGCTTGCGACTCCTCATACCGGTCGAAAGCCAGCAGGCGCAGGCCGTACTTCGAGCGCAGGCGCGCGTTGCCAATGCGCACGCCGTTGAGTTGCGAGGCCGGAGTGATCACGACCTCCGCGATTTGCTGCCCTTCCGCACTGAGCGGGTGTTCCGCATCAACAGCCTGGTCGCCGGAAAACAGGGTGCCGCCCAACAGTCGTGCCAGTTCCCGCAGGTTGGACTGGGTGTCGCTGGTAGTGATGCGGTCACCGGATTTCAGGACGACGTCCGGAAGTGGATTGATAAATACGCCCTGTCCGCGCTGGATGGATTCGACTTTCATGCCCTCGCCCCCGCGCAGCAACGCTTCCGCCAGGGTTCTTCCCACCACCGGGCTGCCGCTGTCCAGCCGGATCTGCGCTGTGTACAAACGGGAAACGACCCCGCTCATGGGTGGTTGCCGTTCCGGGATGATGCGCGGCACGACCAGCCACAGGTAGAGCACGGCGAAGAAGCCGGCGACGCTGGCCGGGCCGAGGAAATCGAACATGTTGAAGGAATCCATGCCCATGTCCGCCGCCACGTTCACCACCAGCAGGTTGGTCGAGGTGCCGATGGTCGTGGCCATGCCGCCGAGGATGCTGGCGAAACCCATCGGGATCAGCGTGCCGGATGGAGACTCGCCCATGCGCACTGCGACACCCATCAGGATGGGCAGCATCAGCACGACGATCGGCGTGTTGTTGATGAACGCGCTCAGGGCTGCGGTAATCAGGATCGTGAACAACAGCGAAATAGCCGGCCCCCGCCGCCAGAGCTTGGCCAGGAAGCGGCCGACGGGCTCCAGTGCGCCGGTGCGGATCAAACCTTCGCCGACGATCATCAGGCCGCACACCGCGATCAAAGCCTTGTGTCCGAAGCCGAGGAAAAAATCGCTCGCCTGCAGCACCCTGCCATCGCTTTCGAAGGGGAAAACGGTGAAGCCCACCGTGAGTGCAACCAGCACCAGCAGGCTGGTCGTCTGCAGCGGGATATTGTCACGCGTGAACAGGATCAGCGCCACGAAGATCAGGACCATCACGGCGAGTGCGTGGGTATTGGGAAGAGCCAGTTCCAGCATGCTAGTCGCTCACTTCGGACAGTAATCGGTCCAGCTCGTCATGAGTCTCCACCGGCGGCAGGCATTGCGTGCCCCGGCACAGCCAGGCGGTCACTGGCCGGTCCGACCGGAATTCACTCAGAACGCCCGGCAGACCGTCGACCGTTGGGCCAACCAGATAGCAGTCTAACCGATAGCGGCGTTCGACCCATTGTTTCATCGCGTTGCCGGCTTCCAGCTGCGTTCCGGATATGACCAGCTTGGATGCTGGCCGAACCGCGTCCATCAGGGCGGTGAGCAACGTCGCGAATGCCAGGGGGCTGTCCTGCAGTTGCGGCATCGCGCGCAACAGGGCGAGCTCAGCGGCCTCTGTGTAGCGGGGCTCGCCCAGCAGGCGGCCCAGTCGGTTCAGGGCCAGGATGGCAATGCCGTTTCCACTGGGCGTCGCGTCGTCCTGGAATATCATGCTGCGGGTGATCGGCACTTCGACAGCGGCATCGCTAAAGAAGAACCCACCGGCGGCCGGATCGGCGAAGCGCCCCAGCAAGGCATCCGCGAGCTCGATGGCGAAGTCGAGCCATTCCCGGCTCCAGCGGGCCGCCAGGAAGTCCAGCAGGGCGTTCAGCAGCCAGGCATAGTCGTCCAGGTAGGCATGAAAGCGGGCTTCGCCGCCGTTGAACACCGCCCACAGCACCCCGTCTCGCCACAAGTCGCGGCGAATGAAGCAGAGAATCTCCTCCGCCCGTTCCAACCACTCCTCCCTCCCCAGGGCCCTTGCAGCGCGCACGTAGCCACCGGCCAGCAGGGCATTCCAGGACGTCAGCTGCTTGTCGTCGAGGGTCGGGTGCACACGCGACCGGCGGTGTTCCAGCAGGTCATGCCGGGCCTCGGCCAGGATGGCCTCGATTTCTTCTTCAGGCAGCTCGAATTCCCGGCTCAGCGTGGCCGCGGGCACGCGGCGCTGCAGGTGCCAGGCGCGGTTTTCGAAGTTTGGCGGTTGGTCCAGGCCATAGGCACGCCGAAACAGACCAAGAGCCGATGCTGCAAGGCATTCCGCAAGCTCGTCGCTCGACCAGACGTGGAAGCCGCCCTCTTCGCCGGCGGCATCCGCATCGATGCTCGCTGCGTAACCGCCGGAGGATTGCCGCATCATGGACTGCAGCCAGTCGGCGATACCTTCGGCGGCCGACCGCAGGGTCGGATTGCTCCAGCGCGCGGCGCCTTCCGCGTAGAGGGGCAGCAGCATCGCATTGTCGTAGAGCATTTTCTCGAAGTGCGGGATTGTCCACGTGCCGTCAACGCAGTAACGGAAGAAGCCGCCATCGAGATGATCGCGCAAACCGCTCAGGGCCATTTTTTCGAGTGTGAATTCCAGGGCCTGCCCGAGGTCGGCGCCCTCCGGTTGCGCGGTCAGCGCGTCAACGGCCTCGAGCAGCGGGGCCTGGGGAAAGCGGGGCGCGCTGCCGAAGCCGCCGTTGACCGTGTCGAAACGCGATCGCAGCAATTCGGTGCTGCGCTGGAAAACCGCCTTGGCGGCCTGCTCGTCGGCAAGTGCTTCGCCGCCCTCGCCGGCGCCATGGATGGATTCCAGCGCCGCGCGCAGCCGGGCTCCCTGGCTTTGCCGCTCGTCACCGTGGTCGCGATACCACTCGTCGATGGCTGTCAGCACCTCGCGGAACGCAGGCATCCCGAAGCGTCGGTCGCGCGGGAAATAGGTGCCCGCGAAGAACGGAACCAGGTCTGCCGGATCGAGGAACACGGTCAGCGGCCAGCCACCGCCGCGTCCGGTCAATAGCTGGTGTGCGAGCTGGTATATCCGGTCCAGGTCCGGCCGTTCTTCGCGGTCGACCTTGATATTGACGAATAGCCGGTTCATCAACTCGGCGGTTGCTTCGTCTTCGAACGATTCATGGGCCATCACGTGGCACCAGTGACAGGCGCTGTAGCCAATCGACAGCAGGATGGGCCGTTGCGCATCCCGGGCCATGTCGAGCGCCGCCTGGTCCCAGGGTTGCCAATGCACCGGGTTGTCCGCGTGTTGGCGCAGGTACAGGCTGGGTTCTTTGTGCAGTCGGTTCATGGGGGACTCTCATTCGGGCCTGGCCGCAACTTGCGGCCCACGGGTGGCTGGCATATGCTGCCACAGCCTGCCCGGAAAATGGATTTTAACCGTTTCGTGAGTCGTTCCCACTACCCTTTCATCGCTTTCGATCCGGTGGCTTTTTCACTGGGTCCGTTCGACGTGCACTGGTACGGGATCATGTACCTGTTGGCGTTCCTTTTTTTCTGGGCCGGCGGCAGCTGGGTGGCCCGCAACCGGACCTGGTGGGGCTGGACGCCCGAAGCAGTGGGAGACCTGCTCTTCTACGGCATGCTGGGCGTGGTCGCAGGCGGGCGCATCGGTTATGTGTTGTTTTACGGCCTGGACAGTTTTTTGCGCGACCCCTGGTTCCTGTTCAAGATCACGCAGGGCGGCATGTCTTTCCATGGCGGCTTGCTCGGCGTCATCGTCGCCATGTGGTGGGTCGGCCGGCGCAGTGACCGCGGCTTCTGGCAGGTCGCCGATTTCGTGGCCCCCCTGGTGCCGGTCGGGCTTGGTTTGGGCCGCATCGGCAACTTCATCGGCGGGGAATTGTGGGGCCGGCTCAGCGACGTACCCTGGGCGATGATATTCGCCAACGCCGTGCAACCCGGTGGCTGGCAATCGGCCGAATTGCGCCTGGCCTGGGAAAGCGGCGCACTGGATCACCTCGCGCGCCACCCCAGCCAGCTCTACCAGGCGCTGGGCGAAGGGCTAGCGCTGTTCGTCGTGCTGGCGGTGTATTCGCGGCTCCCGCGCCCCACCGGTGCCGTCTCCGGCCTGTTCCTCGCAGGCTACGGGTGTTTTCGCTTTGTGGCAGAATTCTTCCGCGAACCTGACGGACACATCGGTTTCGTTGCCGGGCAGTGGCTGACCATGGGCATGGTCCTGTCGCTGCCGATGGTGCTGGCGGGTATCCTGATCATGATCATCGCCTATCGGCGCGGGTAAACAGATGCAGACCTATCTCGATCTCCTGCAGAACATCCTGGACAACGGCAGCCGCAAGTCCGACCGGACGGGCACCGGCACCATCAGCCTGTTTGGTTACCAGATGCGCTTTGACCTGGCGGACGGCTTCCCTGCCGTCACGACGAAGAAGCTGCATTTCAAGTCGATCATTCACGAGCTGCTGTGGTTCCTCAACGGCGACACCAACATCCGCTATCTCAAGGAGCACGGCGTGAACATCTGGAACGAGTGGGCCACGGCGGAGGGCGAGCTTGGCCCCGTCTATGGCGCGCAATGGCGCAACTGGATCGCGCCGGATGGCCGCCGCATCGACCAGATGGCACAGCTGCTGGCTGATATCCGGGAACGCCCCGACTCCCGCCGGCACATTGTCTCGGCCTGGAACCCGGCGCTGCTGCCGGACGAGTCGCTCAGCCCGCGGGAGAACGCCGCACGCGGTCGGCAGGCGCTGCCGCCCTGTCACACGATGTTCCAGTTCAACGTCGCCGACGGCCGGCTCAGCTGCCAGTTGTATCAGCGCAGCGCCGATGTGTTTCTCGGCGTGCCCTTCAACATCGCCTCCTATGCGCTGTTGACGATGATGGTGGCCCAGGTCGTCGGGCTGGAGCCCGGGGATTTCGTGCACACCTTTGGCGACGTGCACATCTACCTCAATCACCTGGAACAGGTCGAGACCCAGCTGAGCCGCACGCCGTTTCCCCTGCCGCGGATGCAGATCAATCCCGGGGTGCGGGATCTGTTTGCCTTTCACTACGAAGATTTCGAACTGCAGAACTACCAGTGCCACCCGGCGATCCGGGCGCCGATCGCGGTCTGAGCCGCGCGGTCATGCTGCGCGGAAAGGTCATCACGATCATCGCTGCCATGGGCCGCAACCGCGCCATCGGGATGAACGGCCAGTTGCCCTGGCACCTGCCTCGCGAACTGCGTCATTTCAAGGAAGCCACGATGGGCAAGCCCATCGTCATGGGCCGCCGCACCTGGCAATCGATCGGGCGGGCTCTGCCGGGCCGGCAGAACCTGGTGATCACGCGCGATCCTGGGTTCCGCGCGGATGGCTGCGATGTGGTGCATTCGCTGGATCGGGCCATCGCGCGCGCTGTCGGGGCCGAAGTGATGATCATCGGCGGCGGTCAGTTGTACCGCGAGGCAATCTCACACGCCGATCGCATGATCCTGACCCTGGTGCACTGCGAGCCGGCTGCGGACACCTGGTTTCCGGAATGGGACGAACGCACCTGGCGCCGGCTTGCGGTCCGCATGGAACAGGCCGATGAGCAAAACGCCTTCGATTACGAGGTCATTGAGCTGACCAGGCAACCTGTCGTGGATGAAACTTCCCCGGCACCTGGAACACCTGGCGGTCCTCCAGCCTGATCGCGCTCAGGCGTCCGCCCCAGACGCAGCCGGAGTCCAGGCACAACACTCTCTTCCGCAGGTACAGACCCAGCGCTGCCCAGTGCCCGAAGGCGACGGTCACGTTGCGCGTCTGGCGATGCTTGTGTTTGAACCAGGGTTTGTAAGGCATCGGTTGGGAGCCGGGTGGGCCGCTGGCGCTGGCGAGGATCTTGCCGTTCTCGTCACAGAAGCGGAGCTGGGTCAGTATATTGCTGATCAGGCGCAATCGCTTCCAGCCCGTGAGTTCCTCGTCCCAGCGCCGGACCCAGTTCTTGCTCATCTTGGCAAAGAATTTGCCGGCTTTATTCGAGCGCAGAATCGCTTCAATTTCGGCGGCGCAAGACAGTGTCTGTTCAACGCTCCACTGCGGAATCACCCCGGCGTGAACCATCAGCAGCTGGTGCTCGGGAGCCCAGTGTGCCAGCGGCTGGTTTTGCAGCCAGCCCAGTAGCCGCTCCCGGTCGGATGCGTGCAGGATCACGTCAATTTCGTGATTGGCCGAGCCGCCGTCCGGAAAGCGCCAGTGTTCCCGCAACAGGTAAAGGTCGTGGTTGCCGATTGTCATGGTGAAGCGCTCGCCCAGTCCTTCGAGCAGGCGCAGCGTCTCGAGTGATTGCTTGCCGCGGTTGACCAGGTCGCCGGGACACCACAGCCGGTCGGCGGCGGGGTCGAAGCCGATTTTCTCGAGCAGGCGCTGCAGCGCGTCGTAGCAGCCCTGGATGTCGCCGACAATATAGGTAGCCATCGGGCCGGAATGTTACGAGATTCCGGTGGCGTTGTCGTGACTTTCGGAGTCAGTCAGCGTTCATGCGCTCGGCGAGGGCTGCGAACTGGGACAAATCGAGAGCTTCCGGGCGCAGCCCGGGATCGATCCCGGCAGCGGCGATGGCGTCTGCGTCCAGCAGGCCGCGCAGACAGTTGCGCAGGGTTTTGCGTCGCATGGAAAAGGCCTGCGCAACCAGGCGCTCGAACCGCGCCATGTCCGTGATATGCACCGGCGGCTTGGGGTGGGGCACCAGGCGGACGATGGCCGACTGTACCTTCGGGGCGGGCCGAAAGGCTTCGGGCGGCACCGTGAACAGCGGTGTGACCGTACAGCGATACTGGCACATGATGGACAGTCGCCCCCAGGCTTTGCCGCCGGGCTGCGCGGCCATCCGGTTCACGACTTCCTGCTGCAGCATGAAGTGCATGTCGACGATGAGGTCGCTCCAGCGCAAGGCGTGGAACAGTAGTGGGGTCGAAATATTGTAGGGCAGGTTGCCGACCAGCCTGAAGCGCTGACCGGAAGTGAGCGCGGACAAATCCATCTGCAATGCGTCACCGCGATGCAGGTGCACGTTGGGCGCGAGGGCAAACCGCTGCTCCAGGCTGGCGCCGAGATCACGGTCGATTTCCAGTAAGTGCAGTTCAGCACCGGACGCCGCCAGCAGCGTCGTCAGTGCAGCTTCGCCCGGGCCGATCTCGACAATGACTTGGCCCACGCCGGGCGCGATCACATTCACGATCCGCTCGATGATCTGCTGGTCGGCCAAAAAGTTCTGGCCAAAACGCTTGCGCGGCCTGTGCTGCATGGGTGATCGCGCTGTCAGCTGGGCGTGGCGGCCCGCTGGGCAGCCATCGACTGGGCCGTGAGCGCGGCAGCATGGAGGCTGCCGGCATCGGCGCGCCCGCTGCCTGCGAGGTCAAGCGCCGTGCCATGGTCGACCGATGTTCGAATGAACGGCAGTCCCAGCGTGATGTTGACCGACTGGCCAAATCCATAGTGTTTCAGCACGGGCAGTCCCTGGTCGTGATACATGGCCACGACGGCGTCACAATGTTGCAGGCGCGGCGGGTTGAACGCCGTGTCGGCAGGCACCGGGCCATCCAGCTCCAGGCCTTCGGCGCGCAGTCGCTCGAGGACCGGCCCGATCACCTCGATCTCCTCCCTGCCGAGGTGTCCGCCTTCGCCCGCATGCGGATTGAGGCCCAGCACCTGGAGCCGCGGCCGGGCGATGGCGAATTGTTCGCGCAGCGCGGACCAGGTGATGCGGATCACGGCTTCCAGCGTCTGCGGGGTAATGGCGTCGGCGACCTCACGGAGCGGCAGATGCGTGGTAACCAGCGCCACTCGCAGGCCGGGCGCGGCCAACATCATGACCACCCGGGAAACACCGCTCAACTCGGCCAGATATTCGGTATGGCCGCTGAACGCCCGACCCGAGTCGTTGATGATCCCTTTGTGGATCGGCCCGGTGACCAACGCCGCGGCGTGACCCTGCTGCACGAGTTCGACGGCTCGGGCGATGGTCTCCAGCACATAGCTCGCGTTGGCGGGTTCCAGCTTGCCCGGCATGGCCGGCTTGCGCAGCTCGATGGGACAGCAGGCCAGTTCGCCGCTGCAAACTTCGGTGCCGGGCTCCCAGTTCCTGATCTGCGGCTCATAACCCAGGCGGCCGGCAGTCTGGCGCAGCAGCGCGGGATCGGCTACGGCCAGAACGCGGAACTCGGGATGCTCACGGCAGAACTTCAGCAGGATTTCGGGACCAATGCCGGCCGGTTCCCCGGGCGTTACGGCCAGGACCGGGTTCGCCACGACCCGGCGCTCAGCCGGAACCTTGCTGGTCGGGCAGGCGGATTTCGACGAAAGCCTCATCCCGAAACTGGCGCAGCATGGATTCGATTTCCTGGTCGGACCGTTGCATGCGGATCTTGTTGCGAGCCTCGGCCCGGATGGCCTCCTCGGTGCGATCAGTTTCCCGCGCTTCCAGAAACTGCATGACGTGCCAGCCGCCCATGGTCTGAAAGGGTTCGCTGATTTGCCCCGGCTGCAGAGCCAGCAAGGTTTGGTAGACCCGGTCACCGTAAGCCTCGGGAGGGAACCAGCCCATGTCGCCGCCAAGATTGGCGCTGGTCGTATCGTCGGAGTACTCGCGCGCCAGTTCGGCAAAGTCTTCGCCGGCATCCAGCTTCTGCTTGACTTCAATGATCTGGTCCATGGCCAGCCGCGGCGTGACCAGTTCGTTGATCTCGACCATGATATGCCGCGCGTGGTATTCCTTCACCATCACCTGCCGTTGTTCCCGGTAATCGTTAACGCGGATGATGTGAAAACCCGCGGGACTGCGAATTGGCGGCGTGATCTGGCCTGGCTTGAGTTCACGCACCGCATCGGCGAAAAAGGCCGGCACGCTGTTGAGGTCGCGCCAGCCGACCAGGCCGCCCTCCAGTGCTTCCTGGCTGTCCGAATAGCTGATGGCCGCGGAGGCAAAATCGAGGCCGTCTTCCAAGCGCTGGTAGATATCGTCGGCCTCGGCCTGGGTCGCGGCGATTTGCTGCGGAGTTGAACCTTCCGGCAAGGCAATCAGGATGTGGGATACGTTGTATTCGCCCCCGCTGAGGTCTTCGGAGGCCAGCAGGATATCGATTTCAGTGTCGGTAATGGGGTCCATGCTGTTGACGATGCGCTGGCGCAAGCGCTCGCCCATGATCTCCTCGCCAACATTGCGCCGAAACTCGGCGAAATCCTCGCCGTCGGCTTCGATAACCTGCCGTAACTGCTGCACGGTCATCTTGTTCTGCGAAGCCAGGGACGTCAGCGCCTGGTCGACATCAGCGTCGCTGACCCGGATGCCGGTCTGCAATGCGCGCTGGACCTGCAATTCACGAATGATCAACCGTTCCAGCACCTGCCGTTCGAGCAAGTGCATCGGTGGCATGGCTTCGCCGCTGGCGCGCACGCGTTCGACGATTCCCGCCACGGCGACGTCCAGTTCGCTGCGCAGAATGACATCCTCGTCCACCAGCGCCACGATCGAGTCAATCGGGGTTGTTGGCCTGCTCTGAGCGCTGGCCGGAAGCGGCGCCATCACCGCCAGGGCAATAACGGCTGGAATGGCAATCCGCAGTCGGTCGATCTTGAACATTTGGATAAATCTCCGAAAAATACCGGGCTTTCAGGCTTGCTCACTGGCGCGCCGGTGCGAGTAAGCACCGGGCGTGTCCACGCAGGGCAAGCGCCTATTGTAACTCATTAGGAGTGTTCAATCGGCAAACAGTTCCCGTCCGCTGGTGCCGATGCTGGCCAGGCCTTTGAGGTTGAATTCGAGGTAGATTGCGTCGCGGTAATCGCCGTCGCGATTTCTGAGATACCGCCGCACCACCGTGCGCACGGCCCAGCAGCAGCTCTCGTATTCAACGCCGGCCTGGAACTCAAGCATGTCACTGTCGGCGAACGAGTAATTGATTCGCGAGAGGGCGCGCCAACTGGACGTGATCGGCCAAAAAACCCGGATATCAAACTGGTCGACCCGGTCGCGCCGGTAGCGGTATTCGAACGCAGCGCGGCGGCCCTCATCACCCCGATACTCGATTCCGAACATGCCCAAATCCAGTTCGTTGTCCTGCCAGTTGTACTGCGCGGCTGCCGCGGCGCTCAGGCGGGAGAACGGTCGCCAGCGGTATTCGGCGAGGAACGGAGCGAGATCCTCGTCCATCACCGGCGCGCCGTCGAGCTGCACTTCGCGCGGACTGAAGTAAAAGATCTGCCCGAAGCTGAGGCTCCACAGGACCTGGCCGCTCGGACCATCGAAGCGGCGCGTCGAAACCGCCATCGACAGCTGGTTGGCATCACCCTGGCGGTCGCCGCCCGAAAAGCGATTGGTGTTGAACAGCTGGCTGAAACCGAAGGTGAAGTCACCGGTGTCGAACAGCGGCTGATCATCCTGATCTTCGCGGGGCACGTGAAGGTAAAAAACACGGGGCTCGAGGGTTTGCAGGTCGCCATTGGCCGCCCGCCGGTCGAATATCAGGCCGGCGTCCATGCTGGCGATCATGGTCCCGGTGGATGGGTTGTCATTGCCCGGCGATCCCCGCAGATCGAGGTCGTAGGCCGTGTAGCGATAGCCGACGGCGGGTTTCAGGAAGCCCCAGTGTTTCCGCATATCCCAATAGATGTTGGGGTAGAGGTCCGCACGGGCGCCGATCGTTCCTGCGTCCCGATCGAAATAGACGACCTCGGAATCCAGCGCCAGCGACAGGCCGCTGTCGGTGAGCGGCCGGTCCAGCCAGAACAAAACGCGCGGCACGCGCCGGTAAGGCTCGTTGGCGGGCAGCACCGACTCGTCGATGACCTGGAAATCGTCCGCAGTCAGCATCAGGTTCCAGTAAGGCCCGACCCCCCTCAGCTCCGCGCTGCTGCGCAGAAATTGCTTGGAAGTCTGGCCCAGGCTGGTGCCGAAGTCCTGATAGTAACGGTCGTCGCTCACGCGGTCGACGACCAGGCTGGTGCGCCAGCGCTGCCGTGGTGAAGAGAAGTGCTTGAACAGGTACCGGTAGCGCTCCTCGTCCGTCTTCCTGTCGTTGCGCAGGTAATCCATGTCGAATTCACCACTCGTGCGCCGCGTCAGGAAACGGTAATCGCCGGACAGCATGAAGCCCCGCTCGGTGAAATAGCGCGGTTCGATAACGGCATCGTGGTTCGGCGCGATGTTCCAGTACCAGGGCGCGCCGATTTCGAAACCGGTATCGTTGGCGTGCCCCACGCTCGGGTAAAGAAACCCGCTTTTGCGCCGGTCGTCGATCGGAAACGAAAAGTACGGGGCGTACAGGATGGGCACGCCCTTGAAAGTCAATTTCGCCCCGCGCGCCTTGCCCATGCCTTCGTCATGGCGCAGTTCCAGCTCGCGGGCGAACAGCTGCCAGTCCGGCTTGTCGCTTGGGCAGGTCGTGTAATCGAGCCGATGCAGGATGGATGTGTTCCCGCCCGCCAGCTCGGCGCGCTCGGCGCTGCCATTGGCGACGGAACCCGTGAGGCCGTAGTCGATCCCGGAGAACCAACCGGATTCCTCGAGGAAGGAATAACTTGCCTGCTGGCCCCGGAACCAGACCTGCTGATCCTGGTAGTCAATCCTGCCGGGAACGGTGACCACTTCGGTGGCTGGGTCGTAGAGGATGCGGTCGGTCTTGATGTGCTGGTCCGCGCGGAACAGTTCCACGTCGCCGCGCGCTTCGCCCAGCGTCTCCTTGCCGGCATCGAGTTCCTTGGCATAGATGACGATCGGAGCTCGGCTGCGGTCTGGGGTCTGTGCTATCGCTGGGCCGAGCGTGAGATCGGGGCATGCCGATTGCGCGTCCATTTCGGACTGCGGCGCAGAATCTTGGGCATGGACCGAGGGAACGCCGAGGCACAGCCCGCACAATACGACCACCACAGCCGCAAATCCGCCATATGATTCAGAAGGCAATGCCAAGGATCCTTGAGCCGTCAGTCGTAGGCCATTCTTATGCCGGTAACGGTGTCATAGATCGACCTGCGACGCAACGGGCGGGCAGGGCTGTTCGAGCCAGGCGCGTCTTGCGTCGGCCGCCAAGCCGGCCTGCGCGGCAGCCCGGGCGTGAAACCGCTTCATATCCTTTGCCGAGTCCCGGTACAGGGCCGAAAATGCGCAGATGCCGCCCCGGTAGCTGTTAAACAGGGCCAGCCGCGCATTGTTGAGCTCGCTGGCAAACCACCCGCCAAAGAAATCACGTCCCTGCCAGGATTCTCGAACCAGGTCCCGGTAATCCACTTGCAGCTGGTCGAAGATGGCCGCCTTCGATTGGCGCTTTCCGTCATCCTCCGCGTTCCCGGCGTAGAGTTCAGACAAGCTGACCCTGGCCCGCAGGAGCAGCGCATCGAACTGCGTTGCTGCCTGTTGTTGATCCCGCCACCCCGACAGCTGACTCTCGCGACCCGACAACCGGAGCCACAGCGTTACTCCGATTTCCTCGACAAAGCTGGCGTAACTCTCGTTGAAAACCGTATCGCCCCGCAGGTACAGCTGCTGGTGCGCCAGTTCGTGAAACATGACCGCTGCGAGTCGCTCGTCGCGGTAGCGAAGCATCGTGTCGAGCAAGGGGTCCTCGAACCATCCGAGTGTCGAGTAGGCGACTGCCGGCGATACCGCGACGTCGAGGCCGTCGGTTGCCAGGCGGCCCGCGAACCGGGTGGCGGCTTCCTGCTCAAAATAGCCACGGTAAGGCACACAGCCAGCCACCAGGAAGCACCAGCGACGCGGCTCCAGCGACAGCTCGGGCGTGGCCACGACGTTCCAGGTCACCGCCGCGCGCCCGGTGCGCACAAAATGGGTATAGCTGCCGTTGTCGGGCAGGCCCAGCTGCGCGGTCGCGAACTCGCGAATTTCGATCGCCAGTTCGAGCTTGTGGGTCAGTTCGGGAGCGCTGTCGCCGGCCGCCAGGATTTTCGAGATCTCTTGCCGGCCTCGCATCAGGCCCAGATGACCCGAGATCGCCTGGGCGTAATAACCCGGTCCCGCGCAAGCTGCGACCTGGATAAGTGGGAGCAGCAACGCTAACGCGAGGGCGGTGCGGAGGAGGGCAGGTTTTTTCATCCAATAGTCAGTCTGTGCAGATTTGGGTAAGATCGCTCAATGGCGAAAGACATCACGAAAACTAGCAAGTCCGATGCGGAATGGAAAGCGGAACTGACCCCGGAGCAATACCGGGTCATGCGCCAGGCCGGAACCGAGGCGCCGTTCAGCGGTGCCTACGACCAGTCCTGGGAAGCCGGTGTGTATCATTGCGCGGGCTGCGGCCACGCCCTGTTCGACTCGGAGAGCAAATTCAATGCCGGCTGCGGCTGGCCGAGTTTTCACTCGGAACTCGATGAAGCCAACATCGTGCAGCGCCCCGATTTCGCCCACGGCATGACCCGTATCGAGCTCTTATGCAGAAACTGCGACGCGCACCTCGGCCATATCTTTCCGGACGGCCCGCCACCAACCGGAATGCGTTATTGCATCAATTCGGTTTCACTTGAATTCCGGCCTGCGGATGCGCCGGGTGGTGACGAAGCGCCAACGGAATCTGAGTGATCAAGGTCTACGAGAACTTCGATTTCAGCCGGGTCGGGCAAATGCAGTCGCTGCTGGAATCGCATGGAATAGGGACCTTCATCCGCAACCAGTATGGCTCGTCGGTGATGGGCGAGGTGCCGTTCGTCGAAGTCGTTCCCCAGCTGTATGTCTTGCGCGAGCGCGATGTCGATCGGGCGATCGAACTGCTGCAATTGGATCTGCCCCGGGACAACGAGGCGGGCGACTGGGTAT
>Ga0316188_10000802_pt1 | contig 14426 bp, 12 predicted proteins | sample Phiworburrow1_MG_FD_204933 | JGI IMG/M metagenome (GOLD analysis project Ga0316188, IMG submission 204933) | Coastal sediment microbial communities from Maine, United States - Phippsburg worm burrow 1 | ecosystem: Environmental > Aquatic > Marine > Coastal > Sediment | place: USA: Maine...
CTGCCGTTTTACTGGTCGGGGCGGCGGGATTCGAACTCGCGACCCCTTGCACCCCATGCAAGTGCGCTACCAGGCTGCGCTACGCCCCGAAGCGGCGGATTATAGCAGGGCTCGCCACGCGACTTTCGCCGACGCGACGCGTTGAACCTTCGAATGGAATGCACCTCTGGCGTTCGCGGCCGAACCCTCAGCGCAGCAGCTCGAGCGCCTTCATCAACTCGTCGCGCACCGAGCGCAGATCATCGCCGCGGACTTCGATCGGCGTGTCGGGTTCGCTCGCGGCGGCCACGGCCGCCGCGCCAGCCTTGCCGCGACCATTGTGGGGCAGTTCTCCGAGCCGGTTGCGCGCGCCGCTGATCGTGAAGCCCTGCTCGTACAGCAGTTCACGAATCCGGCGGATCAGCAGCACCTCGTGGTGCTGGTAATAGCGCCGGTTGCCGCGTCGCTTCATCGGTCGCAGCTGCGTGAACTCCTGCTCCCAGTAGCGCAGCACGTGCGGCTTCACGCCGCACAGCTCGCTCACCTCACCGATCGTGAAGTAGCGCTTGGCCGGGATGGGCGGCAGGACGACCTTGACGTCGGATTTTGGTTGCATCTGCTCAGGGGTACCGGCAAGGCTGGCTCAGCGCTCAGCCCGGGCCGGCCTCGCCGTCGATCTGGGTCTTCAGCTTCTGGCTCGCGTGAAAGGTCACCACCCGGCGCGCCGAAATCGGGATCTCTTCGCCGGTCTTGGGGTTACGGCCGGGGCGCTGAGGCTTGTCGCGCAGCTGAAAGTTGCCGAAACCCGACAATTTGACACTCTCGCCCCGTTCGAGCGCCCCACGGATTTCGTCGAAGAAGGTCTCGACCATGTCCTTGGCCTCGCGCTTGTTCAGGCCGACGCGCTCGAACAACATCTCGGCGAGTTCTGCCTTGGTCAGCGTGAGGTGGTCGGCATTGGGGTCGAGCGCCTGCTCGTCACCCTCCTCCGGTCGAGATTCCAACGATGCCACCAACATGGACGGGACCACAGCGCTCATATCTGGACGGTGATTCTCAATCCTCTAACGCAACCGCGCACCCAGTTTGCGGCCGATGCGATCGACCAGCGAGCCGATCAAATCGGCGACTTCGGCGTCGTTCAAGGTGCGCTGAGTATCTTGCATCCAAAGTCTGATGGCAAGGCTTTTTTCCTTATTTTCCAACCCCTTACCGCGATATTCGTCGAAAATCCTGACGTTTTTCACGATCGTTCCGGACGGGATCTCGGCGAGCGCCACGCGGACCTCGTCAAGCAGGCGCTGCGCCTCGATCGACTCCCCCATGACCAGTGCCAGATCGCGCACCACCGGCGGGAATCTGGACACTTCCTGGAAGACCGGCACCTGCCGTTCGACCAGCGCGTCCATCGCGACCTCGAAGAGCACCGGTGCCTGCGGCAGCTCCAGGCGCTGCTGCAGTGCGGGATGCAGGCTGCCGATCCAGCCGACCGCCTTTTCGCCAACCAGGACGCGCGCGCTGCGTCCGGGATGCAGCGCGGGGTGCTCGGCGCGCTCGAAGCGTGGCGCCCGCGCGCCGTACAGGCTCAGCAGGTCCGCCTTGACGTCGAAGAAGTCGGCGGCCCGGGTGGCCTGGCCCCACTGTTCGTCGACGACCGGCCCGAACGCGAGCGCGGCCAGCATCCGGGGCTGGTGAATGCCCTCCACGGTCAGCGGTCCTGCGTGCGTTGCGGGGTCACGGTGGAATACCGCACCCGCCTCGAACAGACGGACCCGCGACGCCCTGCGGTTCAGGTTCGCTCGCAGGTTCTCGATCAGGCCACCCCAGAGCGTCGTGCGCATCACGTCCATCTGCGCGGCGATCGGATTGAGCAGGGGAATCGCCTGGCCACTGCCGAGCAGTGCGTCGAGTTCCGAGCCCACGAAACTGTAGTTGATGACTTCCTGGTAGTCGCGGGCGGCCAGCGCCCGCTTGATCGCCAGCAGGCCGCGCCGCCCCTCGGGCTGGGCGCGCATCGGCGACGCCGCGCGCGGCGGTCGCACCGGCAGCCGTTCGTAGCCCCACAGGCGGACGACCTCCTCGACCAGATCCTCCTCGATCTGCAGGACGAAGCGGTAAGACGGCGGCGTGACCACGAAACGCTCGCCATCGCGCACACAGGGCAGCCGCAGCCGCGCAAAGGCCTGTTCGATCTCGGCGTCCGACAGTTCGACGCCGATCAGCTTGCGCGCGCGCGCGCCGCGCATCGCAATCGGCTTGCGCTCCGGCAGCCCGGTCACGAAGTCGTCGACCGGCCCCGCCTGGCCGCCGCAGATGTCCAGGATCAGGCGCGTCAGGTACTCGATGTGATCGACCGTGGTGGCCGGGTCGACACCGCGCTCGAAGCGCTGCGCCGCGTCGGTGGAAAAGTTGTAACGGCGCGCCCGGCCGGCGATCGCCTGCGGCCACCAGAACGCTGCCTCGAGATAGATGTCGGTGGTGTCCAGCGACACGGCGGTGCTCTCACCGCCCATGATGCCCGCCAGGCTTTCGACCTGAGTCTGGTCGGCGATCACGCCGACGGTCTCGTCGAGTTCGATCGTCTGTCCGTTGAGCAGTTCGAGCCGTTCACCGGCGCGGCCCCAGCGCACCTCCAGCGATCCGTGGATCTTCGCGAGATCGAACACGTGCGAGGGACGCGCCAGCTCGAGCATCACGTAGTTGGAAATGTCTACCAGCGCGGAGATCGAGCGCTGACCCGCACGCTCCAGGCGCTGCTTCATCCAGTCGGGCGTAGGTGCCTTCGCGTTCACGCCACGGATCACCCGACCGGAAAACCGTCCGCACAGATCGGGGGCGCTGATTCGCACCGGCAGCCGGTCGTCGATGCCCGCATGCACCGGAGGAAACGCAAGCGCGCTGAGCGGCGCGCCGCTCAGCGCGGACACCTCGCGCGCGATGCCGTAAACGCCGAAGCAGTGCGCGAGATTGGGCGTGAGCTTGAGCAGGAAGACCGAGTCGTCGAGCTGCAGGACGTCGCGGATGTCACGCCCGATCGGGGCGTCCGGCGCGAGCACGAGCAGGCCGCTGTGGTCCTCGGACAGCCCGAGTTCGCGCGCCGAGCACAGCATGCCGTCGCTCTGCACGCCGCGCATCTTCACCGGCTTGATCTCGAAGCCGCCGGGCAGCACTGCGCCGGGCAGCGCACAGGGCACGCGGATGCCCGCCCTGACGTTGGGCGCGCCGCAGACGATCGAGCGCATCCCCGAGCCGGTGTCGACTTCGCAGACGCTCAGCTTGTCGGCGTCCGGATGCCTGCCGACCGAACGCACTTCGGCGACGACGACGCCGCCGAACGGCGGCGCCACGGTACCGACCTCCTCGACCTCGAGGCCCGCCATGGTCAGGCGATCGGCGAGCTGCTCGGTCGTCCAGTCGGGGTTGCAGAAGCTGCGCAGCCAGCGCTCGGGAAACTTCATGGGGTCGTCCTAACTACCTTGGAGGCACGCGTCGGCCGTCGGGCCGCGCACTGCTGAAAGAACCGCAACGGGCATCAAACGTTGAACTGCGCGAGAAAACGCAGATCGTTCTCGTAGAAGAGCCGAAGGTCGCCCACGCCGTAGCGCAGCATCGCGAGCCGTTCCACGCCGGAGCCGAAGGCGAAACCGATGTAGCGTTCGGGATCGAGACCGATGTTGCGCACCACGTTCGGGTGCACCTGCCCCGACCCGGACACCTCGAGCCAGCGCCCGGCGAGCGGCCCGTCGTGAAAGCGCATGTCGATCTCGGCCGACGGCTCGGTGAACGGGAAATACGACGGCCGAAAGCGGACATCGAGTTCGTCGGTTTCGAAGAACTGGCGCAGAAAATCGGTGTAGACGCTCTTCAGGTCGGTGAAGCTGATGTCCTCGTCGACCCAAAGGCCCTCGAACTGGTGGAACATCGGCGAGTGCGTGGCGTCGGAATCCACCCGATAGGTCTTGCCCGGGGCGATCACCTTGATCGGCGGCTTGTGCATGCGCGCGTAGCGGATCTGCATCGGACTGGTATGCGTGCGCAGCAGCAGCCCGTGGCCGTTGGCGTCGCGGGCATCGACGTAGAAGGTGTCGTGCATCGAACGCGCCGGGTGGTTCTCGGGCGTGTTCAGCGCGGTGAAGTTGTAGAAGTCTTCCTCGATTTCGGGGCCGTCGGCCACGTCGAAGCCGATCGATCGGAAGATCGCCTCGATGCGCTCGATGGTCAGCGTGATCGGATGCAGCCCGCCGCTCCCCAGCCCGCGGCCCGGCAGGGTCACGTCGATGGCCTCCTGCGCGAGGCGGCCTTGCAGTTGCGCCTGCTCGATGGCGGCCTCGCGCTCGACGACGAGCCGCTCCACCGCCTGCTTGACTTCGTTGAGCTGGCGCCCGACCACCGAGCGCTCCTCGGCCGACAGCTTGCCCAGCGCCTTCATCCGCTGGGTCAGTGCGCCGTCCTTGCCCAGAAAACGCGCCTTGGCGTCCGCCAGGGCCGCCGGCTCTGCGGCGGCGGACACCGCGGCGCGGGCGTCCTCGACGATTTGTTGCAGCGAAACGTCCATCGGATCGAAATTCCTGTCGGTCACCAAAAGGAACGGGGCCCCTGAGGGCCCCGTCCGCATGAAGACCGCCACGGCGGTCTGCGCCGCGGCGGAGTCGGCGGCCCGCCGATCAGGCGACGCCCAGCGAGGCTTTGACCTGCGTGACGATCGCCTCGAACGCGGGCTTGTCGTTCACAGCCAGCTCTGCCAGCACCTTGCGGTCCAGCCCGATCGAAGCCTTGTTCAAGCCGTTGATGAACGCGCTGTAGCTGATGCCGTGCTGGCGCGCAGCGGCGTTGATCCGCGCGATCCAGAGCCTGCGGAACACCCGCTTCTTGTTGCGGCGGTCCCGATACGCATACTGACCCGCACGCATCACCGCCTGCTTGGCGATGCGGTAGACGGTACTGCGGCGTCCCCGATACCCTTTCGCAGCGGCGAGAACCTTCTTGTGACGCGCTCGCGCCGTCACTCCTCGTTTTACACGTGGCATGTCGGCACTCCCTTATGCGTAAGGCATCATTGCCTTGACGGAATCGACGTTGGTCGCGTGAACGGCCTCGAGTCCGCGAAGGTGACGCTTGTTCTTGGTGGTCTTCTTGGTGAGGATGTGGCGCTTGAACGCCTGTCCCCGCTTGACGCTGCCGCCCGCGCGTACGCGAAAGCGCTTCGCAGCACCTTTCTTGGTCTTCATCTTGGGCATGGTGACCCTTCTCTTCCTTCTAATGCCTTGCCAGGTGCCCGGCTGACCCGCCGGAACTTCCAAGACCCGCTCGGCTTCTGCTCTGCGCCCGGCCAGTTGGCCGCACGCGGAATTCGTTCAAAACCCGCTACCTCTCGCCCCGAATCACTTCTTCTTCTTGGGCGCCACGACCATGACCATCTGGCGTCCTTCGAGCTTGGGCATCTGCTCGACCTGTCCGTACGGCTCGAGCTCGTTGCGCACCCTCTCCAGCAGCCGGATGCCGAACTCCTGGTGAGCCATCTCGCGGCCCCGGAAGCGCAGCGTGATCTTGGTCTTGTCGCCTTCCTCCAGAAAACGGACCAGATTTCGCAGCTTGATCTGGTAATCGCCTTCGTCGGTGCCCGGCCGGAATTTCACTTCCTTGACCTGGATGATCTTCTGCTTCTGTCTGGCCTCGTGCGCTTTCTTCTGCTCCTGATACTTGAACTTTCCGTAGTCCATCAGACGGCAGACTGGCGGCTCGGCTGTCGGCGCGATCTCGACGAGATCCACCTCACCTTCTTCCGCCATGCGCATTGCTTCCCGGAAACTGACGATCCCGATCGGCTCGTTCTCGACCCCGACTAGGCGCACCTCGGGGGCAGTGATCTCGCCGTTGAGGCGATGCGAACGTTCGGTAGCGATGCTTTCAACCTCCTACTGTTGTTTGCGATACGGCCACGCCTGCACCCGCGCCCGCCGGCTCTCAGGCCGTCGTCGGCTGCGGTGCTGCGCGCCTGGCGGAAATGTCGTCGGAGAGCCGTTCGATGAATGCAGCGATCGGCATGGCCCCCAGATCCAACCCGCCGCGCGCACGCACGGCCACTGTGCCAGCCTGCCTTTCCTTGTCGCCGACCACCAGGATGTACGGCACCTTCTGCAGGCTGAACTGGCGGATTTTATAGTTGATCTTCTCGTTGCGCAAATCGGACTCGACCCTAAACCCTTGTTTTTTCAGCGCTTGTGCAACGCCGTCGGCGTATTCGGCCTGGTGTTCGGTGATGTTCATCACTACCGCCTGGGTTGGCGCAAGCCACATCGGCAGGGCGCCGGCGTGATTCTCGATCAGGATGCCGATGAAACGCTCGAGTGAGCCGACGATCGCGCGGTGCAGCATGACCGGGTGGCGCCGGGAGTTGTCCTCGGCCACGTACTCGGCCCCCAGCCGCTCGGCGGTGTTGAAGTCCACCTGCATCGTGCCGCACTGCCAGACCCGACCGATCGCGTCCTTCAGCGAATATTCGATCTTGGGGCCGTAGAACGCCCCCTCGCCGGGCGAGACCTCGAACTCGCAGCCGGAGCCGCGCAGCGACTCCATCAGCGCGTGCTCGGCCTTGTCCCAGAGATCGTCGGCGCCCACGCGCTTGTCGGGGCGGGTGGCGACCTTGTAGATGATCTCGGTGAAGCCGAAATCGCGGTAGACGCGCTGCAGCGTCGCGGTGAATTCGCTGCACTCGCTCAGGATGTCGCGCTCTTCGCAGAAGACGTGCCCGTCGTCCTGGGTGAAGCCGCGCACCCGCATGATGCCGTGCAACGCGCCTGAGGGCTCGTTGCGGTGGCACTGGCCGAACTCGCCGTAGCGCAGCGGAAGGTCGCGATACGAGCGCAGGTCCGACTTGAAGATCTGCACGTGACCCGGACAGTTCATCGGCTTGAGCGCGTAGAAACGGTTCTCGGACTCGGTCGTGAACATCTGCTCGCGGTAGTTCTGCCAGTGACCGGTGCGCTCCCAGAGGCTGCGATCGAGAATCTGCGGGCCCTTGACCTCCTGGTATCCGCTGTCGCGGTAGACCTGTCGCATGTACTGCTCGACCTGCTGCCAGATGGTCCAGCCCTTCGGGTGCCAGAACACCAGGCCAGGCGCCTCGTCCTGCATATGGAACAGGTCGAGATCCTTGCCGAGGCGCCGGTGGTCACGCTTCTCGGCCTCCTCGAGCATGTGCAGATGGGCATCCTGGTCCTTCTGGCTCGCCCAGGCGGTGCCGTAGATCCGCTGCAGCATCTCGTTGCGCGAGTCGCCGCGCCAGTACGCGCCGGCCAGCTTCATCAGCTTGAACACTTTCAGCCGTCCGGTGGACGGCACGTGCGGGCCGCGGCACAGGTCGACGAACTCGCCCTCGCGGTACAGCGAGAGCTGCTCGCCGGCCGGGATCGCGCCGATGATCTCGGCCTTGTACTTCTCGCCGATCGACTCGAAGAACTTCACCGCATCGTCGCGGTCCCAGACTTCCCGGCTCACCGGCTCGTCCCGCGACGCGAGCTCGCGCATCCGCGTCTCGATGCGCTCGAGGTCTTCGGGGGTGAAGGGCCGCTTGTAGGCGAAGTCGTAGTAGAAGCCGTTCTCTATCACCGGGCCGATGGTGACCTGGGCGTCCGGGAAGAGATCCTTCACCGCATAGGCCAGCAGGTGAGCGGTGGAGTGCCGGATGATCTCCAGGCCGTCCGTGTCCTTTTCGGTGACGATCGCGAGTTCGGCGTCGCGCTCGATCCGTGCGCTCGTATCGACCAGTTTGCCGTCAAGCCTGCCGGCGAGCGCCGCCTTCGCCAGGCTTGGGCCGATCGAGCGCGCGACCTCGGCGACACTGGGCGGCTCGGCGAACTGGCGCACCGAGCCATCTGGAAGCGTGACATTGACCATCGAAACCACCTCTGCGCGAAACCGTCAGGACCATCGGCAAAAAAGAAAAGCGCGGACCGGCCGCGCTCTTCGATATCGGGACGAAACGACGCTCGACCTGGGCTCAGGACTCCGACGACGTGCTAGTTCGCGGTGTCATAACCGGCATGATCGACAGGCCCTTTCTCTCGCCCTGTTGCGACTCGGCCCCGGGGGCCTGTGCCGCAGTGCTGCCATGAAGAATATTGGTAGGCGCGATTGGACTCGAACCAACGACCCCCACCATGTCAAGGTGGTGCTCTAACCAGCTGAGCTACGCGCCTGCAAGCCGGCGAATATATCACAGCTTTGCACTGCAAAAACAGGCTGCGCGCGCGGATGCGACGATGGGCGGACCCGCCCGGGCCTCGCCGGTCAGCGGATGCGCGCGGCGCGTCCCTGCGCGAAGCGCTCGAGCAGTTCGCTCGCGCGCATCGACAGCGCCCGGCGGTCGGGGTGGCGCACCATCAGCACCACCGTTCGGCGGGCGTTGATCCAGGCGACCTTGACGTACACCGGGATGCCGTCGCGTCCGACCAGCCGCAGCCAGTGGCCCCGATGAAGCGTACCGAACGCCTGCTCAGGATCCCAGCGCAGGGGCTCGGGACTCGCAGGCAGGTCGTTCAGATCGATCGAGGACAGCACTTCGAGCAGCTTGCGGTCCGTGCCGTCGCCCGGTGATTCACCGCCCTCGCCCCCGCCCGGCGGCCCTCCAGGCCCGGCGGAAGGCGTCGGGCCACCCGGCGATGCCGGCACGCGGCGCTCGGCCTGCCACGCGGGACGCTCCGACGCAGGCGGCCTGCCCGCAAGATCCGGGGCACGCGGCGCGGCCGGCTCGCCACCGTCTTCCGGTGCGTCGAAGAATCCGTCCACCCTGCCCGTCGCCGGGCCCGGCGAGGTGCGCGTGCGCGTGGTCGGCCCGAAGCCGGTGGTCGCCGCCTCGCCGATCGTGGTCGTGGCGGCCACACCGCTCGCACCGTTGTCGCCGCTGCGCGCGCGACGCTGCATCTTGCGCAGATGGATCAGGAAGAGTTCGTCGAAGAACGGCTTGAACTCCTCGTCCTTCGCGCCGATCGCCCTCAGGCCCTGGGTCAGCAGACGGATCAGCGGCGGGATCTTCTGCGCCAGTTCGCGCCGGCTCTGCCGCTCCTTCGTGCGATCGAGGCTCCACAACAGATCGTCGACGGTCTGCAGCGCGACCTTGAACTCGCTGCTCTCCTCGCCGTCGCGCAGGACCGCAGTGCGCAAATGGCGCAGCCACACGTTGAGCACGAACTCGCGCACCGACTCGGGCACGTCGTGGCGCGCCAGCCGCTCACCGAGCATCTGCGACAGTCTTTCGGTCACCTCCTGCTCGCGCCCGTGGTCCGGGCGGTTGCGATAGTCGCGCCGGTTGCGCCGCCCCGGGGCGGACTCGAGCGACGATCGCTCGTGGACCACGCGCTCGATCAGTTGCGTGACGTTGCGCGCCGCCCGCGAGTATTCATGCTGCACCTGGCGCGCCATGACCGCGGACCGGGTCTGCAGGGCGCCGGCGACGATCTCGACCGCGCGCACCACCGTTTCCAGCCGGCGATACAGTTCACTGCCGCGGGTCAGGTCGTCCGCAAAGGCGTTGACGATCGCACCGACGTTCTCGACCAGACGCCGCAGCGAGCGTGGTTCGTCGCCCAGGTAGGCCGGGTCCATCAGGGACAGGGCCACCGACGGCTGCTGCAGGCGCCAGATCAGCGGCTTGGCCGCCTCGGGCAGCCGCCGGTCGTCGACCACGTAATCGAACATCGCGGCCACCAGGTCGACCGCGGCGAGTTGGGCCGAGCTGACACCCGCCTCGCGCAGGCGGCTGCGCAGGTTGCTGAAGAAGCCGGCGCGCGCCTCACGGCTGTAGGGCGCCACGTCGATGGAGTGCGCGAACGCGACCGCATCGGCCTCCAGTTCGACCACCGGCTGGAGCGTGGCCACCGCGCCGAGATTCGGCTGATCGTCGGCGGCGGCCAGCGGTGAACTTCCGAGCACCCGCGCCGAGTCCGCGGCCTGTGCGCTCGCGTCGATCGCTCGCAGGGCCTGGGCGGGTGGCTTGGCAGTCTTCTCGGCAGGCGGCTCGTCGGGTTGCGCCACTGGCGGGGGCGCGGACACCTCCGGGCGCGACGGCGTCGGGGGCGGGCGCGCGGGCTCGACCCCCTGAGCACGCAGCCACAACTCGACCTCGGAGAGCGTCGTCGCGATCAGCGGCGGCAGCCGCGTGCGCAGCGCCTGGCGCAAGACCGGCTCGGCGGCGGCGCCCTCGCCCAGATTCCTGAAGCTCGAGAGCACCGCCGAGGCGAGCGTGCGCGCCCCCAGCGGATTCAGGTCGTCGTCCTCCCACAGCCCGGGCGTCATCGCGCGGACACGGCCCGCATAGGACTCGTAGGCGGCCCCCGGCAGCTGTCGCGCTTCACGAGCGATCTCCGTCGCGAGGATCTGGACCAGCAGCTCGTCCTCCTCCATCAGCGCCAGCGCCCGCTGTTCGGAGTCGGCGCTGCCGGCGTATTCGAGGCACTTGTGCGCGCGATCGTGCAGCGCGTCGGCCAGCGCGGCCAGGCGTGCCCGGGTCTCGATGCGCAGCATCGCCGCGATCGCGTACATCGACTGCCGATCGCGCTGGCTCGGTTCGTCCTGGCCGGCCTGCTCGAGGTCCGACGCCACCTCGCCGATCGTGTCGCGCAGGTGGTATTCCAGTGACGAGCTCAAGCGTTCGAGCGTCTGCCCGAACAGCTCGAAGCGGCCTGGCGGCGGCGCCGCAGGCATCGTCAGCCCCGTGATTCGACTGTTTTCACGCCTGCGATGCTACGGGAATCGCCCGCACGGGGCTGTGACCAAATTGTGCGAAAGACTGTCAAATCCACCGACATCTGTGACACTTTCAGGCGTCCGGAAGAATCTCGAAGGGCCCCTGGCGCATCGGCGGCTCGCTCGACTCGCAGACGACTCGCTCGACCCGCGCCATGGAGGGGCCGCGGCGGGCCCAGTCGAGCATCCGTTCCACGTCGGCGTTCGCACCCGCCACGCAGGCCTCCACCGAGCCGTCGGCCCGATTCCGCGCCCAGCCCGACAGGCCCAGTGCCCGCGCCTCGCGCTGCATCGACGCGCGGAAGGCCACCCCCTGGACCCGTCCGTGGATCCGCAGCAGGACCGCACGCTCGGCGAGGCCGGCCTTCATCCCGTATCGTCGTCGGGGCGCCGCTTCGGCGCGCGGGCCGAGCCCGGGTCCGCTGGCCGCGAGTCGTCCGACGGTCCGTCGTCGTCACCCGGCTCGTTCTCGTCGCCGAGCATGTAGTCGCCGCGGCGCTGCGCCGCGAGAATGCGCATTGCGCGCTCCCGGTGCGGCGCGCGCACCAGCAGCTTGACGCCGCCCATCGCGTAGGCCAGTGCCGAGTTGGCGGACACCAGGTGCTCGTCCGCGATCCAGACCCGCAAGCCCTCAGCCTCCAGAAGGCCCTTGATCAGGTGCGCCTCCAACGGCGTCGCAAAGCTCGCCACGGCCACCAGCGGGGTGTCCTCGGCGCTCAATGTCGTCTGTGTCCGATAGTGGCCAACTACAGCACCTGTTTCGCGACCCGTAGCCGCACCGCGTCCATGTCGTCGCCACGCAGTTCACGCAACGCGTAGCCGACGAACTCTCCCACGACTCGCTTGCGCCAGTAAAGGTCGAGGTCGGTGTTGTCCATCGGTTTGGCGCGCGAAGCCACGTCGGCCGCGGCCTGCGCGATCGCATCGTCGGTCAGCGGCTTGCCCGCGAGCCGCTCGCCCGCGTCGGTGAGCACCGGTCGCGACGCGACCGCGCCCAGCACGATGCGAGCCTGCTCGACCGAACCGTTACCGGCAAGCTTCACCGCGCAAGCGACCCCGAGCACCGGAAAGTCGAAGGAACCGCGCCTTCGCAGCTTCCAGTAGGTGCTGCGCCATCCGTCGCTCGCGGGCAGCGCGACCTCGGTGAGGATCTCGTCGGGGCGGCGTGCGAGGTAGTGCATGCCGTCGTTCAGGTACAGATCGGCGAGCGGGACCTCGCGCTCGCCGTTGGCCGAGGCAAGCCGCACACGGGCGCCCAGCGCGATCAGCGCGGGCGCGCAATCGGTCGACGATACCGCGACACACCGCTTGCTCGCGGTGGCGACCCAGCAGGTCTCGCCGTCCTTTTTCATGCAGAAGTCGATCGCCTTGCGCCACTCCAGATTCTGGTTGTAGTAGTTGCAGCGCGTGTCCAGGCACAGGTTGCCACCCAGCGTCGCAGCGTTGCGCAGGTGCACCGTCGCGACCTGCGCGGCGGCCTGCCACAGGCCCCGGTAGGCCTGTCGCAGCCGATCGTTGCGCACGATCTGCGTCAGGGTGATGCCTGCGCCCAGCGTCACGCCGGCCTGCTCGTCCGAGAATCGCTTCAGTGCCTGCACGCGGCGCAACGACACCAGCGTGCGGGGCGTCTGCTGGCGGCGCTTCATGTTCGGCAGCAAGTCGGTTCCGCCCGCGATCACCATCGCGTCGGCGCCCTCGGCCGCGAGGATCCGCGCCGCCTCGAGCGCGCTGCCGGGCGCGCGGTAGTCGAACCAGGGCAATCGCATCATGATGCGGCCTCCGCGGAACGCCGCGCCGCACCGGGGTGGCGCTCGAGCGCATTGCCGTCACCCCCCTCCCATGGCGGCGGCACGAACATCGGCTCCGGGTAAGGCACGTCCGGGAAGTGTTGCGGACCGACGCGCGGATCGAGCCCCTGCGCCTTGAGTTCCAGTGCCCGCAGCACCTTGTCCGGCGTGATCGGCAGTTCGTCGATGCGCACGCCGACAGCGTCGAAGATCGCGTTGGCCACCGCCGGCATCACCGGCAGCAGCGGACCCTGGCCCACTTCCTTGGCGCCGAACGGACAGTTGGGGTCCGGGTCCTCGACCAGGATCGTGACCACCTCCGGCATGTCCATCGACGTCAGGCTCTTGTATTCGAGCATCGACGGGATCTTGTGCACCAGCGCGCCGGAGAGCTTCGGCGGCAGGCGCCGGAACACCTGCTCTTCCATCAGCGCTTCGCCCAGTCCCATGTAGACGCCGCCTTCGACCTGTCCGCGCACACTGACCGGATTGATCGACCTGCCGATGTCGTGCGCGATCCAGACCTTGGGCACGGTGATCCAGCCGGTGGCCTCGTCGACCTCGACCGCGACGACGCAGGCGGTGTACGAATACGCGGGCGACGGACCGACGCCCGCCCCTTTATAGCGACCCGGCGCGCGCGGCGGAGTGTACGAGCCGACCGCGCCGAGCGTGCCGTTGCGTGCCTCGGCAAGCGCCACCGCCTCGGCGAAGGCGACGGTCTTGTCCGGCGCGTGTGCCGCGAACACCTTCCCCTGCGAGAAGCGCATCGCGTCCGGCAGCGCATCGAGGTGTTCGGCCGTCGCCTCCGCGAGCTGCGCGCGCAGCCGCTCCGCCGCCTGGATCGCCGCGTTTCCCATCATCACCGTGACGCGGCTCGAGTAGGAGCCGAGATCGATCGGCGTCGTGCCGGTATCGCCGGTCACGCAGCGCACGTCGAACGGGTCGATGCCGAAGACCTCGGCGACGATCGCTGCGAGCACGTCGTCGGATCCCTGCCCGATTTCGGTCGCGCCGCAGAAGACCGTGACCTGGCCGCTGCGGTCGAGCAGGATCTGGACGCCCGAGTGCGGCATCTTGTTCCAGTAGATCGGCAGCCCGGCGCCGCACATGTAGGCGCCGCAGGCGATGCCCAGGCCACGCCCCGCGGGCAGCTTGCCGTGCCGGTCGTTCCAGCCGGAGGCGTCGACGACCCGTCGGATGCATTCGGCGAGCCCGATGGTGCCGATCCTGAGCCAGTTGGCGGTCAGCGAATCCGGTTTGGCGACCATCTGCAGGCGCATCTGTGCCGGGTCGATGCCGAGCCTGTGCGCGATCTTGTCGAGCTGCACCTCCTGGCCGAAGCGCGGCTGCGGCGTTCCGTGGCCTCGCTTGGGACCGCAGGGCGGCTTGTTGGTGAACGCGCGGCAGGCGTCGAAGCGGTAGCGCGGCAGCTCGTAGGTCACTGTCTGCAGCGCTCCGGTGTAGAAGGTGCTCGCCGTGCCGTAGCTTCCGTAGCCGCCGCCGTCGAGCAGCGTCTGCAGGTGCATGCCGGTCAGCCTGCCGTCGCGGGTGACGCCGGTGCGCATCTTCATCAGCACCGGGTGGCGGCCGCGGTGCATGTAGAAAACTTCCTCGCGATTCAGGCAGACCTTCACCGGGCGGCCCAGCATCAGCGCCGCCTTGGCCACCACCAGTTCGTGATTGTGGATGTCGGTCTTGCCGCCGAAGCCGCCACCGTTCGGGCAGGCGATCACGCGGATGTGCGCGCCCGACATGCGCAGCACGCGCGCCAGCGCCCGGTGCAGGTAGTGCGGCACCTGCGTGCTCGACCAGATCGTCAGCTTTCCCTCGCCGTCGACGCTCGCGAGCGACGCCTGCTGCTCCATCGGCAGGTGCGTGTTGCCTTCGAAGAAAAAGACGTCTTCGAACACGTGG
>Ga0316188_10000803_pt1 | contig 14419 bp, 8 predicted proteins | sample Phiworburrow1_MG_FD_204933 | JGI IMG/M metagenome (GOLD analysis project Ga0316188, IMG submission 204933) | Coastal sediment microbial communities from Maine, United States - Phippsburg worm burrow 1 | ecosystem: Environmental > Aquatic > Marine > Coastal > Sediment | place: USA: Maine...
CAGGAACACAGTCGTCTTCCGTACAACCCGGATAAACCGTAGATTCAAAAATCACATAATCTCCTTTTTTAAGCGCTTTACCGACATTAGCTGTAGCTCCCAGAAGAGGCTTAAGATCAGGTAATTTTGCATCATCAATAGGTGTAGGTACCGCTATAATAAAAACATTTGCCTTTTTTAGATCCGCAGCATCTGATGTAAACATGATGTCACATTTATCAAAAGCATCGCTTCCTAATTCTTTACTTGGATCCTGGTTGTTTTGCAACATTTTTATTCTACCCGGATGAATATCAAAACCGATCACTTTAGCCTTTTTAGCAAATTCCAGTGCAATAGGCAATCCTACATATCCTAAACCGATAACGGCTATTATAGATTTTTTACTTTTTACTTCCTTAATCATTCTTTGATTTGACTTGATAAATTCTTTCAATAATATCGACCACTTTCATTCCTTCCAAAGCATTTGTTGTAGCGCTTGTTCGATGTTTTAATGTGTCGATCACATTTTCAATTATATAATGATGATTGGCTGCACTGCCTTTGTAGTGACCATAATCATTCGCCGGATTTGCCTCTTTTAAAACAGGCATTTCGTAGTCTTTAACGTGGCAATATTCTACTTCATTCATGTATTGACCACCCACTTTCACACTTCCTTTAGAGCCGATGATTGTCATTGAAGACTCCATATTTTGATCCCAAATTGCAGTAGAGTAATTGATACTTCCTATCCCTCCATTCACAAAGTTAAAATTCACAATTCCTGAATCTTCAAACTCGGTCAGGTCTTTATGAGTGAAATCAGCGAATTTCCCTTCGATCGAATGAATATCGCCAAATAACCAATACATGATATCAATAAAGTGGGAAAATTGTGTAAATAAAGTTCCTCCGTCTAAGTCTTTAGTCCCTTTCCAGCTACCCTTCTTATAATAGCGTTCATCTCTATTCCAATACATATTCGATTGAACGATAAGAATATCGCCTAAACGCTTTTCATCGATCATTTCCTTTAACCAGACCGAAGGAGGTGAGTATCTGTTTTGCATTACAGCAAATACCTGCTTCGACATTTGAAGCGCTTTAAAGATCACTTCTTCAAGAGAGGCTTTACTTAAACCAAGAGGCTTTTCGCAAACCACGTGATGTTTCGCGTTCAGTGCCATTATCGATTGCTTTGCATGCAATCCATTAGGAGTGCAGATATTGATAACATCAGCATCCGGAACCGCCTTTAACAACTCTTCAATAGATGAATAAAATGGAACGTCAAAATGATCAATATTTAAATCTTCTTTGTTTTTTATATCACAAAGGGCCACTAATTCTGCTTCTTCATTTCTACTGATCATTTCGGCATGTCTTTTACCGATATGACCGCAGCCCACTATTGCAAATTTTATTTTAGCTTCCATTTATTATAACTTACTAACTCTATTATCCTTTAATTGATATTTTTCTTTACTCTCGGGACAGATCGCTATTCCTTTTTCATCAAAATTTAATCGATGTCCATATTCACTCATCCAGCCTGTTTGTTTGGCAGGATTTCCAACCACTAAGGCATAAGGCAATACTTCTTTTGTAACAACAGCTCCGGCGCCGATAAAAGCATATTCTCCTATTTCAAAACCACAAACTATTGTTGCATTTGCTCCAATACTAGCCCCTTTTCTTACCCTTGTTTTAGCGTATTGCTCTTTTCGGATAATGGCACTTCTAGGATTAATGATATTTGTGAAAACCATTGAAGGTCCGAGGAAAACCTCATCTTCGCAAGTAACACCTGTATAGATAGATACATTATTTTGAACTTTACATCGATCCCCTAAAACAACTTCAGGAGAAATAACAACGTTCTGTCCTATATTACATTCATCTCCTATTTTAGCGCCAGTCATAATATGACTGAAATGCCAAATTTTTGTTCCTTTTCCAATGCTGCAACCTGAATCGATGATTGCGCTTTCATGAGCAAAATATTCCATGATCAGTTCCTCCCTATACTTTCGTAGTGGTAGCCCAATTTTTTCATATCGATCGGGTTATACAAATTCCGACCATCGAAAATGATCTTCTCTTTTAATTTACTCTCTACTATTTTAAAATCAGGAGATCTAAAAAGTGCCCATTCGGTAGCTATCAATAAGGCATCGGCCCCATTTAATGTTTCATAAACTGAATCCGCATAGGTGATCTTGTCTCCTATAAGTGTTTTAACATTTTCCATCGCTTCAGGATCGAAGGCACAGACAGTAGCACCTGCTTCAGTAAGTGCTTTGATCATGTACAATGCCGGAGCTTCTCTAATATCGTCGGTATCAGGCTTAAATGCCAGTCCCCAAATCGCAAAATGTTTTCCTTTTAAATTGCCTTTATAAAAGCGTTTCATTTTCTCGATGAGTGCTAGTTTTTGGGTTTGATTTACTGCCATCACAGAATGCAGAATATCGAAATGATAACCTTCCTGCTCTCCGCTTAATGCCAATGCCTGAACATCTTTAGGAAAGCAAGATCCTCCATATCCAATACCCGGAAAAAGGAATCTTTTACCGATCCGTTCATCAGAACCCATTCCAATACGTACCATATCGACATTAGCTCCTACTTTTTCACAGAAATTAGCAATTTCATTCATAAAAGTGATCTTCGTTGCTAGGAAGGCATTTGCTGCATATTTAGTCAGCTCAGCCGATTTTTCATCCATAAATAAAAGTGGATTTCCCTGGCGAACGAAAGGAGCGTATAATTGTTCCATCAATTTTATGGCTCGCTTGCTTTGAGTGCCAATAACCACCCTATCGGGTTTCATAAAATCATCCACTGCAAAACCTTCTCTTAAGAATTCGGGATTTGACACGACATCAAATGGCACCTTTGTTTTGGCACTAATAGCAGCATTTACTTTATCGGCTGTTCCAACCGGAACCGTACTCTTATCGATGATCACTTTATAGTCTGTGATCATATCACCTAATTCTGAAGCTACTCCCAGAATATAGGAAAGATCGGCTGAGCCGTCTTCTCCCGGAGGAGTAGGCAATGCTAAGAAAATAATTTCGGCATTTTTCTGTGCCTCTTTTAAATCGGTGGTAAAAGTAAGTCGCCCTGCTTTTATATTTCGATGAAAAAGTACGTCTAAATGGGGTTCGTAAATTGGAATTTGTCCATTGCGCATTTTTTCAACTTTAACAGCATCTATATCAACACAAACAACATTATTTCCGGTTTCTGCAAAACAAGTCCCGGTAACTAAACCAACATATCCCGTTCCAACAACAGCAATATTCATAACATTAAAGATTTTTAGTATTTAGATCGGGCAAATTCAATTACCTTATCTGTAATATATTTTAGCGTTTCCTCGCTATGTTCAGTATGCATAGGAAGTGAAATTACGCTTGCACATAACTTTTCAGTTACAGGGAAATCACCTTTCTTATAGCGCGGATCCAAGTATGCTTTTTGCATATGCAAAGGTACCGGATAGTATATCATTCCGGGTATTCCGGCTTCTTTTAAAAAATTCTGCATTTCAAAATGATCCAATTCATCACTTAATACCAATGTATATTGATGGAATACATGGGTTGAGTTTGATGCCCTGGTTGGAATTTGGAGTCCTTTAATATCTCTAAATGCCTTATCATAATAATCAGCTGCTTTTCTTCTCGACTTATTAAAATCTTCAAGGTATTTAAGTTTCACATCCAAGACCGCAGCTTGAATCGTATCCAATCGTGAATTCATTCCGATCAAATCATGGTAATATCGAACTTCCATCCCATGATTCACTACTTTGGTTATCATTGCTGCTAAGTGATCATCATTGGTAAATAATGCACCTCCATCTCCAAAACATCCAAGATTTTTCGACGGGAAAAATGAGGTTGTCCCGATATGACCAATAGTTCCTGCCTTCTTCACTTTCCCATTTGAGAAAGTAAAGTTTGAGCCAATCGCCTGAGCGGTGTCTTCAATTACAAAAAGCTTATGCTTATCTGCAATTGCCATCACTGCTTCCATATCGGCAGTTTGCCCAAATAAATGAACAGGGACAATGGCTTTGGTTTTTGGAGTGATCGCTTTTTCGAGTGCTGAAATATCGATATTAAAGGTTTCAGGATCTACATCCACAAGTACCGGAGTAAGTTGAAGTAAAGCAATTGCTTCGGCGGTCGCAACAAAAGTAAAATTAGATGTGATCACTTCGTCTCCGGGCTTTAAACCAAGAGCCATCATCGCAATAGTGAGCGCATCTGTTCCGTTTCCGCATGCAATAACATGCTTTACATCTAAGTAATTCTGCAGATTATTCTGGAATTTTTTTATTGCCGGACCCCCGACAAAATAAGCTGAATCGATCACTTCCTGTATCGCTTGATCAACTTCAACTTTAATTTTTTCGTATTGACCGGCAAGGTCAACCATTTGGATATTTTTCATATAATTATTCAATTATATTCCCGTGAAATTTCAAAGCGCGAATTTAGGCTAAAAAGTTGAAAAACCGTAGTGGATTTCGGCAATATTCTGAGTCCTAAAGCTAAGAAAAAGGAAGGTCCACAATGAAGATAGTTCCTTTGTTTTTGGCTCTTTTGAAATAAATGCTTGCTCCATGATTATTGACAATGGTATGCACAATTGCCAATCCAAGGCCCATTCCTTTTGACTTTGTGGTAAAATTAGGTTTAAAGATCTTTTCTTTTAATTCCGGGTCGATCCCTGATCCATTATCTTCAATTTCGATATGAAAATGAGATGATAATTTCTCAAGACGAAGCAATACTTTTCTTTCCTCTTCATTTTTAGTGGCCTGAATTGCATTTTGGATCAGATTATTCATCATTCGCATAATTTGCCCTCTATCAGCTTTAATTATACAATTATCCGCCACTTTTAACTCTAGAGTCACGCCTTCCATATGAGTATATAATTCACATACTTCAGTCATTAAAAGCCCAAGATCAAACTTCGAAGTTGTTGAAACTGAAATCTGAGAAAAACGGGAAAATTCGTTTGCGATATGATTCAAATTATCGATCTGTTCGATCAGTGCTTTCATAAGTGCCGGTGTTTTCGCAAGGGCTGCATCTATATCACTTTCTAATAAGCGCTGATAATGTTGAATACTTAAGCGCATTGGGGTTAGTGGATTTTTGATCTCATGAGCCACTTGCCTGGCCATTTCTTGCCATGCACTTTCTTTTTCTGCTTGTACAATTTGTCCGGTGATATTTTCCAGTTCGCTTACCTTTTGATTATATGCTTTAACAAGCGAAGCTACCTCGTCGTTTCCGGAATATTTAATCGGTTCATTTCGATTTATAAGATCGAGAGAAGCGAAATTTGTCTGGAGCATTTTTAAAGGGGAAGTGATCCAGTTCGCGACATAAATAGCAATGATAACACCCAGTCCGAGTAATAAAACAAATACATTGATCAGCACTTGAAGGAAGCGACTGATTTCTCTTTGAAGTTCATCCTGACGAGCAAAATAAGGAACATTCAAGTAGCCTATTTTTTCTCCAAGACTATTATATAAAGGTCGGTAACCGGATAAATAGGCGAAGTTTCCAAGGGTTTCTTCATGAATAAATCTTGATTGAAGTGAAGTGCTGCTATTTTCGAAAGCGACGGGATCCATTTGTCTGCTCAGTAATTTTTTATCCCAGATCATCGAGGAGGAGGAGGCACTCAATTGCCCATTTAAATCAAAGAGAGAAATATCAGCTACAAAAACTTCAGAAAATTTAAGAAGATAGGAATTCAGTCTCGTTTCGGGTACCTCATCTAAATTTTTTGTATCACCAAGTTTATGCCCGAGTTCGATGTAGATCGAATTTAGACGTTCGATAATTTGATCTTTATTTCTTTGATGAAATTGTTGAGTGATCTGATTAAAAATAACAATGGCATACAAAGTTAAAATAGCGATAATGAAAGCAATAAAAATGAGTTGGATCTTGGATCTCAATGAAAAGTAAAAAAGGGTATCCGGTTGGAATAAGCGTTGTAAAAAGAGGACAAAGAAAGTGAGTACTCCAAAAAAGAGGAACAAATAGGAGAAGGCGGTTACCTTTTGGAGAATCTGAGGAATAGGCCTTCCAATTATCCATCTAAACCCATATTCTTCCGGTAGAATCAGCATGCTGGTCTCCCCTTTATTGACATAACCTTCAAAGGATGGATCATTCGTAAGTTCATTTATTTCATCCGGGAAAAACTCCTCATCATTAGAAAAAATTCTTTTCCCATTAAAATAGCGGGCATAAGTATAATCTAAAGCATAGGATTCGATGTAATTATTCTCTGAGCGCATTAATTGTGGGAAACCGTTACTCAATGGCCTTGATAATTCTGTAAATACTCCTTGTAAGTATCCGAGAGTATCAGAAAATTCAATGATTGGAAAAATGAAAGCATAACCTACACTTCCCTTATTATCATGAAAAAAATAAAGTTGATCTGAAAAGGTAGCTAAAAGAGATACAGTGTCATTTAAGTTAAATTCAGACTTTGAAAAGTCCAATGAATTTGAGTTAATTCTACTAAAGGATTTATCATACTTATACCAATCACTACTAAAAAATATTTCTATTTCTGACAGCTCATTCAGACTAATTGAATCCTTTTGAAATAGTTGATCGATCCATTCACTATTCTGAATTTCAAGAAATGTCTTTTCAAGTTTCATTTCCTGAAGAGGGTCTTGCATTACACTGATTCGTTCACCAATTACTTGTCGGATCTGATGTTCTTTCTCGATATTATATTTTTCAAAAACATGAGCAAGAAAAAGGGATATTAGTGCAAGATTAAAAATTCCAATTCCAATGCCGAGCCGGGTCTGAGGAAACCAATTTCTGGTTCCAAGCGCGATTATAACAGGTAGTGACCAGAATGTTTCTGTTAGATCAAAACTCCCTAAACCAGCAATTATACTTGCATATAAAGCAAAAGAAGTGAATAAGAATAAAACAAAGAGTGTAAAGGTGAGTCCGCTTTTATAAATAAAACGGACACTTGTTTCAAGCCATAAAATAAAGGATAGAAACAGAATTGCGATCCCGATCATTGAAATAAGGGAGTAGGTATCCAATTCAAAAAGATGATCGATATTAAATGGAATTCGGGAGTTTTTTACCAAGCCTTCGAGTAAATAGTTGAGACTGAAAACCCATAAAGTTGATATAAAAAGAAAAATCAATGCAAGCGCTTTGTTTCTATTATCCTGGAGAATGAGTGCTGAGGATGAGATACTATTCGAGATCAGTGATACAAATAGCAAAAGGAACATTGAATTCAAAAGGAGATCGCCAAGCGATGGAAACAAAAAAGACTGTGCGAAAATTGAAGGATCGAAAATTGAATTTTTAAATACAGATTCAGGAAAAGAATTATTTAACCAGATCAATCGAATAAAAATAAGAGCAAAAATGATCAGAAAAGCGGTTAATGCTTTCTTCTTAGAATTTACTTTTAGAAAGTAAGTAAATACTATAAATAATAAGCTTGCAATTAAGATGAAAAAAGAAAATACCTTCCAATTACTCGAAGTAGAATTCCAGTACTCTACCTTACTGAAATCGAGATAAAAAGGTGGGTAATCTGCAATATATACCGCATAATCTGAGATCGCCCTGGTTGATATATTGATTTGATCATGTGTTTTTTGCTCAAAGAGAAATCGTTCTTTCAAATAGCGATTTAAAATTGGGAAGACCTCTTTGATCTGCATTAAATAAAGAACTCTAAAATCTCCAATTTGGGTTTGTCTTAGAAAAAACCAGCCATTATTTAACTGAATTATTCCGTTTTGCTTATTTGTGACATCTGAAATTATAAGGGAATTTGACCAAAAAATGGCCTGATCATTTTTGTATACAAACAATGAAAAGTACTTGTTATTTTGGGTTTTTGAATAGGTCTCCTCAAAATCCCAGCTATTCAAATCACGATCACTGCCGTTCTGGGCGGCGGATATTATTTCGGATTCAATGTTCTCTATCCAGCTAATAAATTCATTATAACGATGATCGATGTTATTTTGAATCTTTTCTGTTTGCTTTGCAGCATCGCGCACATTGTCGAATACAACGCTAGTAACTATGTAGAATAACAATGCTACAAGGCTAAGAAAAACAGCTATTTTACTTTTTATCTGGATGACGATAGAATATGGATGAAAAGTACATTTTCGCTACAACAAAAAAAAGTCCTAAAATAAAAAGTCCGCTATATAAAAAGATAGCGGACGATTAAAGTATTTAAAGTGCAATTAAACTTTATTTACTAATAAAGATCTTTTCGCTTATTGAACCGTACTGGCTTGAAATATTTAATATATAAATTCCATTTTCAGTATTGCTTAAATTAATATTTTGATTTAATTCCTTATTGGTTTCAGTAGTTTGATATATGACTTTCCCCTGAAGATCTGAAATCGAAATAACAATATCACCAAATGCCGCTAAGCTTGCTTTTAAACTAAAAACTCCATTGTTTGGATTTGGGGATATATAAAAATCTTGTAGCCAGTCATTTTCTAAAATATCAACACTAGAACAATTTACGCAAGACCCCCAACAATAGGTAGGCAGGAAAATTGGATCTGAGTCTTCAGAAACTAAAAATCCATAATTAGCCCATTCGTCGCATGGTTTATAATCACATTCGCTGCCAATAGGGGCCCCGCCATTTTCTTCCCAATAATTTTTTGTAAATAAAAATTCATATTCTCCGGGAAGGAGGTTTATTGTTTTTGTCCAAACATCATTATCTCCTACCATTATCAAACAGGTCCCACACCAATCATTGAAACTCCCATTCAGATAGATCACATCACTCGGTAAAAAATCTTGCTCACTAACATTAACCGAGAAAGTAACAGGAATACCTACAGTATCCAATTCTTGCTCTTCTAATTTAAGATAAAGTCGGTCATTATTAAACTCTACACTGCTCGATTTGAAGTCGCAAAAATTTCCGCCAAATCCTCCAAAATCCTCAATTGTCCATCGCTCTTCAACATAGCTTTCAAACTCATCATCCCATACTAATGAAAAGTTATTGTTTGTTCCGGCATCTCCCGAATCAGGGGCATACTCATAAAAGCGAACGTATTCATATTCAGATTCTACGGGCATAACAGCAGGATCCCATTCGCCTACCCATGCAATATTATCTGCTGCCCATAGATTCATTACTATACGCAAAGGATAAATCAATCCATCAACAAAACTTTGATCTTGTGTAACCACCAATTGACTATCGACAAACCACCGTACAATTCCCGGTTCCCACTCAATTGCGTAGGAATGGATGCTATCATGCGGATTGAAATCCGGGACATATGAATCTGTATAATACCAGGGTCCGGGATAGTGTGTTGTAAATAGAATGGTCTCGCTATTTCCTGTCATCTCAATATCGATCTCATTATTTTCTTCGGGCCAATTGCACCCTACATCTAAATTATACAGGAAGAATGACGAAACGACTCCTAGTTCGCCAACAGATCGCATTGCAACTTCGAATCGACCATATAAAAAAGCTTCATTACTATAAATTTGTCCGCCGATACATTCCTGACTTAATAATACAGTTGAATTGACAAACAATAATAAAGTTATAGAAAGATGCTTTAACATTAGAAATTTACATGTATCAAAATTAAATAATAAAAGCCCAATAAACTTATGCTTATTGGGCTTTATTAATAATAGTTAGAAAACTAAATCTTTATTTATTTACAAAGATTTTTTCAGATAAGCTTCCGTATTGACTTGACATATTGATAAAATATATTCCCGCTTCAACATCACTTAAATTAATGTTTTGATTTAATTCGATGGCAGAATCAGAACTTTGATACACCACTTTTCCCTGAATATCAGTGATGGTAATAACAACGTTGCTATATAAGCTTAAACTTGCTTTTAAATTAATGATTCCATTACTTGGATTCGGAGATACAGTAAAGTCTTGAAGCCAAATATTTTCTTCTACCCCAACTACGCATGAAGCACAAGAATTCCAACAAACTACATCCAGTACAACATCGCCTTCAACATTTAAGGTTCTGTTTGTAAAGCCGTCAATTGTTGAAGTACAAGGATCACCTTCAGTAAACATTTCCTGATCGTCCCAGCCATCAACAGTAAATTTATACTCGATAGTTCCTGTAGAAACATTCACAGTCAGTTCATACACATTATCTGCATCATCATCCGTCATTTCTGCGCAAGACCCGCACCATCCGTTAAAAACTCCGTTAAGGTTAACCGTTGTATAAGTACCAGTATATCCATCCATGTCTACTTTAAAAGTAACGTCAGCAGTAGAAGGCATTCCGGTGCAAGCTACACACGATTCCCAACAAACCACTGGTAAGATCGTATCTCCGCTAATTTCAAGGTAGCGATTAGTAAAACCATCTGTCGTTAAAGTACATTCCAGACCCGGGGCTAAATTTTCTTGACTTACAAAGATCTCAAATTTTATTCCTGAAGGAGGTATTTGGCTAAATACACAGCGCCCTGAGTGGAATGATGCAAATAATGCACTCGTAGGAAACGGAGTTTCAATGGTGAGTTTATACTACCTCTATCGCTTCTTAAAATTCGCGAAAGGACTCTTCAATGAGCTGGAAGAAGATGAGATCGAATTCAATGTACCTCTGGCTGAATTCCTTGAAAAAATAAGTGGATGTTTTCATTCAAAAGAAAGCTTGTTAAGTGCTCCGATCACGAATAGAGATCGTAAGATCATTATGGATGAACTCGGTTTGGCAGGAGAAAAATACAGAATGCATGCCTATCAAGGTGATATTGCAAGAAGAACAATCATCTCCAAATTTAAGATCTCTGAATTCATTGACATATCTATAAAATTTATCGAACATAGTATCATATGCAATAAACGAAAGGATGGACTTTATCATTCATATAATCTCGTTCACATAAAAAATAATGAAGCGAGAATTGCTCATTTATATGAAATGCTGGAAGGTCAGGTTGCGGTTTTGAGTTCAGGCTATTTATCTGCCGATGAAGCCTCTCATTTAATGGGTGCATTAAAAAGCAGTGCCATGTTCCGATCTGATCAGTACAGTTATTTACTTTATCCAAATCGAAGGCTTGCCGGATTTTTAGAAAAAAATACGATCCCGAAAGAATTTATCGCATCATCTAAATTGGCCGAAAAACTACTGGCGAATAATAGCCTTTCTATCTTCGAAAAGGACATTGATGGAAACTTTCATTTTAATGGGACCTTCCATAATTCCTCAGATCTAAAATTGGCATTAAATAATCTAAGTAAAGGAACTTATAAGAAGCTGGTTGATGAAGAATTTGACTCTTATTTAGAAGTCTTTGAAAAAATGTTCGACCATAAAGCATTTACCGGCCGGTCGGGTACATTTTATGCCTACGAAGGGCTAGGAAGCATTTACTGGCACATGGTCTCGAAATTATTATTGTCGGTTCAGGAGAATATCTATAAAGCAGAAAAGGATCAGGCCGATAAACAGGTCATGGGTCATCTTATTGATCATTACTATGAAGTAAGAGCAGGGATAGGAATAAATAAAACACCCGATCTATATGGTGCTTTTCCAACTGATGCTTATTCCCATACCCCTGGGAATGCCGGTGCTCAGCAACCCGGAATGACGGGTCAGGTGAAAGAAGATGTGATCAATCGATGGGCCGAACTAGGGCTTGTAGTGCAAGATGGTGCGATCCTTTTTGACCCTGTCTTTATAAAAAAAGAAGAATTTTTGGACGCAGAGAAGAACTTTGATTATTATGCTTTAAACAATGAAAAGATCAGACTCGTTATCCCTCCAAATTGCATGGCATTTAGCTATTGTCAGGTCCCGATTATCTATAGATTAGGGGAGAAAGAAATGATCGAAATATACTATCAGGACGATTCAATCAAAACGATGGAAGCTAATGCGCTTTCTATTGAAGATTCAATGTCTGTCTTTAAACGAAAAGATAAGATCAATAAGATTCGATTCACCTTTTTTATTCCATAAAACGATTGAATTAAAAAACATAAAAGGATCTTTTGCGCGATCAATCTCGATAGCTAGTTCTCTAAATATTAACAGCTAATAATTCAATCGAAATAATTCTTCTTAATTATAAGGCTAACTCCTTTGCATGCCCTATTTTTGTGTGCCTTGAGATTGTTTTTTTATGATCTTCAGCGCTATTCATAATACTAAAAAAAGTACGCTATGTCTTCAAATAATCCTACTATCATCTATACTAAAACTGATGAAGCTCCTGCATTGGCAACAGAATCATTTTTACCGATCATTCAAAAATTCACAAAATCGAGTGGAATAGAATTTCTAAGCAAGGATATTTCTTTAGCCGGTCGGATTATTTCCTCCTTTCCTGAATTTTTAAACGAGGATCAGCGAATGGGTGATGCACTGGCCGAATTAGGCGCATTAGCCAATCTTCCTGAAGCAAACATCATAAAATTACCCAATATTTCAGCTTCTGTTCCTCAATTAGTAGAGGCTGTAAAAGAATTACAATCAAAGGGATATGCCTTACCTGATTATCCGGTAGATCCAAAAAGTGAAGAAGATAAAAAGGTCAGAAGTCGTTACGACAAGATCAAAGGAAGTGCGGTAAATCCGGTATTACGCGAAGGAAATTCGGACCGAAGAGCGCCTAAGGCAGTAAAGAATTATGCCCGAAAACATCCGCATAGTATGGGAAAATGGGATAAAAATTCTAAAACAGATGTAGCCAGTATGTCGGCAAAGGATTTTTATGGAAGTGAAAATTCAAACACCTTGGTGAATGCCTGTGATACTAACATTATTTTTGAAAATAAAAGTGGAAAATCAACGATCTTAAAATCGCAATTGCCATTATTAAAAGGCGAAGTGATCGATACTTCGGTTCTTAATCTTGGGGACTTAAAATCCTTTTTTGCAAAAGAAATGGACAAGGCTAAAGCGGAAGGAGTTTTATTTTCCGTCCACTTAAAAGCGACCATGATGAAGGTCTCTGACCCCGTAATATTCGGAGCGGTTGTGAGTGTATATTACAGAGAAAGTTTTGCCAAGCATGCAGCTTTCCTTGAAAAAATAGGATTCAATCCAAACAATGGTTTAGGGGATCTCTATGCTAAATTGGATAAAGTTAAGGCTGAAGAAAAAATGGCCCTTTTGGAAGATATGTGCGAAGAAGCGGCTTTACGTCCGGAATTGGCCATGGTCGATTCTGAGAAAGGAATCACCAATTTACATGTCCCTAGTGATGTCATTATAGACGCTTCAATGCCCGCCATGATACGGGTTGGTGGTAAAATGTGGGATGCGAAAGGGGAGAAAAGAGATACATTGGCGCTGATTCCTGACCGCAGTTATGCTTCTATTTATAAAGAAACCATTGCCTTTTGTAAAGAAAATGGAGCCCTTGATCCAACTACTATGGGTTCTGTTCCGAATGTGGGTCTAATGGCACAAAAAGCAGAAGAATACGGATCACATGATAAAACCTTTCAGTTGAATGAAGCCGGAAAAGTAAAGGTAGTAGATCAAGATGGAAAACTTCTTTTGGAACAAGATGTTGAAGTCGGAGATATCTTTAGAATGTGTCAAACAAAAGATGCACCTATTAAGGATTGGGTGAGTTTAGCAGTAAAAAGAGCTCGTGCCACTGGAGACCCGGCCGTTTTTTGGTTAGATGAGAACAGAGCACACGATAGAGAAATAATTAAAAAGGTAAATCACTATCTGCCATCTAATGACCTCAGCGGATTAGAGATCCATATCATGAATCCGGATATGGCGACCCGATTTAGTTTAGAGCGAATTGTAAAAGGAAAAGACACCATCTCTGTTACGGGAAATGTACTTCGTGATTACCTTACCGACCTCTTTCCTATTTTGGAAGTGGGTACCAGTGCAAAGATGTTATCCATCGTACCATTAATGAATGGAGGGGGTTTATTTGAGACCGGCGCAGGAGGTTCCGCCCCTAAACATGTGGAACAGTTCCTGAAAGAAAATCATTTACGATGGGATTCATTGGGTGAATTCATGGCGTTGGCAGCGTCTCTGGAACACTATTCAGAAGTGAATAACAATCCTAAAGCAAAAGTACTCGCTGAGACTCTGGATGAAGCGACAGACAAATTTTTGGAAAATGATAAATCTCCTTCAAGAAAAGTAGGTGAATTAGATAATAGAGGAAGTCACTTTTATTTAGCTTTATATTGGGCAGAAGCCCTTGCTAAACAAAATACTGACCTCAATTTGAAATCCGAATTCAATAACATAGCTAGTGAACTGAGGGCAAAAGAAGAAGCCATCATTTCAGAGCTTAATGGCGTTCAGGGTAAAAAAGTAGATATCGCTGGCTATTATAAGCCG
>Ga0316188_10000805_pt1 | contig 14415 bp, 12 predicted proteins | sample Phiworburrow1_MG_FD_204933 | JGI IMG/M metagenome (GOLD analysis project Ga0316188, IMG submission 204933) | Coastal sediment microbial communities from Maine, United States - Phippsburg worm burrow 1 | ecosystem: Environmental > Aquatic > Marine > Coastal > Sediment | place: USA: Maine...
CGTGAAGGGTGTGGAGTGTGTGAAAATCAACATATCCGGAAATCCGGGACGAACATCCGATGCCCGATACCATGACAATCTCGTTTCTGCTCATACCCAGTTGTGATATCGTTCTTAAAAGACTGTTCAGCACCGTCCCATGCCCGCACCCCGGACACCATATATGCGGAAAAAATCTTTCCCTGATATAATCTTTTATCGCCATGCGTTACACTCCCTTCCCCTGGATAATCCGTAGGATATCTCTGATATCGTCAGGTGCGATAAAAACACCGTCAATTCGATTGGCCAAAAACACCCGCTCGGGATTTTTCACAGACTTTTGAACCTCTTGCATGATCTGACCCATGTTCATCTCCACTACGACCATATATTTTGCATTTGCACATTTCTCATTAACAATATCATGGGGAAACGGCCATAGCGTCTGAAGCTCCAAAAGACCGATCCTTTCGCCCCTGGGCCTGAGGTATTCCACCACATGCCGGGCTGATCGGGCTGAAGATCCGTAAGAAATGAGAATACACTCTGCATCTTCCAGGTAATACTCTTTGAAACGGGCGATCTGGTTCACATTGCTCTGAATCTTGTCCACCAAATGCCGGAGAAGTCCATGAACCACCTTGGGATTATCCGACGGAAACCCCCACATGTCATGGAACAGGCCGGTGACATTGTAGCGATGCACCCCCCCGAAGTCAGACATGGGAAGACGCCCGTCTTCCCTGGGCAGATAGGGATGATAGTCCACCCCTTCGCTAACGGATGTCCTCAGTCTTTCCACCAGGGCGAATTCTCCCACCTCCGGCACCCGCAGCCGCTCCCGCATGTGACCCACCACCTCGTCATAGAGCAGAACCACCGGAGTTCTGTAAGTTTCTGAAATGTTAAACGCCTCCACGGTGGTTTCAAACACATCCTGGTGATTGGATGCCGTAAGCGCAACAATGGCATGGTCACCGTGGGTTCCCCAACGGGCCTGATTTACGTCCCCCTGGCTCACATGGGTGGGAATCCCCGTCGATGGACCCCCCCGCTGAACATTGACAATGACACACGGAATCTCCGCCATGATGGCATATCCCAACGCCTCCTGCATCAAAGAAAAGCCGGGTCCGCTGGTGGCGGTCATAACTTTACTCCCGGTAAGGGACGCTCCGATAATGGCGCCCATGGACGCAATCTCGTCTTCCATCTGGATAAACTTGCCCCCTTTTTGGGGCAAACGGCTGGACAGATGTTCCGCGATCTCCGTTGACGGCGTTATGGGATATCCTGCGAAAAAATTGAGCCCTGCATACAGTGCCCCCTCTACACATGCCTCGTTACCCTGAATAAACTTTATGTTTTCCGTTTTCATTGTCCATCCTGTTCCGTTTCTATTTCGATGGCAAGATCCGGACAACGCAGTTCGCATAGATGACAACAGATACAATCCGTACGTCGCGCTGCATAAACCTTGTCCGATTCGTCAAGTTCTAATACATGCTTGGGGCAAAAGTGGACACAGATGCCGCATCCCTTGCACCATTCAACATTTATCACATGCGCTTTTAACTTTGGCTTGGACATAATTAAACTCACTTCCTTTGTTGGGGTTTATTTTCTCAATCATAGAATTGCAGTGGCGGGGCATTGGGTTCAAACAGCTTAAGTAATATTACCTAAATACAGAGACAGATGTCAATAAAATCGATCCACCGGAACAGTTTTTGTGCCATCCAAAGATCATCCGAGTCAAGAAAAGCTATAAGTTCAAATGCATAGCAGAGCCAATGAGATCTGACCTCGATTGGAGGAGTGGGTTTATCAGGGCTCAATAAAACTATTGCATTAAAGGGCTTGACCTGCTATGAAAATTAATTATTAATTGTACGAGATTCATTATTAAATCACTTCGCGATTTTATTCAATATCTGCTCATATTCTACGGAATTAATAAGCGAAACCTTTGAAAAATGTTCATTTTTGTTCCAGTTCAAGAAAGGCGAAAATTTTAACCACCCCGATTAAAAATCCATCGGGACAAGCATCCTTACATAGAGTATTTCGAGGATTACAATTTGAGTCTGACCCCAGAGAAATAGGCTGCGCCCCGATGAAATAGGCGTTGCATTTCATTGGGCAAGCATTTCACGGGGCAGGCGCAAAAATTGGGCAAAAAGGGGCGTTTTACAAAGGTCTCTAAGCATCTTGCTTTCAGAAAGTTGTAGAATTTTATTTAACAATTAATAAGCGGATTTGAAGAAAGGAGGTTGGAAGAAAGTATTTGGGCTTCGTCAATCCTTAACCTTAAACTTTTATTTAGAAGAAGGAGGTTCAAATGAAAAAGTCATTAATTTTTGGAGTTGTACTTGTTTTCGGTTTTGCTCTTTTCATGGGTGCAACACCATCAACCGTACAAGCCAAAACAACCTTTATCACCATTGGTACCGGCGGGATTACCGGTGTTTACTATCCCACCGGCGGTGCCATAGCCAAAATCGTAAACAAAAAGAGGAAGGAGTACGGTATTCGCTGTACCGTAGAATCCACCGGAGGATCGGTGTTCAACGTTAATGCAATTATGTCCGGAGATTTGGAATTCGGCGTTGTTCAGTCCGACAGACAGTACCAAGCGTTCAACGGCTCAGAGAATTCCGAGTGGGCGGGCAATCCCCAGAAAGATCTCCGCGCGGTTTTCAGCATCCATCCGGAATCCATCACCCTTGTGGCTGCTGTGGACGCAGGTATAAAAAGCATCGCGGATCTTAAGGGGAAAAAGGTAAACATCGGGAATCCAGGCTCCGGTCAGCGTCAGAACTCCATTGATGCACTTGAGGCAGTGGGGATCAATTACGAAAAAGATTTGCAGGCCGAAGGAATCAAAGCTTCCGAATCCGCCAGCCTTCTTCAGGACGGAAGAATCGATGCCTTCTTTTACACGGTGGGACACCCCAATGGATCAATCATGGAAGCGACATCCGGAAAAAGACAGGTCCGCTTTGTTCCCATCACCGGTGTTGAAAAATTGTTGGCGAAATACCCTTACTACGCAAAGGCTACAATCCCGGTTGCGCTTTATCCAAATGCTGATAACAAAGAAGATGTTCAGACGTTCGGTGTAAAGGCAACTTTTGTCACCTCGGCAAAAGTACCCGATGAGGTCGTGTACGCAGTTACCAAAGAGGTTTTTGAAAATTTCGAAGAATTTAAAGGGCTGCATCCGGCATATCAGGTCCTGACCAAAGAAAATATGCTGGAAGGTCTGTCTGCGCCGATCCATCCGGGTGCAATGAAATATTATAAGGAAGCCGGTCTGAAGTAATCTAAACCTTGCTCTTAAATTGTCGGGCGGTGTGAAGCATTATGATTCAATGCCCGCCGCCCTTTTATCATTTCCAGAACCTGTGTACAGTTTTCAATATCGATGCACCACATTAACAAGTAGGGTGATAGCCATGAGCGAAAATGAAATCCATGAGCAGGATAAGAGCTTAGAGGAGGATGAAGGCCTGGAAATGGCGAAACGGTTGGCCGAAGAAGAAGAAGGAATCAGCCGACGTCCCAAGGGGCCTTCCAAATATGTTATTCCCACGATTGCGGTAGCCTGGAGTATTTTCCAGCTGTCCATAGCCAGTTGGCTTATCTTAGATTCCACATTTATCCGAGCCATCCATCTTGGGTTTGCCCTGCTGATTGTTTTCCTAAACTATCCTTTTTTAAAAAAAGCACGTTTCGGCTTAAAATTCCTATCAATTACCGACAGAATCCCTATATTTGATTATATCATCGGCATTGTGGCCGCTTTTTGTGCCCTTTATATTGCCATAGATTATGCGGGACTTACGACCCGCTACGGCGCACCCATAACACGGGACATTGTTATCGGTATAGGCCTTACCCTACTTTTACTCGAAGCGTCACGACGGGTCATCGGACCTGCCTTGCCGATCATTGCCATGGTGTTTTGTTTCTATTCATTTTTCGGCCCCTATATGCCGGATGTCATTGCGTTTAAGGGTGTTTCCATGAACCGGTTCGTCGGGCAGATGACCATGTCCACGGAAGGGATTTACGGCATTCCTCTAGATGTTTCCGCAACCATTGTTTTTCTGTTCGTTCTTTTTGGGGCCATGCTCGACAAGGCGGGTGCAGGTCATTATTTTATCCAACTGGCCATGAGCCTTCTGGGCGGGTTCAAAGGCGGCCCTGCCAAGGCTGCAATTGTGGGGAGCGGCCTAACCGGAATGGTTTCCGGCTCAAGCATTGCCAATATCGTCACCACCGGAACGTTTACCATCCCCATGATGAAAAGAGTCGGCTATCCGGCAACCAAAGCCGCAGCGGTTGAAGTTGCAGCAAGCACAGACGGACAACTGGCGCCGCCGATCATGGGTGCGGCTGCTTTCATTATTGCAGAATACGTCAACGTGCCCTATATTCAAGTCGTTAAGGCGGCCGCCATCCCCGCCTTTGCCTCTTATGCCGCCTTGTTCTTTATTGTTCATATTGAAGCATCCAAGCTGGGACTCAAAGGCATACCGCGAGCTGAACTCCCGGTCTTTTTTAAAACCCTGATTGGCGGCGTACACTTTCTCGTACCCATTGGTATGCTCTTATATGAACTGATTGTCGTTCGACATTCACCCGAATTGGCAGCCTTTAATGCCATATGGGTCATGGCCATCCTCATGCTGTTCCAGGAACCGGTAAAGGCACATCTTAACAAACAGCCTCTCGGCCCTGCATTTAAGCAGAGTGTTATCGACATTTTTTCCGCTCTTGCAACCGGTGCCCGAAACATGGTTGCCGTCGCCCTTGCCACCGCCGCTGCAGGGATCATCGTGGGCGTTGTGGCCCTGGGACTCGGCGGACTCATCACCGAAGTCATCGATGTTGTCTCTATGGGCAACATCTATCTGATGCTGGTGATCACCGCTTTTACAAGCCTTATCATCGGCATGGGTCTCCCGACCACGGCCACATACATCGTCATGGCTTCTCTGACAGCCCCGGCGATTGTGACCATCGGAGCCAACCAGGACTGGATTGTTCCCCTGATGTCAGCACATTTGTTCTGCTTTTATTTCGGCATCCTTGCGGATGATACGCCACCTGTGGGTCTGGCTGCATATGCGGCCGCTGCTATTGCCAAGTCACCGCCCATTCCAACCGGTATACAGGGGTTTATGTATGACATCCGAACTGCCATATTACCGTTCATGTTTATTTTCAACAGCGACCTGATCCTTCAAAATATCAACAGTTGGCCCCAGGGAATTCTTATTTTCCTCATGGCTTGTATAGGTAACTTTGCGTTTGCTTCGGCAACCCAGGGATGGTTTGTGGCTCGCAACAAGTTCTATGAAGTGCCGCTGTTTCTATGTGTAACTTTTATGTTGATGCGTCCTGACGCAGTTTCATCCTGGATCGGCCTTGCCCATGAACAGCGTTATTGGGTGTATCCCATGGGTCTTGCACTATATGGCTTGATCTACCTTATCCAAAGACCCCGTATTCCGAAATCGGTTGTCGAGCCGGCGGCATAGTTAACCGTCCGCGGCCCATTTTCGGTTGCTTGCAATCAAAATTTAGGAAAATATCATGGATGATATCAAAAAAATACTGGCTGCTCTTGATTTTACCCCTTACTCAGAGGGCACTTTCAACTATGCTGCAAAAATAGCCCAAAATCTTAATGCTGAATTGATTATCGGAAGCATAATTAACAAAAGAGATGTTGCTGCGATCAATAGTATTACATCTATGGGATATGAAATAGACAGCGAACATTACGTTGACGGCATTAAGGAAGAACGGAAAAAAATGCTGGAACAGTTTCTGGCAACGTCTTCCTTTAACTCTGAAAATGTGCGGCTAATCTTCAAGATCGGCAATCCCGTGGATGAATTATTAAAGCTTATCGTTAAAGAACATATTGACATGGTCGTCATGGGGGTCAAGGGGCGCACAGGCCTGGAACATGTATTGATCGGATCCGTGGCGGATAAGCTGTTTCACAATTCTCCCGTACCTGTGGTCTCTTTTCGGGATGAAAAGAATGCCGAACGGTTAAGAAAAAGAATAAAGATAGCGTAGCCGGTCACAAGCCAAATGGATTCGAGGGAGGGCAAAATGTCCAAAAAAAAATTGCCAAATATATTGATAATGATTATTTGCATGTTGCTTATCGGCACGCCAGTTTTGGCGGGTGATCGTTTTACAGATAATGGCGACGACACGGTTACGGATCATCAACTGGGAGTCATGTGGGCAAAAACCGACAATCAGGGCGATATAAACTGGAAACAGGCCGAATTATGGGTTAAATACACCTTTCCTTTCACAATTAAAGAAAAGTATGACAACTGGCGGCTTCCCACCTTGGCCGAGCTTCAAAGCCTCTATGTCCTTGATAAAAAACATAAAGAGTATGAAACGGATTGTGGACAAATGGTCAAGACGGTTTCCGAAATAAAGTTGAGCTGCGGCTGGGTCTGGACGTCTGAAAGATCCGCCATTCAGGCTGCTATTTTTAACTTCAACCGCGGGTACCATTACATGGACCGAATTGGACATTATAAATCTTATCGCGCTTTACCTGTACGCGACCTGAAATAAACTAAAAAAACAAGCTATAAACGAAGCGCCAAACACAGCCCGTCCTTTTCAGGAGAATGAAAGGGCAGGAACGATAACAGGCTAACGCTTTTCCATTCCAAAGACTCGAAAATCATCCGGTTGAAAGGATCTGCCTCTTTAAAACCCACGTTGTCCGCCACCAGCAGACCGCCTTTTCTCAAAAGCCGCCGGCAGTGCGGCAAGGCCACATCGTAGTCCACCTTGTCGATATCCATAAAGATCACATCAAAGGGCGGCGCAATCTTTTCCATTTCTTCAAAAGCGTCTCCCACCCGGATGTCAATCTGTGAATCCAAACCCGCCCGGCGGAAGTTTTCCCGGGCTCTTTCCGCCATTTCCGGATCATTCTCCAGGGTTGTCAGACGACCCTGTGGGGTTTGAAATGCGCCGGCAAGAAAAATCGCAGAATACCCGGTGGCTGTGCCGAGCTCCAGGATTTTCCCGGCCCCGGCAATCCGTGCCAGAATAAACAGGAGTTCACCCACCACAGGCCCCACGATGGGGATTTCCTCTCTCCGGGCTTCTGCTTCCAGTTCCTTCAGAAGGGCGCTCCGTTCCGGGACAAACCGTCTAAAGTATCTTTCCGGATTTTCGACCAAGTCGGACATGGTGTTTTACCTCAATTCCAAACGCCTTCGATCTCCCCACCGCATTGGGGGCACCTTCCGCCGGTGATCCTATTTTTTTGGACATAAAATCCCCAGCGATCGATAAGAATTTCGCCGCACCGGGAACAGAATGTCTTTTCCCCATGATCACCGGGGACATTACCGGTGTATACATATTTCAAGCCGGCCGCCTTGCCGATGGTGCGGGCCATATCCAGGGTCTTCACCGGCGTCGGAGGGCGATCCGTCAACCGGTATGTGGGATGAAACCGGCTGATGTGCCACGGGGTTTCCACGCCCAGTGAATCCGATAGAAACGCCGCCAGCGCTTCGAGTTCTTTCCTGTCGTCGTTCAACCCCGGAATCAGCAACGTGGTGACCTCTACAAAAATACCCAGGGATTTCATCCGTTTCAACGTCTCTTTGACCGGCGCCAGGCGGGCTTGGCAGTAGGTCTTGTAGAAATCTTCGGTGAAGGCCTTTAAATCGACATTGGCGGCATCCAGGTAGGGGCTGATCATTTCGAGTGCTTCTCCGGTCATGTATCCGTTGGTGACGAATATATTTTGGATTCCCTTTTCATGGGCAAGCTTTGCCGTATCATATGCAAATTCAAAATAGACGGTGGGTTCGGTGTAGGTATATGCGATTGTTTTGCAATTTCCCTCCAAGGCTTCCTGGACAACATCAGCGGGGGTGGAGACATCGCCGGTGATCATCCCCTTCCGATCCGACGGCATCTGGGCAATGTCTGCGTTCTGACAAAAACGGCACTTGAAATTGCATCCCACCGTAGCGATGGAATACGAGAGACTCCCGGGGAGAAAATGATACAACGGTTTTTTTTCGATGGGATCGATGTGGCGGGCAATGACCCTGCCGTACACCCGGGTTTCCAAAGTGCCCCCGATGTTCTCCCGAACGCCGCATATGCCCCGGAGCCCGTCTTTTATGACACACCGGTGATTGCAGAGATGGCATCGGACTTTGTTCTCCGCCAGCGGTTCATATAAATACGCTTCCATCATCCGAACTCCTGATCCGAAGTAAAAGTTGAACCTTTTATCTCCTATCCCGCCAATACTTCGGTGGTCGGTTTGGGTTTATACGGCACGGTGAGCGGTCGGGTTTTAAATCGTGGAACAAGGGTGACCACCATGCCGATAAACGCACCGAAAGGGTATTTTTTCAGCAGCCATGATTGTTCTATTTTTTCGGCGGTTCGACCTGGATGACCGACGGTTCTCCAGGTAATGGGCACATCCCCCAGCAAAGACCGAATGATCTCTTTGAGTTCCCAGATGCTGAAAAAACAGGCGTGATTGTATATGGTCCGTGTAAACACGCCTTGGATGCGTCGATGGACCCCTTTGACGGCATATCGGTTCAGAACGCCCAGAAATATTTTATCTTTGGCAACCCTGCTGGCCTCTTCGATGGCCTTTCTGGAATCTTCGACAAATTCCAATGTGTTAATCAAGCAGGCATAGTTAAAGGCATTGTCTTCAAAGGGGAGATCTTCCGCAAAACCTCGATAGAGCTCAGCACGATTCCCCAGATTTTTGAGAGCAATATCAAGCATATACGGTGATGGATCGAGACCTGTAACATGGAGGCCCTGTTCATGGAAGGTCGACAGACCGGTACCGGTACCGCAACCGATATCGAGTACGTGCTCTCCTTTCAGGGGGGTTAGTAGGTTGAGCATCAGGCGGTGTTCGACGTCAGCGACGAACCGGTTACAGGGATCCTTTAACCGTTCTTCGTATTCAATCGCATCATTAAAATCAAAAACATGGCCCATACAACATCATTTAATGAAAAAAGACATTTTTTCAAGGTTAAAACTTCATTTACAATAGAAAAAATCTTACGTACGTGGTTCAGGGGGTGCGCTTCTCCGTGTAACGATATTGGCGAATTGGCTTCGTTATTTCAATGACTTAGCTGTGGGGGAGACCGCGGCTCGGAAACCGGAATTCTATCCCGGGCATCCCGGTCGGCGGTGAATATTTCACGGGCAGCACCTTGACACAGAAGCTGCCGACATACTATAGCTTTTTTCAAAAAAAACCATCTTGAGTTTAAAATGAAAGAATTTTTCAAAGTTACCGATCTAAAGCGCGTCCTGGAATATTCATCTGGCTTTCCCCGGGTCGAAACCGAGGACATCCCCCTCGATGAATCCTTCGGAAGGATTCTCGCCGGAAGCATCCATGCGGATGTCGATCTTCCGGACTTTATGCGATCCGCCATGGACGGATATGCGGTCCGTGCGTCCGCGACCTTCGGGGCTTCCGAAGCAAATCCGGCATATCTCACAATCAAGGGCGCCGTCCCAATGGGAGAATCTCCCGCTTTTTCCATCGGATCCCATGAAGCCGCCAGAATTTCCACCGGCGGTATGCTGCCGGACGGTGCCGACAGTGTGGTCATGATCGAGCACACCGAAGCCATAGACGCCACCACCATTGAAATCTACCGAAGTGTTGCGCCGGGGCAACATATTCTGGAAAAGGGAGAAGATATCCCCAAAGGGGATGTCCTTGTCCCGGAAGGAAAGCGTCTCAGGTCCCAGGAAACAGGACTATTGGCCGCCTTCGGAACCAAGACGGTGACGGTCTATAAAAAACCCGTGGTCGGTATCATTTCCACGGGAGATGAGATTGTTGCCCTCGATGATACACCGGCACCCGGCCAAATTCGTGACATCAACATGTATACCCTCTCCGGCCTGCTGAGGAAGGCCGGCGCCGTTCCGATCTCCTTTGGAATTGTTCGAGACGACTTCGACGATCTTTTCAGGACATGCACCACGGCGCTGGCCCAATCGGATATGGTCCTCATTTCAGGGGGAAGTTCTGTGGGAACCCGGGATTTCACCATCGACGTACTCTCGGCGCTCCCGGAATCCGACATCCTCGTCCACGGCATCTCCATCAGCCCGGGGAAGCCCACAATCCTGGCCAAATCCCGGGACCTCGCCATATGGGGTTTGCCGGGCCATGTGACCTCGACCATGGTGGTCTTTGAAATCGTCGTCAAGCCGTTCATCGAACATATCGGCGGTTTATCCCTAAAAAATAAAAGAAATTTCACCCTTTCCGCCCGGCTCAGCAGAAACATTGCATCGGCCCAGGGCCGGACGGAGTATATCCGGGCACGCTTGAACCATAAGGACGGCATTCTGTGGGCAGACCCCATCCTCGGCAAATCAGGCCTCATCAACACCATGGTCAACGCCGACGGCCTCATTGAGATCGGGTTAAACACCGAGGGGTTGGACAAGGGCACCGAGGTGGCGGTGATCCCCCTTTAATAAGTGTCCATCCACAAACGGCATCCTTAAGCCCAAGCTTTGTTTTATCTCCAGAGAGGATTTGATTTGTTAAATATTCATTTTAGAAAATAGGAATTAGAAATTAGATAACCCCAAATGGACGCAAATGTAATAGGAAGATGAGAAGGTCAGAAAGTGGGAACAAATGAGCCATAGACGCAATATTTATTTAAAAATGAAAACCCTGGAAGAAGCACGGGAAATCATCTCCGGAGGGTTTCCCCTGGATCGGACACGTTCCAAAGAGACGATTTCCGTCCCCGACGCGGTGGGCCGGGTTCTGGCCGAGCCGGTAACGGCCGTAATCTCCTCACCCAATTTTCATTTATCTGCCATGGACGGTATCGCAGTAAAAGCGGCGAATACCTTTGGGGCCGCTGAAACAAAACCCAAAGAATTGCGGGTCGGCATGGACGCTTTTTATGTCAATACCGGCCATGTCATGCCTGAAAACACCGATGCGGTGATCATGATAGAACATGTTCATGTTCTCGACAAAAACCGACTCGAGATCGAGGCCCCGGCATTTCCCTGGCAGAACGTTCGAAAGGTCGGTGAAGATATTGTGGCCACCGAGCTCCTTTTCCCCCAAAACCATGTGATCACCCCCTATTGCCTGGGGGCGCTTGTTTCCGGCGGCATCTTTACGGTCCCGGTAAAAGCCAAACCCAAGGTACTGATCATTCCAACTGGCTCGGAGCTCGTGGACTGGCGGAAAACACCCGTCGAGGATCTTCAACCGGGTCAGGTCCTTGAAACCAATTCTTTTGTCCTCGGAAAACTTGTGGAGTCCTTCGGCGGCACGTTTACCCGCCATGACATGCTCACCGATGATCCTTTGAAATTAAAAGCGGCGATTCTGGATGCCGTGAACAGCAGCTTTGACATAATCCTCACGGTGGGCGGATCCTCTGCCGGATCCGAAGACCATACAAGACGGGTCATCGACGACATCGGCACGGTGCTGGTCCACGGTGTGACCATCATGCCGGGAAAACCCATTTTAATCGGCAAAATAGCGGAGACCCCCATCTTTGGAATCCCGGGGTATCCGGTTTCGGCCATCGTTGCCTTTGAACAGTTTGTTGCCCCGCTCATATCCTCGATGCTCGGCCAGTCCGAGCCGGAGCGGGCCAGGGTCCAGGTGGAGCCCACCCGAAAAATCGCATCCAAACTCGGCCTCGAAGAATTTATACGGGTAAAACTGGGGGCGGTGGGCAATAAAATCGTGGCCATTCCCCTTCCCAGGGGCGCCGGCTCTATCACCACTCTCACAGAAGCGGACGGCATCATCCGGGTCCCCAAAAACCTGGAAGGAATTCGGCCCCATGAACCGGTGACGGCGGAACTTTTGCGGCCCTTGTCTTCGATAAACAATACCATTGTTGTGGTGGGGAGCCACGACAACACACTGGACGTTCTGTCCGACCAGATTCGATCGGGACACAAAAATCTGACCCTCTCGTCGAGCCATGTGGGGAGCATGGGCGGCCTCATGGCCATAAAAAAGGGGGGGTGTCATCTGGCCGGATCCCATCTCCTCGACACCCGGGACGGAACCTACAATCAATCCTATATCCGGAAATATCTGCCGGATACCCCGGTCAAACTGGTGCATCTCGTGATGCGGGACCAAGGTCTCATCCTATTGCCCAAAAATCCCAAAAGGATACGGGGGATCGAGGATCTCAGCCGAAAGGACATCACTTTCATCAACCGGCAGTCCGGTTCCGGCACCCGGATACTTCTCGATTACCGCTTGGAACAGATGGATATCGACCCCTCCCGAGTCAACGGATATGATAATGAAGAGTTCACCCACATGGCTGTGGCCGTGGCCGTGCTCAGCGGTGCCGTGGATGTGGCACTGGGAATTTATGCGGCCGCCAGAGCCCTTAATCTCGATTTTATTCCCGTTGTCACCGAACAGTATGACCTGGTTATTCCCGAAATATTTTTTGACGCTGAAAATATCCAAATCCTCCTGGAAACCATCCGCGCGCCGGAGTTCAAACATCGGGTCCAAGCCCTGGGCGGATACAGCACGGAAAGGACAGGGCAAGTAATCCTTTAGAAAATAGAAAAGAGGAGAGAGAATAAAGAAAGTAAGAAGATCAGAAGGTGGGAAGGTAAGAAGGTCGGCCATGTTTTAGAGCCTCCAACCTTCTGATTTTCTAACCTTCTTAACTTCCTGTTTTCCGAGACCTTCTTAACTTCTAATTACACTTGCGGCTACCTATTTTCTAATTCCCACTTTCTATTTCCGGCATAAAAGTTTTGGTGTTGAAGTGTGGTCGAAGAAGGATTATGGTATGGTTATGGGGAACAGGATTAGAGAGAAATATCACTTAATAGACCATACGGCCGATTTCGGCATCCATGTTTCGGGTACAAATTCAAAAGATCTTTTTGCCAATGCCGCCCAGGCCCTGTTCGATGTGATAACGGATATCGATTCGTTGACGGGTCAGGATTCCTGTCATTTGGAGGTCTCCGGAGAGGACTGGTCCGACCTCATGGTCAACTGGCTCAGAGAGATCCTGTATTTGTGGAACGGAAAGGAACGGCTGGTTAAATCGGTGAATATCACCGCTCTTTCGGCGAACAAGCTCTCGGCCAAAGTCGTTTTTGACCCCTATGATCCGGATCGCCATACCGTCAAAACCGAAATAAAGGCGGTGACCTATCACCAGATCCAGGTAAAACGAACCCCTTCGGGATGGTCGGCAAGAATCATCTTCGATATATAATCGGGTGGGCTGAATACAGCCCCTTTATTCAAAGAGACTAAAGGTTACAAAATGACGATCACGGTAAAAAAAATCGATGAATACCGGTGGGAAATTCCCAAAACAGGTGCCATGCGGGTACCGGGGATGGTCTATTCCACTGCGGCCATGCTCGAAGGCTCCCCCCAAAAAGAGCCGTTGAAACAGGTGGTAAATGTTGCCACCCTCCCGGGAATTTTAAAGGCGTCCCTTGCCATGCCGGACATGCACTGGGGATATGGATTCCCCATCGGCGGTGTCGCCGCCTTTGACTGGGACTCGGGGGTCATCTCTCCGGGGGGTGTCGGTTACGACATCAACTGTGGGGTCCGTCTCGCCACCACGTCTCTTGTGGAAAAGGAAATACGGCCAAAACTCAGGGCCCTGGTGGATTCGCTTTTTCAGAACATCCCTTCGGGGGTTGGGTCCACCGGCCGTTTAAAACTGTCCGTTCCCGAGGAAAAAAAGGTCTTGAGAAGGGGCAGTCGATGGGCGGTGAGCCAGGGCTTTGGTGAGGACTCGGATTTAGATTTTACAGAAGACGGCGGGTGCATGGAGAACGCCGATCCGGATGTCCTCAGTCCAAGAGCCCTGGAAAGGGGGCGAAAGCAGCTCGGAACTCTGGGATCCGGCAATCACTTCGTTGAAATCGGCGTGGTGGAAACCATCTTTGAACCTGAGGCGGCAAAGGTGTTCGGTCTTTTTGAAGGACAGGTGACCCTGATGCTCCATTCAGGATCACGGGGCCTGGGATATCAGGTTTGCGACGATTTTCTGGCCTTCATGACGAAACATGTTAAAAAACTCGGGTTCGAACTGCCGGACAGACAGCTGGCCTGCGCCATGATACAATCCCAAGAAGGGATGCGCTACTACAATGCCATGGCCTGTGCTGCAAACTATGCTTGGGCCAACCGGCAGATTTTAATGCACGGGTGTCGCGACGTATTTTTAAAGGTGATGGGCATGGGTCCCCGGGATCTCGGCATGAATCTGTTGTACGATGTGTGCCACAACATTGCCAAAAAAGAGACCCATGTTATCGAGGGAAAAGCCCGGACGGTCTGTGTGCACC
>Ga0316188_10000806_pt1 | contig 14393 bp, 14 predicted proteins | sample Phiworburrow1_MG_FD_204933 | JGI IMG/M metagenome (GOLD analysis project Ga0316188, IMG submission 204933) | Coastal sediment microbial communities from Maine, United States - Phippsburg worm burrow 1 | ecosystem: Environmental > Aquatic > Marine > Coastal > Sediment | place: USA: Maine...
TAGATACGTGTTCTTTGCATTATACATTCCTTGAAATCGTTGTCGTTCGGCTCTTAGATGACTGCCAGCACGAGCAACAGTGAAAAGACCTCAACCAGTTCGGAAGATGCGCCGAGCACACTGCCCGTCACCCCGCCGAGGCGTATCTCGAGATACTTGATCAGCAGGACGACTGCAATTCCCAGCAGGAAGGCCAGGAAAATCCCCTCCAACCCGAAGAGGACCAGCACGACCGCGATCAGGCTGCCGCAGGCGATCAACAGTTCACGTTCCCCGGCATGCTCTAGAAAAACAGCCCCCCCCCCATCTTTACTGCGCAGGTGACGACAGGACGCTGCCAGCACGACCTGTACCCATAGCCCGGCCGTGGGCATGAAGATCAAGCCGGCCGATTTGGCCGACAAGGGCAGGTTGAGAAGACAAAGGTACTTGAGGAAGAGCACCATCACCAAGCTGACCACCCCCAAGGCACCAATCCGGCGATCGTGAATGGCCCTCAAAGCGCCTTCGCGATCCTTGCCGCTGACCAGACCACCCAGCAAACCGGCCAGCCCTTCGAGCCGCAAGGAGCCGGAAAAGAACGCCAGGATCATCAGCAACAGGAAATCGAGGACCGGCCGCGGCAAGAGCGTACCAAGGACGCTGTCGATGACGACCAAGCCAAGACCTAAAAGCAGGCCGACCGCAGGAAAAAGAGCCATGCTTTGGCCAAGCCGTATCGGCGTGACATCCAGCGAACGGTCAACCGGCAGGAGGGTCAAAAAACCCAAGGCGATGCGGAACTGCTCCCAACCATATTTCACAGGTCAATCCCCTCGAAGATACTTCTGCGCCGGAATGGCTGCGTGAGGGCTGGCAATGTGCCAGGAATCACGCCTCGGGTTCCAGGGCCAGTGAGATCAATTCCCACAACTCTGCATAACCTTGCTTGTTCAGAACCGAGAAAGGGGTAAACAGCTCCGCAGAGAGTCCGGTACTGTTGGCAATTTTCACCATGCGACGGGCCAGTTCGTTGCGACTGACCTTGTCAACCTTGGTGACCACCGGGATAGTCGGAATCTCGCTCTCCTCAAGCCAGTCGAGAAACTGCAGGTCCTCCGGACTCGGATCACGACGAACATCAAGCAGCCATACGACTGCGCGCAAGCTGGAGCGGCCCTTCAGGTAGCCATGGACCATCGGTTGCCATAGTTCCCGTACCGCGCGCGGCGCGCGGGCAAACCCGTAACCAGGCAGATCGACAAAATAAAGCTGTTCATTGATGGTAAAAAAGTTAAGCAATTGAGTCCGTCCCGGGGTAGACGACGTCCGTACCAGCCCTTTGCGGTTGACCAGGCAATTGATCAGGCTGCTCTTGCCGACGTTGCTGCGCCCCGCAAAAGCAACCTCCGGCCACCCAGCCGGCGGACAACTGGCCAAGGATGGTGCGCTGGTTACAAAGCTGACACTCTGAACATTCATAGAGGTCCTCGATTTTTTACTTTTCTGGATCAATTGCGTACACTATGGACGCGCATTCTAGCACAGAGGCATCAAATCCCCAACAATCTATAGTGGTGATAAGCCATGAGATTTCGGCCTAGTATGAACGAGAAAACGGGAAAACGTGTTGATTTTTTTTGAAAGCTTTTATCCAATCCGCGGCCAATGGGAATTGACGATACACGTTTTCCCGAGTGGAATAGATATAGCACACCTATGACAGCTAAACGTTGGAGAGAATTCCCGCGACGACAATGCCGTCGAGGCATCCGGAACAACTTGCTGATATTTCGAGAGAACGCGCCTCGAATCATGGACATTTATAAACAACGCTTGGCTTAGTATTCAATTATAATTATTTGTTTAAAAGGAGTGCCGTGCAATGGGAGTTCGCATATGCACGCGCTTGGAGGCCACCCCCCTGTTGATTTTCTTGTGTCTGGCGAACTTCGCCAGTTCAAAACAGAGACGTTTCGGACGACTAGTCACCCGGAACAACAAGGAAATCGTTTTCGACAGCAACATGTAACGCGACATTGTTAAGGGCTGGTGGAATGGTGGCAATAGCTGGCCCCTAGAAACAATTACGGAAATCCCCCTTTTTGTGGCTCCAAAGGGTGACGACAGAACCATCGGCAAAGATATCACAACCGGGATAATGGGGTTGACGCGGCGTAGCAACAGCAAGAAGCTTGTACTGCACGAAGCCTTCATACCTATAAGATTGCAACTGCATTGATATCACCTACACCGATCACAACCCCTTTACTGGCGAGACCCAGCAAGCCAATGCTGCTATTGACGGGCAGCAGAAAATCATATTCGAAGAGGGTGTACGCTGACCGGTCAGTTAATTGAAGGCCAAAAAAGGGGTGCGACTGCCCCGCTTTTTTATGTAAAGCGTTGCACAAAGCCCATCTCTGCGATATAAATTTTACTCTATCAAATTTCACCAAACCCCTTAACTTCAAGGAGACTTTCAATGTTTAGCTCAAAATTGCTCGATGCCATGAATGAGCAGATGAAAAACGAATTCCTGTCCGCCTACCTTTATCTTGCCATGGCAGGCTACTTTCAGGCTGAAGATCTGCCGGGAATCGCCAATTGGATGCGCGTTCAAGCACTGGAAGAACTCACCCACGGCGAGAAATTCTTTCATTTCATCTGTGATGCAAATGGCCGCACAGACCTGCGCGCTATCGATGCACCTCAAAATGACTATGCTTCGCCCCTCGCTTGCTTCGAATATTCGTTGAAACACGAAAATTTTGTCACTGACAGCATCAACAAGCTGATGGATTTGGCACGCAAGGACAACAATCACGCCGCCCAGATTTTCCTGCAATGGTTCGTGACCGAACAAGTTGAAGAAGAAGCCAGTTTCAGCTTGATCGTGAAGAAACTGCAGCGTATCGGCAACGACGGCAACGGCCTACTGCGCCTCGACGAGGAACTGGCTCAGCGCGTCTTCGTCCCACCGGCAACGGCAGCCTGAGCAACTTATCGAGCATCAAGCTTGAAAAGAAACAAGGCGGGGCTTATCCGCCTTGTTTCTTGAATCTGGCAGAAAAGCAATTTTTCATTTGGCAGACGGTGATTTTCTGGTAAGATTCCCCGTCTTTGAACCATATGAATTACTACATTGAGGAGGCTTTACATGTTTGAGAACATCGACTTGAAGGATGCTGTACGCCGCGCCATGCAGACCGAAAAAAATGCCATGGACTTTTATCTGCGCGGTGCCGCTATGATGAAAAACGTCGAAGCCAGGAAGGTCTTCGAATTGCTCGCCCGTGAAGAACGCGAGCACGCCGAATGGTTTTACAATGTCTACCCTGGCGATGATATCGCTGACCTGAAGGAATTCCTGAGTAAAAGAGCCGACCAGGACTCGGATTGGATGAAAGAACTAAACCAAGTGAATACCGCAGGTTTCGACGAACGCAAAGCAATGGAACTGGCCATGGAAAAAGAGAAGAAGTTGGCCGACCACCTGCGCGCCTTGGCCGCCAAGATCGACAACCCGGAAGTTCGCCAGGTTTTTGAGCAGAACGCAACGTCAACCGATCATCACTACCAGATCATCGAATCCGAATATGCCCGCCTGATGGGTATGGTGCATGAAACGGACATCGACACGTTTGTGCGCGAGTAGTCTCTTCTCCAGTCAAATAAAAAGCCGGTGGGCATTGGCCCTCCGGCTTTTTATTTTTCACTCGGGGACAAACAAAGAGACCTGCCGCAGAGGCCAGGCGTCGGCCTGTTCAGCGCAGCGCCCTTCAACCCGGCACGAGACCGATATAGGGGAATCCGCCTCGATGACCTCAAACCGCTCAACCCTTGTGACGGGGTCCCAATTCCCGTAACGCCAACCCACCAAGATAAAACCTACTTGCGGCGTTCGATCAGGGTCGCCGCCTCAAACATCAGCAGGAAGTACACCAATCAGGACCGTTTAAGACATAGCCTGAACCTGCACCTGTGACACAGGCGTCGACGAAGTCAAAGATGAACCAGCGCGCCTTGCAAGCTGAAGTCAGCATTTGCGACACTACAACAGTGGCCCCCTGGTGTTAGCATTCCGCAGGTTTTTTCCAGAGATTGTCGCCCTGGTTCGTTATCGCAGTCGATTCAACTTGTGCAACTTGACACATATGACAGGCCTATCCCTCCATAAACATTCACAAACACAACAATCCCGAGTATCGATTTTTCATAATCACCAGCAGAAATCGCAACGGACGCCCATCAGACTGGCGCAGCAGACAACCAAAGGTACGCATCAATCGATCAACACGCACCCGTAGTACCGCATAAGTTTCTCGACAGGCCGCCATTCTTCGTCATATGACTTGAATCCGGTTATATGACAGAGACGGCTGCCGCCTTTTAGCGACAAGGCCAACGTCTGGCCCATCAGATGAACACCCATGATTAAGTATTTTATAACCTAATTCAATAACTTGCATATTCACATGATACGCTTGGCATAGATTGTGAAATCGAGATATATGAAATTCACATTAATTCCGGGCGCAGCGCTATCCACATGATTAAAAGCCGGCAACAAAAACGTCCGGGGACACCAGGCAAACGGAGGTATCCCAGCCATGAAAAAATGTCTCAAACCCGTACTCTTCTTTACACTGGCCGCATTCATTGCCACATCCGTTCTGGCGGCTGAGGGCGGCAACCCACGCAAGGGCAAGCACCTCTTCAAGAAAACCTGCAAAACCTGCCATTCCGCCGATGGTGCAGGTGGCGAACTCACCCCGATGAGCAAAACGCAGGCTCAGTGGGATCGCTTCTTCGACAAGAAAAAGCATAATGAAGAAGGTCTGAAAGGTCTTTCGGAACAAGACTTGAAAGACGTCCAACAGTTCCTGTTCGATCACGCGGCAGATTCACCCCAACCCCAGACTTGCGGCTGATGCAACATTGGTTGAGGGAAGCCTGACGCGGACCATAAAACCCGTTGGAGGTATGGCCATGCAAAGCGTCCTGAAATCCCTCATTTGTTCTAGTCTGTTCCTAGTGTTTGTCAGCACTTTGACGATTGGTGCCGCCCAGGCCGCAATCGAAGGGGGCGATGCCAATAAGGGCAGGGCCCTGGCCAAAGAGAAGTGCAAATACTGCCACGTCTCCGGCGCCGAAGGGGGCACCATGACGCCGCTCTCCAAGACCCAGCTGCAATGGGAGCGCTTCTACGCCAAAGACATGCACAACAAAAAGGCCCCCGGGGCCTGGGATCAGATTAATCCGAACGAACTTATTGACATCATGCAGTTCATGTATGACCACGCTGCAGACTCTCCGCAGCCGGAGACCTGCGGTCAGTAAGTTCTTCACCAGCTTTTTAGGAGGCATGAAATGCAAAAATTTATTTTCCTGGTCATGGCGGCGCTGCTGGCCCTGCCGATGACCGCCCTGGCGGCAAGCCAGGAGGACGCCATGATGGAGGAGCTGCAGAAGCAGATCCAGGCGCTGAGCGGTGAGCTGGAGGAGCTCTCCGATCGTCTCGACGATACCGAGCGGCACTCGACACTGGACCGCATCGAGTTCAGCGGCGACCTGCGTGCCCGCGCCCACAGCATCCACTACCAGGATGTGACCTTTAACCCGGGCATCGAGGTGAACTACACCGACTTCTTCAACAAGGTCGGTATGTCAGTGATGATGCCTCCCGGCTCAGGTGCCCCTCTGGGCGACATCTTCGTTTTCCCGCCGGACCCGAGTAGTCCCTTGGGTGTTTCGTTCAATCCAGACGCCTCGCAAGGGACCGCTCTCGACAACATGTTTGTCAACCTCTCCAAGAACAACCCGGAACTGTTCCAGCAACTGATGAACAGCATGGCCGATTATATGCTCAACGGGAACGCGCCAGGCGTCGGCATATTCCCCATGGCCCAGCTCGAAAAATCAGACATCAACAACGACATCATGTACGACTCCCGCCTGCGCCTGAACATGAAAGCCAAAGTCTGGGACAACGTCAAGTTCTCCGGCCGCCTGGCCATGTACAAGAACTGGGGCGATTCCACCAATGCGCAGGTGTTCGACTCCTGGAGGAGCTTCTCCATGGACGGCAACAGCACCGGCAACACCTCCAGCGACCTGCTGCACGTTGAGCGGGCCTACATGGACTGGAGCAACATCGCTGACAGCGGCGTGTACCTCTCCATCGGCCGGCGCCCCTCGACCTACGGTCCGCCCACCGAAATCCGCGAGAACGAACTGCGCGGCGGCACGCCGACCGGCAACGTCATGAACCTTAACTTCGACGGCATCACGGTTGGCTACAACCTCAGCGAAAACACCGGCATCGAAGGGATGATCGCCCGTTTCTGCTACGGACAGGGCTTCGAATCCGAGTGGGGCAACGGTGAACTCTTCAACGACATCACTACGAAGGATACCCACTTCGCCGGTTTCAACTTCGACCTTTTCAACGACGGCGCCAACTTCCTGCAGACCACCATCTTCACGGCTCAGGACATCAACGACGGCTTCAAGGGGACCATTGCTTTCCCGACTCAATACGGTGAGCTCTTCGCCCCGACCCTGTTCAAGGACATGCAGAAGTTCCCCAACTTTAACTTCGTGACCCGCGTACAGCCGAGCACCACCATCGGTGACATCAACCTCGGCGGCATCGTCTACACCCGTACGGAGGATAACGGCCTGAAGTACTTCGTCTCCGGCGGCTGGACGCAACTGCGCCCCAACGGCAAAGCCGGCATGTTCGGCGGCATGGGCACCGACGCAGTGTTCGAGGCCCAGCTCTCTGCCGACGGCACCGAAGTCATGATGGTTCCGGTCAGCGCCACCGAAGAGAAGACCCGCAACGGTTACGGCTTCTACACCGGTGTGCAGGTCCCGGCCCCCTACGGCAAGGTCGGCCTCGAGTACAACTACGGCTCCAAGTACTGGACCCCTTTCACCCAGGGCCAGGATGACGTCCTCGGCAGCAAACTGGCCACCCGCGGTCATGTCGGCGAAGCCTACTACATCTTCGACATCAACCCGAACATGTTCATCAAGATCGGCGGCCTCTACTACGACTTCGTCTACTCCAACAGCGGCTCTCCGGTTGGCAAGCCGCAGAAAGTCGACGACGTCAAGGACGGCTCGGCTTATTCCCTGCTGCCTGTTATCGACACGGCATACGACCTGAATGCGTCTCTGACGGTTAAATTTTAAGGTGTAACCCACGGGGAGGGGTTCGCCTCTCCCCGTTATTTGAGCTTATTAATCCATATATCGATATATTATATTAAGTTACCGACAACCAGTTTTCTGGCAAACATAAAGACTTCAGATTTCTTAATAGTTCCCCAACAAGGAGAAAAGCCATGAAACGAGAGTTTATGTTCGGCGCCCTCTGCAGCGCCGTGCTCCTCGCCCTGACCGCGTTCCTACCGGGCGCTGCGCTGGCGGTCGAGAACGACCACAGCTACTTCGTTCAGGGCCCCATGGAAACCGGCCCGGACGTGACCAAGCAGTGCCTCAAGTGCCACGAGAAACATGCCGAGGACTTCATGAAGACCACCCACTGGACCTGGGGGCAGGAGCAGAAGGTCGGCGATCGTACCGTCGTGCGCGGTAAGAAGAACGCCATCAACAACTTCTGCACCTCGATTGCCGGCAATGAGCCGCGCTGCACCAGTTGCCATGCCGGCTATGGCTGGACTGATAACACCTTCGATTTCAGCAATGCAGGCAATGTCGACTGCCTGGTCTGCCATGACACCACCGGCACCTACGTCAAGGAGCCGACCGGCGCCGGCAATCCCTCCAAGCGTGTCGACTTGGTCTACGTCGCCCAGAACGTCGGCAAGCCGAGCCGTTTCAATTGCGGTACCTGCCACTTCTACGGCGGCGGCGGTGATGCCGTCAAACACGGCGACCTCGATTCCTCCATGGAGTACCCAACCAAAGCGATCGACGTGCACATGGATGCCGACGGCAACAACTTCTCCTGCCAGGAGTGCCATACCACCGAGCAGCACGCCATCCCCGGCAACTCGCTGGGCGTCTCACCGGGAGGCACCAAGCATTTTTCCTGTGAGAAGTGCCATGACGCAGCGCCGCATGCCCAGAGCCGCCTGAACAAGCACGCGGCCACGGTCGCCTGCCAGACCTGTCATATCCCTTTCTTCGCCAAGGAAGTCCCGACCAAGCTCTCGTGGGACTGGTCGACCGCCGGCCAAGATCTCGAGGAGCACAGCGATGAATACGGCAAGCACGCCTATGATAAGAAAAAGGGGCACTTCAAGTGGGGCAAGATGGTGACGCCCGAATACCTCTGGTACAACGGCAGCGCCAACGCCTACGAGCGCGGCGACAAGATCGATCCGGACAAGGTCACCATGCTGACCTACCCGAATGGCAGCATCAAGGATGAAACGGCCAAAATCTATCCGTTCAAGCTCCATTCCGGCAAGCAGATCTACGACGCCAAGAACAAGTACTTCATCACCGCCAAAGTTTTTGGTGACGGCGGCTACTGGCGTGACTTCGATTGGGACAAGGCGGCCAAACTCGGTATGGAAGCCAGCGGGCTAAAGTACAGTGGAGAGTACGGCTTCGCTGCGACCGAGATGTACTGGCGAATCAATCACATGGTCTCGCCCAAGGAAGAAGCCCTCGGGTGCCTCGACTGCCACGGCGACAATGGTCGCATGCAGTGGAGCAAACTCGGCTACAAGGGTGACCCGATGGACAACCCCAAATACGCCCGTTCTAAATAAGCCCGCCTGACCGTTATGGGCTACACGGGGGTCGGCATGCGCCGGCCCCCGTTGTTATTTTCTCTGTCCTCCGCAACGGTTAATAAATGCAAATGTGTTGATTTTTCGCTAAATATGTCTATGATGATGGCTCACATAACCTCTTCCTAAGGAGTCACTCCCATGTTCGGACTGGGCACAACAGAATTGATTATCATCCTGGTACTCGTGCTGATTATTTTCGGTGCCGGCAAGCTACCGTCAGTGGGAGGAGCCCTCGGCAAGGGATTGCGCAACTTTAAGGATGGCGTCAAGGAAGGTGAAGAGAAGAGTGAAAAAGATGCTGACAAGATAGACAAGGACTAAGGCTGATTGACACCACCGAAGATATCAAAATAAAAAGCGCCTCCCCTACTGAAGGGAGGCGCTTTTTATTTTACACAAGCAAGCGGATCAATAGGCTCCGCTTTGCTGGGGTGTGATCGTGACCACCACCCGCCGGTTCAACTGGCGCCCCGCTTCCGTGGTGTTGTCGGCAACCGGCTGTCCCTCGCCAAAACCGATGGTGCGCATGCGCGCCGGGTCAACGCCCTGGTTGACCAGGGCGTTCTGCACGCTCATGGCCCGGCGTTCTGAGAGATCCTGGTTGTAAACCTCGCTCCCGGTACTATCAGTGTGGCCGGCGATCTGGATCGTCGTCTGCGGGTACTGGACCAGAACCTGGGCGACACGGTTGATCTCCGTGTAAGCGCCAGCCTTGAGCGCTGCCGAGTTGACATCAAAGAGCACGTCCGACTTGAAGGTCACCGCCAGGACATCCGCATTACGCTGGATATTGGCGGCATCTGACGCCGCGAACTGCTGCTGCAGGGCCGCTTCCTGATTGTCCATGTAACGGCCGATACTGCCGCCGGCGATACCGCCCAGAGCGGCACCGATCCCGGCGCCGACCAGAGTTGACTTGGTGTTGCCACCGATCACCTGTCCCAGACCGGCACCGACTGCAGCGCCGATACCCGTCCCGTAGATGGCGCCCTGCTGGGTTTTCGTCTGCGGTTCCGCACAGCCCCAAATAGTAACCGCAATCAGGACCAGAAAGGAAAACCGCTTCATTGTTTGCATCATACATCCTCCCTTGATTTTTGCTTTCTCGTTGTATAGAAGTCGATGAGCATGGAGGCTATTAACCGGTCTCTGCCTTAGCATGTTCATTCGAGACTTCTACTGTATACTGTGTCACTCCTGCCGATTTTAGCAACCGAATTTTGTTGACTAACAAACGGACCACAGCGGAAACCGGACGGGAACCAGCTTGTCACGCTTGCCATATCATGGGAGCCCGTGCTAGTTTTCTTACTCTCTTTACTTAGACGAGACCAAGCCCTGGAGGTTTACCGGACAATGAAAATTACCCGTGCAGAAGTCGAGCATGTCAGTCGCCTGGCCCGTCTGGCCTTGAGCAATGATGAACTCGACTCTCTTACCGGCGAGATGGATGCCATTCTCGACTACGTGGAGCAGCTTAAAGGCCTTGACACTGACGGCATTGTACCAACCGCCCATGCCGTTCCGATGGAAAATGCCTTCCGTGACGATGTAGTCAGACCCAGCTTTACTCCTGAGCAAGCTCTGAGCAACGCCCCGGACGCCGCTGACAGTGCATTCCGGGTCCGCCGGGTCATCGAATAAACTTTTATCTTTTCTCGGACAACTCATTATGACGATTTGCGACCTGACCCTGGCCGAATTGCGATCCGGACTGGACAAGCGGGAACTCTCGGCCGTTGAGATAACCCAAGCCTACCTGGATCGAATCGCAACGACCAATCCTGTCCTCAACACCTTCATTACCGTCTGCGACGAAACGGCTCTTGCCGAAGCGCAGGCCGCCGACCGGCGGATTGCGGCCGGTGAGGCAGCACCCCTGACCGGTTTGCCGATCGCCGCAAAAGACATCTTCAACACCGCCGGGCTGCCCACCACCTGCGGCTCCCGCATCCTGGACGGTTATATATCACCTTACGACGCCACGGTCATTGCCCGCATCAAAGCGCAGCAGGCAGTGATTATCGGCAAGCTGAACATGGACGAGTTCGCCATGGGCAGTTCCAACGAGAACAGCGCTTTTGGCGCGGTACGCAACCCATGGAAGCTCACCCATGTTCCAGGCGGCTCTTCGGGCGGCAGCGCCGCCTGCATCGCCGCCCGCCAGGCCGCAGCGGCGCTCGGCACCGACACCGGGGGCTCGATCCGGCAACCCGCTGCGCACTGCAGCGTTGTCGGCCTAAAGCCGACCTATGGGCGCGTCTCCCGCTACGGGGTGATTGCCTACGCTTCGTCACTCGACCAGGTCGGCCCGGTCACCCGCGACGTGCGCGACTGCGCACTCATGCTGCAGGCGATTGCCGGCCATGATTCTGCTGATTCGACCTCTGTTAATACAGCGATCCCCGATTACCAGGCCAGCCTGAGCGGCGACCTGAAAGGCTTGCGCATCGGCCTGCCGCAGGAATATTTCATCGCCGGCTTGGATGAGGATGTGCGCAAAGCCATCGAACAAGCAGCGGCAACCTACCGCGATCTCGGGGCAGAGATTGTCGAGGTCTCCCTGCCGCATACCGCCTATGCCGTGGCCTGCTACTACCTCATCGCCACCGCCGAGGCTTCGAGCAATCTGGCCCGCTACGATGGCGTGCGTTTCGGCCTGCGCGCCGACCGGGCCGAAAACCTGATCGACATGTACATGCAGACCCGGGCCGCCGGTTTCGGCGCCGAAGTCAAGCGCCGCATCATGCTCGGCACCTACGCCCTCTCTTCGGGCTACTACGACGCCTACTACCTCAAGGCGCAGAAAGTCAGGACACTGATCCGCCAGGACTTTCTCGAGGCCTTTGCCAAAGTTGACACCCTGTTGACGCCGGTGGCGCCGACCCCGGCCTTCGCCCTGGGAGAAAAGGTCAACGATCCCCTGCAGATGTACCTGTCGGATATCTACACCATTCCGGTCAACCTGGCCGGCACCTGTGCCATGAGTCTGCCCTGCGGCTTCTCGACAGAGGGTCTGCCGATCGGCGTGCAGCTGATCGGCAAGCCTTTCGACGAAGCGACCATCCTGCGCACCGCACACGCGTTCGAGCAGGCAACGGCTTGGCACAAGCGGACAGCGGAGATTTAGAAGTAGGAACACAGGAGAAAAAAGGCTCATGAGCCCATCCTGCCTTCTGTGTTCTATGTTCTCATAATACAGAGGTTCTCAATGAATTACGAAACTGTCATCGGCCTGGAAGTGCACGTCCAGTTGACGACCAGGACCAAGATCTTCTGCGGCTGTTCGACAGCATTCGGCCAGACGCCCAACTCACAGACCTGCCCGGTCTGCCTCGGCCTGCCTGGCGCCCTACCGGTCCTGAATCGCAAAGCGGTGGAACTGGCCATCCGCACCGGACTGGCAACCAACTGCCGAATCACGCCGCGCTCGATCTTCGCCCGAAAGAACTACTTCTATCCTGACCTGCCTAAGGGGTATCAGATCTCGCAGTTCGAGCTGCCGGTCTGCGAGCACGGCTGGCTAGAGATTGACCTGGACGGGGGTGTTGGCAAACGCATCGGCATTACCCGTGCGCACATGGAAGAAGACGCCGGCAAACTGATCCATGGCGAAACGCCGGACACCGCCGGCTGCTCCCTCGTCGACCTCAACCGCGCCTGTACACCGTTGCTGGAAATCGTTTCAGAACCAGACCTGCGCTCGGCCGACGAAGCCATTTCCTACCTGAAGAAATTGCACCAGATCGTGGTTTATCTCGGCGTCTGTGACGGCAATCTCGAAGAAGGCAGCTTCCGCTGCGATGCCAACGTCTCGGTCCGCCCCAGCGGCCAGAAAGAATTCGGCACTCGCGCGGAGCTTAAGAACATCAACTCCTTCCGCTTCATCAAACAGGCAATAGAATACGAGGTGGACCGCCAGATTGACCTGATCGAGAGCGGCGGCAAGGTTGTCCAGGAGACCCGCCTGTTCGACAGCAACACTGGGATGACCCGTTCCATGCGCGGCAAGGAAGAGGCACACGACTACCGCTACTTCCCCGACCCCGACCTGGTCCCCCTGGTGATCAGCCCGGAATGGCTCGAAGAAGTGCGTTCGACCCTTCCCGAGCTGCCGGATGCCAAGCGCAGGCGTTTTGTCGAAGATTTGGGGCTACCGGCCTACGATGCCGAAGTTCTTGCCGCCGACCGTGTCGTGGCCGATTATTTCGACGCCTGTGTCGCTCTCGCCAAAGATGCCAAGGCCTGCGCCAACTGGGTCATGGGCGAGGTGCTACGCAAGCTCAAGGAAACCGAGGCCACGATTGTCGCCGCCCCGGTGACACCGGAGCGGCTCAGTGGCCTGCTCGCACGCATCGCTGACAACACCATCTCCGGCAAAATCGCCAAGACCGTCTTTGAGAAGATGTGGCTCAGCGGCCAGACCGCCGACCAGATCATCGCATCGGAGGGACTCAAGCAGGTGACCGACACGGGAGCGATCGAAGAACTGGTCGACGAGGTCATTGCTGCCAATCCGGAGCAGGTGGCCGAGTACTTGGCCGGCAAGGACAAACTGATCGGCTTTTTCGTCGGCAAGGTCATGCAGGCCAGTCAGGGTAAGGCCAATCCCGGCATGGTGAATCAGTTGTTGAAAAAGAAACTGCAAGGATGACGCGGGGGCAATCGCGAATACAGGGCACAGAAGGTAAAATACTGAAGGAGTCTCAAAGACAACCCTCTGTCTTGTGTATGCTTTCTCCGGCCTCCTCATCAAAGAACGGGACGTAAGCCATGAGCAATTGTGATTTTTTCCCCAACGCCGCGGGTATCCGCCCGATCAAGTACAGCGACGGCGTTCTGCGTCTGATCGACCAGCGACGCCTACCGAGCGAAGAGATCTGGTTGGAATACACTGATTATCGCGAGGTCGCCGAAGCGATTCGCAGCATGGTCGTACGCGGTGCGCCCGCCATCGGTGTGACCGCCGCCTACGGTGCCTACTTCGGTGCCCGCGCCATTGAGGCAGACAATTACAATGATTTTGTCGTCGCATTCAACCAAGTGTGCGCAGTGCTGGCTGCCACTCGACCCACGGCAGTCAACCTCTTCTGGGCCCTGGAGCGCATGCAGAGCCTGGTGCGCGCCAACGCCGATCAACCCGTCGGCAACCTGAAGATCGGCCTCGAGTACGAGGCCATGGCGATCAACGAGGAGGACATCCGCATCAACATGAGCATGGGGCGCCACGGTGCCGCGCTGCTCCCGGACGAGGTCCGCATCCTGACCCATTGCAACGCCGGGGCCCTCGCCACCGGCGGCTACGGCACGGCCCTCGGCGTCATCCGTGCGGCAGTGGCGGCCGGCAAGCAGGTGTCCGTCTTTGCCGATGAAACCCGCCCCTTCCTGCAGGGGTCGCGATTGACCGCCTGGGAACTGCAGCAGGATCATATCCCGACGGTCCTGATCTGTGACAACATGGCTGGCTACCTGATGTCCAAGGGCGCCATCGATGCGGTGATCGTCGGTGCCGACCGGATTGCCGCGAACGGCGATGTCGCCAACAAGATCGGCACCTACACGGTCGCCGTCCTGGCCAGGGAGCACAACATCCCCTTCTACGTGGCCGCGCCGACTTCGACCATCGACCTGCAGATC
>Ga0316188_10000807_pt1 | contig 14391 bp, 12 predicted proteins | sample Phiworburrow1_MG_FD_204933 | JGI IMG/M metagenome (GOLD analysis project Ga0316188, IMG submission 204933) | Coastal sediment microbial communities from Maine, United States - Phippsburg worm burrow 1 | ecosystem: Environmental > Aquatic > Marine > Coastal > Sediment | place: USA: Maine...
TTCAGCCACGCTTTTCTCCTGTTGGGTGTGTTGTGTGTCCACGGCAGCGCAGCGCAAGCTGGGCGCCCTGCTAGAAACCGGCCATCAACCGTGTGATATGGTGGCAATCGCCAAAATTACCAGCGCTATCGCCAGCCAGGCGCATTTCGGCCTGATGGCAGGTATGGGATATGGAGTGGGATATGGAGGGGATATGGAGGACACACGCTTTACCAATCCATTACTTAGGTCGACAGGGCATGAGGCTATAGTGTCTGCCACCCTGGTATCTCAGCAAGATGCGTGTCCCCCGGAATCGCCCGGAATCAATAGTGAGTGCTCTCCGGGAACCCTCCTTGTTAAAATGAGCCGGAAATAACTTATGGTAGAGTTTCATGTCAGGCATCATAATGATCCATTCGGTCGAGGAGCAGTGATGTAGATGGGCCGATTTGCGATCTTCCATCTGCTCGTAAGCGGGAGCAATTCAAATGAAATCACATCGTGCAAGACACTTCCGGATGGTAGCGCTACTGGCGATCTTCGCCAGCGCTACGGCCGGCGCGCAAGAACCGGCACCGGACAAATTCAGGCTGGCGATCGGCGGGTTCAACACGAGCCGGGTCGATTCGACCTTATCCCTGACCGGCTCTGACGCCGGCCTCGGCGCTTCCATCAGCCCGCGAGACACCCTGGGCCTGGAGGTCGAAAGCACGGTGCTGCGCATCGAGGGTTATTATCGCTTCAATAACGAACACTCCCTGACCTACGCCTGGTACAGCCTCAATTCCAACGGTAGCAAGCTAATCGAGGAGGAGTTCGACTGGTTGGATAAAGACGGTAACTCGATTACGATCCCGATCGGCGCGCAGGTAAACACCCGCTTCAAGACCGAAATATTCAAGCTGGGATACCTGTGGTCGTTCTATCGAAGCGACAAGATGGAAGTCTCCGTGGGCGGCGGTTTGCACACCACCCGCCTGACCGTTGGCGTGGATGCCAGCGTCACGAACCCCCCCGGTTCTTCGGTGGAGAATGTCGATTCCACATTGCCGTTGCCGGTATTGTCGCTGGCGATGAATTACCGGGTAACGCCGAAGTTCGGCTGGTACGTGAAGACAGAGGCATTCGCGCTGGAGTTCGATAAATACTCTGGAGCCTACCGCGATTCCATAATCGGCATGGAGTACCGGGCCTGGCGGCAGCTCGGGCTGGGAACCGCCCTCAGCTTCAACTCTTTAAATCTCGAAGAGGCTGATTCGACATCGAAGCTGAGGTACGGGTCCAGCCAGACCGGCCTGCTGGTTTACCTCGCGACCTACTTTTAGCCTGCCTTATCCCGTTTGCCGAATTGCCCGGCAGTACGGGCAGTGTGGGGCTAAAGTGTCTACCCCCTGGTACCCCCCGGTATCTCAGAAAAGTGTGTGCCTTCCGGGATACCTGTTACCTCATATAAAACCCGGCCCGGCCCGTGCCGCGCTGCTTGCAGGCGTTAATTATCCTGCTGCTTCAGGGTCTGCTCGCGGTGGAAAATATACAGGCCGCTGCCGATAATCAGCGCCGCGCCGCTCAGGGTCCAACCATCCGGCAAATTGTCGAAGAGCAGGTATCCAAACAGGGTCGCCCACAGCAGCGAACTGTAACTGAACGGTGCGACCACCGATGCGGGGGCGCTACGGAACGCGCGAATCAGGCACAGGTGACCGATGCCCCCGGCGATCCCCGCAAATACAAACAGCAACCAGTCGAACGCGGCTACCGGCTGCCACTGAAACGGCACCACGACCGAAGTCACCAGGGCACCGATGGCGCCAGTATAAAACAACGAGGTCATTGGACTGTCGCGCGTACCGAGTTTGCGCGTAAACACCTGGTACAAAGCGTTTGTGAACGCGGCCGCTAACACCACCAGGATAGCCAACTGCAGGCTGTCGCCGCCCGGTCGCATCACTACCAGGGCGCCGGTAAAGCCAATCGCGATACCGATCCAGCGGCGCAGGCCGACTTTTTCACCGAGCAGCGGAATGGAGAGGACGGTGACAATTACTGGCGACATGAACATGATCGTCGATGCCGTGGTCAACGGCAGGAAATTGATCCCCACGAAAAACAGCACCGTGGTTGCGAACATGAACAGCGAGCGCAGGCACTGGTGCAGCAGGCTCTGGCTCCTGATCTTGAGCGCCAGTTGCGGTCCCATCAGGACGACGACAAAAATCAGGTGGAAGAAAAAGCGTGCCCAGATAACCTGCGCGACCGGGTAGGTTTGCATCAGGTACTTGGCGGTGGAATCCAGTGTCACAAACCAGAACATGGTTGCCAGCATCCAGGCAATACCAAGCAGGTGATTATCCGTGGAACTGGCCGGCGAGGCTAAGCTAGACAAGATTCAATTCCAACCGCCTCGTTCCTGGGCAGGGTTTCGGCACGACAGGCGCAAGCGCAGGTCGATGTAATGTAGACTACAAATGTGGCGGGTACTATCGCACACAATCCACGATTATCTGTAGCGAAAGTTACTTCGAAAAATGCGCGTCGGGAGGTCGCGGTTTCGACCCGTTGATTCGTGTCGTAGTGTGTGTCATCCGGCACCCGCGCTTCGGCAACTTAATTCGCGCTGCATTGATTTGGATCATACCGGCGGCCGGCACAGCCTGGATACAATTCCGTCATTTCATTTAAGGAGTTTCGCTAATGACGATCAATGAAGGCTTACGATTGATTGCCGGTTTCTTCGTCCTCGTGAGCGTGGTGCTGGGTTATTTTGTATCACCCTGGTTTCTCGCATTCACGGTTTTTGTCGCGCTCAACCTGATGCAGTCCGCGTTTACACACTGGTGCCCGATGATCTGGTTCCTCGGCCAAATCGGTTTCAAGCGGGAAGCCATAATCGAGTGAGCCCTGCGCCAGGCTAACTATCGCCTGGACGGGTTACCGCCAGCCACGGCGGAACCAGCGCGCTGTCAAAAACGGGCTGCACAACCGGCAGCTCGGGCGTTGCCGCGAACTCAGCCTTTATGCATTATTCCAGCGGCCAGAAAACTGCCCGTCACCAGGGCCGTTCGACCGGCGAAATTGATCCGCGCACTGAAGGGTTTATCCATTCTCAGCCTTGCTTTTCGTATGCAGCTCACTGGCCCGGCTGATGGCGTCCCAGTCAAGTTCAAAACCCAACCCCGGTCCCTTTAAAACCGGCAACTTGCCATTTTGCAGGGATAAATCCGGAGATTTGACGATGTCCCATGCCAGCAAGTGGTTCATATACTGGTTGCCGTCGTCAAGATTGGGGATGGTCGCTGCCACCTGATTCGTGGCACAGGTGGTGATACCGGTTTCATACAGCCCGTGGATGCATATATCGATCCCCGCCGCTTCGGCAATATGTGCGCACTTGCCAAAGCGCTGCAACCCGCCGGTTTCGTGTAAGCCCAGAACGATCAAATCAGCTGCTTTTTCACGGCACACGTCGAAAGTATCGTAGGGCGTGAATACCAGTTGATCCGCGGCGATGGCGATCGGACTGTTCTGCCGCACTTGCGCCAGCGCTGAAACGCTTTCGCAGTTTGTCGGTTGCTCGATGAACTCAACATCGAACTCACTCATTTTCTGAATCATCCGCCGCGCGCGAACGGGGCTCCAATGTTCGTTGGGGTCCATGCGGAGTCGTTTATCGGGCCCGATCGCTGCACGAACCTGTTTCGCGATATCGAGATCCAGCGCGTCCCCACGCCCGACTTTGACATATATGACCTCGCAACCTGCCTGCGCCATCTGCCCGGCCTGGCTGGCGATTTCCGCAGCTGTCTCACCCTGGGGGAAGCCAAAGTATTCGATCTCGGTGCGCACCGCACCACCCATAAGCTCGTGCGCGGCGCGGCCTGCCGCCTTCCCCATCACGTCCCACAGGGCCATTTCCAGGCCAGCAAGTACCTGCCCGGCAAACCTCGGCGAACTGCAGGTTCCCAGCAACTGAAACAAGGCATGGTAAGCGTTCGACATCAGCCCTGCATTCTCGAATGGCGAATGTCCGATACATTCCGCGCCCGCTAATTCGATATAAGACTGAACCCCCTCCGTCGAGGCTGTGCCTATCGATTCGCCATAACCCACCAGGCCTTCATCCGTGTGAATTTCCACAAGGATTACGCTGGCGCCGTGAACAACGCCCTGGGCGAAATAAAAGGGTTCAACATATGGCACCAGAATCGGAGTAGTACGGATTTCAGTTATTTTCATATGTCAGAACCTAAGAACAAACCGACTAACCAGGGCGGGCGAAAGCCCGGTTCCTAATGGAGCAGCAACTCAGGCAGGAACAGGGCGACGACCGGTGACGTTGAGCAACGCTTTGCGCAAGCATAGCACGGCGTCAGGCGATGAGAATGATGGGACAACGCAGCGCTCTGACCAGCAACGATTTGTCCTCGCCCCTGCCGTAGCCTGCGAGTATTGCAAAATCGTAAGCGCCGCCCGGCTGGCCGAGCCGTAACAGTAATTCCTGCAGGGGTAATCGGCGCAGCGTGAGGCGACGGCCATAGCGCTGCAGCCAACGCTCGGCAGCAAGCATTTTGCCGCTGTCTTGCCCGTTCTCTACCAGGGTTAGCTCGATTTCTTCGTGTCCATAATGCTCGATCAACATCGTCAGCGCCTGCTCCAGTGCTTCCCAGGTATCGCCCAGCAACAATATTTTTCGTGCCAGCTGCGGTCGCGTGGACGACAGTCGATGCATCGACGCGTTTGCCAGGATGGTATATGCCACATCGCTCTCGGGCTGCAAGCCGATATCGCGAACCCGACCACGCATGGTGTCGAAACGCCAGGCAACCTGCAGCTCCTGCGCCTGCTGCTGCAGAGTTTGCTTGAACTGGTGTGCGACCAGGCGCAGCGAACGCTGCATTTGCTCGCGACTGGTGCCGCGTTCGGTCGCCGTGGTCAGGGTAATTTCCCGCGCGCAGGGCAGCCCGGTAATCTGCAGCAGGTCCTCGTCTTCGACGAACAACCCCTGCAACAGGCTGCCGACCGACGACGCCATCGCCACCGCCAGGCTGACGCTGGTCACTGAATAACTGCCGGCATCGGCCGCCAGCACTACTCTGCCCCGCTGTTTGCCCGGCTGCTTCGCCATTAGCTGTCCTCGTGGTCAGTCGCGCGATTGAAATTTTTCTGCATATTCTGCAGCTTTTCGATGCGCCTCTGAATTCGATAGTTGAAGCTGTCGGTGGGGTAGTTCCCCTTGTCATCGAGCTCGCCGGGTTCCATCCCGGACAGCAATTGCATCACCTGTTCGACGCGCTCTACCGGGAAAATTTTGAACTCTCCACGTTCGACCGCGCTGCGCACTTCCGCGCGCAGCATCAGGTGCACACGATTCGCTGCCGGGATGATCACGGAGTGGATGTCATTGCTGGCACGCGCCGCGCAGATGTCGAAGAATCCCTCGATCTTCTCGTTTACCCCGCCGATCGCCTGGATCTCGCCCAACTGGTTGATCGACCCGGTAACGGCAAACGACTGCTGCAATGGAATCTCACCGAGCGCGGATAACAGCACGCAGAGTTCGGCAGCCGATGCGCTGTCGCCATCGACCTTGCCATATGACTGCTCGAACGCGAGGCTCGCCGCCAGCGGTAACGGTTGATTTGCGGCGTAGCGGTCGGCCAGGTAGGACGACAGGATCATGACGCCCTTGGAATGAATTTCGCCGCCGAGCTTGGCCTCGCGCTCGATGTCAACCACGCCGGCACGACCCAGCCGGGCCGTGGCGGTGATGCGTGACACCTGGCCAAAGGCATAGCCACCGACCTGCAGTACCGACAGCGCATTGACCTGGGCAACCCTGACGCCCTCGGTATCGATCAGCCGGATGCCGCGTAACACCTGCTCCTGCAACAGTTCACGATACTGATCCTGCCGGTAACGCTGCTGGTCCAGCGCGCACTCGACATCGACGCGCTGGATCAACTTGCGCTTTTTCTTCGCGGCCCAATAGCTTGCTTCGCTCAGCAGGTCGCGCATATCGTGCAACTGCAGCGACAACTTTTCTGTATCGCCAACGATGCGCGAGGCTTCCTCGATGATGCGGGCGACGCTGTCCCGGTCCAGCGGCAGGGTACCGCAGTCGCGCTGCAGCGCCGCAAGCATGCGCGCGTAATCGTGGACAGTGTCCTCATCTCGATGCGTACTGCGGGCGAAATCCGCCGCGACCTTGAACAGCTCGTCAAACTCGTGGTCGTAAGCCCGCAGCAGGTAGTACAGCCTGGGCTCGCCCGTCAGAATGACCTTGACGTCAACGGCAATCGACTCCGGCTCCAGCGATACCGTGTTTGCCAGGCTCAACATCTGTTCGAGCGACTGAATTTTGATCTCGCCGGACTTGAGCACCCGCTTCAAGCCCTCCCAGGCAAAGCCGTGGGTCAGCAAATTGTGCGCGTCCAGGATCAGGTAACCGCCGTTGGCGCGATGCAGCGCGCCGGGCTTGATCAACGTGAAGTCGGTAATCAGCGTTCCCATTTCCGAGGCGTACTCGACCCGGCCAGTCAGGTTTTGATAGGTCGGATTATCCTCGAACACGATCGGCGCGCCCTCGGTGCCGCCGTTGTCAACGATGACATTGACGCTGTAAGCATGGAATTGGGCGACACGACTGGCAATGTTGTCGGCGTAGCCAGCCTGCTCCGAGGGCAGAAAGGCATTGACGTTCTTGATCGCGCTCTGCTTGACCTCGCCGAGGTATTCCATGACTTCGGGAAGGTCGTGATAGCTGTTTTCCATCCAGGCAATCAGCTGCTCCACGGTATGCCGCGTGATATCTTCGCTCAGCGCCTTGACGCGTTGGTGGTGTTCGCGCTCGACCAGCGGAATATCGCGAATGATAGCCTGCAAGTCATTCTGCAGCTCCGCGATCTTCTGCTCGATACGCCGCTTTTCATCTTCGGCAAGTTTCGCATACTGCTCCTGATCGAGCGGCTTGCCATCCGCCACCGGACCCATCGTGTAGCCGCCCGGTGTGCGCACGATGACAATACCGTCCTGAGCGGCCTTTTGGTCCAGCTCGCGAAACCGCTGTTCCTGTCGCTCCTGAATTTCCTGTTCGATTTCCTGCAGCCGATTGCGATACTCGTCGCTTTGAAACGAGGACGGCAAGGAGGTCAACAAATCCTCGACCAGCGACTCCATGTCATGACGCAGCTTCTGCCCGAGCCCCGGCGGCAGTTTCAACACGCGCGGCTTTTGCGGATTGGAGAAGTTGTTGACATAACACCAGTCCGCTCGCAAATCGGCGGCTTCAATTCGCTTCGACAACACTTCCTGGACCAGCTCCTGCTTACCCAGGCCGGTGGGGCCAACCAGGAACAGGTTGAACCCCGGTTGCTTGATATCGATGCCGAATTCGATCGCCTCCAGGGCGCGCCGCTGTCCAAGCGGGCGCGACAGCGGTTCGAGATCCGCGGTGGATTTGAATTCAAGTTTTCCCAGGTCACATCTCTGGTACAGTGCCGTGCTGGGGAGAGAGGATACTTTGTCAGCCATTCGCTTATTGTTACCGGAAAAGATGGTTGAAAATCCGATCTGGATCAATTGCAGCCCGAAAAGAGTCATTAGAATTGCCCTGGACCGGCGCCGTCAAGGGCTGTAATCGACGAGGTTGTGATGCCAGTTGACCAGGCTAAAGCAGACGCAACAAGCACCCCCAACAAGTACCGGTGGTTAGCCCTGCCGCTAGCGCTCTGTGGTTTCCTTGTCAGCTATTACTTCTGGCCCATGCCGGATCATAACCAGGCGGTGGTTGCCGCGACCCTGGTCGCCGTGGTCATTCTCTGGGTCACGGAAGCAATTCCTTTGTATGTCTCTGCGCTGACGGGCTCATTTCTGCTGCTCACGCTCGGTGATTTTTCCGCCACGGCCGTATTTTCACCCTATTTCGACCCGGTGATCGTATTGTTTCTGGGTGGATTCATTCTTGCTAGAGGCATGCAGAAGTACGAGATCGATCATCGCATGGCGCATGAAATCCTGAGGCGCATGGGTGACAGCCCGGCCGTTTTCGTGCTCGGGCTCATGCTGGTGACTGCCTTCCTGTCGATGTGGATGTCGAATACGGCGGCCGCGGCCATCATGATCCCCATTTGCATTATCGTGCTCAAGGAAAATGGCTTATTTCATCGCCAGTCGCGTTTCGCCAAAGGCGCTGTTCTCGCCGTCGCCTACGCCGCCACGATCGGCGGCATCGGCTCACTCGTCGGCAGCCCGCCGAACGCGATTGCGGCGAAATACCTGGGCGAACAAAACCTGCCGCTGGAATTCGTCGAATGGATGCTCAAGGCGCTGCCTTTCGTCGTGCTTGCGCTTACCTTCACCTGGCTACTGTTATTTTTCTTCAACCGGCCTGAGATCGATAAAATTCAGTTCCGCTACGTGGAGAAGCGCCTGTCACGCGAGCAAAAGCTGATTTTCGTTGTTTTCCTGCTCACCGCGCTAGGCTGGTTGACGACGCGCTATACCGGTCTCTCTTCGTCGACGGTAGCGCTGGTACCGGTGATTGCCCTGTTTTCAATGCGCCTGCTCGACGAAGCCGACCTGTCGCGGATTTCCTGGTCGACGTTGCTGTTGTTTGGCGGTGGCTTGAGCCTGGGTTCGGCCGTCAACCGGGTCAATATCGATACCTGGCTCGCCGCTATCATCCAGGGCTCGATCGTCGACATCCCGCTGTTTGCCACTTTACTGATCCTGGTGTTTTTTGGCATAGCCGTCACCATGGTAGCAAGCAACACCGCTTCGGCGGCTATCCTGATACCGTTGATGCTGCCCCTGTCCAGTAGCCTCGGCATCGACATGAAGTCGCTCGCAGTGCTGATCGCCATCGGCGTATCGCTGGACTTCATGATGCCGGTAGGCACACCGCCGAGCGCGATCGCCTATTCCACAGGTGTCGTCAATGTCCGCGACATGATAAAAAACGGTTTCCTGGTGAACGTCGGCACAGGTTTGATCCTGGTGGTTTTATATTACTTTTTCTACCTGGAAAGTTAATAATTCGGCGCTTCGGCGGGCGCCATCGAAGCTGTCATTGCGTTTCGCTAGCCAGGGCGGCCATGCTCTCCCGCTACATTCTGTAGTTTGCAAGGATATACCGGCCAATTTGAATCCGCGCCTGGTTATGCTTAAATGCCGCGATAGATTGCAGCGCAGACTGCAAACCTGATAGATGCTTTATCCCAGCCTGTCCAGGGCTGAATATAAAAAAACGATTCCACCATAAATGAGGAGAACCCATGGCCAACGCAGCAAACGACACCATCAATGCATGGCTTGCCAAACTGAATTCTGCACTACAGCAAAAAGACAGCCAACAAGCGGCGGAGCTATTTGCAGAAGAGAGTTACTGGCGAGATTTCGTCAGTTTTACCTGGAACCTGAAAACCATGGAGGGCCGCGCCGAGATCGCCGCCATGCTCGACGCAACGCTCGATGCGGTGAAACCCGCCAACTGGACGCTGGATGGAGATGCCTCCGCGGCCGACGGCATAACCGAAGGCTGGATCAAGTTCGAAACCGCGAGCAGCCGCGGCGAAGGTCATCTGCGCCTGAATGCCGACGGCAAGGCCTGGACCCTGTTAACCACCTCCTACGAGTTAAAGGGTTACGAGGAAGCGAAGGGACCGACTCGACCCAAGGGCGTCGAACACGGCGTCCATCGAGACCGCAGGAACTGGCTCGAAAAAAAGCAACAGGAAGAGGCCGAACTCGGTTACGAGCGTCAGCCTTACTGCGTGATTATCGGTGGCGGCCAGGGCGGTATCGGGCTCGGTGCGCGCCTGAAGCGTCTTGGCGTTCCTACCATCATCATCGAAAAGAATGCCCGCCCGGGCGACAGCTGGCGCAATCGCTACAAATCCCTGTGCCTGCACGACCCGGTCTGGTACGACCATATGCCCTACCTGCCCTACCCGGACCACTGGCCGGTATTTGCGCCCAAGGACAAAATCGGTGACTGGCTGGAAATGTATACCAAAGTCATGGAACTGAACTACTGGAGTTCCACGGTCTGTGAAAAGGCGCAATACGACGAAGCCAGCGGCGAGTGGACCGTGCAGGTCGTGCGCGACGGCAAACCGGTGGTGCTGAAGCCAAAACAGCTGGTGCTGGCTACCGGCATGTCGGCAGTGCCGAACATTCCGGATATTCCCGGCATGGACAGCTTCAAAGGCGATATTCACCACTCGTCGAAACATCCGGGCGGCGATAAATACGCCGGCAAGAAAGCGGTGGTCATCGGCTCCAACAACTCTGCGCACGATATCTGCGCCGACCTGTGGGAAAACGGCGCCGATGTTACCATGGTGCAGCGTTCTTCCACGCACATTGCGCGCTCGGAAACCCTGATGGACCTGGCGCTCGGTGGCCTGTACTCCGAACAGGCCGTCGCCAATGGCGTCACCACGCACAAGGCGGATATGATTTTTGCCTCGCTGCCCTATCGCATTCTGCCGGCACTGCAGGTACCGGTGTACGCGGAAATGAAAGAACGCGACAAGGACCTGTACGAGCGCCTCGAAAAGGCCGGCTTCATGCTCGACTTCGGTGAAGACGGCAGCGGTCTGTTCTGCAAATACCTGCGCCGCGGTTCGGGTTACTACATCGACGTCGGCGCCTCGGAGCTGATCGCCAATGGCGACATCAAGCTCAAAACCGGTCAAACCGAGCGCATCACCGAAACCGGTGTTGTGTTGGCGGATGGCACCGAAATCCCGGCAGACGTCATCGTGCTGGCGACCGGCTACAGCTCGATGAATGGTTGGGCGGCGCAGCTGATCAGCCAGGAAACGGCCGACAAGGTCGGCAAGGTCTGGGGCATGGGTTCGGACACCACCAAGGACCCCGGCCCGTGGGAAGGCGAACTGCGCAACATGTGGAAACCGACCCAGCAACCGGGCCTCTGGTTTCACGGTGGCAACCTGCACCAGTCACGGCACTATTCGAGCTACCTGTCGCTGCAGCTCAAGGCGCGCATGGAAAATATTCCAACGCCCGTGTACGGCTTGCAGGCGGTCCATCACACCAGCTAGGTAACGCCGGGAACACAATACCGCGGCCTGCCCATACGATGGGCAGGCCGGGTATTATGCCCCCCAACTTACGCGGTACTCCGGCACCGCTGAACGCCATTTATATCGCCTGGGCACAGTTTTCGCTCAAAGTAAAAAGTTCTACTTCTACTTTTTTAGGTACTATGATGTCTTTCAGGACTCTGATCAGCCTGGTTGGACGTCAAACTGAACTGGGAGTTAAACAGCAATGCATATTCTGAACCGTTATGGATTAACCGTTATCCTGGCCCTGTTAACCCTGCCAACTGCCGCCAATGCCGAATCGTGGATTTGCGAGCAGGGTACTTTGATACGTGAAATAAACGTCGTGCGCGAGACAGCCAATCCGGTGCCTTGCTCGGTGCAATACAACAAGGAAACCGAAGGGCTTGGATCCAGCGTGCTGTGGACGGCAAGTGCCGACGGCTCTTATTGCGATTTCAAAGCGAACGGGCTGGCGGCAAAGCTTGAAGGCCTGGGCTGGTCCTGCACTGCTTTCTGATTGCGGCTGCTGGTAAACAAAGCGGCGATCAGCAAGCGGTAACACGGACGCCAGAGTTGCTTATTGATAGGCCCCGTTGTCTGTTATCGAATAACCCCTCGGCAACAGCACGAAAAGCTCGCCCTGTTGCTTCATCAAACCCGCCATTTTTTCAGCTTCGCTGCCACGGCCCCAGAACACGTCGGCACGCACATGACCCTTGATGGCGCCCCCGGTATCCTGCGCCAGCATGAGCTGGTTTAGCGGCGACTCGGTCTCGTCTGGCAGCGTGGTCTGCAACCACACGGGTGCACCTAACGGAATTACAGTGCGATCCACCGCGATACTGCGCCGCGGCGTCAGCGCGACGTTGAGCGCGCCGGTAGGCCCATCGGCCTCGGCGTCCCTCAGCTCGAAAAAGACATAACTCGGGTTCTTCGACAGCACCTCGTTCAAGCGCGCCGGGTTCGACTTCAGCCAGTCCCTGATCGTAAACAGCGTGACGTCTTCCTTTTGCAGCTCTCCCATCTGCACCAACACTCTGCCGATCGACTGGTACGGATGCCCGTTTTGCTCGGCGTAGCCCACCGCCAGTATCGATCCGTCAGCGAGCTGCACCAGCCCGGAGCCCTGCACGTGCAGGAAAAACAGATCCACGGGACTGTTCACCCACAAAATCTCCGCGCCCTGCAGCAATTCCCGGTCGTCGTCTAGTTGCGCGCGGTCGTGGTAGGGGACGACCTTGTTGCCGACCAGCTTGCCGCGCAAACGCAGGCCTTTCAGCTGCGGGTAAACAGCGCCGAGATCGACCACCAGCAAATCCTTGGGAACGCCGTAAAGCGGGTACTGATATTCCTCGGACCGCTCCCAGCTGCCCTGCAAAAGCGGTTCATAGTAGCCAGTGATCAAACCCAGCGTTTCACCGCCCTCCGCGTAGACCGGCCGAACCTCGAAATGCGCTTCGAAGAATTCCCTGACCTCGGCATCGCTCAGGTTCCCGCTCGTCTCGGCGAGATCGCAAACTTGCCGCCATTGCTCGCGTGCGAGTTTCTGGCAACTCTTGAGAAAACCAGCCCAGGCGTCGCTCTGCCTGTCCGCATCCCAGCTCTCGAGACTGGACCATTCGACCGGGCTGCCGATGCCGGGCGCTCGCGTAGTGGTGCACGCGCCGAGCATCAGGGCACAAAGGACAAAAACGGGCAGGCAACGAATCATGGCGGAATTGTACCTTGGAAACCTCCGGCCCGATATGCCGGAGACTTTATCCATTGAGTATTTGCTGATGCAAAAAATCCAGTTATACGACCTGCAAAAAAAAGGGATCAGCGCCCCGTTTATTCGCAGTCAGTCGGCAAAGCTAAAATCATATCAGCCCCGGGTCGCCGGTCAATCCAAACTGAAAGCAGCAGCCCAGCCAATCATCAACGAGCAAATAGCATTAAATATACAGTTCCCGGAAATTCCTGTTTTCTTGTCAAATCCCTCGCAATCGGGTAAATGAAAGATTTACAGCCTGTTTTCGCCATTCCAGCGAGTGCACCCACATAATTAAACCGGAGAAAAACCATGAAATTATTATCCGTATTTATGCTTTCACTGTTCATCAGTGCTTCCGCCCTCGCCCAGGAGGAAGAAGTCTCCATGGTCAGCACACAACGCCTGACCCTGTTTACCGCTATCAAGATAGCCCAGGCCAGTATCGCGGAATGTACCAACAGGGGCATTCAGATCGGCGTAACCGTGGTCGACCGCGAGGGCATCGTACAGGTGACCCTGCGCGACACCATCGCCGCACAGATCACGGTGCCGATCAGTGAACGCAAGGCCTTCACCGCCGCCAACTTCAACATTGCCACATCCGCGCTCGGTGATCGTGCCGATTCACCGGTCGGCCGTGTACCGGGACTGCTGATGTCTGCCGGTGGCCTGCCGATCCAGGTCGGTGGTTCCCTGGTCGGCGCCGTGGGTGTCAGCGGCGCGCCTTCCGGAGTCACCGACGAGGAATGCGCACAGGCCGGCATCGATGCCGTGCTCGACGATCTTGAAATGGCGATGTAAATCCCCTTGAAATGGGTGCACCAACCTGCAATATCTGTTTACATACGCCTGCCCTGAACCGAACCCCATGGCTTAATCGAGAACCGACTTTATGAGTAAAGCATCCGCAGTCCCACTGGAGCTCATCGCCGAGATACGCGACAAAGCGCTGCACGCGACCGTGCCGCGCAGTTTGACGCCCGATCAACGTGACTCTCTGTTCGAGAGAATCAAGATCCTGCTCGAACAGCGCAATGCGGTTCTCATCACCCACTATTATGTCGACGAACAACTGCAGATCCTGACCGATGCCACTGGCGGCTACGTCGGTGATTCGCTGGGCATGGCCGATTACGGTAACCGTCATCCCGCAACCACGCTGGTCGTGGTCGGGGTGCGCTTCATGGGCGAATCGGCCAAGATTCTCAACCCGGAAAAACGCGTCATCATGCCCGACCTGTCCGCGGAATGCTCACTCGATCTGAGCTGTCCGATCGAGAGCTTCAGTGCCTTCTGCGACCAGCACCCGGACAGAACCGTGATCGTTTATGCCAACACCAGTGCCGAGGTCAAGGCACGCGCTGACTGGGTGGTTACCTCGTCCAATGCCGTCGATATCGTCGCCCACCTGCACGCCCGGGGCGAGAAGATTATCTTTGCGCCCGATCGTCATCTCGGCTCTTACGTGCAGAAACAGACCGGTGCCGACATTCTCAACTGGCAGGGTTTCTGTGTCGTACACGATGAGTTCAAGGCCGGCGCACTGCGGCAACTGATGCAGGAGTACCCGGATGCCGAGGTTATCGC
>Ga0316188_10000808_pt1 | contig 14388 bp, 13 predicted proteins | sample Phiworburrow1_MG_FD_204933 | JGI IMG/M metagenome (GOLD analysis project Ga0316188, IMG submission 204933) | Coastal sediment microbial communities from Maine, United States - Phippsburg worm burrow 1 | ecosystem: Environmental > Aquatic > Marine > Coastal > Sediment | place: USA: Maine...
GCGTGCGGCAAGGCACCGGCCAGGTCGTTCTGCTTGCACATCTCTGCGGCGAGTGAGTAGCGTAGCAATGCGCTGTCGGTTCCCCTTTTCATCAATGCCAGCAGGCTTTCAATACTTGCCACCCGCGAACCCTAGCGTCGCCAAAAGGTGGGTGTGAACAATACGAGCAGAGTGAATATCTCCAACCTGCCCAGCAACATGGCGGCAATACAAATCCACTTGGCCGCATCGTTTACACCGCGGAAATTGGCGGCGACGTCGCCCAGACCCGGACCCAGATTGTTCAGTGTGGCGCTTACGGCAGAAAAGGCCGTCACCTGGTCCAGGCCGGTGACCATGAGAAAAATCATCATCACTGCAAAAATCACGATATAGACCGAAAAGAAGCCCCAGACCGCCTCGATGATGCGCACTGGCACGGCCTTCTGTCCGAGCTTGATCGGTATCTCGGCACTGGGGTGCACCAGGCGGAAGATCTCGCGCATACCCTGCTTGTAAATCAGCAACCACCTCACCACCTTCATTCCACCACCGGTGGAACCGGCACAACCGCCGATGAAGCTTGAAAGCAGAAGTAATACCGGGAGGCCAATCGGCCAATGCACGTATTCGGTTGTGGTAAAGCCGGTGGTGGTGGAAATCGACACAGCCTGGAACAAGCCATGCACGATGGAGTCGCTCAACTTGTCGTATTCCTTGCCCCAGAGAAGTATGAGTATCGTCACAACAACCAGGCCGATTTGCAGACTCAGGTAGGCGCGAAATTCCGGATCCTGAAAATAGTGCAGCAAGCTGCGCTTTTCCCAGGCATAGAAATGCAGGGCGAAGTTGGCGCCTGAAACGAACATGAAAAATACGGCAATCAAATGAATCGTGTGACTGCTGAAATAACCCATGCTGGCGTCGTGTGTGGAGAAGCCGCCAATGGCTACAGTGCTAAAGCTGTGACCAATGGCATCAAACAACTCCATGCCTCCCGCCCAGTAGGCCAGCGCGCAGGCGATGGTCAATGCCAGGTAAATCTGCCACAGGCGGTTCGCGGTCTGGCTGATCCGCGGGGCGATACGCGTATCCTTGGCCGGCCCGGGTGTTTCGGCCTTGTATAGCTGCATGCCACCTACACCGAGCATGGGCAGCACAGCTACCGCCAGCACGATGATTCCCATGCCACCCAGCCACTGTAGTTGCTGGCGATAATAAAGTATGGATCGCGGCAGGTAGTCGAGATTGATCAACACGGTGGCGCCGGTGGTGGTGAGTCCGGCGATGGATTCAAAGACCGCATCGACGAGGGACATGTTCAGCACCCCTGCGCTCAACAGTGGCACGGCACCGGCAAACCCCAATGCAACCCAGAACAGGGCCACGACCAGGAAGCCGTCACGTAATCGAAGACTCACCTTGTAATCGCGCAGTGGTATATAGATCAGCGACCCCAGGATAAAAAGACCGGCCGCCGAAAACAGGAAGTTGGCGGTCTGGCCATCGCCGTAAAAGGCGGCGACACCGGCCGGAGGCAGCATGAATATGCTGAATGCCATGAGCAAACGACCGAAGATTCTGGTGACTGCGCCTAGATGCATATCCTGAAAGAATCCTTGCGGGCGACACTGGATCTGATTTGAACGGGCAGCCTCGAAGCCGGCCGACTACAGATAACTGATGCCAACCTGGAACAGTTGTTCAACCTTCTTCAGGGCGCGCTTGCGTTCCGTTATAAACAGAATCACATGATCATCGGCCTGAATTACGGTGTCGTGATGAGCCATCAGGACCTGGTCGCCGCGCACAATCGCCGCGATATCCGCACCCCTGGGAAGCTTGATGTCCTCAATCATCCTGCCAACCACCCTGGAGGTTTTCTCGTCACCGTGGGCGATGGCCTCAATGGCCTCGGCGCTGCCGGTGCGTAGCGAATGCACACGCACGACATCACCACGCCTCAGGTGCGTGAGCAATGCGCCGATCGTGATTTCCTGCGGCGAAATTGCGATGTCTATACTTCCCTGTTCGACCAGGGAAGCGTAAGAAGGGCGATTGATCAGCGCCATTACCTTGTGTGCACCCAGGCTCTTGGCCAACATGGCCGAGAGAATGTTGGCCTCTTCCGCATTGGTCAATGCCACGAACACATCGGCGTTATCGATGTTTTCCTCCAGCAATAACTCTTCATCGGCCGCGTCACCGCACAGCACCACGCTGTGATTGAGTTGCTCGGAAATCTTGCGTGCTCGCTCGGGATTGCGTTCGATGATGCGTACGTGATTGGTTTGTTCCAGGGCCTTGGCCAACTGGAAGCCGATGTTACCGCCCCCGGCGATGAACACCCTGCGTACCGGGTCCTCAAGCCTGCGCATCTCGCTCATGACCGCGCGAATGTCCTTGCGTGCGGCGATAAAGAAAACTTCGTCACCGTCTTCAATCACCGTGTCGCCGCTGGGCTTGATACTTTTACCACCGCGGTAGATTGCCGCCACGCGACTGTCGACATCCGGAATGTGTTTACGCAGCGCCCGTATCTGCTGACCAACCAGCAAGCCGCCCTTGCGCGCCCTCAGGCCAACCAGACGCACGCGGCCGTTGGCGAACTCCAGGGCCTGCATCGCCCCCGGATACTTGATCAACTGTTCGACGTATTCACATACCAGGTGCTCCGGACTGATGCGTACATCCACCGGCATGGCGTCCCGGCCGAACAATTCCTTGTGGCTGAGGTAGGCGCCCGAGCGAATACGTGCGATTTTGGTGGGGGTATGAAACAGAGTGTAGGCAACCTGGCAGGCGACAATATTGACCTCGTCACTGTCGGTTAGCGCGATAATCATATCGGCGTCGGCGGCGCCGGCTCGCTCCAGGACATCGGGATGCGAAGCCTCGCCCTGCACGGTGCGAATATCCAGCCGGTCCTGCAGTTCCCTGAGGACATCGCCGTTCAGGTCCACGACGGTCACATCGTTGGATTCATCCTTGGCAAGATTGTATGCGGCAGTGGAGCCAACCTGGCCGGCTCCGAGGATGAGTATGTTCATAGTGTTGTCTCGTCCAGCATGCTGGAGTCATCCAATTCCGGGCCCAACGGCACCGTAGCATATGTTTCCGCCGGGCTGGAGTGCCCCGGTCCTTTCCGGCGACGGCAGTCACCGCCTTTCACGCGCTATGCAGGATTGTACCCCAACTGGGTGCGGGCGAAATCCGTGCTTGCCTGTTGCTACAGTACCACCAGGTTGGCGTAGGCCATGACCAGCCATTTACTCCCGGCATGCTCAAAATTTACCTGTACCCTCGCATGCGCCCCCTGGCCCTCGTAATTCAGGATCACCCCGTCGCCAAACTTGCTGTGCCTGACGCGCTGGCCCAGTCTTACACCCGCCGGAGCAGGTTCCTGGCTGGCGAAACGGCCGGCCTGCAGTGGCCGGCTGACCTTGACCTGGGGCCGGATTTCTTCAATCAGGTCCTGGGGGAATTCATGCAGAAATCGTGAAGGGATGGCAAAAGTGTCGACACCGTGCAGACGCCTCTGCTCGGCATAGGTCAGGTAGAGATGTTGCATGGCCCGGGTGGCACCCACGTAGCAAAGACGGCGCTCCTCTTCCAGGCCGTTGAGGTCGTTGAGGGAACGCTGGTGGGGAAACAAGCCGTCTTCCATGCCGCAAATAAAAACCACCGGAAATTCCAGACCCTTGGCCGAGTGCATGGTCATCATTTGCACGCAGTCTTCCCAGGCATCCGCCTGCCCCTCGCCGGCCTCCAGTGCCGCGTGGGACAGGAAAGCAGCCAGCGGGCTCATCTCCACTTCCGGGTCGGTATCCGGTTCGAAGCCTCGCGCCGCACTGACGAGTTCCTCAAGGTTCTCTATACGCGCCTCGCCACGCTCGCCTTTCTCTTTCCTGCAATGTTCGATCAGACCGGTGACCTGGATGACCCGGTCTATTTGTTCATGCAGGTCCAGGTCGGCAACACTCTGGTCCAGGTCCTCGATGAGCCGCAGGAAATCGTGCACTGCCCTGGCGGCCCGGCCGCTCAGGCCATCGGCAATACATGCGCCGGCGGCTTCCCACATGCTGGTAGCGTTGTCCCTGGCGTACTGACGAATGATGTCAACGGTGCGGCTGCCTATCCCCCGGGTCGGTGTGTTGATGACCCGTTCCATGGACGGATCATCAGCGCGATTTTCGATCAGACGCAGGTATGCCAGGGCATCCTTGATCTCTGCGCGTTCGAAAAAGCGCAGGCCGCCATATACGCGGTAAGGCATACGGGCATTGAGGAAGGCTTCTTCCAGCACTCGGGACTGGGCGTTGGAGCGATATAACACCGCGACCTCGCTGCGGTTATTGCCCTGGGCAACCCACTCCTTGATACGCCCGACCACGAAATCCGCTTCATCACGCTCGTTGAAGGCCGAGTAGACTCGAATTGGGTCGCCCTCGGCGTCGCTGGTCCACAGATTTTTACCCAGGCGGGAACTGTTGTTCGCGATCAGCGCATTGGCGGCTGCCAGGATGTTGCCGGTAGACCGGTAATTCTGTTCCAGTCGCACGGTGCGGGTGCCCGGGAAATCCTTCTCGAACTGGTGAATATGTTCGATGCGTGCGCCGCGCCAGCCGTAAATGGACTGGTCATCGTCACCCACCACGAAGGGCTTGCCGTGCTTGCCTGCCAGCAGCCGCAGCCAGGCGTACTGAATGCGGTTGGTATCCTGGAACTCGTCCACCAGCAGGTGTTGGAAACGCTGCTGGTAGTGAGCCAGCAGGCTCTCGTCCTTGAGCCACAATTCGTGCGCGCGCAAGAGCAGTTCGGCGAAGTCCACCACACCGGCCCGGTCACAGGCTTTCTGGTAGGCCGCGTACAGCGCCACCAGCTGCGCACGCATCGGATCACCCTCGGTGTCGATATGTTCCGGTCGCAGTCCCTCGTCTTTCTGGGCATTGATAAACCACTGCACGTCCTTGGGTGGCCAGCGGGTGTCGTCTATATCCAGGCTCTTGAGCATGCGCCGGATCATGCGGTACTGGTCTTCCGAGTCCAGTATCTGGAAGCTCTGGGGCAGGCCGGCCTCGCGCCAGTGTATGCGCAGGAGACGGTGTGCCAGGCCATGAAAAGTACCAATCCACAAGGTCGAGGAAGGGGTTTCAAGCAGGCTCTCGATACGCGAGCGCATTTCCTTGGCGGCCTTGTTGGTGAAGGTCACCGCCAGGATCCCGTGAGGAGACACGTTTTCCACCTGCACCAGCCATGCGATGCGATGCACCAGCACCCGGGTTTTACCGCTGCCGGCCCCGGCCAGGACCAACAGGGAATCGGCAGGTGCAGTGACAGCTTCGCGTTGGGCCTCGTTAAGGCCTTCAATGATCGGGGTTACATCCATAAGAGGGTGAGCATTCTATCCTGGTGGTCGGGTGGTCAAGGATGCCAGATTGGGCCGGCTCCTGCCGAGGCTCCCTAGAATTTTATTAAGAAGTAGTGGTCTACCAGCAAGACCGCAAACAGCCCCATCAGATAGGTGGTCGAGTAGGCAAAGGTCTTCATGGGCAGATCGGGTCTGTCGCTGACCTTCAAGGCTATGGCGAAGTACAGGAAGCCAAATCCCAGTGCCAGTGCGCCGACCAGGTAAATCACACCGCACATACCGGTCAGGTAGGGCAGTAAGGACACCAGTAACAACAGGATGGTGTAGAGGAGGATATGCAGGCGCGTGAATTTGGTGCCATGAGTCACCGGCAACATGGGAATACCCACTCGGGCGTAATCATCCCTGCGCGCGATGGCCAGCGCCCAGAAGTGGGGCGGTGTCCAGACAAACACGATCAGCACCAGCAACAGGGCATGCGGGTCCACCGAGTTGGTTACCGCGGTCCAGCCCAGCAGCGGCGGGGCGGCGCCGGAGACACCGCCGATCACAATGTTTTGCGGTGAGGCGTGCTTGAGCCACAGCGTGTAAATGAACGCATAGCCTATCAGCGAGGCGAAGGTCAGCACCGCGGTGAGCGGGTTCACAGTCAGCCACAGCAACAGGACCGAGGCCAGGCCCAGGACAAAGGCCAGCACCACGGCCTCGCGCAAAGACACTTTGCCGGTGGGCAGTGGGCGGCGCTTGGTGCGGCCCATGCGGGCGTCCAGGTGATATTCCAGCAGTTGATTGATGGCTGCCGCCGAGGCAGCGGCAAAACCTATCCCCAGGGTACCGAAGACCAGCGTATCCAGCGGGACCATTCCCGGAGTGGCCAGGAACATGCCTACCACGGCCGTGAATACGATCAAGGCCACCACCTTGGGCTTGGTCAGTTCGTAGTAATCCCGAACACGGTTGGACTTGGCTGGCATATATAGACTCGAATGATTCAGCTTGCGCCTGTTGGTCAGACACACATCTTGCGTTAGACCGACACGCGACAGCCTCCCTGGCATTGTGGGTGTTAGCCACTGCCGCTGGCAAGTTGCCGTGGTGCTAGCCGATATGGGACAGTTTGAGCAGTTTTTTCAGATCGCTGAGAATGCCCTTGGCTTCGCTGCGGGACCCGTAACTCATCATCAGGTTGCCCAGGGGGTCGACCAGGTAGATCCTGCCCGAAATCAGGGGATCGGCGTCCTCGTATCCGGGCAGTACCTTGATAAAGACCGGCCTGTCGGCACCATCCAGCCAGGCCACGTTCAAATCGGGATGTTCCTGGCCCAGGTCACGCAGTTCGCAACAGGGACCGTTGACCAGGAATACACGCTGGACCCGGTCCATATCCTTACCCAGGGCTGTACGAATCTGGCGCGTGTTATACAGCGCATCCACACAACCGGTGTCACAGTCCCAGCCGTCGATGTAGAGCAGCGTCCACATACCCTGCATATTTTTCAGCGTGAGTTCGCCGCCCTCGGGCGCGGGAAAACGGAATTCGGGCAGGGGGCTGGCGGGATAGACCAGATCTCCGTGTTCGGTCTGTCCTGCCGGCCGCCAGCCGCCAGACATGTAATAGCCCCACATGGCGACACCCACCGGTCCGAAGAACAGCAGTGCCAGGAGCAGAAGCTTGGCCCTGGAGCTTGGTTGTCTTTTAGTCATGTTTTCCTTCCTCGGGGCGGCGCAGATTCACCACCACGTAAATTACTACCAGGGCCAGGGCCATGGCGAACCACTGCATGGCGTAGCCCAGGTGCTTCTCCGGCGACAGCAGCTGCGGTCGCCAGTCGCGCAAGAAACCATCGGGTTCGTCGGCATCCAGGTACACCAGTGTATCCAGCACCGAATAACCCAGCATCTCCTCGACCTGCTCGCGTGTCGGGTACAGGGTGACCCGCGGCCAATCCGATGCTGCTGGGTCAGCCCTGCCAAGACGCATGGCCGGCTCGGGCAGATGGCCGGCCAACCCGGTCACACGGCGCTCCATTTCCCCGACCTCCAGCCTGGGCAGACTCCCCCGGTCGGATTCCGCCTCGATCCAGCCCCGGTTTATCAGCACCGCGGGTTCGCCGTCGCGTAGCAAAGGGGTCAGCACCTGGTAGCCGGTGCGCCCGCCATGCATCATGGCGTCCAACAACAGCTGGTGCCGGCTGTCCAAGCGACCGTAAGCGGTAACCGGGGTAAACGGTCGGCTGTCAGCTTCAAGCTGGTTTATCGGTAGCGCACCCTGGTCAGAATCCCCCGCTTCAAAACTCGCGTACAGGGCCGCCTTTTCCTCGGCCCGATCAAGTTGCCAGTTGCCCAGGCTGCAGGTCAGCGCCACCAGCGCCAGCGTGACCAGTGTGGGCCACATGCCGGGTTTGAATCGCCGATTGCCGAGACCTATAGCCAAGGTATACTCACCTTCCGGTTATCCATGCGACAGGCATCGCACCATGTTCAAAATTGTAATCCTGGCCCTGCTGGCCGCCATCGTCCTGAGCCTCGGCTCGGGCCTGGTATTTCTATACAAGGACCAGGGAGGCAGCCGTCGCCTGGTCAAGGCGCTGACCCTGCGTATCGGTTTTTCCCTGTTGCTGTTCGTGTTGCTGTTCCTGGCCTGGGCCATGGGCTGGATCGAGCCCCACGGAGTCCTGCCCCCGGGCGCAAAATAAAAAAGGCGCTGCCTGGCAGCGCCCTTCCAGTCACGCCGCGGCGTGACTACTGGCGCTTACAGCCAGTATACAAAGATAAACAGGCCCAGCCACACAACGTCCACAAAGTGCCAGTACCAGGCTGCAGCTTCAAAACCGAAATGATGTTCCGGCAGAAAGTGGCCCTTCAAGGTGCGCACCCAGATCACCGTGAGAATTATGGCGCCTACGGTCACGTGCATGCCATGGAAACCGGTCAGCATGAAAAAGGTTGAGCCGTAAATGCCACTGCCCATGGTGAGGTTCAGTTCCTGGTAGGCGTGGTGATACTCATAGGCCTGCAGACCGACGAACAAGAAACCCAGCGCGAAGGTCAGGAACAGGAAGATCTTGAGCAGACTACGGTTACCCTCTTTGATGGCATGGTGGGCTACGGTAATCGTGGCGCCAGAGGTCAGCAGGATGAGGGTATTGATGGCCGGCAGACCCCAGGGACCCATGACTTCGTATTCGCCACCCACATCGGCGGGGCCGTTGGTTGGCCAGGTACTCTGGTACTGGGACCAGTTCAACATATTGGTAAAAAAGTTGTTACCTTCGCCGCCCAGCCACGGCACCGACAAATTCCGTGCATAGAACAGCGCACCGAAGAACGCCGCGAAGAACATGACTTCCGAGAAAATAAACCAGCTCATACCCATGCGGAAGGACTTGTCCACCTGCAGGTTGTAGGCTCCACCCTCGCTCTCGGCGATGACGTTGCCAAACCAGCCGGCCATCATGGTCACCATGACGGCTGCCCCAAGCAGGAAGAGGTACTTGCCAAAGACAGCCTCATTGAGCCAGGCGGAAGCGCCAACCATCAGCGCTATGAGTCCCAGCGAACCGACTATTGGCCAATGACTGCCATGCGGGACGTAATACGCGGTACCTTGTTTTGCCAGCATCGTTATTTCCGTATTTCGTGTGTGGTGTAAAGTTTATCGAGCGGCCGAGGCCACTTCGGCTTGCGAATAAAAATTGTAGGACAGGGTTACCGTGTCCATGTAGTCAGGCAACTCAGGGTCGACGATAAAGCGCACCGTCATCTCGCGCTCTTCATTGGCAGCGAAAGCCTGCGGTGAAAAACAAAAACACTCGGTCTTGCGAAAGTACTTGATGGCGGCCCCGGGTTTGATGTCGGGGGTTGCCAGTCCGGTTACCGCATGATCAAGCATGTTGCGTGCCACAAAAGTCGTCGAATAAAGCTTGCCCGGATGCACTTTCATCTTGGCCACGCTGGGTTCGAACTGCCAGGTCGTGCCTGCCACCCGGTTGGCCACGAACTCGATGCTGATCTCGCGGTTCAGCACCGGCGCCTCATGCACCTGCCCGGCATCGGTGGCGACTACCTCGCTGCGAATACCCGTAATCTCGCAGAACACCGAATACAGCGGCACCAGGGCGAAGCCAAAGCCGAACATGGCCAGGGTCATCGCGCCCAGCTTGAGACCCAGGGTCCGATGTTGCTGCTTGAGACTGGTGCTCATTCGGGCCTAACCGCGCAGCGCCACGGAAGCGATGAACACGACGTAAAAGGCAACCGCCACCAAGGCCAGGATAATGGCGTTGCGGCGGATCTTGCCAGTGTCTTTGCTTGCGCTCACTGCGGTGCTCACTTGACTTCAGGTGCAGTCGTGAAGCTGTGGTAAGGCGGCGGCGAAGACAGGGTCCATTCCAGTCCATGTGGCTCGTCCCAGACCTTGTCGGTAGCCTTCGCGCCACCCTTGACGCAGCTGTAAATCACGTAAATAAACAACAGCTGCGACAGGCCGAAACAAAAGCCGCCGATGGATGAGACCATGTTGAAGTCGGCGAACTGGGTGGCATAGTCAGGAATGCGTCGCGGCATACCGGCCAGTCCAAGGAAGTGCTGCGGGAAGAACAGCACATTCACAAAAATGGCCGACAGCCAGAAGTGCAGCTTGCCCAGCTTTTCGTTGTACATGTGGCCGGTCCACTTCGGCAGCCAGTAGTACACACCCGCCATGATCGCGAACACTGATCCGGGCACCAGCACATAGTGGAAATGCGCGACCACGAAGTAGGTGTCCTGGTACTGGAAATCCGCCGGGGCAATGGCCAGCATCAGACCGGAAAAGCCGCCAATGGTGAACAGGAACACGAAGGCCACGGCGAACAGCATGGGTGTTTCAAAGGTCATGGCGCCACGCCACATGGTGGACACCCAGTTGAACACTTTCACCCCGGTGGGTACGGCAATCATCATGGTCGTGAACATGAAGAACAGCTGACCGGCAATTGGCATGCCCACCGTGAACATGTGGTGAGCCCATACGATGAACGACAGGAAGGCGATACTGGCGGTCGCGTACACCATGGCCTCGTAGCCGAACAGCGGCTTGCGCGAGAAGGTCGGGATGATCTCCGAGATAATGCCGAAGGCCGGCAGAATCATGATGTACACCTCGGGGTGACCGAAGAACCAGAAGATGTGCTGGAACATCACCGGATCGCCACCGCCGGCGGCGTTGAAGAAGGTGGTGCCGAAGAACTGGTCAGTCAGAATCATGGTTACGGCGCCGGCCAATACCGGCATCACCGCCACCAGCAGGTAGGCGGTAATCAGCCAGGTCCACACGAACAGCGGCATCTTCAGCAAGGTCATGCCCGGTGCACGCATGTTCATGATGGTGACGACGATGTTGATGGCGCCCATGATCGAGGAGATGCCCATCATGTGTACGGCAAAGACCAGGAATGGCAGCGCCGCACCGGTCTGCTGAATCAGCGGCGGATACATGGTCCAGCCACCCGCGGGTGCGCCGCCCGGCATGAACAGGGTAGACAGCAGCATGCTGAAGGCAAACGGCAGTATCCAGAAGCTCCAGTTATTCATGCGTGGCAGGGCCATGTCCGGCGCGCCGATCATGATCGGGATCATCCAGTTGGCCAGGCCGACGGTGGCTGGCATGACCGCGCCGAACACCATGATCAAGGCGTGCATGGTGGTCATCTGGTTGAAAAAGCCGGGCTCTACCAATTGCAGACCGGGCTGGAACAGCTCGGCCCGAATAACCATGGCCATGGCGCCGCCGGTCATGAACATGACCAGCGAGAAAATCAGGTACATCGTCCCGATGTCTTTGTGATTGGTCGCAAACAACCAGCGTCTGAAGCCTTTTTCAGGCCCATGATCGTGGTGATCGTCGTGCTGATCATGCTGGCTGTGGGTGTCAACTTGACTCATTACTGTCGTCTCCGCTTAAAGCTTGCGCGTAGCTGTAACGTTATCGGGGGAGGCCACGGCCTTGGCGGTTTGCTCTGCCAGCCAGGCGTCGAATTCAGTGCGCTCCAGGACGTGCACGACCACCGGCATAAACCCATGGTCGCGACCACACAGTTCGGCGCACTGTCCGCGGTAAATACCCGGGACATCAGCCTTGAACCAGGCCTCGTTTACGTAACCGGGGATGGCGTCCTTCTTGACCGCGAATGCAGGCACCCACCACGAGTGCAGCACGTCAGAGGCGGTCAGCAGGAGCCTGACCTTGGCGCCCACCGGAACCACCAGGGCGTTATCCACTTCCAGCAGGTAGTTTTCGACGGTGAAGGGGTCGGTGCCCGAATTGACCCTGCGTGCGCTGTTGCTTGCACGATCCAGGGTGCTGTAGAAACCGATATCGTGGTCCAGGTAGTCATAGCGCCAGCGCCACTGCATACCGGTGACCTTGACGGTCATGTCCGCGTTACGCGTGTCCTCGGCCCGGATCAGGCCCTTGGCAGCGGGCACCGCCATGGCGATCAGAATCAGGATGGGAATGATGGTCCAGGCAATCTCGGCCTTGGTGCTGTGATGAAACTGTGCCGGAACCACGCCGCGAGACTTGCGGTGAAGAAAGATGGACACAATCATTACGCCGAATACCACGATGGCGATGGCGATACAGACGCCCAGGATCAGCATATGCAATCCGTAGACTTCCTTGCTGATTTCCGTTACGCCGACCGGCATATTCAGCGTCCAGTCGGCCAGGGCGGCGGGCGCGAACGCGCTTGCGAATATTGCCAGCGCTGCGCCGTGCAGCCGGTTAAAGATGGTGCGGGACATCAAACCCAACTCCTGTGTTTTGCGAATCCAAATCCATGGGCCCGTGTGCATATACCCAGGTAGATATACCAACAAAGGGCTGACAAAACAGCAAATTTCCCCGGACCATCCGGGGTTTTCCGCTGTTCATCGCGACAGCCAGGGACCTCAACGGTATTCAATCATCATTGCCAGACGACCAGCACTCCTGGTCTTCCAACGGCCAGTTGACGGCAGTTTTGCTGCCCTGGCTATTGGTTAATGCAAGGGATTGGCGACTACAGTGCCACGCCGCGCTCACTACACGAACGCATTGCCGACAGCCACGGCCCCTCCTTTCCCCGATGTATTCTGCATACTCATTGACAAGCGGCGCTACCCGTTTCGGGATAGTGAGCCGCCTGGCGGATTTTGCGTATAAACCGTCAGCTTCACACTCATCCTTCGTCCGGGGCTATATTCCACCCGGGTACGAAGTCCCCCGCCACTCATCGACGACCGGCGCAATGGTACTAGATGGCGATTATCGGTGCAATTTGGTTTGTACTCTGCCGCCCGGCCCTAGGATGTTGAATTTTATAAAGGATTTTCCGGGCCTGGACGTTCGGGCTTCGTCTGCCCGCCGCAGACCCCGGTCCACACCATCGATTGCCGGGTCACGGAGACTGTCTGCGACCCCCGAGGCTGGTCAGCGGGACCCGGGTTTCGCCCGCGGGGGTGGTGCGCTGGACTGGAGCGCGGGCCCATGCGTGGCCGTACACCACCTCGTAGGTTGCGGGCAATCCGCCCGGGCCTCGCATCGCCTCGTAGGCTGCGGTCAGGGCCTTGTGGCGGGCCAGGCCGGTGAGTCCCCGCGAGCGTCCGGCGGTAACATTGCTCTCCCCGGTATTCCTCAGGTCTGCGACCAGTGCCGGCAAATCACCGTAGTGGACGGTGATGTGCTCGACATCCAGCACCGGGTCGGCGAAACCCGCGCGGACCAGGGCGTCGCCAACATCGTGCATATCGACGAACAGGTTCACATGATTGTGCTGATCCGCCGCACTCCAGGCCTGGCGCAGCTCCTTCAGCGTATCCGGTCCAAAGGTGGCGAAGCTCAGCAGTCCACCGGGCCGCAGGACCCTGGCGAACTCTGCGAAAACCTGGTCGAGGTCTTCGCACCAGTGCAGGGCCAGGCTGGACACGACAAGGTCATGGGAATTGCCGGCCAGGGGCAGGGCGGTCAGATTTCCGCATATCCGCCGGAATTTTCGCAACCATCCCTGCCTGGACCTGGCCCGGGAAAGCATGGCCGTGGATATATCGAGCGCACTGATACTGGCGCGTCGATAGCGCCTGGCGAGGCTGGCTGCGGCCTGGCCCGTGCTGCAGCCCGCATCCAGAACCCTGTCCGGATTCAACCTGACCAGGTCCAGGCGCTCGAGCAGGCGTGTGCATACTTCCCGCTGCAATATCGCCGCCCCGTCATAGGACGACGCGGCAAGGTCCCGGTTGCGGCGAAGCTGCCGGCGATCGATGTCAAAGCGCTTGTGGGGCTGTTCTGTCATGGGAAGCCGATTCTACTATCAGGGTGCTCATGTTCCGCCCTCAATATGAGGAATTAGCAGCGCAGCCAGCATAAATCGGAATGGTGTTGCCAACTTCCTTAAACAGGCGTCTATCTTCCGCGAATGAGTAGCGTAAATCTTGAAAATGCTGAAAATGCGCTAAAACCTGTTTATCACAGGTTCGCGGGAATGGGCGAATTTCGACGCATTTTCCCGGATTTTCAGCTGTTTTTTCGACCTGAACCCGACCATGCTCGATTCCGGCGGGCAACTTGCCGGGAGGCTGAATGGCGCTGGACGAACTGTTTCGCTGGCTGCAGGGGCCGGCACGCTGTTATCTGTGCCGGGGACGCGCCGCCGGCCTGTTGTGCGAAACCTGTCGTGAGCAATTACCGGGTCCACGCGGCGCATGTCTGCGCTGCGGTCGCCGCCTGCCGCAAACGGCGCCCGCTTGTGGCGCCTGTCTGAACCGCCGGCTTCCTTATGACCTGGTGTGGACCCCGATGGATTATCGCTTCCCGGTAGACCGCTTGATCCAGGCACTGAAATTCAAGGGCGACCTGGTGGCGGGCAGGGTGTTGGCAACCTTGCTTTTACCGGGCCCGGACTGCGGCTACCTGCCACGGCCGCAGGCGATCCTGCCCATGCCCCTGCACCCTCGGCGACAGCGCTCCAGGAGCTTTAACCAGTGCAGCGAGCTGGCCCGGCACCTGGGAAGAGACCTGG
>Ga0316188_10000809_pt1 | contig 14371 bp, 12 predicted proteins | sample Phiworburrow1_MG_FD_204933 | JGI IMG/M metagenome (GOLD analysis project Ga0316188, IMG submission 204933) | Coastal sediment microbial communities from Maine, United States - Phippsburg worm burrow 1 | ecosystem: Environmental > Aquatic > Marine > Coastal > Sediment | place: USA: Maine...
TGTGCCGCCGCGCTGGCGGTGCAGCAGGTGATCGAGCGCGACGGCCTGCTCGCCGCCGTGCGGCGCCAGGGCGCCGGGCTGCGCGAGCGGCTTCGGGCCAGCTTTGGCGAGCATCCGTTCGTCGGCGACATCCGCGGCCGCGGGCTGTTCCAAGCGATCGAACTCGTCGCCGACCGTGCCGCCAAGACTCCCTTCGACCCGTCCCTCAAGTTGCATGCGCGCGTCAAGCAACAGGCCATGCGCTCGGGACTGATGGTCTATCCCATGGGCGGCACGATCGACGGGCAGCAGGGCGACCACGTGCTGCTGGCCCCGCCCTTCATCGTCAGCGACGGCGAACTCGACCAGATCGTCGAGCGCCTGAAGGCCTCCGTCGATGCATCCATCGGGGCCGTGTCGCCCCGCCCAACCAACGAGGAGGCCAAGTCTTCATGACACCCTGCTGATACCCTGCCCGGCGACCCAAAAATGCCCAAGCGGGCCACACGCCGTTTCTCTCAACCCTGACCGACTGGAGAACCCATGAACCCAAGCACACCCAAGACCCTCCTTCGTAGCGCGCTGACGGCCGCTGCCGTCGCACTGATGCTGCCGGCCACACCGGCGCTGGCACAGCAAAAATTCATCACCATCGGCACCGGTGGCGTCACCGGCGTGTATTACGCGGCGGGCGGCGCGATCTGCCGCCTGATGAACAAGGACCGTGCCAAGCACGGTATCCGCTGCTCGGTGGAATCCACCGGCGGCTCGGTGTTCAACATCAACACCATCCGCGCCGGCGAGCTCGACTTCGGCGTCGCGCAGTCCGACTGGCAGTACCACGCCTACAACGGTACCAAGGTGTTCGAGAAGGACGGCGCGTTCAAGGACCTGCGCGCGGTGTTCTCGATCCACGCCGAGCCGTTCACGGTGCTGGCACGCAAGGAAGCCAACGTCAAGCAGTTCACCGACTTCAAGGGCAAGCGCTTCAACGTCGGCAACCCCGGCTCGGGCACCCGCGCCTCGCTGGACGAGTTGCTGGCGGCGATGAACTGGACGCTGAAGGACTTCGGCCTGGCTTCCGAGCTGAAGGCCGACGAGCAAGGCGCAGCGCTGTGCGACAACAAGATCGACGGCTTCTTCTACGGCGTGGGCCACCCCTCGGCGGCGATCCAGGACCCGATCACCACCTGCGGCGCGAAGCTGGTGCCGCTGACCGGCCCGGCGGTCGACAAGCTGGTCAAACAGTACCCGTTCTATGCCAACGTCAGCATCCCCGGCGGCATGTATGCCGGCAATCCCGACCCCACCAAGACCTATGGCGTGTTGGCCAGCTTCGTGACCTCGACCAAGGTGTCGGAAGAGTCGGTCTATCAGCTGGTTAAGGCGGTGTTCGACAATTTCGAGGACTTCAAGAAGCTGCACCCGGCCTTCGTCAATCTCGACCCGAAGCAGATGATCAAGGACGGCCTGTCCGCCCCGCTGCACCCGGGCGCGGTGAAGTACTACAAGGAAAAGGGCTGGATGTGAGCCAAGGGCGCGCCTGAAAGCGCGCCCTTCACTTGCACGGCCGTGCACCGCAGGGTGCTCGGGCGTGCCCGGCCGAAGCCGCGCGTTCGGCGCGCCCGCGGCGGGCACCGGCTCGACCCGCCCAGATAACCAAAGAGGAGAAGAACATGCCTGAGCAGGATGCCAAGGCGGCCACGGATCCGGGCAAGGCCGAGATCGACGTACAGAAACTGATGGCCGAGGCCGACACCGGCGGCCGGCAACCCGGCCCGGCGGTGCACAAGCTGATCCTGGCCACGACGCTGTGCTGGTCGATCTTCCAACTGTGGATCGCCTCGCCGCTGCCCTTCACGCTCGGCGTGCTGGTGTTCAATGACACGCAGTCGCGCTCGATCCACCTGGCCTTCTCGATCTTCCTCGCCTTCCTGGTGTTCCCGGCCTTCAAGCGCTCGCCACGCGAGCGGGTGCCGATTCCCGACTGGTTGCTGGCCCTGGTCGGCGCGTTCTGCGCGTCGTACCTGTTCTTCTTCTACCGCGAGCTGGCGCAGCGCCCCGGCCAACCGACCACGCAGGACCTGGTGGTGTCGGTGATCGGCCTGATCACGCTGCTTGAAGCCACACGCCGCGCACTCGGCCTGCCCCTGGTGATCGTCGCCCTGGTCTTCCTGGGCTACACCTTTGCCGGCCCGTACATGCCGGAGCTGATTGCGCACAAGGGCGCTTCGCTGTCACGCGCGATGTCCCACATGTGGCTCACAACCGAAGGCGTCTTCGGTGTCGCGCTCGGCGTTTCCTCCGGCTTCATCTTCCTGTTCGTGCTCTTCGGCTCGCTGCTGGACAAAGCCGGCGCGGGCAACTACTTCATCAAGTCGGCCTTCGCGCTGCTCGGCCACATGCGTGGGGGCCCGGCCAAGGCGGCCGTGGTGGCCTCGGCCGCCACCGGGCTGATCTCGGGCTCGTCGATCGCCAACGTTGTCACCACCGGCACCTTCACCATCCCGCTGATGAAACGTGTCGGCTACCGCGGCGACCAGGCCGGAGCGGTCGAGGTGTCGAGCTCGGTCAACGGGCAGATCATGCCGCCGGTGATGGGCGCGGCCGCGTTCCTGATGGTCGAGTACGTGGGCATTCCGTACACCGAGGTCATCAAGCACGCCTTCCTGCCGGCGATCATCTCCTACATCGCGCTGTTCTACATCGTGCACCTTGAGGCGCTGAAGGCCGACATCCAGGGCCTGCCGCGGCGCGGCGGCACTACCGCAATGCAGCGCCTGCTGTCCTTTGTCACGACGGTAGCTGGCTTCGTCGTGCTGTCCGGCATCGTTTTCTACGGCGTCGGCTGGCTGAAGACATTGATGCCCGACACCGCCATCTACATCATCGGCCTGTTCGTGCTCGCGGCCTACCTGGGCCTGCTGAAGATCGGCTCGCGCCAGCCGGAACTGGAGATGGACGATCCCAACGCCCCGGTCTTCGAACTGCCCGAAACCGGCCCGACGCTTAAGGCCGGGCTGCACTACCTGCTGGCGGTGGTGGTGCTGATCTGGTGCCTGATGGTCGAACAGCTTTCACCGGCCCTGTCGGCCTTCTGGGCCACGGTGTTCCTGATGTTCATGATGCTCACGCAAAGGCCGATCCTGGCCTGGATGCGCGGCCGTGGCGGCTACGCCACCGCAGCGTGGCACGGTTTCACCGACCTGATCAGTGGCCTGGAGGTGGGCGCACGCAACATGATCGGCATTGGCGTGGCCACGGCCGCGGCCGGCATCATTGTCGGCACCGTGTCGCTGACCGGCGTCGGCCTGGTGATGACCGAGATCGTCGAGCTGCTGTCCGGCGGCAACCTGATCATCATGCTTCTGCTGGTGGCCTTCATCAGCCTGGTGCTGGGCATGGGCCTGCCGACCACCGCCAACTACATCGTCGTGTCCACGCTGATGGCGCCAGTGGTGGTGGAACTCGGCGCGCAAAGCGGGCTGTTGGTGCCGCTGATCGCGGTGCACCTGTTCGTCTTCTACTTCGGCCTGATGGCCGATGTGACGCCGCCGGTGGGCCTGGCCTCGTTCGCGGCCGCGGCCATCGCGCGCAGCGACCCGATCAAGACCGGCATCACCGCGTTCTTCTACAGCATGCGCACGGCGATCCTGCCCTTCCTGTTCATCTTCAACACGCAGCTGCTGATGATCGGCATCGACAACATCTTCCACCTGGCGCTTACCGTGCTCAGCGCCGTCGTCGCGATGCTGATCTTCGCAGCGGCGACGCAGGGCTACTTCCTGGTGCGTTCGCGCTGGTACGAGACGCTGGCACTGCTGCTCGTCACCTTCACGCTGTTCCGCCCCGGCTACTGGTGGGACATGGTCCATCCGCCCTATGACGAACGTCCACCGGCCGAACTGATGACGCTGGTGGAAAAGGCGGGCAAGGACGAGCGCAAGCGGATCTGGGTCGAGGGCATCAACCTCGAAGGCAAGGAGGTGCGCAAGGGCGTGTTGCTGCCGCTTGGTGAGCCGGGCAAGGCGCAGGAACGGCTCAAGCGCATCGGCCTGACCACGATGAGCCTGGGCGGCGACGTGCAGGTGGCGGCGGTGGCTTTCGGCTCGACGGCCGAGAAGCTCGGCCTCGAACAGGGGTTCAAGGTGACCTCGATCGAGGTGCCGGCCGACCGTCCCGCCAAGGAATGGATGTTCCTGCCGGCGCTGGCGCTGCTCGCCGTGGTGGTGCTGCTGCAGCGTGCCCGCGGCAGGCGCCAGACGCCCGCCTCAGGCGTCCCCGCGGCCGGCTGATACACTGGAGACGCCAGGAGAGCGCTGAGCGGCCCGCAGCCGCGCAGCCGCCGAAGGCGCAGGGGTGAAAGCCCCGAACGCTCAGGCAAAAGGACTGGCAAGCGCCCCGGCGACGGGGCGTTCCTCACTGGAGAGAGGCTGGCGCCAAGCCAGCCCACCGAAGGGGCAAGCGGTGCATTGATCTGCATCGCCAATCTCTCAGGTAAAGCGGACAGCGAGGGCCCGGAACAATCATCATTGAGGTTGTTCTATTTGCCCTTGGAGAGTCCCGATGCCCGCTGAACCCCTGAAGACACCGCTGCATGCCTGGCACGTCGAGCACGGCGCGCGCATGGTGGGCTTTGCCGGCTACGACATGCCGGTCAACTACCCGGCCGGCATCATTGCCGAGCACAAGCAGTGCCGCACATCGGCCGCACTGTTCGACGTCTCGCACATGGGCCAGGTTCGCCTGGTCGGCGACGACGCCGCCCGGGCGCTGGAAACGCTGGTGCCGGTAGACGTGGCCAGCCTGGGCGTCGGTAAGCAGCGCTATGCATTCTTCACCAACCCCTCGGGTGGCATCCTCGACGATCTGATGGTCACGCGGCGCGAGAGCGACCTGTTGCTGGTGGTCAATGCCGGCAACAAGGCGGCCGACATCCAGCACCTGGTGACCAACATTGGCCACCGCTGCCAGGTGTTGCCGATGCCCGAGCGCGCGTTGCTGGCGCTGCAAGGGCCACTGGCCGGCGCCGCGCTGGCGCATCTGAACCCGGCGGTGGAACAGCTGACCTTCATGTCCGGCGGCAGCTTCCGCCTGGCCGGCGCCGACTGCTACATCACGCGCTCGGGCTACACCGGCGAGGACGGCTTCGAGATCTCGGTACACGAGGACAAGGCGGTGATCCTGGCGCGCGCACTGTTCAACCTGCCTGAAGTCAAGCTTGCCGGGCTGGGCGCGCGCGATACCCTGCGCCTGGAAGCCGGGCTGTGCCTGCACGGCCACGACATCGACGCCACGACCACGCCGATCGAAGCCGGCCTGGGCTGGGCCATCCAGAAGGTGCGCCGCCCGGGCGGCGAGCGCGCCGGCCACTACCCGGGCGCCGCGGTCATCGAAGGCCAGCTGACGCAGGGCCCGAGCCTCAAGCGCGTCGGTCTGCTAGGTCTGGAACGCGTGCCCGTGCGCGAAGGCGCGAAGATCACCGATGCCCACGGCCACAAGCTCGGCCATGTCACCAGCGGCACGATCGGCCCGAGCCTCAACCAGCCGATCGCGATGGCCTACCTCAGCGCCGATCACGCCAAGCCGCAGCACGAGGTCTACGCCGAGGTGCGCGGCCAGAAGCTGCCGATGCGCGTGACCCCGATGCCCTTCGTGCCGCATCGCTATTTCCGCGGCTGAGAACCGACTTCCCCACCCCGACCTGGAGCCACCGATGACCACCAAGTTCACCGCCGACCACGAATGGATCAACATCGAAGACCACGAGGCCGCAGCCGTGGGCATCACGCTGCACGCGCAGGAAGCGCTGGGCGACGTGGTCTTCGTCGACCTGCCCACCGTCGGCAAGACCTACAAGATGGGCGAGGTGGCCGGCGTGGTCGAGTCGGTCAAGGCCGCGGCCGACATCAACATGCCCTGCAGCGGCGAGGTGGTCGAAGTCAACGAAGCGCTGCGCGCCGACCCTTCGCTGGCCAATCGCGACCCGATGGGCGAAGGCTGGTTCTTCAAGGTGCACCTCACCGACATGACCGAGTTCGACCGGCTGATGGACCCGCCGGGCTACGACGCGCTGCTCAAGACCCTCTGACCCCTTGCCTGGAACGCATGCCATGCTGATGTCCGCCCTGAAGCCGCTCGCCGAGCTCGAAAACGCCGGTGAGTTCATGCCCCGCCACATCGGCCCCGATGCCGCCGACGAGCTCCACATGCTGTCGGTGGTGGGTGCAGCCAGCCGCCGCTCGCTGATCGAGGCCATTGTGCCGCGCAGCATTGCGCGGGCCACGCCGATGCAGCTGCCCGCACCAGCGAGCGAGGCCGACGCGCTGGCCGAGTTGAAGCGCATCGCTGCGAAGAACCAGGTGCTGAAGAGCTTCATCGGCCAGGGCTACCACGGCACGCACACGCCAGGCGTCATCCTGCGCAACATCCTCGAGAACCCGGCCTGGTACACCGCCTACACGCCCTACCAAGCCGAGATCTCGCAGGGCCGGCTCGAAGCGCTGGTGAACTTCCAGACCATGGTGTGCGAGCTCAGCGGCATGGCCATCGCCAACGCATCGATGCTCGACGAGGCCACCGCCGCGGCCGAAGCGATGACGCTGGCACGGCGCAGCGTGAAGAGCCGCAGCGACACCATCGTGGTTGCCGGCGACTGCCATCCGCAGACGATCGAGGTGATGCAAACGCGCGCCGCGCCGCTGGGTCTGAAGATCGTGCTGGCCAACTCCGCCGAAGAATGGGAGCGGCTGATCGAAGGCGGCGACTACTTCGCCGTGCTTGCGCAGTTGCCGTCCACCAGCGGTGCGTTGCACGACCACCGCGCTGACGCCACGCGTATCCACGCGCACGACGCCGCCTTCATCGTGGCTGCCGACCTTCTGGCACTGACTCTGATCACGCCGCCCGGCGAGCTCGGCGCCGACATCGCGCTCGGCAACACGCAGCGCTTCGGCGTGCCGATGGGCTGCGGCGGCCCGCATGCCGCCTACCTGGCCTGCCGCGACGAGTTCAAGCGCAGCCTGCCCGGTCGGCTGGTGGGCGTCAGCGTGGACAGCGCCGGCGCGCCGGCCTATCGCCTGGCGCTGCAGACGCGCGAGCAGCACATCCGCCGCGAGAAAGCCACCAGCAACATCTGCACCGCGCAGGTCCTGCTGGCCGTCATCGCCAGCATGTACGCCGTCTATCACGGCCCCGCCGGGCTCAAGCGCATCGCCCAGCGCGTGGCCACCTACACCGCCATGCTCGCGCAGGGGCTGCGCGAGATGGGGGTCAACGTGCGCAGCGAGACGGCCTTCGATGCCCTGACTCTCGACACCGGAGCCGCCACCGCGCAGATCGCCGGGCGCGCCCATGCTGCCGGCATGAACCTGCGCCGCTACCCCGAGTGGGGCGACACGATGCTCGGCATCGCGCTCGACGAGACCACCACGCGCGACGACATCCGCGCGCTGTGGGCGGTGTTTGCGAAACCGGGACAGGCGCTGCCAGACATTGCACGTTTCGACAAGGGCATCGAGCCGATGATCCCAGTGGCGCTGCGCCGCAGCAGCGCCTTCCTGACGCACCCGGTGTTCAACACCCACCACAGCGAGACCGAGATGCTGCGCTACATCCGCAGCCTCAGCGACAAGGATCTGGCGCTCGACCGTTGCATGATCCCGCTGGGCAGTTGTACGATGAAGCTCAACGCCACCAGCGAGATGATCCCGATCACCTGGCCCGAATTCGCCCAGGTGCACCCCTATGCACCGCGCGAGCAGCTGGCTGGTTACTGGGAGCTGAACGACCAGTTGTGCGCCTGGCTGCGCCAGGCCACGGGTTATGCCGGCGTGAGCCTGCAGCCCAATGCCGGCAGCCAGGGCGAATACGCCGGACTGCTGGCCATCAACGCCTGGCATGCCAGCCGTGGCGAGGCGCACCGCAACATCTGCCTGATCCCCGAATCGGCGCATGGCACCAACCCGGCCAGCGCCGGCATGGTCGGCCTGCAGGTGGTGGTGGTGAAGTGCGACGCGATGGGCAACGTCGATCTGGACGACCTGCGTGCCAAGTGCGAGAAGCACGGTGCCCACCTGGCCGCGGCGATGATCACCTACCCGTCGACCTACGGCGTGTTCGAAGCTCGCGTCAAGGAACTGTGCACGTTGGTGCACCAGCACGGCGGGCGAGTCTATGTCGATGGCGCGAACATGAACGCCCTGGTCGGCGTTGCGGCGCCAGGCGAGTTTGGCGGCGATGTCAGCCATCTGAACCTGCACAAGACCTTCTGCATCCCGCACGGCGGCGGCGGCCCGGGCGTCGGGCCAGTGTGCGTGGTCGAGGATCTTGTACCCTTCCTGCCAGCATTGGCCGGCGGCGGTGTCGCGGCAGGTGGCGTCGGGCCGGTGTCGGCGGCACCGCTGGGCAACGCGGCAGTGCTGCCGATCAGCTGGATGTACATCCGCATGATGGGTGCCGAAGGGCTGACCCGGGCCACCGAGACCGCCATCCTCAGCGCCAACTACGTCGCCGCACGGCTCGACGGGCATTACGACATTCACTTCAGCGGCAACGTGTCTGGCATCAAGGGTGGCGGCGTGGCGCACGAATGCATCCTCGACCTGCGCAAGCTGAAGGACAGCACCGGCATCGGCGCTGAGGACGTGGCCAAGCGCCTGATCGACTACGGCTTCCACGCACCGACGCTGAGTTTCCCGGTGGCCGGCACGCTGATGGTCGAGCCCACCGAGAGCGAGCCGCGGGCGGAGCTGGACCGCTTCTGCGACGCGATGATCGCGATCCGTGCCGAGATCGCCCGTGTCGAGGCTGGCGAATGGCCGCGCGAGGACAACCCGCTGAAGAACGCGCCGCACACCGCCGCCGCCTTGCTGCGCGCCGACTGGGATCATGCCTACACGCGCGAACAGGCGGCCTACCCGGTGGCTTCGCTGCGCAGGGCCAAGTACTGGTCGCCGGTGGGCCGCGTGGACAACGTGCACGGCGACCGCAACCTGTTCTGCAGTTGCCCGCCGATGAGCGACTTCGCCGATGCCTGAGGCGGGCGCCGCAGCATGCTGCCGGACCGCTCTCTCAACGCGCCGGCAGTGACCGACGAGATGGCTGGATCGCTGGCTGCCGCAGCGCATCGCACCTGGCCAGACGGAGCGCATGTGGCCGGGATTGTCGGCGGCCGTGGCCTCGGCGGTGATCGGCGACCTGGCGCTGCGCACGCTCGGGCTGCTGCGCGCCGGCACGTTGCTGTCACGCAGCTGAGCACGCACTGAAGCGCAGCCATGGCCGTCTCCGTTTTCGATCTCTTCAAGATCGGCATCGGGCCGAGCAGCAGCCACACCGTTGGCCCGATGCGCGCGGCGCGGCTGTTCGCGCTACGCCTTCAGCACGATGGCGTGCTGGCCGCTGCCGCGCGACTACGTTGCGGCCTGTACGGCTCGCTCGGCGCCACCGGCAAGGGGCACGGTAGCGACAAGGCAGTGCTGCTCGGCCTGGCAGGGCATGAGCCCGACACGGTCGATGTCGAGGCCATCCCGGCGCTGCTGCAGGATATGCGCGAACACGGCCGCATCTTCCTGCCGATGGGGCATGCGGTGGCTTTCGACGAGCGGCGTGACCTGCTCTTCCACCGCCGCGACTCGCTGCCACTGCATGTCAACGGCATGCGCTTTTGCGCCTTCGATGCCAGCGGCCGCGAGATCGCCAACCATGTGTACTACTCGGTCGGCGGCGGCTTCGTGCTCAGCGAGGAGATTGCCGCCGACGGCCGCAGGCACCGCGCTGTGGCGCCCGATACGACCGTACTGCCGCTGAGCTTCCACAGCGGCGCCGAACTGCTGGCCATCGCCCGGAATAAGGGCCTGAGCATCGCCCAGGTGATGCGCGTCAACGAGCGACACTGGCGCAGCGATGCCGAGATCGACGCGGGGCTGCTTAAGATCTGGCGCACGATGCAGGACTGCGTCCAGCGTGGCTGCCGCACCGAGGGCGTGCTGCCAGGTGGCTTCAAGGTCAGGCGGCGCGCGCCGACGCTGTACCGCGACCTGACCAGCCACCCCGAGGCCGCCTTGCGCGACCCGCTGCAGGTTCTGGACTGGGTCAACCTGTATGCGCTGGCGGTGAACGAGGAGAACGCCGCCGGCGGCCGCGTCGTCACCGCGCCGACCAATGGCGCGGCGGGCATCATCCCTGCGGTGCTGCACTACTACGCGAGGTTTGTCTATGGCGCCACTGACCTGGGCGTGATCGATTACCTGCTCAGCGCCGCGGCGATTGGACTGCTTTACAAGGAAAACGCGTCGATCAGCGGCGCCGAGGTCGGCTGCCAGGGCGAGGTCGGCGTGGCCTGCAGCATGGCCGCCGGCGCGCTGGCTGCGGTGATGGGCGGCACACCCGAACAGGTGGAGAACGCGGCTGAGATCGGCATGGAGCACCACCTCGGCCTGACTTGCGACCCGGTCGGCGGGCTGGTGCAGATCCCGTGCATCGAGCGCAACGCGATCGCCTCGGTCAAGGCGATCAACGCCGCGCGCATGGCGCTGCACGGTGACGGCACGCACTTCGTAAGCCTGGACCAGGTCATCAAGACGATGCGCGAGACCGGGGCCGACATGATGCTGAAGTACAAGGAGACGGCGCGCGGCGGGCTGGCGGTCAACATCGTGGAGTGCTGAGCCCGCTGTGAAGTCATGAAGCGCGTTCGCGATTCATGGCGGCACAGGTTCTGATCGCCTGCCCCGGGCCGTGTGGCACACCGCAGCCCTGCGCGGTAACCCTCACGTAGTTCTAAGTCGCATCGGCGCGTGCGCGCCCTGATGTTCGGATCGTGCGCGTTTCGCACACTACCTTCATCGCCACCACTTGAAGGAGTTGCAAGATGCACGCCCCACCCCGACCCCAAGGGCAAGACGCGATCGGCGGGCTGCTGCCCTGGCTGCCGCGCATCTCCGCGATGGCCGCCGTTGGCGTCGGCCTGGCGCTGGCAGCGCCGTTGAACTGGAGCGCCGTCGCAGCAGGATTGGGCCTGCTTGGCCTTCTGGCGTTGGGCCTGTTCGGCGCAATGGTGATTCATGCCCTGCCGCTGCTGCTGCAAAAGCTCGAGAACCGCCTGCTCGCGCCGCGCAAGGCCGAGGCGCGCAACAACCCGATCGAGCAATTGCAGAACGATTGCGTGTGCCGCGAGCTACGGCTGGTCTCGTTCCGTCAGGCGCTCGTGCAGATCGGCGGGCAGATCGAGAACATGCGCCAGATGTTCGACGAGTGCCGCCAGACCGACCCGGCCCACGTGCTCGACTGGCAGGAGCGGGCAGTGCGCAAGATGACGCAGTTCTACGAGGTCAACCTCGGCCGCCTGGAGCAGGCGCACACCGGGAAGACCATGCCCATCTTGAAGAGCTTACCTTGCGTCTTCCACTTGTCCGCCACCGTCTTCAGCGCATCGGCCTTGATCGGGTGCTCGACGCGCCCGTCCTTGTTGGGCAGCAGCGGCTTCATCTAGGCCCACACCGCATTGCTGACGCTGATCGCGTTGCCGTTCAGGTCCATGCTCAAGGCGGTGACGACCTCGGCCTTGGTGCCGAAGCCGATGGTCGCGCCCAGCGGCTGGCCAGCCAGCATGTGCGCGCCGTCGAGTTGGCCGTCGATGACGCGATCGAGCAGCACCTTCCAGTTGGCCTGCGCCTCGAGCGTGACGTTCAGATCCTCGTCCTCGAAAAAGTGCTTCTCGTAGGCCACCACCAGCGGCGCGCAGTCGGTCAGCAGCGCCGAGTCCAGCACGCCCACCACCAGGTGCTCCTGGCGCGCGAGCGCATCGTGGATCAGGCTGACTCGGTGCGCACCGTCGTCGATCAGCAGCACGCGCAGCGGCGCCGCCGCCACTACAGCGGGCGCGGCAGATACTGGGCTGGGGTCGCTGCGGGCCATGCCTGTGCAGCGCAAATTCCATGCCTCTCAAGGTCCAGCGGCTGCCGGGCCCCTTTTCTTGAGGCGCGGCTGCGCTGCGCCGTTCTGCGCCATCCACAGCGCCAGATGGTCGATGACGGCACGGATCTTCGGCAGGCGGTGCCGCTCCTGCAGCATCACGGCGTACATCGGCACGGCCGATACCTCGATGACGCCCGGCAGCACGGGGACCAGTTCGCCACGGCGCACCAGCGGCTGTGCCACCAGGTCCGCGAGCCGCGCGATGCCAACGCCGTTGAGCACCAGCGACAGCATCACCGCGGTGTTGTCGGTCCGCGTGTGCCCCTTGACATGGAGTTCGCGCGAGCCGGCGTCGGTACTGAGGGTCCAGTGGTTCAGCGCGGCGTTGGCGCTGTTGGCGATAAGGCGGTGGCCCTGCAGTGCGTCCGGGCTGTCGGGCAGGCCATGCGCCGCCACGTAGGACGGCGCCGCGTACAGGCCGCGGCCTAGCAAGGCGATCTGCCGCGCCACCACGGTGTCGGTATGCGTGGTGCCGGTGCGCAGCGCGATGTCGATGCCCTCGCGCGCCATGTCCACCATGCGGTCGTCGGCACAGATGTCCACATGCAGCTGCGGATGCTGGCGGTACAGCGCGGTCAGGCTGGGTGCGATCACCGCTTGCGCCAGCACCGGGCTGACGCTCAAGCGTACCCAGCCGCTCGGCCCGCTGACCTTGCCGCTGAGTTCGCCCTGCAGCTCGGCGGCAGTGTCGAGCAGCCGATGGCCGTGGGCCACGAAGGTGTCGCCCTCGTCGGTCAGGCTCAGGCCGTGGGTGCTGCGGTGAAGCAGGCGCACCCCCAGCACCGCCTCGAGTCTCGCCAGCGTGCGGGTAACCTGGCTGACCGGCATGTCGTGTTCGCGCGCAGCGGCGCTCAGCGTGCCCAGTTCCACGATGCGCAGGAACAGCGCGATGTCGTCGAGTCGAAGTTGCATGTCAGTCGCGGCCCGTTTTGCAGAAGTTGCAAAGCCGCTTGCCATTCTCGACGCTTTCCGAGCCGAGGCTGGCTGCATACAGTGTCAGGCATCAAGACCCCAACGCGGAGTTGCACCATGAACCCCAGCATCCAAGCCAGTCCCTACAGCGCGCAGCAGTTGAACCGCCTGCACGACCAGGCCCACGCCCAGGCCGCCTCGCTGCGGCGCGAGGCGATCGATGCGTTCTGGCACGCGACTTGGCGGCGGCTGACACTGCCCCATCGGGCCAGCCCGTCGATCGGCATCGGGTTGCACGCGGCGAACTGAGCCCGCACCGGTGCGGGCGAGGCAATCGGTGCGACACTGCTGGCCCGATCGAGCCACGCCCGCCCTTGCATGAGCCTTGCCTATGCTGCCCTGTTGTGTCTGCATCTGCTGGCCGCAACGCTGTGGGTCGGCGGCATGCTGGTGATGCATGTGGCGGTGCGCCCCGCCGCTGTTGCGACGCTGCAGCCGCCGCTGCGGCTGTCCTTCATGGCAGCGACGCTCGAGCGCTTTTTCGCCTGGGTCAGTGGCGGTATCGTAGTGTTGCTGCTCAGCGGGCTGGCGATGCTCGGCATTACTGGCGGGTTCCGCACCGCCCACTGGAGCGTGCATGCGATGTTCGGCGTCGGCGTGCTGATGATGCTCATCTTCGCCCACATCCGCTTCGGCCCTTTCCGTCGGCTTCGGCAAGCGATCGCGGCACATGACTGGCCAGCCGCGGGACCGCAAATGAACCGCATCCGGCAGCTGGTGGTGCTGAACCTCGTGCTTGGCACGGCGGTGTATCTCGTGGCGGTGTTGGGGCGGGCGGTCTGACACCGCGTCGGGCGTGACCGCCTTCGACGGCCGGGACGCGGTAGGCATTTTCGGGGGCGGAAAGCTGCGCTTGAGTAATCCGCGCGTTGCAGCACTCCGACGAGGCTGTGCTCGGGCCACTGGCAGGGCTTCGCAGGCGACGCGCCACACCTTGGTCGAGTAAAGTGGCACCGCCACACCCCACCGAGATGATCGAAGCCCTGTCACTGAGCGAGATCCCCGCGTCGGCCGAAACGCTGCGCCCCACGGTGCGCACCTTCCTCGACGAGGCGCTGCGCGGCCGGCCGATGGACCGGCTGGCGCGCTCGTGGATGGGCTTCGATGCCGATTTCAGCCGCGCGCTGGCCCGTAAGGGCTGGGTCGGCTTGACACTTCCCACAAAGTACGGCGGCGGTGGCAAGGATGCCTTCCACCGTTTCGTGCTGGCTGAGGAACTGCTGGCGCGCGGCGCGCCGGTGTCGGCGCACTGGATCGCCGACCGGCAGAGCGGCCCGCTGATCCTGAAATACGGCACCGACGCGCAGAAGGACTTCTTCCTGCCGAAGATCTGCTCCGCCGAGGTCTTTTTCTGCATCGGCATGAGCGAGCCGCAAAGCGGCTCCGACCTTGCCGGACTGCGCACGCGCGCCAAGCGATGCGCAGACGGCTGGGTGCTGAAGGG
>Ga0316188_10000810_pt1 | contig 14361 bp, 14 predicted proteins | sample Phiworburrow1_MG_FD_204933 | JGI IMG/M metagenome (GOLD analysis project Ga0316188, IMG submission 204933) | Coastal sediment microbial communities from Maine, United States - Phippsburg worm burrow 1 | ecosystem: Environmental > Aquatic > Marine > Coastal > Sediment | place: USA: Maine...
GCAAACAATATCCCCACGGTCAGCCAGTAACTGCGATCCGGCGGTTTCAGGGTGTCCAGCACGGTCTGGTCTATTTTTGCAAATGTCAGTTCGTTCATTTTGTCTTCATCTCTAAAAACATAGCTACCAGAGTCGGACAATTATTCTTTAGCCCTGTCAAAGGTGGTTCAGAGTGCCTAAGTGAACTAAAGTGTCTAAAGTTAATGTATGCCGCAATTTTAAGATTCCAAATAGATACGCCTTATACCGGCAACATACATGCTCTTAATCACATAATTCTGACAAATTATTTCGCCGAAGGCGGCCATAATTTTAGGCATTTTTTCATTCAACTCTATATCTCCTGAATAACTTTTTTCAGGTAAATTACGGCCGGTTTGGTGTTCAAATATCCCATGACCTGATAGGCCCGGGGATCCGAAGCCTGTTTTCTGACCCGGCTTTTCGGGTCCATGAAATTCCCGAAAACCATGGCATTGGTGGGACAGGTTTGCACGCAGGCCGGAACCACGTCGCCGTCTTCGATCATTCGATTTTCATTTTTTGCGACACCGTGGGCATACTTGATTCGCTGAATGCAGAACGAGCATTTTTCCATGATCCCTTTGCTGCGAACGGTGACATTGGGATTCAGCTGCAAACTCATCGGATCGGGCCATTCCCAGTCGAACCAGTTGAAGCGCCGTACCTTGTAAGGGCAGTTCTGGGAGCAAAAGCGGGTTCCAATGCAGCGGTTGTAAATCTGGTTGTTGAGGCCCTCTTTGGAATGGTGGGGGGCATACACCGGGCACACCGATTCGCACGGTGCATTGTCGCAGTGTTGGCACATCATGGGGAGAAACGTGATTTTTTCCCCGGATTCGGGGTCCTGATACCGTTCCACCCGCAGCCATGCCATTTCACGGCCTTGGACAATCCGTTCTACGCCCACCACCCCGACGTTGTTCTCTGCGTAGCACGCCGCCGCACAGGCGCCGCATCCAATGCATTTGTCCAGGTCCACCGTCATGCCCCAACGATAGGTGTCATGGTCATGGGGCGGATAGAAGTCTCGATGGGGATCGTAGCCTTGGGGCAAAGGAAGGGTAAACGGAAAGTTTTCCATGGTCAAACCGTGTTTTTCATGGGATTTCCCGTGTTCGAGTTGATCCAGGGAAACAGAGAGGGCGATTTTTCGACCATGCTGGGTCCGGCTGCCGTCGGTATGTGCCAGTTTTACAATGTGTCCGGTTGCCCGGACCGATACGGTCGTGGTTGCCCAGAGAGGACCGCCTGAAACAGGGTCCGTTGCCCGAGGAATCAGCACCAGCGGATTCGTTCCCGTTCGGGCGGCATACCTCCCGTAATCCTGATGCCCCTGTCCGATGGCCATCACCAGGCTGTTCGGATGGACCCCTTCGGTTTCATAAACCGGCGCATTCAATCGACCCGTTTCAGACTGAATTTCAACCATGTCTTCCTGGGCCAGCCCTTTTGCTTTCAGGGTCTTCGGATGCATCAGTACCGGTGTCTGCCAGGAGATCTGGGTCAGAGGATCCGGCACCTCACACAGCCAGGGCCGGTTGGCGCCGCGGCCGTCGAAAAACCGGATGGACGGAACCGCCATGAACGCCAATTCGGATGGCGACGGTACCGAAAGATTGTCAAAAGCTTTGTGCAATAACGCCGGTTCGATTTCAGGGGGCCGAAAAGACGGGGCTCGACGGTTCTGCTTGAAAATACCGCCCTGTTGAAGGGCCTGAACCCATCCTTTCGTGTCTTCAATTATTTTCTTTTCCGTCAGATGACGGTAGAGATATGCCGTGTAATTATCGGGTGTTTGGCTGCCGTTGCTGCGTAAGAATACGTCTCCGATACCGGGGGCATCGGTCAAAGGCCCCATGGCGGGCTGGAGGGTGGATACCATACCGCCCTTGCCGCTGTATTCATCCCAGGTTTCCAGAGGAAGTCTTGTGGGAATCACCAGATCGGCCAGTGCGGTGGTTTCATCCATAAAGCTGGAAAAACTGACCACAAAAAGGTGTTTCTGCTTCAATGCTTCGGTGACCGTGGGTTCCCATGGCATTGAAAAAACCGGATTGGTGTTATTGAGCAGCAAGAGGTCCACCGGGTCTCGATTCAAACGTTCAAAAAAGGCAAGAATTTGAGATCGCCGGGCTGCCGTCTCCACCCGATGTTGTCCCTCGAAGTCGAAAAGCGTCAGTTGGGGGTCGAATATCAAGTTCAGCAGATTCGCCGCCATATTCGTTTGGAGGGCGTTGTCGCAGGCGGTGCCGGGGCCGATAATCAGGGGTTTTTTAGCCGTTTCCAAGCGGGTTGCCGTCCGGTCGAAATTCTCAGCCGAAATGCCCGAGGCCCGGACAACGGCTTCTTTATTGAAGGGTGACGATACCTGTTTAATGGTGGAAACAAGGGATTCCGGCAGATTTTTTCCCCGGCCGGATCTTATGACCTGGTGGACCAGGCCCATTGCCACATGGGCTTCGGTTCCGGGTTTGCAGGAGAGCCACAGATCGGCGTTGGCGCCGGTTAAAGACCGATACCCGCTGATATTACAAAAGAAGCCTTTTCGTCCGTGGTTCAGGGCGTGCATGGCCTTGAACTTGCGTGCGTATTCCACCGGAGACAGCCAGGTTTCCAGAAAATCGGCGCCCAAAGATACCAGGACATCCGCTTTGTCCATATGGTAGGCAGGGAGGCCTTGGATCCCGAAAATTTTTTCATTGGCGGTTTTCAGGGCCTCATAGGCATAGGGCTCAAATACTAGGGGCGGTGGCGAGCCCCATCGCTGCAATGATTCTGAAAAAAGGGTCAGAAGGCTCTCTCCCACCACTTCGGTTAGCATATAGATTCTATCGGGTCCCTTGTGGACGGCCTGTGACGTTCGTTCGTGTAAAAGGGCTTCTGCCCGGGAGAATGAAATGGGGCGCAGTTGATCCTTTTCCTTGAGCAGGGGCGTTTTGATCCGGTCCGGATTGTAAATCCCCTGCAAGGCCGCCTGGCCCCGCATGCAAAGTTTGCCGGCATTGATCGGGTGTAGGGGGTTGCCTTCAACCTTTACAACCCGTCCTTCTCTGTTTTTGGCGATGATGCCGCAGCCCCCAGGGCATTCGCGGCAGGTGGAGGCGTACCAGTCTGCTATTCCCGGTACCATGTCATCGGGGGCTTCGACCAGGGAAAAGAACCGGCTCTCAGGATTGGATGTGCAGCCTGCAGCGAAGGTTATGCTGGTCATGCCGGCAATTTTTAGGAAGGTCCTCCGATTCATACCCAAACGTGCTCCCAAACTGGAATGCTAAAATGCACCGTTTGTTTCAGGGGAAATGTAACCGAAAAGTCTTTCATAGCGGGTGATGATTATTGATCGCCATGGATTTTAACTATAGATAACTATGCCATATGTGTCAAGGAGTTTGCCGTTTTTCAGCCATAGGGGCCCGTTGTTACTGGATCGATGATGTTGTTTAAGAATTTATCCGGCCTTTTGGGGGATACACCGCGCCAGTCCGGTCTAACGCGTGCTAAAGCCCTTCAAACAGCCAATCAGTTTCCAAGAGAAACACGCCGTCGCTCCGCTGTACCGAAATCCAATCCGCTAACCCTGCCAGGCCTTGTTAAATTTATTGATTCTACCGATAGATGTGGTAGGTTCGGTGGGCAGCAGGTTTATTTTGTGAATAACGTATAAATGGAACGGTGTCCATGAACATTATATTCGTTCTCATCGTTTTGATTGCATTTTTATTTGCCGGCTGGCAGCAAATTTTCTTTATCCCCGGCCAAGGGGGCACTGTACCCATGGAAATCCTATCCAAGGCCATGGTGGAATCGGCCGGCGGAGCTGTGGAACTGGCCATTGGCCTGGTGGGGGTCATGGCCCTGTTCCTGGGGCTGATGAAGGTGGCCGAAGCCGGGGGGATGCTCACAATTTTGGCGCGGCTGATCCGCCCGCTGATGGTGAAACTGTTCCCCGATGTGCCGCCGGATCATCCGGCCATGGGCGCCATGATTCTGAACCTTGCGGCAAATGCGCTGGGGCTGGGCAATGCCGCGACACCTTTCGGCATCCGAGCCATGCAGGAGTTGGACACCCTTAATCCTCAACACGGTACCGCCACTGACAGCATGGCCTTGTTTCTGGCCATCAATACATCCAGCGTGACCCTTTTGCCCACCGGCGTCATCGCCCTGCGTGCAGCGGCTGGTTCTTCAGATCCAGCCGCAATTTTGCCCACCACCTTGTTTGCCACCATCGGCTCCACCGCCGTGGCCGTAATCGCCGCCAAACTGTACGGGAAATTGGCGCCCCTAAAAAATAAAGCCGGCACGGATGGGGAGCAGATGCCGCCAAACGACGGGGTGGAAACGGTTCCCCTGAACGAGGCGGCCGAAGGATATCCCTTGTGGGTCAGCCTTGGGGCCCTTGGGGCTCTGGTGGCGTCCATACCCCTTGCGGTGGTTTACGGGCGGTCCGTATCGCCGTGGATCATACCGGTTCTTATGGTCGGGTTTTTGGGCTTCGGCGTTGTGCGCCGCGTGCGCGTCTACGAAGTGTTTGTCGAAGGCGCCAAGGACGGGTTCCGGGTGGCCCTGCGCATCATCCCCTATCTGGTGGCCATCCTGGTGGCTGTAGATATGCTGCGGGCCAGTGGCGCCATGGATGCCATCGTCGGGATGCTGGGGGGCATTACCGGCCGTTTCGGCCTTCCTGCCGAGGCCCTTCCCATGGCTTTGATGCGGCCCCTTTCCGGATCGGGAGCCTACGGTATCCTGGCTTCCATCATCAACGACCCGGCCGTCGGTCCCGACAGTTACACCGGATATCTGGTTTCTACCCTCCAGGGATCCACTGAAACGACCTTTTATGTGCTGGCGGTTTATTTTGGAGCGGTACAGGTTCGCCGTGTCCGGCATGCACTGGCCGCCGCTTTGACGGCGGATGTGGCCGGTGTGATTTTTGCGGTCTTGGCCTGCTCGTTTTTATTCGTTTAGCGCGGGTATTTGTTGGACAGTTACGTCGCGTCTTTTCCGGGGCATCGATGGCTGTTATTGCCTTTCTCAGAATAATCTTCCGTTTCAGCCGGTTGGAAAGAGATATATGCCGTCGTGGAGCGTTCGCTCTCTATTGAGATTCAAATGTGTTGCCCTGGATCTCGAGATTCAAGCCCTTGCAAAATACGTCTAAATGCCATATGTCATAAACAATGTACAATAAACGATTCATACTGATTGCCTCTTTATTTCTTGGGTTTCTTTTAAATTTGCCATCGTTGTCATCCGCATACAACCGAGCAGATAACCGAAGATTTCAGCTGTCCATAGTCGATGTCCGTTCGCGGTTGAACCCGAGGTTTAAGAAGATCAAACGTAAAAAGACCCAATATATTATCGTTCATACCTCGGAACTCGGGCTTAACACGACCCTGCGAGTTGTTTTGAAAGGAAAGCGTTTGCGCAGCGGCCGGACCACCCGCGGCGGGCATACCCATTATGTGATTGCGCGAAACGGACGCACGTATCGCATTTTGGACAAGAAATTCGAAGCGGACCACGCCGGCCTCAGCATGTGGAACGGGGAGACGGATATCAGCAGAATCTCCATTGGAATAGAATTGGTGGGGTATCATTACGCGCCCATCTCTGAAAGCCAGTATCTGTCCTTGGGCAAATTGATCGACATTTTACAAGGGGTTTACGGATTGGATGACCGGGCCGTCCTGACCCACAGCCAGGTGGCCTACGGGAAGCGGAACCCATGGTTTAGAAAAAATCACCGGGGACGAAAACGCTGTGCAAAAAATTTTATTCGCGCCAAAGCCGAATTGGGGCCGACCTGGCCCTATGACCCCGATGTGCGATCCGGCCGACTTTTGCCAGACCCTCAGCTGGCTGAAGTGTATTATGGTGGGCGGGGATATTATGCAAAAGCTGAAGACGCCAACGTTATCTCCAAGCTTAACACCGCCTGGTCCATTGCCGGGGAAGATTACGACAGCAAGACAACGGTCTACGAATTTCCAGGGGGGCAAATATACACGGGGGATCAAATTTCAGACAACGTGGGCTGGAACCGAATACCTGTGAAAACCGTGGTGCTGCTCAATCAGGAAAGCAGCGTTTTTTTGAAAAAAAGCGATGGGCCCATCAAAACCATATCGGACAGTCTCACGGCATGGTCGTTTGCCGGAAAAGCGTATAATCTAAAAACGACCATCTATTTTCTGCCGTCAGGCCGCGTAAAATTCGGGTCGATGATATCCGACTGGGATGATCTGCCCGCCGAAACACGGCTCATCGTCGGTTACAGAGGCCCTTACACCCTTAATAAAGATCGATCCGCCTACCGGATCGCCGGTTCCAAATACAAAGATCGAAAGACGGTCTACTACCTGCCATCCAAAGAACTGATGGCCGGTGATAGAATTGAGGACTTTGATCGACTCCCGGCAGGCACCCTAATTTTTCTGCCCTACACCTAACGAATTTGACGAACCCGTAAAGAGTGTTTTACGAGGGACATCCGACCATTTCGGGATCGAGGGTTTCCAGTGGTGGTGGGTTAAAAACCAGGAGCTGTTTGAGGTGGTTACGGCGAGTTTTCAATCTTCGCCTGGGGCAATCATGTTTCACCGGGGCTCACGGGTGCAATTCAAGGGCCCCGGAAGTTATCCGGTTTAAAATCTGAAGGGTCGAATATTTCCGCAAATCTTCGGCCATGTTTGCTGTGTTGCTTGTAATAGGCAATACATCTCTTGACGATGGCCAGGACTTCTTTCTCGCTAAACACCCCATCCAGTTCTATGGCGAGTCTCGGATGCCTGCCCAATTTCCCACCCAGCTGAACCCGAAACCCTTTTTCTTTCGTTACGATGGTTCCGGATGGACACGCATCCATACAGCGGCCGCATTTCAGGCACCGGTCATGATCGATTTCAGGCACCTTCTCGGCGCTGTCCAGGACAATACAGTTTTCAATGCACGCCTCGACACACCCTTGGCAAAGTGTGCATTCTTCTTCAGTGATTTCGGGAATGACAGCACCGATGATCCCCACATCCTTAATTTGGGGCTGGGAACAGGCGTTGGGGCATTCGGCCAGTGTCACTCTAAATTCATTATGATACTTAAGATCGCCTTTAACCTGTTCTTTTAAAAAGCCCAAAAGATCTTCTTTTTTAAGGAGCGCTTCGATCTTTTGAAACAGACTTTCGCAGTTGTTTGCCCGGTTGGGACATCCGCTGGATCCAAAGCACGTGTCGATTTGATACCCTTTGATTTCCGAGCTCATTTTCGATAAAAATCGAGCTTGGGCAGTTTTGACATCGGTGAGGGACACAATTTTTTTCCCGGCTGCCGATGTTTCATTTTCGATCCGCCCTCGAACCCGCTTTCTGACAAAAAAAGGAACCTTTTTAATTTCAGATTCCGCCTCGGTCGTCCATTTCATTTTTTTGTGCTCTCCGATGATAATGTGTGCGGGCTAGCAGCCTTCATCGTCGACGATCTTGAATTTGTTTGAAGAAGGGATGTCTGCCTTTGGAACGGCAGGTTGAATTGTTTCCGTATTAATGCCTTTCTGATAGATGTTCTTCAACAGAAATCCGGATTGTTCCGGAAAGTGCTTCTTGTGCCAGTTTGCCGACGGTACTTTCGACCAGGTTCATATTGATGAAGATTGTTATCCTTGCTTCGTCTGCAACCAGATCTTGGAGTAAGGGCGTCGTGATTTCTGAAGATAAAGCACCGGCCACCCAGGCGGCAAGTCCGCGATGGACGGCATCGTTTGAGCGCATAAACGGAAGAAGAAAAGCGGCGGCATTTGCTACGAGTTCGGGCCGGGCGTAAGCAAGTCTTCCCAGCCCCCAGAGCACGCCCCTTTGCAAAATTTCGTGCTCGATAAAGTTGCCGCTTGGGTTGATGTAGGAGACCAGTATGCAGGCATACTCGTCGGCCAGCTTTTCATGACGGGCCATGATTTCTCCCATGGCCTCAGGAGCGCCCCAGCCGATTCCTCCGGATTCATCGTTCAGATGCCACATCAGGCGCCGCATGACGATGCGGGCAGATTCCATATCCTGCTGAGCAAGGCGTGCGACCACGGCCCCCATTGCCGTAACCGCACGCCACTTGACCCGTTCGTCTGGGTGATAAAAGAAGGATAACAGCGGGTTGACAGCCTGGCGTGGCGGAAATCGGCAAATCTTCTCGAGGCTTGTTTCCAATTGATTGTCGTTTAGAAGCTCGAGAATTTTCTTTTTGAGTTTCCTGCCGCCCATATTCTGGCTGTCGTTTGCCTGTCCCTCCCTTCCCAATGAATGTATCCTTTTTCGTACGTGTTCAGGGGGTGCGCTTCCCCGTGTAACGATATTGGCGGAGTGGCTTCGTTATTTCAATGACTTAGCGGTGGGGGAGACCGCGGCTCCCGCATGCTTTTCGCGGGAGAACGCGGAGGGGGCAGGGATGCCACCGCTGCTAAGTCATTGAAATGACCAGACACGTAGACACCCGAGTGAAACGGGGGAGCGCACCCCCTGAACACGTACCCTTTTTCAACTCCCGGCCTCTTGAACCGGGGCAACGCCTTTTTCACCGGTTGAGAATTTCGGGTTAGGCGTCTTCCCAGTAAATACAATCTTCCGGACAATACTTTATGGCGTCGTCGACCTCGATTTTAGGATATGAGATACGTTCGATTATTTCGATATACCCGGCAGCGTTGAGTCTAAAGACAGAAGGACACACCTCGATACATGCGCCGCATAAACTGCATTGACTCAAATCAACGACAGGTACTTTCATACTTGTTTATTTATCGCTTTTCCGATTTTTTTACCCAGCTCGAAACAGGCGTTCAACCCCTCCTTACCCGGCACATACTGAAGTCTGACACCCGGATCTATGATGTCGAACTTCATGTCCTCAAGCGCTGAATTGATCATCTTGACCGCCTCACCGCTCCAGCCGTATGAACCGAATGCAGCGCCGATCTTGTTGATCGGTTTCAGTCCTTTCATATAGGTCAGAAAGTCACTAACCGTGGGAAACAGCTGGTTGTTTAAGGTCGGCGATCCCACAATGACCGCAGCGGCATCCAGAACCTCTGTCATAATTTCACTGCGATGTGAACTTCGGATGTGTATCGGCCTTACACTAACCCCTTCATTGGCGATTCCCGCCGCAATCTCATCGGCCATGGCTTCTGTGCTGTGCCACATAGTATCGTAAACGACCACCGCCTTTTTTTTCGGCGCCTGTTTGGCCCATCTGGCATAGGCAGAAATAATTTTACCCGGATCTTTCCGCCAGATGATTCCATGGTCCGGGCAAATCATGTCGATTTCAATGCCCAGTTCCGTAACCGTGTCGATAAGTTTGAGTATCAGGGGCGAGTACAACAGCAGAATGTTTGCATAATATTTTTTGGCATGCAGCATGATCTCGTCTCCGACCTCATCGTCGAAGTTTTCATGTCCTGCATAATGCTGGCCAAAGCCGTCACTGGAAAAGAGAATTTTGTCTTCTTTCAAGTAGGTAAACATGCTGTCCGGCCAGTGAAGCATTCGGGTTTCAAGAAATGTCAGGGTCCGGTTTCCCAAGCTCAGTTCTTCACCGCTTCCCACGGCATGATAGTTCCACTTTCGGGGGAAATGCCGGGCAAGATTTTTTGCACCCATTTTTGAACAATATAGGGGCTTGTCTTCACCGACTTTGTGCATGATCCGCGGCAACCCGCCGGAATGGTCCATTTCGGTGTGGTTGCTGATAACATAGTCGATCTTTTTGGGGTCGACAATTTTGGAAATGTTCTCGATGAGTTGATCGGAAAAATCCTTCTTGACGGTATCGATCAGTGCGATTTTCTCATCTACAATCAAAAAGGCGTTGTAGGTGGTCCCCCGATATGTAGAATATCCATGAAAATCTCTTATATTCCAATCAATTACGCCAACACCATAAACTCCCGTTGCTATTTCTACAGGTCTCATTTTCCTCCAGCCTTTTAATTATTCTTTTTCAAAATCATCTTTTGATGCGCCACACACCGGACATTCCCAATCATCGGGCACATCTTCCCATTTTGTACCGGGCGCAATACCATTGTCAGGATCACCTTGTTTCGGGTCATAAACATAGCCGCAAATCGTACATACATACTTATCCATTTGAAACCTCCTTTTCTGTTAATTAATTTTTTTGGTTGTTCAATGAAAATCTATGTTCATTTACTGATATTTAATCGCCGGCCAACACTGAACCGGGTCCGGCAAGGGGTTTGAACATTTTTTTGCCCGCACCGCACACCGGACATTTCCAGTCGTCCGGAAGATCGACGAATTGAGTCCCTTTAGGGATTTTTCCTTTTCGGTCTCCCTTGTCAGGATTGTAAATATATCCGCAATTTGTGGATTGGCACTGATACATCTCTTCGGGTTCAGCCATTTATCCCTCCTTATATTGGTACTTATTCCATGAGAACATTTGCAGCAGCCAGGAAAAGTTCGGAGTCGCGCAGGACACCCACCAATTTATCTCCTTCGTACACCGGCAGAACGGTAATTTTGTTCCGGTAGATCATTTTCAGGGCATCCAAAAAACCTGCTTCCGCATCGATAGATCCTTTTAATTTAAGCATGACATCACCGACCCGGGTCAGCGCGTTTTGTCTGACCCTGGATCTGAATCCATGCCTTGCAGTGTCCATATGGTGTGCATCGACTTCTGCAAAAGCGATTGAAATACCCAGAGCACTCAGTTTTCCGCTGATACCGCCTGCTATTTCAGGTATCAAAACTTTTAGAATACTCTTAAAATCCAGAATCCCCACAAGGTTACCCTGTTTGTCAAGGACAAGGCTCGTTCTGTGTCCTGCTTCCGTACACTTTCCGGTTTCCACCTGACAATAGATTTTCATCAACTCGGGGACGGCTTCCTTCAGCGTTTTATCGGCGGTGGTTACCGCATAATCATCCAGGGGCACCATCAAATCTTTGACTTTCAATTTAACTGGCATTTTATTTGTCCTTTTTTTACAATTTTAACCAAACATACTTTTTACAAGGGCTTTGACGTTGTTTTCTATTTCGTTGCGGACTGTCCGCATAAAATCCATCGATTTTCCGGCAGGATCAGACAGGTCCCAATCCAGCCTTTGGGCGCCTGGAACCAAAGGGCACGCTTCACCACAGCCCATGGTGATAATTACATCCGGTTTTATTTCTAACACCGCCGCTTCCAAAGACCGGGTTGTGCGAAATGCCATGTCGATCCCTTTTTCCTTCATGACGTCCACCATGTCAGGATTTACTTTCGCTGCAGGTTCACTGCCGGCTGAACCGGCTTCAATTTTATCGCCGGCTAAATATTGTGCAAAAGCTGCAGCCATCTGGCTGCGGCAGGCGTTTTCCCGACAGGCAAACAGGACTTTCTTTCGCCCAACCAATGGCAATAAAAGTTCCTTGACCGCCGCTTTTACATCCGTATGAACAGTTGGATGTTTTTCCATATCTCCGGAGTCTTCAATGTGGCGATAGGTAAGACTGCCATTGAATTGGGCGCCGACAGCATCAAAAAAATATTGTGCGGTAAGGTTGACACCTTCAAAAAGATTCTTCCCTTTTGTGGCCCCCTGAGCAAGGAGGTATCCACGTCTGTAATTTCGTGCCGGATCGGTAAGTTTCAGTTTATATTTTCTGGCCCAGAGCGTCTGGCTCCGATCGATGGGTGCCTTTAACTGGGCGGTGACATTATAAAAATATATGGGAGAGGCCAGAACGACAGCATCCGCCGCACGAAGCAACGGGTAAATTTCATGCGTCATATCGTCATCTTGTGTAACGCAGTACCCGTTTTTTTCACAAAAACCGCAGCCCAAACATGGGACGATATTCTTTTTGGCCGCTTCAATGACACGGGTTTGTGCTCCATACCTTTCGGCCTCATTCATAAACGCCGAAAGAAGATAATTTGTATTTCCCTTTTTTCTGGGGCTCCCTTGCAATCCGAGAACCAGCATAATCGATAATTCCTTATTTTGAATGACATTTTGTGCATGAAGTCGGACCGGCTTTTTTACCTTCCTTGGCCAGTTTGCCGTGACACCCCCTGCAATTATTCATGACTTGCTTTTTCTCTAATTTTCCTTCGTCTTTTAAAACCTTTATGACGCCCAATTTCTGCGGGAATATATCATGGCAGATTTTACAGTCGCCCAAAGTGTTTTGATGCTTTTGGTGCGGAAAATCGATTGTTCCTTTACTGCCGCCGTCAAGGGTAATCTCTGCCGGGCCTTTTTCTGTGATTCCAGCAGCGATTACACCCGCGGAAAGGACTGCAAAAACGAAACATACGACAATGATGATATACTTCATACGATATCTCCCATGGTTTTCCTCAATTTGTCCAAAGGTTGCGGAGTTTATGCTGGTGGATAAGGCCTTACCATAATCCCCACGACCGCTCAATAATTAGTATGCTTCTTCATGGGCAAGATCATCCGCTGTTACTTTACCTTTAAACAGGTGATATGCCCAAATCTGATAGCCGATGACAACAGGAATAAATAATATTACCACAATCAGCATAATTTTCAAGGTCAGAGGGCTAGAAGAGGCATTGAATGCCGTTAGGCTGTATTTGGGGCTAAGACTTGAAGGAAACAGGTTCGGATAAAGACCGATTACGCCGAAAAAGGTGGTTCCGACAATGGTAAGGGCCGAAGCAAACCAGGCTTTGGAAAAAGTTTTCTTTGATATAAAAAACCTGATGCCCAAAAGGGCGAGAAGCGTCATTAGTATCACGGAAAAGAAGACCGGATGCGCAATATAGTTGTCATACAGACGGGTGGAAAACTTACTGGCGATCAAAAAGACAACAGTCGTCATAAGAAGGACCGGCCAAAGTTTATTGGCAGCGGAAATCGCACGCTCATGAAGTTTTCCTGTTGATTTGATAGTAAGCCATAAAGCCCCGTGAACCAGAAAAAGAAGAACAAAAAGGACGCCGCCCAGAAGCCCGTATGGATTTAAGAGTGTAAAGAGTGTTCCGTGATAAATTCCGTTGTGATCGATGGGAATACCCTGAAAAATATTTGCAAAGGCCACGCCGAAAAGAAGCGCCGGTGTAAAGCTCCCGATAAAGATGCAGGTGTCCCAGATCTTTCGCCAAACCGGGTGATCCACCTTGCCACGGAATTCAAAGGAAACACCTCTGAGTATAAGCGCAAATAGAATCAACATTAATGCTGAATAAAGGGAAGAAAACATTACAGAATATACCAGTGGAAAGGCTGCAAAAGTAACCCCTCCGGCCGTTATGAGCCACACTTCATTTCCATCCCACAGAGGTCCTATCGCGTTGATCATGATCCGTTTGTCCTGGTCGGTTTTGCCAAGGAAAGGATACAGCGTTCCGATCCCGAAATCGAATCCGTCCGTCATGAAGAATATCGCCCATAAAAGGCCCCACAGGAAAAACCAGACCGTTTGTAAAACCATTTTTTCCTCCTGTTTTTTATCGCCGAGTCTTTCGGAATGCTAACTGCCGGTTTCAACCTCGGGGCCCTTGCGGGCGTTTTTGGCAATTAAATAGAATCCGGCAGCTCCCAGTAAACCATATACCAAAATAAACGCTATGAGAGAGGTCAGCACCTGGGATGTGGCAATGGGAGAAACCGCATCGGAGGTTTTCATCAGGCCATACACGATCCAGGGTTGCCGGCCCACTTCGGCAACCACCCAGCCCATTTCACAGGCTAAATAGGGCAGGGGGATGGACAGCAGCATGAGCTTCAGATATTTGGGGCTTTCCACCAGGCGATCACGTTTCAACCAGCCCAATACCGTTGCGAGGATAAAATAAAATCCCAGTCCGATCATCCCTTTAAATGCAAAAGAGGTGATCAGCACCGGTGGCCTTTCATCCTTGGGAAAGGCTTTCAAACCCTGGACCTCTGCGTCGATATCGTGAAATACCAGGAAGCTGAGCATGCCGGGTAATGCTCCGATTTCAATTGAATTTTTTTCGTTTTCTTCATCCGGAAGGGCGAAAAGGTAGACCGGCGCCCGGGTGGTTGTTTCCCATAGAGATTCCATGGCAGCCAGCTTGGTGGGCTGTTTTTCAGCAACGATGACGCCGTTTATGTCGCCGATAACCACCACGATCACAGAAAAAATTGTCCCGAATACCAATGCAATCCTGAATGAGCGTTTAAAAAAATCGATATTCTGTTTTTTCAACAAATGATAGGCGCTGACACCCATGACAAAAAATGCGCTCAGTACATAGGCCGCGCTGACCGTGTGCAGAAATTTAAAGACGGCGTACTTTTGAAACAAAACAGCGGCGAAGTCCACCAGTTCCGCT
>Ga0316188_10000812_pt1 | contig 14355 bp, 10 predicted proteins | sample Phiworburrow1_MG_FD_204933 | JGI IMG/M metagenome (GOLD analysis project Ga0316188, IMG submission 204933) | Coastal sediment microbial communities from Maine, United States - Phippsburg worm burrow 1 | ecosystem: Environmental > Aquatic > Marine > Coastal > Sediment | place: USA: Maine...
TCTTCTACGCGGTGCTCGGCGGTATGAAGGGCATCACCTACACGCAGATCGCACAGTACTGCGTGTTGATTTTCGCTTACACGATCCCGGCCATCTTCATCGCCCTGAACCTGACCGGCAACCCGATTCCACAACTCGGACTGGGCAGTGAGATGGCCGACGGTTCCGGCGTGCATCTGCTCGACCGGCTCGACCAGGTCATCATGGATCTCGGCTTCCCGGCGTACACGGCGCAGAAAGGGAGTACGCTGAATATCAGCCTGTTGACCCTGTCGCTGATGATCGGCACGGCCGGCCTGCCGCACGTGATCGTGCGTTTCTTCACGGTGCCGAAAGTGTCCGATGCCCGCAGTTCCGCGGGTTGGGCGCTGGTCTTCATCGCCATCCTTTACACGACAGCCCCGGCCGTCGGCGCGATGGCGCGATTGAACCTGATGCAAACCATCCAGACCGGTGAGATCGGTTCGCCCGCCGGCAACCTCGTGTATGCCGATCGCCCCGAGTGGTTCAAGAACTGGGAAACGACGGGTCTGCTGCAGTTCGAGGACAAGAACGGCGACGGCCGGATTCAATACTACAACGACGGCAACGCCGACTTTGCGGCCAAGGCCGAGAGCTATGGCTGGAAAGGCAACGAGATGACCAAGGTCGACCGCGACATCATGGTATTGGCCAATCCCGAAATCGCCAACCTGCCGAACTGGGTCATTGCCCTGGTTGCTGCGGGTGGCCTGGCCGCCGCGCTTTCGACAGCGGCCGGCCTGCTGTTGGCTATCGCCTCGGCTATTTCCCATGACGTGGTCAAGGGCATGGTCGCTCCAAACATCTCCGAGAAGGGCGAGTTGCTGGCCAGCCGCATCGCGATGGCAGGCGCCATCCTGGTGGCCGGCTATCTCGGCATGAATCCACCCGGCTTCGCGGCCCAGGTGGTTGCACTGGCCTTCGGTTTGGCGGCCGGATCGATCTTCCCGGCGTTGATGATGGGTATCTTCAACAAGAATATAAATCGCGAGGGCGCGATCGCCGGCATGCTGGCCGGCTTGCTCTCCACGCTGGTTTACATCTTCTGGTTCAAGGGCTGGTTCTTCGTGCCCGGTACCGAGATGGCGGCCAATACGCCGGATAACTGGTTCATGGGTATCTCGCCTGAGTCCTTTGGTGCGGTGGGCGCGCTGCTCAACTTCGTCACGGCGACGCTTGTCTCCAAGGTGACGGCAGCTCCGCCGGAGCACATCCAGCACCTGGTGGAAGACATCCGCGTGCCCAAGGGTGCGGCGGCCGCGGTAGATCACTGATCCGCAACAGAGTCGTGAAACCTGCAAGGGCCGGTCACCTGACCGGCCCTTTTTCTTGGTCGTTGTTTTGTTAAACGCCGCTCAGCCATTAGAATCAAGCAATGCATGACGTAAACCTCGCCGCCGAATTCCTGCATACGATTATGCCGTTCAACTCGCTGCAGAGTGGTGACCTGCATGCACTGGCGAACAAGCTGGAAGTTGCTTACTACCCGCAGGGCAAAATGATCCTGTCCTCCAATCCACCGCCTGGACTGGCGATCATCCGCAAGGGCGCTGTGCGCCTGGTGGACGCAGCACACAAGTTCCTGGACAAGCGATCCGAAGGGGAAATGTTCGGCCATCAGGTCTTTTTGCATGGCGAGCAGCGCGACTATGTCGCCGAGGCCGAGGAAGACTGCCTGGTCTGGCATCTGTCACAGGCCGATTTCGAGGCGCTGTGCGCACAGCAGGAACTGATCAGTGAGTTTTTCAGCAGCCACCTGAAAAAGCGAGTGAGCGTCGCGGCCCACGTGCAGCGATCGGTGACACACGTTCGCGATCTGCTCAAGCGCGATCCCGTCCTGATCGACAGCAAGGCCTCGATTCGTGAAGCGGCGCGCCTGATGAGTCGGGAAAACGTCTCAAGCGTGCTGGTCATGCGCGAGGGACTGCTGGGCGGTATCGTAACCGACAAGGATCTCCGGCAGCGCGTGCTGGCGGTCGACCTCGATCCGAACGCCGCCATCGAGGAGGTCATGACGGCGAATCCCAGGACCCTGGCCGCGGATGCCGACGTCGATGCGGCCCTGCTGCTGATGATGCGCCAGAACTATCACCATTTGCCAATCCTCGACGGCGACCGGCCGCTCGGTCTGGTTACGGCCGGTGATATCCTGCGGGCGCAATCGGAGCATCCCCTGCGTCTGGTGCGGGACATTTACAAGAAGAAATCGGTCGACGAACTGGTGGTATTGAGCCGGCGCCTGCCCACGTTGTTCGTGCGCCTCGTCAACCTGGGCCGCGACGTTGAACAGATCGGCTGCATGGTGACGCATATCACCGATGCGTTCACGGTACGCTTGCTACAGCTCGCCGAGGCCGAATTTGGCCCGCCGCCGATGAGCTATGCCTGGGTGGTGTTCGGATCCCAGGCCCGGGAAGAACAAACCGCGAAGACCGACCAGGACAACGGCATCGTTCTCGAACGCCGGGCTACGGAAGCCGAAGCCCGGTATTTCGCGAAGCTGGCCGACTTCGTCTGCGGCGGGCTCGACAAGCTAGGCTACGAATTCTGTCCGGGTGAAGTCATGGCTCTGAACGTCAAATGGCGTGTCTCGCTGGCCAAGTGGAAGCGCCATTTCGACCGCTGGATCGAGGTACCCGAACCCAAGTCCGTCATGCACAGCAGCATCTTTTTCGACATGCGCTGCGTGCGCGGCAACAGCGAACTGGTCGACGAACTGCTCGATTATGCGGTTGGCCGAGCCAAGCGCAATCGCATCTTCAGGCGCTTCATGGCTGCCAACGTGATGAGCCATCGGCCACCGATCGGATTCTTCCGGCGCTTCGTGCAGGAAGATGACGGTTCCCACACCGAAGGACTGAACCTCAAGCATCGGGGCATCGTTCCCATTACCGACCTGGTGCGCATGCGCGCACTTGAGGCCGGGATCACTGCCGCCAACACCTTCCGCCGCCTCGAGCAAGTCGTCGCGGCCGGAGAAATGAACGAAAACGACGCCAGCAGTCTCCGGGATGCACTGATCCTCATCAACCGCATACGCCTCAACTTCCAGGCCGAGCAGATGGTTGCGGGTCAGAAGCCGGGCAACTTCGTGCCAACCGAAGAACTTTCTCCGCTGATGCGGCGCAACCTCAAGGCGGCCTTCATGCTGGTGGTCGAGGCACAGAACGCCCTGTCTTCCCGCTACCAATTGCACTGAGCCCGATTTGCCTTGAGATCGCAACTGCCAACCGGGGCCCCTGCCTGACATGCTGCAGCGCTGGCGACATCGCAGGCGCTGCCGCAGACTGGCTCGCGCCTGCGAGCAGCCGGTGATGAGAGACTACCTGGAGACCTGCGCCGCGCTGGATATCGGCCGTATCGACAACACGCCGTTAATCGCGGTCGATCTCGAGCTCACCGGCCTGGACAAGAACGAGGATCACATCATCGCCATGGGCTGGACCCACATAGACCGGGGACGTATCCAGCTTGGCAGCAACCAGCACTTGCTGATCAGCTCCGCGCAGTCCGTTGGCTCCAGCGCGGCCATTCACGAATTGATGGATAGCGAGGTCGCCCAGGGGCAGGCCATCGAGGACGGACTGGAAGCGCTGTTTCGCGCCGCCTGGGGCCGGGTGTGGGTGTTTCATCACGCCGGCCTGGACGTGTCCTTTTTAAAGAAAGCCTGTGCAAATTGGGCCCGGGTCGTTCCCGGCTTCATCGTGCTGGATACCATGCGAATCGAATATCAGCAGCGGAAGCGGCGCGAAGTACCGGTGAAACACGGGGACTTGCAGCTGGGCCGGATTCGCAGCCTTTATGGGCTGCCACGTTACACGGCGCATAATGCACTGAATGACGCACTTGCCACGGCGGAGCTGATGTTGGCGATCGCCGCGAGCATGGAGTCCGAGGCTTCCCTCGCACTGTCGCCGCATCTGAAGTTTTTCTGACTAAAGTCTTATGGTGTGCTGGCGATCCACGATCTACGCTGTTGCGAGGCCCGTGAGGCGCCCCTTGTACAACCCTGAAACCTATTGGCGGTAAAAGCATGTCCTACCAAGAACTGTATCGTGAGTCATTGGAAAACCCCGAGGCCTTCTGGGCGCGGGCGGCAGCCGGACTGGATTGGTCCAAACCCTGGCAAAAGGTGCTCGATAGCGGCGACGCGCCCTATTACGAATGGTTCCACGGCGGCGAACTCAATACCTGTCACAATGCGCTGGACCGACACTGTGCCGGCGGCCGCGGAGCGCAGGCGGCGCTGATCTACGACAGCCCGGTTACAAGCCAGCAAAAGACCTTCACTTACGACGAGTTGCGCGACCTCGTCGCCCGTTTCGCCGGCGCACTCGCGCAACAGGGCGTCGGCAAGGGTGACCGGGTCATCATCTACATGCCGATGATCCCGGAGGCCGTCATCGCCATGTTGGCCTGTGCCCGCATTGGCGCCATACATTCGGTCGTATTCGGAGGTTTTGCGGCCCGGGAACTGGCGACCCGAATCGTCGATGCCGGGCCCAAAATGATCATCAGCGCCAGTTGCGGCATCGAGGGCAAGCGGGTCATTCCGTATGTGCCGTTGTTGGAGGAGGCCCTGACCATCGCCGGGGTGCCGGAGCTGCCGCGCATCCTGGTTTCGCGCCCGCAGTTGCCGCTGGTTGAAATGGACCCGAACGCGTTGACGTGGGCGCAGGCGATGGAGCGTGCCGAACCGGTCGACTGCGTGCCGGTCGCGGCGACCGACCCGCTCTACATCCTTTACACCTCGGGCACCACGGGACAGCCCAAGGGCGTGGTACGACCCACTGGCGGCCACGCAGTGGCGCTGAAGTGGAGCATGGAGAACATCTACAACGTGAGTCCGGGCGACGTTTACTGGGCCGCCTCGGACATCGGATGGGTGGTCGGGCATTCCTACATCGTCTATGCGCCGCTGCTGCATGGTTGCACCACCATCCTGTACGAGGGGAAACCCATCGGCACCCCCGATGCCGGCGCTTTTTGGCGAGTCATCGAACAGCACAGCGTCAACTGCCTGTTCACGGCGCCGACCGCGTTCCGCGCCATTCGACGCGAGGATTCCGACGGCGAACTGCTGCACAAGTACGACATCAGCAGCCTCAAAACCCTGTTCCTGGCGGGCGAGCGCTGCGATCCCGACACCCTGCATTGGGCGGAGAAACAACTTGAAGTTCCAGTCATAGACCATTGGTGGCAAACGGAAAGTGGTTGGGCAATGGCCGCGAACCCGATGGGTATTGAGCGCCTGCCGGTGAAGGCCGGATCACCCACCGTGGCAGTGCCTGGTTATGACATCCGCGTGCTGGATGATGAGGGCCGCGAATTGCCGCGCGGAGAGACGGGGAATATTGTCGTCAAGCTGCCGCTCCCGCCGGGTACCTTGCCCACCTTGTGGGGCAACCGGCAACGCTATTTCGATACCTACCTGTCGCGTTTCGAAGGTTACTATCTGACCGGCGACGCCGGCATTCTCGACGAGGCAGGCTACCTGTGGGTCATGAGTCGCATCGACGACGTGATCAACGTGGCAGGGCACCGGCTGTCCACGGGGGCGCTCGAGGAAGCGCTGTCGACCCATGGCGCGGTGGCGGAGTGCGCGGTGATCGGCGTGGAGGACGCCCTCAAGGGCGAGATGCCGCTGGGCTTCGTGGTGCTCAACACCAATGCGCAGATCGACGAGGCACAACTGAAGGCCGAATTGATCAAAACCGTGCGCTCGGTAGTCGGGCCCATCGCGGCGCCGCGCGACATCGTCGTCGTGACGCGGCTGCCCAAGACCCGTTCAGGGAAAATACTGCGCGGCACCATGCGCAAGATCGCCGACGGCAAAGAGTACAAGGTGCCAGCCACGATAGAGGATCCGGCCGTACTGGACGAAATTACGGAAGCGCTGGGTTTGTAGAAGCGGCTTCAGCCGGGATTCTTCCGAAGAAAATCGGTCCGGCGTCAATCCGCTGAGTGTGCGGGAGCCGCCCCGGCGGCTTTCTGCTCGACATACTCCTTGAGCCCGCGCAGGCCGGCGCGCATTTCGCGGCGCACGACAAAGCGCACCAGCAGCCAATCCGCCAATGACCCGAGCGGGCCGAGATGCGCGCCGTAGCGAACCTGGGTTTCGACGACGGTGTAGCCGTTTTCGGAACCGAGGACCCACACTTCCTTGACGTCTTTCATGGGAAACGGCGCTTGCAGGACGTCGAACGCAAACCCCTTCTGATCGTGCCACTGCGTAACCGCTTCCTCGAAGCGGAAACCCCAGGCGTGGCGCATGCCGCGTCGCATGCCGATACCGGATGTCTGCTCACCGATCAGCTGCGACTTGCGCATGTAGGGTGCCCAAGCGTCGACGCCGCCGAAGTCGGCGAGTACCTCCCAAACCAGGCGGGCTGGCGCCCTGATCTCCACCCGTTCTTCAAGTAAGCGCATAATCTCAGAATTCGTGAATGAATTGATCCATGTCGCGTTCCCCTTGCCGACACCGGCCGTAGACTATCAGATCAATGGGTCCAGTAGAAGGGAGAGTGGATGGGGTTGTCATCCGAGACTTCTGTAGCCGATGCATTTGCCGGCCTGGGAACCGGGGATGCGTCGGAATTCGAACTGCGGGACGGCTCACGCATTGCCGTGGTGGGCGGTGGCCCGGCCGGTTCCTTCTTTTCCTACTTCCTGCTCAAAATGGCGGACGCGATCGATCTCGAAATCGAGGTTGACATTTACGAACCCCGTTCCTTCAAGTACTGCGGTCCTGCCGGCTGCAATCACTGCGGTGGCATCGTTTCAGAGTCGCTGGTGCAGATCCTGTCCGCCGAGGGTATCGTACTGCCTGACACGGTAGTACAGCGTGGCGTGGAATCCTACGTTGTGCATATGGACGTGGGCGATGTTGCCATTGAGAGCCCGGTGCACGAGCAGCGCATCGCGGCGCTGTACCGAGGCAACGGGCCTCGCGAGGGCGGCGACACGCCGCTGGAAAGTTTCGACGACTTCCTGCAGGGCATGGCGACCAAACGCGGCGCCCGAGTCGTCCGCCAGCTCATCACCGGCGTGGATTGGCAGGAAGGCCTGCCACAATTGCAGTTTGCGAGCCACTCCGCGCGATCCTATGACCTGGTTGCCGTGGCGGCCGGCGTCAACAGCAATTTCATCAAGTTGCTGGATGACCATCCCGCGGGTTTCGAGCCACCCAAGACGACCCGTGGCTACATCTGTGAATTCCGTTCTACTGAGGAAGAAATTCTGAATATCCTCGGCAGCTCCGTGCACGTCTTTCTGCTGGACATACCGCGGTTCGAATTTGCCGCCATTATTCCCAAGGGACCTTTCGCTACAGTGGTGATGGTCGGCGATGACCTCGATGAAGAGTTGGTGCACGCTTTTCTGAACGATCCTGTCGTGCGGCGGACCTTTCCGACCAACACCGTGCCGTGTGTCTGCAGCTGCAAACCGTTGATCAACCTGGGGGCGCGCAAACGACCCTACGGCGACCGCATCGTGCTGGTCGGCGACAGCGGGGTGACCCGGCTCTACAAGGACGGTATCGGGGCTGCCTTCCGCACCGGCAAGGCCGCGGCTACTGCCGCGGTATTCCATGGCGTGTCGGGCGAAGACTTCGAGCAGCATTTCTGGCCCGCCTGCAAGAGCATCGCAAACGACAACGCCGTTGGACGCATCATGTTCGCCACCAACGCCATCATGAAGAACAGCCGCATCACGCGCCGCGCAATGTTGACGATGGCGCAGAAAGAGCAGGCCAGGGCCGACGCCCGACCGCACATGAGTTCTCTGCTATGGAATATGTTCACCGGCAGCGCACCTTACACGGAGATGTTCCGCGGCACCTTTCACCCGGGATTCATCGGCAACCTGATACTCAGCTTGGGGTCGGCGCTTGTACCCCGACAAAAAAATGCTAATGTAAAGAACAGTGAGGTGTGACAGTGGTCAGCGGTGCACTGGGTAAAATTTATCGCGACGGCGAAGTGATCATCCACCAGGGTAATGCCGGGGAGAGTATGTACGTTGTCCAGTCCGGGAGGGTTGAGGTGGTTCTGCAATCAGAGAACGGCGGCGAGCGTCATTTGGCCTTTCTCGAGGCCGGTAATTTTTTCGGCGAAATGTCGGTGTTCGAAAAAGAAGTGCGATCTGCTACTGTGCGCGCGGCCGGGGAAGCCCGAGTGTTGAAAATCGACAAGAAGACCTTATTGCGACGCATCAGGGAAGACCCGCTGTTGGCTGTCAACCTGCTGAAGACCATGTCACATCGCATACGGGTGCTAAACAGTGAGTTGGCGCAACACCGGGGCGCACAGTAGTGAGTGGCAAGCTGGATAAGCCGGCGCCGATAGCGGGCCAGGAGCGCATCACTCCTTCCTATCGACCGAAGCAGGTGGAAAAGGCGGCCCCGTGCCAGGGCGGCTGCGCCAACTGCGGCGACATCCGCGGCTGGATCGGCACCGTGGCACAACGCGAAAAGAACGGGCTGAGCGCCGAGGAAGCCTACGCGCAAGCCTGGCGTATTATTACCGACGTCAATCCCTTCCCGGCCACGCTCGGGCGCATCTGCCCGCATCCCTGCGAGGATCACTGTAACCGCGCCGAACTGGACGAACCGCTGGCGATCAATGCGATGGAGCGCTTCCTGGGCGATTTTGCCATCCGGGCGGGTTTGCCCCTGGCCCGCAATGGTGACGCTTCGGACGGCGAGTGGATCGGGGTCATCGGCGCCGGGCCGTCGGGACTCTCGTTCGCTTACCAGATGGCAAGGCGCGGCTACCGCGTGACCGTCTACGATGCGCGCGAAAAGGCGGGTGGCATGCTGCGTTACGGCGTGCCGGATTACCGCCTGCCTCAGGAAGTGCTGGACGCGGAGATCCGGAAAATTCTCGACCTGGGCGTCGAGCTCCGGCTCGGTGTAGAAGTCGGCAAGGATATCGGCCTGGAGGAGCTGCGCGCACTCCACCGTTCACTCTACCTGGGCATCGGTGCGCAACACGGCCAGGCTTTGCGCATCCCTGGCGGGGAAGGCCCGGGCGTCTGGACCGGAACAGATTATCTCGCGCGCATCAATTGCGGCGCGGACGTGGATACAGGCAGGCACGTCATCGTGATCGGCGGCGGAAACACCGCCATCGACGCCGCCCGCTGTGCACGGCGCGGCGGCGCCGAAGTGACTATTTTGTACCGCAGATCACGCGAAGAAATGCCCGCCATCGCACACGAGATCGACGATGCGCTGGACGAGGATATTGAACTCGTTCTGTTGGCGGCACCGGTGGCCGTTGGTCGCGGGGACGACGGCAAACTGCAGTCGGTCCGGGTTCAGCGCATGCGACTCGGCAAAGCTGACGCGTCGGGGCGGCGATCTCCTGTCCCTATCGATGGTTCAGAGTTCGAGTTACTGGCCGATTCTGTGATCATGGCCGTCTCGCAAGTTCCCGTGCTACAGGGGCTCGAAGCACTGGACCACAAGGGCAACTGGCTGGTAGCGGATGCTAAAGGCGCCGTGGGTGATGACATTCTGGCCGGTGGCGATGCGCTCGGTCTCGGCATCGCGGGGAACGCCATCGTGCAGGGAAGACGTGCGGCTGAGGCTCTGCACGCCCGCTTGCGGGGTGAGCCCGAAGACTCAATGGCAGAGCCCGAGCGGATGGAAATCCATGCAGACCACGTGCGGTTCGCGAGCAAGGACGGCAGCGGCGCGGTCCATTCGCCCATGTTGCCGCCGGAGGAGCGCGTGCGACTCGGCATGACAGAGGTAGCCGGCACCGTCGACGAAGCCCAGTTCCTGGCGGAAGTGCAGCGTTGCTTTTCCTGCGGTTCCTGTTATGGCTGTGAACAGTGTTTTATGTACTGTACTTCGGGCTGTTTCACGCGCCTGGAGGAACCGCGTCCTGGTATGTATTTCAGCCTCAACCTCGATGCCTGCAAGGAGTGCGGCAAGTGCATCGAGGTCTGTCCCTGCGGTTTCCTCGAGGCTAACTGACGGGATCTCCCGGGCTCTGAGAGATCCCCTGCGCGAGCGCTGCAGGTCGCTGCAAGGTCAAACCTGTCTCGCAATCAGGTCTGTTTTCAGATCAGTACTTCCAGCAGCCGACCTCAGTATCCTTGCTGATGATGCTGTGCGGCAGTGACGACATCAGTTTCTTGAAGTCGCGACGGTCGAGCCAAATCAGGTGCTCGTGATCGCCGGCTTCGATGTAGATGTCCGAAGTATAGGCCAGCTCATCGTCCCAGATGACCTGTATGCCATAGGCCTCGCCCAGTGCGGGCACGGCGCCGGGCTCACAGTCCGCGAACAGTTTGCTGAATTCCTCTTCACACGCCATTTCGAGTCTGCGGCCGAGCTCCTGGTTGACCCAGTCGATTTCGAGCGAGTGGTTGGCAGGCAGCACGCTGACGACATAACCCGCGTCGTCACACAGCACGACGGCCTTGGCCATCTGGTGCACGGGTACATTGGCCTCGTGGGCGGTTTCCAGAGCGGTCGCTGTATGCTTGTGTTCGACCAGATCGTAGCGAATGCCGCGTTCATCGAGATAGGTAATAAGGGTACGTGCAATGGCCATAGTGTAACTTCCTCAGCGTCTCGCTTCGTTCTAAGTTAGAAAAACCGAATATAGCAAATTTTTGTACGCACGACAGGGTGAAACTGCCCCATTATGCGCCGATGCGATTGCGGCATCAGACCGCCGTGTATGGACGATAATCCGGGTGATACATGCAGGCGCGCACATATTCACGGATATCGTCCGGTTCCACGAAGCGGGCCAGGTCCTGTTCCCAGGCCAGCATGCACACCGCCGAGGCGATGGCCAGCGAAATCTGCCTGATTTTTCCCAAATCGGGGTAAATGGTACCTGCCGCCAGCTCGTCCTCGGTCACGATGTGAGCCAGGGTCTTGGCCGCGGTGAAAAACATCTCGTCAGTGACTTTTTTCGCGCCGCAGGCCACGGCGCCTAGCCCGATTCCCGGGAAAATGAACATGTTGTTGCCTTGGCCGGGCACGAAAATCCGCCCCTCGATACGAACCGGCGGAAAGGGGCTGCCGCTGGCAAAGATCGCTGCGCCGGAGGTCCACTCGTAGGCTTCCCTGGCAGTGCATTCGGCCTTTGACGTGGGGTTGGACAGGGCGAAGATGACCGGTCGCTCGCAATCCGCCTGCATGGTTTTGATCACGTCCTCGCTGAAGGTATGGGCATGGCCGCTGGCGCCGATCAAAATGGTGGGTTTCACGCGCTTGACAATTTCGAGCAGGGTTGCGGCGGGTTCCTCGTCACGGGCATAAGCCAGCTTGTGTTTCTCCAGACTGCCGTCGCGGGTCGTCGTGACCAGCCCTTTCGAATCGGTCATCCAGACCAGTTTGCGTGCGTCCTCGGTGCTCAGGCTGTGCTCCTCGGCAATGCCGGCGCAGATCATGTCGGCGATGCCGACGGCGGCCGAGCCCGCGCCGCAGAAAACGATGCGTTGGTCGGACAGGTGTTCCTTGCGGATGCGCATGGCCGCAAAGAGGCCCGCCAGGGCGACCGCGCCGGTTCCCTGTATGTCGTCGTTGAAGCAAAGCACCTCGTCGCGGTAGCGGTTGAGCAACGGAAAGGCCTTGTCATTGGTGAAATCTTCCCATTGGATCAGCACATTGGGCCAGCGCTCGGTGGCCGCCTGAACGAACTCGTCCACGATTTCATAGAATTCGTCACCGTGCACGCGCCGGTGCGTACAACCCAGGTACAGCGGGTCATTGAGCAGCTCATCGTTGTCGGTGCCGACGTCCAGCAGGATCGGCAGTGTGCGGTTGGGATGCAGGCCGGCGCCGACCACGTACAACACCAGCTTGCCGATCGGGATGCCCATGCCGTTGGCGCCGAGATCGCCGAGGCCCAGGATGCGGCTGCCGTCCGAGATCACGATGATGTCGACGTCCTTGTTGGGCCAGTTGTTCAATACCTGGGCGATACGGCCCTTGTGCCGCAGGCTGATGTACATGCCTCGATTCTTGCGGTAGATATGGCCGAATTTCTGACAGGCGTATCCAACGGTCGGCGTGTACATGATGGGCGTCATTTCCAGCAGGTTTTCCATCAGCACGCGATAGAACAGCGTCACATTGCGGTCGGCCAGGCTGATGAGAAACGTGTACTTGTCGAGCGGGTCGGACAGGTGAGCGTAGTTCTCCATGATCCGCATCACCTGCTCCTCGATGTCGGCGCTGTGCGGCGGCAAGAGGCCGCTGAGGCCCAGCGCGATGCGCTCCTCCGCGGTAAACGAGGTGCCTTTGTTCAGCCAGGGATCGTTGAGCAGGGCCAGGCCGCGACTCTTGACCCGCAAGGGGTCGAGCGAGCTGGGCAGGCTGAATTCGATTTTCTGTAACATGGCGGGTATCCTTCCTGCGTTTCAGCGTGGGCGGTGACGATCGTCCGGGCCGAAACGCTGCTGATTTGCGGATTGTTTTATCCATCATTATTTTCCCCCCGAATTCCCTGAGTTGCCGTGATCCTGGTCACTACGGGCGGGCATTTGGGCGGCGCCGTGCCAAGGACGGCTCAGACGAAAGTAATGGCTACCTGGAACAACAGCTCGACATTGGCGATGAACTGCTTGTCGGGGAGGAAAAACACGACCCGGTCCAGCGATTCAATGACGGTGTCGGGGTCCGGAAACAATAATTGGTTCTGCCGCAGAATGACGCAGACCGCCACCCCTTCGTCCAGGGGCAGGTCCCCGATCTTGCGGCCCACTGCGCTGGAGGTGGTGCGGTCACCGTGAACGACGAGCTCCATGGCCTCTGCCGTGCCTCGCCTCAGCGAATATACCGTCGTAACATCGCCGCGCCGAATGTGGGTCAGGAGGGCGCCGATGGTGGCTTGCGCCGGGGAAATGATGATGTCGTTCGGAGATGTTTCGGAAACGGGGCCGAATCCGGCATGGTTGACGATCGAGAGTGTCGTTCGCGCCCCCAGCTGCCTGGCCAGTATGGACGAAACGATGTTGGTCTTGTCCTTGTGGGTCGCGGAGCAGAAAACATCGGTCTCCCCGATACCTTCCGCTTTCAAAAGTTCTGAATCGGTGACGTCACCATTGAGAACGATGGTACGACGCAGGGTTCCGGCCAGGTGTCTGCAGCGTTCCGCGTCGCGTTCGATCAGCCTGACGTAGTAGCGATCCTCCACGAGTTCCGCCAGGTGCAGGCCGAGATTGCCGCCGCCGGCGATGATGATCCGGCGCACCGGGTGATCGGTCGGACTCAGCGCCGAAAGCACTGTCTGTGCGTCCCGCGTCGCGGCAGCGAAGTACACCTCGTCGCCACTCTCGACCCGGAGGTGTTCGTCAGGTGTGATGGGCTGACCGTCCCGGTAGAGCGCCACGAACCGGCAACTCGCCCGCTTGATCCGGGCTGGGAACTGGCACAATCGCTCACCGGTCAGCGGAGCGCCCGGCTGCGCCTTGACGCCCACCAGCTGGGCCCGGCCATCGGCGAAATCGAGCACTTCGAAAGCCCCGGGCCGCTCGATCAGCCGCAGCATGCTGCGAGTCACCAGCTGTTCCGGGTTGATCAGGTAATCCACCGGCATCGCCGTGGGCCTGAACAGCGTCGGGTGATTGGAGTATTCGAATGCGCGCACGCGCGCCAGTCGCGTCGGAGTCTGGTACAGAGAGTAGGCCACCTGACAGGCGATCATGTTGGTCTCGTCATCATTGGTGACGGCGAATATCAAATCGGCATCCTCGATGCCGGCCCGGTCAAGGACCCGCGGATGCGACGCGTGGCCGGCGACCGTCCGGATGTCCAGCTTGCTCTGCAGTTCCTTCAGCAAGTCGGGTTGCCGGTCGACGACCGTGATGTCGTTGTCCTCATTCGCCATGACTTCAGCCACGGTCTTGCCCACCTGACCCGCGCCCAGGATGATGATCTTCACGATGGCTCCGCGTTCATGTGATCCATGGCTCAATACCGCCAGAAGGAAGGGAGAAACAGGATCAGGAGGGTGAACACCTCCAGTCGGCCGACCAGCATTCCGAAGACACCCAGCCATTTGACCGCCGGCCCAACCGTGGAGAAGTTGTTGGCGACTTCGCCCATACCCGGGCCGAGCAGATTGATGGTGGAGAAAACGGCGCCGAAGGCCGACTCCAGGTCGAGCCCGGCCGCCATCATGGCTACTGTCAGCAGCAATGACGTAACCACGTAAAGAACGTAGAAGCCGAGTACCGACAGCAGCACGTCCTCCGCAACCGGCCGCTCGCCCAGCTTGATCATGGACACCGATTGCGGGTAAGCGAGTTGGAACAACTGCCGGACGCCCAGCTTGGCCAGCAGCATGATGCGGATGACCTTGA
>Ga0316188_10000813_pt1 | contig 14353 bp, 10 predicted proteins | sample Phiworburrow1_MG_FD_204933 | JGI IMG/M metagenome (GOLD analysis project Ga0316188, IMG submission 204933) | Coastal sediment microbial communities from Maine, United States - Phippsburg worm burrow 1 | ecosystem: Environmental > Aquatic > Marine > Coastal > Sediment | place: USA: Maine...
TGGAATTTATAGAGCAGCTTATAGAATGCCACCGCTGAATCTCACTTTCATCGCGTTCTGTGCTTCTCTCACCAGGTGAAAAGCATCTTTGAGCTGATGACGCACCAGCGGTGACAGTTCTTTAGGGTCAAGGTAATTATCCACCGTCTGCTGTGCCCGGTATTCCCTGGCCTGTGCTTCGAGCCGTATGCCGGCGATAAACTCGTGGGCGTCGATCAGGCTATAGGCCATTTCTTTTGACATGGCGCCAGTCTGTTCGATAGCTTTCAACCGCTCTATCGTGTTCAACGCCTGAACGCCGACAGACAGTGCGTAATTTCGTGCGATATCAACCACCGGAATAGTACCGCGCTTTTTAAGTTCGAGCGTATGGTTGTGATCGCCATCACTTTCCAGAACGAAGGTCTTAAAGAAACCCAGCGGCGGCGAATGCAATAATGAGTTTTCACACATCAGGGCCAGGAAGATGGTATTACTCTGCGCCCTTTCCAGTACGTATGAGTGCAATGCTTTGCTAAGTTCTACATTGCCTGCGATATGCCGCATGTCGAAAAATATACTGGAATGCATTAATGCTTTCGGAGATGGCTCTTCTATCCAGGTGGCAAAACAGGTCTTCCAGTCTTTCAGATCCATCCGCCATTTTTCATTTTTGGCCATGATATCACCGGGACAATAAGGCATACCGCACTTGTCCAGGCCGCCGTTGACAAACTCCGCGAAATCCCTGAAATAGTCTGCCTGCTCTGCACTGATACCATCTGGCAGTAACAGGCCATTATCCTGATCAGAACCTAACACCTGCTCCTGTCTCGCCTGCGAGCCGAATGCCAGCCAGGCGTAATCACAGGGCGGCACGCCGAACTTTTCTGCTGCCAGCACCAGTAGCCGCCTGGTCATGCTATCGGTGAGCGAGGTAATGATTTCCCCGATTTCAACAGCACGCGTATCACGCTCGATAAGTTTAACCACCAGACCTGGCACCTGCCCAGCGGCAGCACTTAAATCTTCAACCGTGTGCGCATAATTGATCGTCCTGATTAGCGACAGCGGCTCGACATTGTTTGTCCGCAGGATATCACTCAGTGTAATGATGCCGATAGGATTCTGTCCGTCTAATACAGGCAGATGATGGATTCCCTCAGACATCATTTTCAACTGCGCATCATGCAGGCGACTAGTGACATCAACACACATCGGTGAACGAGTCATCACCTGCTCGATGGCTACACTATCGCTGACACCTTCCGCCAGCACCCGTGTACGAAAATCACGGTCGGTAATGATGCCGAGTAACTGTTTATCATCCTTTATCAATAATGAAGATATATGGCTTTGTTTCATCAACTGGGCAGCTTCACGTATCGTGGTTTTCGGATCAGCGCATACCACTCTGCTCGACATGCTATCTTTTACATACCGGTTTAAAAAAGTTTCTCTGGTGATCTGGTGGATATGTTGCTCGGGGAGCTCGGCATCTGCAGCATGTGACTGGATCCTGTGTGCATCAGCATCAGATAAAGCAGCGAGTTCCTTGCTGGCATTTTTTACCGTCTGAAAAGCGTAATCAGTCAGCTCATAATAGAGACAGTCCTCCAGCACAACGATGTGCAGTTTGTTGTCGATATCACCGTAGAGCAAACTGGGTATCAGGTAATCACCACTGCTGAGACGGTCGATCAAGACACCCTGTTCGGTACGTATTTCAAGGCTGCCGGAACGAATAACTAAAATTCCAATGAGCTGTTTATGGGCAGTCGGATCTTTCAGATTCAATTCATTTCCGGATTTGCTGAAAGCGACAAAAATATTGTTACTGACAAATTCAAGCTGATTATCAGAGAGATGATTGAAAGGCGGATGTTTTGCTAGAAAAGTTTGTACGTCGCCGGTTTCACTAACCATCATGGCCACTCTGGTGATTGTAATTTTTCATATTTAATCACGGTACATAAGATATTAGCTAAATGGTTTAATTAGTAAAACCGTCTTGTGAAAACGTTGTTATATAATCCACAAAAATTGCTGTGGTCTCAACATAATACATGGAGTCGGAAATTTTCAGCGCTAAACGCAGTATGCTCTGCTCCGGTTGAGCCAGCTTAAGGGTTGCATACCATGTGTCTTTTTCAGGCGTTGCTGCTGTCAATGATGCTGGTTCCGATGCAACTCCATCAGCAACATAAGAAATTATCGCCTGCTGTATCGGCATCTCGGAACTCAAGGTCAGCTCAATCTGTTCTTCTGCCACACGTTGAGCACGTATAGTTACTTCAATATCACCATTTTTCAGTGTACAGGTACCGCTCTGGTAACGGCAATTTGACTTTGCAGCAAGTTTATAACTTTGTCCTGGCAGGGCTGACCGGGGTTTTTCTGAAACAACATAATCAACCCCGAAGTAGGCAATAACCGCCAGAGTCGGTGCAACAAACATGGCGAGAATCAGATGCCTGTTTTTCAGAAACCGCATAAATCAAATCTCATATTCAACACTTATAAAACGCTAACCTTGTTCCAGCATGCAGTCTAACAAACTATGCTGCAGTTGATAGTGAAAAAATTAAAAAGCACGCAGACATGAATGCCTGCGTGCTTTTTTAGTCAGCGATTGAATTTAGTGACTATGCGCGATAGCTGCACCGGCAGGAACACGGATGTCTTCTACCAGATGCTGTATATGCTCTGGTGGCGCCTTCGTCATCATCGAAACCACATAAGCGATGACAAAGTTGACGACAGCGCCCACCGCACCAAAGGCATTCGGTTCGATGCCGAAGAACCAGTTAGGTGGCATATCACCCATATAGGAAGTACTTGCCACAAACATGATGCCTTTATGCTGGAACACGTATAACAGTGTTACAGAAATACCTGCAATCATACCTGCGATAGCCCCTTCCCTGTTCATACGTTTACTGAAGATACCCATCATCAATGCGGGGAAGATAGATGAAGCTGCCAGGCCAAAAGCCAGCGCCACGGTTCCCGCAGCAAAGTCTGGTGGATTGTAACCCAGGTAACCTGCCAGCCCGATGGCACCAGCCATCGCCACACGACTCGCCAGCAGTTCCTGTTTCTCATTGATGTCAGGCCTGAACACCCCCTTTAACAGATCATGTGATATCGCAGAGGCTATCGCCAGCAACAGACCAGCGGCTGTCGACAATGCTGCTGCCAGGCCTCCAGCGGCAACCAGAGCGATCACCCAGTTAGGTAGATGTGCAATTTCTGGATTAGCCAGTACCATGATGTCATTATCAACTTTAACCATTTCGTTGACGGTCTTATCCGCAACATAATTAATACGGCCATCACCATTTTTATCTTCGAAGGTTAACAAGCCTGTTTTCTCCCAGTTTCTAAACCAGTTGGGACGTTCATCGTAAACCAGGTTCTGTCCACCTGAGGGATGAATCGTTTCATGCAGATTCAGACGTGCCATCGCTGCTACCGCAGGCGCGGTGGTATAGAGGATAGTGATGAAGATCAAGGCCCAGCCAGCAGAAAGACGGGCATCACTGACTTTAGACACCGTGAAAAAACGGATGATAACGTGAGGTAAACCAGCGGTACCGATCATCAGTGAAAGTGTATATACAAAGGTATTCAAGGTATTCAACCTGGCACTCGTCGTATACTCTGCAAAACCGAGCTCGGTGACCACCTGATCGAGACGATCGAGCATATAAGTTTCAGTACCGGTCAGCATACTGCCCAACCCGAGCTGCGGGATCGGGTTACCCGTCAGGTTCAGCGAAATAAAAACGGCAGGTATGGTATATGCAAAAATCAAAACGCAGTATTGTGCAATCTGAGTGTAGGTAATTCCCTTCATGCCACCGACAACAGCATAGATGAAGACGATGCCCATGCCAACGACCAGGCCCATCTCATAACTGACTTCAAGGAAACGCGAGAAAGCAACACCGATACCTTTCATCTGTCCGATGACATAAGTAACCGAGGCTACGATGAGACAGATAACGGCGACAATACGTGCTGCTTTTGAATAGTAGCGATCACCAATAAATTCGGGCACAGTGAACTTGCCGTATTTACGCAGGTATGGGGCCAGCAACATCGCCAGCAGAACATAACCACCAGTCCAGCCCATCAAGAATACTGAGCCGCCGTAACCAAAAAAAGCGATCAACCCTGCCATCGAAATAAAAGATGCCGCAGACATCCAGTCAGCAGCGGTTGCCATACCATTGGCGATCGGGTGGATGCCGCCGCCAGCAATATAAAATTCACTGGTAGTGCTCGCGCGAGCCCAGAATGCGATACCGATGTAGATCGCAAAAGTAAAACCAACAACGAGAAATGTAAGTGTTTGAAGTCCCATTTTATCCCCCTATTCGTGTAGACCGAATTTACGATCAAGTACCGCCATACGACGTGCGTAGATGAAGATAATCGCTACGAAACCATACATGGAACCCTGTTGCGCAAACCAGAAGCCCAGCTTGTAGCCGCCCAGGCGTATCGTGTTTAATTCCTGCACAAAGACAATGCCGCAGAGATATGAAATTACAAACCAGACACTGAGCAGGATCATCATGAGCCTGAGATTAGCTTTCCAATATGCCGTTCTATTTTCTTGATTTATGTCAGCCATTTTAGCCTCCCGAATTTAGCAGTCTGTGAATGTAACAGGAGTCACACATTTACGACCCTCGACTTTAGTCTATAGGTAGACTAATGTCGTAGTTCAAACTCTGGCATATCATCTTAAACAGGGCGATTGTCAGCAGCGAACCTCGCATAGAATAATTAAAAGGCAGGAGAGGCTTTTTTGTCACCCGTTACACTCGTCATCGCGATCATCGCTTACCTGGCTTTACTGTTCTGGATCGCCCGCATTGGCGATCGCCGCCGCTTCAACTTGTCCAGCTGGACACGCCACCCTCTGGTCTACACTTTGGCTCTGGGAGTTTACTGCACCTCATGGACCTTTTACGGACTGGTCGGCACTGCCGCGGAGCGAGGCTGGTACTATCTGCCTATCCTGCTGGGGCCAATATTGCTGTTTACCTTTGGCTTTCCCCTGCTGCAGCGTATCGCAAATATCTGCCGTCAGGAAAACATCCACTCCATTGCCGATTTCATTACCTCACGTTACGGCAAACGCCAGTCGATCGCAGCTGTTATCACGCTGATCATGCTCGCAACCACAGTGCCATATATCGCACTGCAATTAAAAGCGGTGACGGATACCCTGCTTTTCAGTGTCGACAATACTGCCTTTGCCGGTCAGGACATGACCATGCTGGTCACCTTCGCTATGATCCTGTTTACCCTGATATTCGGCGCTAACCGGCTTGATGTCTCCAGCTACCATTCCGGCATCATGGTCGCCATTGCATTTGAATCGTTCGTAAAACTTGTTGCCCTGGTAATCATCGCCGTTTTTGCACTGGGGCTATCCAAAAGCTTTGACCTGACACATATGAGTAATCAAGCGAATGTTGTGTTTCAACAATCGACTTTAACCCCCTCATTCTGGGTACTGACCTTTGTTTCCGCCGCCACGATTTTTTGTCTGCCTCGCATGTTCCAGGTCACATTTGTCGAATGCCTGAGTGATGACCACCTGAAATTTGCCCGTCGTGGATTCAGCCTGTACCTGCTCGCTATCATTATTGCTGTGTTCGGTATCTCATGGGTTGGAAACCAGTTGCTCGCCGGTACAGACGTGGCCAGTGACAGCTATGTACTGGCTATACCCCTGAGTAACGACAACCATGCGCTGGGTTTGCTTGCCTTCCTGGGCGGCTTCTCTGCCGCGACCGCGATGATCATCGTCGCCTCGGTGACATTGACTCAGATGGTGAGCAATGATGTCATCCTGCCGCTGCTGATCAGGCATCAGAAAAACCGCACTCCTGTACCGGATTATTCCCACACTCTCATCCTGACGCGTCGGCTGACCGTTATCGCGATCATTTTCATGGCCTGGCTATATCAGCACAGCCTGGCAGAAAATATCGCACTCACTGAGATCGGCCTGATTGCCTTTGCACTCGCTGTGCAACTGGCACCGGCAATCCTCTTCGGACTTTACTGGCAACGCGGTAACGCCTGGGGTGTTTTCGCCGGGCTCGGCTGTGGCACCCTGCTCTGGTTTATAACGTTGATGCTACCACTGCTCAGTAATGCCGGTGTCGTCGATCACAGCCTGATATCGCAAGGGCTGTTCGGCTATGCCTTTTTACGGCCAGATGAACCTTTCGGTCTGACCTTCAGCGATGCTTATACCCGTGGTGTAGTTATCAGTCTTGGCGTCAACGTGCTCGCTTATTATCTGATTTCGATGATGGACAAAACACGACTATCCGATCGTATACAGGCAGTTACCTTCGTTAACCGGGAACGCACCAGGCAGCAACCTGGTGAGCATGGACTACAGATCAAGAAGACAGATCTAACCGTCATGCTGCGCCAGTTTTTAGGGGAATCGGCAACCGCTCGACTATTAGAAAACGAACAACGTCCCGAGATGGTTATGGTAAGTCCCAAACTGCTGGGTTATGCCGAACAGGCACTCGCCGGTGTTGTCGGTGTCGGCTCCGCACGTGCCATGCTTAACAGCTTAAGCCATGGAGACAGCCTGGGTGTAGAAGATGTGGTCAATATTTTTGAAGAGACCACGCGCACATTGCAGTTCAACCAGGACATGCTGTTCGCCTCATTCGAAAGTATGTCTTCCGCGATCAGCGTAGTCGATGCCGACCTGAAAATGGTGGCGTGGAACAAGCGTTATGAGCAGATGTTCAACTACCCGAAAGGCATGTTATGCGTCGGCAGGCCGGCGGCTGACCTCGTCCGTTTCAACGCCGAGCGTGGCATGCTCGGTGCGGGTGCGGTCGAGGCGCAGGTACAGACACGGCTCAGTCACCTGATGGCAGGCAAACCCTATCGTGTGGTTCGCAGCCACAATCAGGGGGTCATCGAGATCAAGGGTCGACCGCTGCCAAAAGGCGGTTATGTCACCACCTATGATGATATCAGCGAGTTTATCAATGCGCAGAATGCGCTGGAAAAAGCCAATCTCAATCTTGAGCAGCGGGTACGTGAGCGCACAGAGGAAATAGAAAAGATTAACCAGTCTTTACGCGAAGAAGTAAAAAAACGCAGTGCCACCGAAGTCGAATTGATCAAGGCAAAATCTGCTGCAGAATCAGCCAACGCCAGTAAAACACAGTTACTGGCCATTGCCAGTCACGATATCCTGCAGCCTTTGAACGCGGCCAATCTTTATGCCAGTGCACTGATGGAGAAACCCGGCGTCGATCCGGAACTCACCGTTAATCTCTGCCACCTGCATAATGCGATCTGTTCTGCCGAACAGATCATTACCAACCTGCTGGAAATATCGCGACTCGACACCGGTTCGATGACAGCCAAATTCAGTCATTTTGCATTGAGTGATATCCTTGATCCGCTGGCGAATGAATTCCGCGTTCAGACCAGTAAAGATGTCAGCTTTCACTGGCAGCACACATCACTATGGACCGAATCCGATCCAAAATATTTACGTCGCATTCTGCAGAACTTCCTGTCAAACGCGGTGAAATATACCAGCAAGGGAAAGATCGTTCTTGGATGCAGACGACGCGGTGAACAAATCGAAATCTGTATCTATGACACCGGGCCAGGCATCTCGGAAGCACACGAACAACGCATCTTTGATGACTTTTATCGCGTTACCGGCAACGTCGAAGGCGCAGGGCTCGGCCTGGGTATCGCTTTACGCTTCTCACAACTTCTCGGTCACCAGATCAATGTCCGCTCTCGTTATGGACATGGCAGTCTGTTTTCATTATTCGTCCCCCTGTGTGCCAGGGAGGTCAGTCAGCAATATAAACCGGCAGCCGTCAACATTACCTCCGGGCTGGAAAACTTGAACATCTTTTATGTCGATGATGATGAAAACAACATCCACGCGCTCAGCACATTAATGGATAACTGGGGCTGTCAATTTTCCAGCGCCACCAGTTACACCTCGGCTCTTGCTTACGCAGAAAATCATCAGGCACCGGATGTCATCCTGATGGACTACCAGCTCGATGCTGACACCAATGGTATTCAGCTCGCACATGTTTTGCGAGCGATATGGCAAAAAGTTCCAGTCTGCATCATATCAGCCGCGCCAGAGGAAAATCTCTCGACGCGGGTCTCAGCACAGGGTTTTGACTTTCTGCGAAAGCCGATCAAACCCGGCAAGTTGCGGGCTTTGCTGGAAAGGTATTTACAGAGAAAAAAAGCCTGAACTGGTTCGCAATTGATTGATTAATTACACAGCATCCCGTCACCCGAGCTCAACTGGCAGAATCCTCATGCAGTGACATTTTGCTCAGCATGATGACCGCCTGTGTGCGATTGATTATCCCTAACTTGCGAAAGATCGCCGTAATATGCGCCTTGATCGTTGCTTCCGTTATACCCATTTCATAACCGATCTGTTTGTTCAACCAGCCTTCCCGTAAATAACAGAGTACACGGTATTGCTGCGGTGTCAGTGTCGCAATTTTAGCGGCCAGATCTTTCTCTTCACTATTGACCGGCGTCAGGCTGTTGCGGACATCATCCGGCACCCAGCGATTACCGACGAGCATAGTATGGATAGCATGATAGATAATCTGCGGTGAGCAGGACTTTGGAATGTAACCTGATGCGCCGTGCCCCATGGCACGGTTGATGGTGCTGGCTTCTTCATCAGCAGAAATGATTGCGACAGGAATACTGGGGAATTTTTCTCGGACCATGATCAGACCGAACAGATCCTGGCTACCTGGCATATGCAGATCCAGCAAAAGCAGGTCAGTATCCTCATTTTTCTCCAGGTCGCTAATGGTACTGTCCAGATCCATCGACTGCCCGACGATAGCATCCGGATAATGCCGTTTTATGACTTCTAAAATAGCATTACGAAACAACGGGTGATCGTCAGCTACATGGAAATGGTACATCGAACCACTCTCTCTGCGAAAAGACCTATCATAGCGGAATCTTCTGTATCTATCGACCATGTCCCTCTGGTGGAAACGGTGTTACTCATGTTGCACCCTCGACAAAAAATATCACAACATGATTATAGCTTGCGTCGACAGAAACAATTAGACCATCGTCTAGAGCGTCTTTTCTGGCATACGACTTTAGTCGAGCATAGACTAATAGCTAATAGCTTAAGCAGCCAGTAGCGGTGAACCTTTGCAGACAGTTGCACATAAAATAGCAAACCAGAGGAGACTCGCTCATGACATCATTCAAGAAAAATATAATAACAGGGGGTGTGGCAGGCGCAACTTTGTTAGCAGCCGCCTCAGCGCACTCGGTAACGGTTGGCACCTTTGACAACACTACTTTAAAAATCGGTGGTTATATAAAACTGGATGCTCTCTCCAGCAGCTATAGCGATGGATCATTACCGGCAGGCAACGCAGCTCGCGATTTTTATATACCGGGATCTACACCGGTGGGTGGTAATAAAGAAAACCGCACCTTCGATATGCATGCCCGCCAGTCGCGTTTTCATATCGCCACTGACAGCGTCGTCGGCGAACACAAACTGAATACCTATTTCGAATTTGATTTTATGGTTAACCCGCTTGGTGATGAACGCGTCAGTAACTCCTACGCACCACGCTTGCGGCATGCCTATCTGACCTATGACAACTGGCTGTTCGGCCAGACCTGGTCGACATTCCAGAACGTGGCTTCCCTGCCGGAAACCGTCGACTTTATCGGTAATACCGATTTCAGCATCTTCGTCCGCCAGGCGCAGGTACGTTACACCATGGGTAACTGGCAGTTCTCTGCGGAAAACCCTGAAACCACAGTCACACCATTTGGAGGCGTAACTACAGCTAATCCACGAATCGTCACCGATGATAATGAATGGCCCGATTTAGTCGGCCGTTATAATTACAAGAGTGGCGATGTATCACTGGTTGGTGCCGTACTGGCACGCCAGTTGACCTATAACAATGGCACCACGATCGATGACTCGATCTCCGCCTACGGCCTGAGTTTCACCGGTAAATTGATGTTGGGTAAAAACGATGTCCGCTTTGGCGTTAACACCGGCAGCGGATTGGGACGATACATCGGTCTTAATGTCGTTAACGGCGCCGTATTAAAAGCCGACGGTACATTAGAAGCTATCGACTCAACTGCTCTATACGCAGCATACCGCCACTTCTGGAACGAAAAATGGCGCAGCAACTTTACCTATTCAGAAATCGCGGTCGATAACAACACAACGCTGACAGGTACCGGTGCGACAAAAGGCACCAGCAGTTTCCGTGTCAACCTGTTCTACAGCGCAACAGACAAACTGACTTTTGGTGGTGAGTTCGCCCATGCAAACCGGGAACTGGAATCCGGTGATGATGGCAACATGGATAGATTCCAGTTTACTGCAAAACTGGATTTCTAAGTTAATAACAGCGGGTAGCCATCTGGCTACCCGCTGTTATTTTATATCTCAGTATTTACTCGAGTACATTCGAATCAGGATAACACCAGCTATCGCTATTAAAGGCTGACCGGATATCAGTCGACGTGCACTCTGGCATTGACGCCGGGCGGCATGGATTTTTTCTCCGAGGTAAAACCGGCCTGAATCATATACCGGCTGCCATCGTCGCCACTCCTCTGCAGCGGTTCATAACTGATGCTCGAGATAACAGCCTGGTATCCCTCTCCCTCCGTTGTCACCGTTGCCGTCTGACCAATCTTGATTTTCTCAAGCGCTTCAGCCGATGCATAAAATCTCGCCTGATAATGGTTTTGCCTGACCAGGCTGATCAGGGTTTTGCTCTGTAAGGCATTGTTGATCGACTGCCCCGGATTCACCTCCACCGATAATATCAAAGCATCGAATGGTGCAACTATTTTACTGTAGGCAAGTTCATAAACTGCCTCGTCGAGTTGCGCCTGTGCATTTTCTACTGATGCTTTATCACGTTTCACCCTGAGCTCGGCATTTTCCAGCTCGACTGTCGCCAGCACGGTGCGTTCATACAGTTCCTGCTGCTGTTTTAGATCGCGAAGTGATTCACTCAACAATGTCTGCTGTATGGTAAGACGTGACTGTGCATAGGTCATCGCTGCCTTGAACGGAACCGGGTCGAGCGAAAGCAACTCTTCACCTTTCACAACTCGTTGCCCTGCTGTGACATTCACGGTTTTGACCATACCCGATACCGGTAGACTTAATTCAAGCCGTGGTGAAAAATCGACGGTGGCATCGAAATCAGCCGCCTGTGCGATATTCGAGATGCCGGAAATAACGATAAAAAGCCAGTAGATGATTTTCATAAAATTAATTTTCCCTTTCCTGATAAAGTTTTTTACCGGTTAGCAGTTCGATCTGCGCCCAGGTGGTGGCGATAGCAAAATCATTTTTTGCAGATAACCATTCCGCCTCCGTGTACTTTGCCATGCTGATACCCAGCGTTGTCTCCAGCTCCAGCTCATAACGCGCACGGCTTTTCTCCACATTGAGGGCTGTACTGTTGAGCCGCTGTTGCGCCGTGGTGCGTTTGAACTGCAGGATCTCCAGGCGGTTGACCAGGTCGGATAACTGCTGTCGCAAAGAATATTTTGCCTGGTCATACCTGGCCTGGGAAGCCGACAGCTCGGCGCTCACCCGCGCACTCTCGGCCTGTGATCTGCTGCTGCCGGTCAACGGGAAACGCAGGGTAAGACCAACGCTGGCCGTATTACGAGAAGGCAGGTTGCGGTCATATTCATTCAGTTCCAGGCCAGCCGCCAGTGTCGGACCAAACTTCTGTTGCGCGGCCTTTAACGCGGCTTTATCCGCGAACATCGCATGTTCCAGTGCCGTCAGCATCAGGTTATTGCTCAGCGCCGTGGTCAGCAATGTATCCGGCTCGGGCAGCGGCCATTCCAGTTGCGGCAGATCTGGACGGACAAGATCGACCGGGATATCATCTGGACGATTCAATGCAATCGCCAGTCGCAATCGGCTTGCCTGTTGCTCTTTCTCACTGTTCTTACGCAGATCAGCAACCTCACGATACAGATTTTCCGCAGTCGCCAGCGTGACATCCGACACCATGCCAAGCGAATGGCGCTCACGCAGCTTGTCGTATTGCACATAGAGTGTAGTCATCTCTTCATCGACGGCGGCATAGTGCAGATCCGCTAGCAGCACATCGAAATACAGCTGCATAATCTTCAGGTAATTTTTATTGCGCGTATCCTGTGCGATAAGCTCTTTACTCATGATGCTTTCATCGGCGGCGTCTTCACGCGCATCGCTGTAACCAAAATCATACAGCGTCTTGCTCACTGACAGCCGGATATAACTATCACTGAGAAACTCGTTGCCGGTCGTCGGTTCAGACATGTAGGGCGCAACCTCGAGATAAGCATCGAGATTATTGCTGGTATCGACATCTAACCTTGTGGAAACGGCATACGCCAGGTCAGCGTCGACCAACGACAGCTCGGGATGATCTGAATCGGCGAATGAAAGCGCTTTGGCAAGCGTGAGCGGAGCAGACAGCTGATCAGCACGGGCGTTCGCCGAGATCAGTGCCAGCGTGAACAGAGCCAGCGTGAACACCTTCCGACACACGCCGCGACCGGTACCATACTGCTGCAACGTATGAGCGGCAGTCTTCAATATTAGCTGTTCCCGGAGATGACTTTCTCCTGATCTTCACGGATACGTTTGTATTTGGTGAAATTTGTATTCTGGTATTCGCCACTGACGACAAACTCGCCCAGCCAGATAAATTCTTTGGCGTCACGCACGATGCCGGTCAGGCGCATGACGACTTTACCGCTGGTATCAAAGAACATGAAAACCGGTGTCGCACGAACCCGATGCTGCTTGAAGGCAAAATCTTTTTCGGAGACTTCGTTGCCATCAAAGTCTGTCATCAGCGTATCACCGCGGATATCGATAGTCATATTACGGAAATGTTCACGGTAGTATGTCTGGACATCGACACGGTTCATGATGTTGGTCTTCATTTTTAAACACCACGGGCAGTCTTTGTCGCTGAACATGATGAAAACACCTGTCTTTTTTTCTTCGACCGCATTCTCTAACTCTTCCTGCAGGTTGTTAAAACTCTGGTGAAAAAAATACTCCATCGGATCGCGTGGTGCGTCCACGATATCGGCTGCCGTCGCTGAAACAGTTGCTGTAACAGAGACAGCAAACATCAGCATGGCACTAATGATTCTCAACAGTTGTATGTGCAATTTTTTGCATGATAAATCAACGGGGCGGGATACTACAGGCATCCTGTTTACTGCTATCATGGTACCTCCCGATACAGCATGCGTTCATGCCACTCTATATAGCTAAAATCAGTTAGAAAGTTATGGCGAAAACAGGACGAATATCTGGCAAAATTAATAACTATAATAAACATTAACTTAGAATCGTATTACGACGACTGTCGCAGGCGATGAAAGGCTATGAGGTATGAATTTTCAGGTCGCTGACTGGTATGTGGATGTCGATGCAAATCGCATCCAGAACGGTGAACAGAACATCAAGCTGGAAAGTAAAGTCATGGCTTTACTGGTGTACCTGGCGCAGCATCAGGGTGATGTTATCAGCCGCGAACAGCTGGAAGCCGATGTCTGGGTCGACCGGGTGATAAGCTATGATGCACTCACCAGTTGCATCACACGATTACGCAAAGTGCTGGGTGATGACTCACGCCAGCCAGTCTATATAGAAACAGTACCCAAAAAAGGTTATCGCCTGATCGCCCCGGTGTGCTGGACTGACCTGAAACAGCAAGCCAATGCCCTGACCCCAACGCTGAAGACGAGCAGTAAAAAATCGATGCACAGTCTCATCCTGATCGCTATCGTATTAATACTTGCTATAACCGGTATCGCAATCATCGGCTCACAACCGGAAACAGTTGATAGCGTCGCTGAATACAGCGATACACCGTCTATCGTCGTGCTGCCTTTTGACAACCTGAGCAATACAGCAGCGCAGGCCTATTTCAGTGACGGCATCACCGCCGATATCAATATCGCCCTGTCCAAACTTTCAGGCTTGCTGGTGGTAGCCGCACCATCGATGCTGGCCGAGAATAAAGAACTGTATCGCCTTGGTTCGGATATCCAGCGGCTTGCCCGTTATACGCTGACCGGCAGTGTACAACGCGCCGGCAACCAGTTGCGCGTCAATGTCATGCTCATAGACAACCGCAGCCATCACCAGTTGTGGGCCGAAAGTTATGATCGTGAGATCACTGCCGTGTTTGAAGTACAGGACGACATCACCGCCAAGATTGTTTCTACGCTATCGATAAAACTGACTGAAGAAGAGAAAAAGCGGGTC
>Ga0316188_10000814_pt1 | contig 14350 bp, 13 predicted proteins | sample Phiworburrow1_MG_FD_204933 | JGI IMG/M metagenome (GOLD analysis project Ga0316188, IMG submission 204933) | Coastal sediment microbial communities from Maine, United States - Phippsburg worm burrow 1 | ecosystem: Environmental > Aquatic > Marine > Coastal > Sediment | place: USA: Maine...
TCGCATCGTAGCGGAAATCGGCCCAGGGATGCGACGACGGCTCCTTCTTCATGACGACCGCAAGCGCCAGCGAATCGGGTAAACGCTGGTCAAAATCGTCCATTTCGAGAGTTTCCATCGGTTCCTGCGGCGGCAATCAAAAATATCGAAGCGACAGTTATATCACAGCGGCACCCGGGCGCAAGCGTACTGCATGTAAGGAATAAGCCAGGTTGAAGTTGCGCAAGGGTTGGAACGGGACAGAGTTTTAAGCCATGCCCGAGACCGGCGTTCGACAGAACCCCATTCCAGCATGCCTGAAAGTGGAGATCTGGCCTGCGTCGCAGGGAGGGCGACGCCGGATCATACCCGTCGACGGGCTTACTGGCGCTCGAGGGTGAAGGGGCGTTCGTTTCTGAGCGCGGGGATCCGGTTGCGCACTTTGGCTACCTGGGAGAGGTCGATGTCGGCATAGATAATTCCAGGCTCAGCCCCGCCATCGGCGAGGATCTCGCCCCAGGGGTCGACGATCAGCGAATGCCCGAAGGAGAAGCGTTTGTCGCAATGATGCCCGCACTGGTTGGGCGCAAGCACAAAGCAGCCAGTCTCGATTGCGCGGGCGCGCACCAGCGTATGCCAGTGCGCCGCGCCTGTGGTCTGCGTAAATGCTGCCGGTATCGTGATGAACTCGGCGCCCGCCTGCGCCAGCACCCGGTAGAGCGCGCCAAAACGCAGGTCGTAACAAACCGACATACCAAGCTGCCCCCATTCGGTCGTCGCCAGGACCGCCTTGTCGCCGGCACTGATGGCTTCAGATTCGAGGTAGCTCTCGCCGTTTTTGAGCTCGATATCGAACATGTGCAGCTTGTTGTAGCGCGCCAGGATCGCACCGTCACGGCCGAGCAGAAACGAACGATTGAAGATTCGCTCCTGCTCGCTGATGAGCTGAGACCCGACCAGTATGACGACCGCATGTTCACGCGCCTTGTCACGAAACGCGGCCAGACCGGCATCCTCGGCTTCGCTGCTGGTCGCTGCCGGTATCCGCGCGTTCACCGGTTCGATCAGGCCGACGGTCTCGGGCAGCGCGATGAACTCGGCGCCGGCCGCGGCCGCGGTATCGATTTGCGCGCAAACCTGGGCGATGTTGTCGGCAATGTCGCGCGTTGCGGTGTTTTGCACACAGGCCGCGCGAAACTCAGTCATGCCGCAGCACCTCCTCGGCATCGTAATATTCGTAGCCAAGATCGTGCGCGACCTCGCGCTGCGTGACCTTGCCCCTGTGCACGTTGAGTCCGTCGCGCAGCCACTGGTCTTCCATCAGCGCGTGGCGATAACCCTTGTCGGCGAGCGCAATCACGTGCGGCAGGGTGACGTTGTTGAGCGCATAGGTCGAAGTGCGCGGCACACCGCCCGGCATATTGGCGACACAGTAGTGCACCACGTCGTCGACGATGTAAGTCGGATCGGCGTGCGTCGTCGGCCGCGAGGTTTCGCAACAGCCACCCTGATCGATGGCAACGTCGACGATGACCGCGCCGGGCTTCATTGCCTTGACCATCTCGGCGCTCACCAGCTTGGGTGCTTCGGCGCCTGGAATCAGCACGCCACCGATCACCAGGTCGGCCTCGACCACGTGGCGTTCGATTGCGTCCTCGGTAGAAAACACCGAGTTGGTGCTGCGCCCGAACTGTTTCCAGTGCGCCTCGATCGCTTCCGGATTACGATCGATAACCCAGACATCCGCGCCCATACCGACCGCGATGTGCGTCGCGTGCGTGCCGACCACGCCGGCGCCGAGGATGACCACCTTGGCCGGGTCGACCCCGGGCACACCGCCCAGCAACATGCCGAGGCCACCGTGCGGGTGCTCGAGGCAGTAAGCGCCTGCCTGGATCGCCATACGACCCGCCACTTTCGACATTGGCGCGAGCAACGGCAGGCCGCCATGCCGGGAGGTCACGGTTTCGTAAGCGATGCAGGTAGCGCCGCTGTCGACCAGGTCCCGGGTTTGCTCGGGATCGGGGGCTAGGTGCAGGTAGGTAAACAGAACCTGGCCTTCGCGCAACATCTTGCGCTCCGCGGCCTGCGGCTCCTTGACCTTGACCACCATTTCGGCGCGCGCGAATATTTCCTCGGCGCTATCTATGATTTCGGCGCCGATAGCGGCGTAATCCGCATCATTGACACCGATACCGACACCAGCACCGGTTTCGACCATGACCTGGTGACCGTGCTTGATCGCCTCGCGTACACTCGCCGGCGCCATGCCAACGCGATACTCGTGATTTTTAATTTCCCTGGGGACGCCTATCAACATTTTCGAAAACCTCACTGGGTAAATTGGGACAAAGTTTAGAGATGAAGCAGGAGTTTAATTCGCGCTCGATTTTCGGCTAGTGCCACCTCGATTAAATTACTGGACCAGTGTCGTCCAGAACGCCCTCGCGCGCTCACCAGGAAAGGTCGGGGCGCATCTGGCACCTGGATTGTATCTTTAACTTCGGGTCAATACCCACATACTTTCTAGCGTTTCTAAATCCGGGAATCGTTGCTAGAATAGCCGGTCATATGTCAACGACAAACACAGATAACCAGCTCATCGACCGTTTTGGTAGACGCGTCAGCTACGTGCGCCTGTCGGTTACCGACCGCTGCGACCTGCGCTGCGTTTACTGCATGCCGGAAAAAATGAAGTTCGTGCCGCGCACGCAGTTACTGACGCTCGAGGAAATGGAAGCCGTCGGCCGCAGCTTCATCAAGCTCGGCGTCGACAAGATACGCATTACCGGCGGCGAACCACTGGTGCGGCAGAACATCATGCAACTGTTTCGCAATCTGGGCGAGTGCGACGGCCTGCGCGACCTGACGTTGACCACGAATGCCACCCAGCTGGAGAAATTTGCGCGCCCCCTGAAGGAAGCCGGCGTCACGCGCATCAATGTCAGCCTGGATACGCTAAAACCGGAGCGTTTTCGCGATATGACGCGCATCGGTGACCTGAAAAAGACGCTGGACGGTATCGACGCAGCCATCGCCTGCGATTTTCAGCAGATCAAGATCAATGCCGTGGTGCTGCGCAATCACAACCACGACGAGATTCTCGACCTGGTCAATTTCTGCATCGATCGCAGCATCGACATCAGTTTCATCGAAGAAATGCCGCTGGGGCAAAACGATCACCACGACCGTGCGGTTTCCTACTACTCCAGCGACCAGATCCTGCAGGACCTGCAACAGCATTTTGAGCTGATCCCGAGCACCATGACGACCGCCGGCCCGACCCGCTATTACCAGTTGACCGGACACGACAATGCGCGCGTCGGCTTCATCTCGCCGCACAGCCACAATTTCTGCGAGTCCTGCAACCGCGTGCGCGTCACCGCCGAGGGTCGCCTGCTGCTGTGCCTCGGGCAGGAACATTCCATGGACTTGCGTCACGTCATGCGCGCCAATCCCGGCCAACCGGAAGTACTCGAACAGGCGCTGCGGGAGTCGATGTCAATCAAGCCGAAAGGTCATGATTTCAACCTGAAATCCCAGGAAGTCCTGCTGCGCCACATGAATCTTACCGGTGGTTAGCACAAGCTAACTGCTGACAGTCATGTCAACCGTGCCAGGGCGACGCCTTCCCGAACTGACCGATGCCGGTCTCAAGGCAACCGCCAACGTGGTTGCGCGCAATGAATTCAACGAACCCGTCGACGGCGCGATAGCGGTGGAACGTGCGCTCACCATCTACCTCGACAAACGCGAAATCGTCACGCTGATGACCCTCGGCAATCACCCCGAACTGTTGATCCTTGGATGGCTGCGTAATCAACGCATGATCGACGATATCGAAGCCATCAAGGCGATCCAGGTCGACTGGGAAATCGACGCGGTCGCGATCACCACGCACGATGGAGTCGCCAACCTCGATTCCAAGCTCGATCGTAAGACGGTAACCACCGGCTGCGGCCAGGGCACTGTTTTCGGCGACCTGATGGAAGATATCGACCAGATCTCGTTGCCACGTCCCGTGCTCAGGCAATCGGCAATTTACGCACTGCTGCAAGCCCTCAACGAACACAACGAAATCTATAAAAATGCGGGCGCGGTACACGGCTGTGCATTGTGCAGCGAGGCGCACGGTATCGAGCAATTCATCGAGGATGTCGGCCGCCACAATGCAGTCGACGCGATTGCCGGCTACATGTGGCTAAATGACCTGGGTGGCGCGGACAAACTGTTTTATACCACCGGCCGACTGACCTCGGAAATGGTGATCAAGGTCGCGTTGATGGGCATTCCGGTGCTGCTGTCGCGCTCCGGCATAACCGCCATGGGCCTCGAGATCGCACAAAAGGTCGGCGTTACGCTGATCGCGCGCGCCAAGGGTCGTCATTTTCTGGTCTACCATGGCAGCGAACTGATCGAATATGACGATATGCCGCAACAACGTTTGCAGGCAAACCGGAAAAATACCCGCCAGACTCGCGAGTAAACCCTGCGGGCACCAGTTACCTCGCGCCAGGTTCGTTCCGGAACTTTGGCCGGAATCCATACTATGCACCGCTTGATTCCTGATCGATGCTGACGCTGGCTGCCGTTTGATGCAGCAACAGGTCATCGTGCTAGGATTGCAGGATGAACATCAGACCGTTTCGATCCAATCGCGTATTGCAGGCGCTGGTGCTGTGGTTGACTTTCCTGTGGATTGTTACTGCCATCAATCCGCTCTATCCAAAGGACTGGCTGCTGGAGAACCTGCTGGTATTTGTCTACGGCGCCCTGCTGGTTGCGACCTATCGCCACTTCCAGTTCTCCAATCTGTCCTACCTGTTGTTTGGCGTATTTCTCAGCCTGCACCTGGTGGGAGCCCACTATACTTACTCGGAAACGCCGTTCGGTTTCTGGATACAGAAACTGTTCGACTTAGAGCGCAATCACTACGATCGGCTGGTGCATTTCGCGTTCGGGTTCCTGATTGCATATCCGATACGGGAAATATTGCTGCGCAAATCAGGGGTAAACCTGGCCTGGTCCTATTTCATTACCGTCAATTGTGTCGTTGCTTTCAGCGCCGTTTACGAGATCCTGGAAATGATCGCAGCGATGATCGTAAGCCCGGAACTGGGCGCCGCTTACCTGGGCACCCAGGGGGATGAATGGGACGCGCAGAAAGACGCCTTTCTTGCTTTTATCGGCGCCGTGATCGCGATGTTGATCACCTGGCAGTATGCCCGCAAAAAAACCGCAGGGCATTGAACCCGGGGTTCAGGTCTCGCGCAACCTCGGCATCAGTTCGACCAGGTTACAGGGGCGCGTGCGGTAATCCAGCTGGCTGCTGATCAACATCGTCCAGGCATCCTTGCAGGCACCCGAAGATCCCGGCAGAGAAAAAATATAAGTGCCGTTGGCGACGCCCGCGATCGCGCGCGACTGCAGTGTCGATGTCCCGATCGTCTGGTAGGACAGGCTGCGAAAGGTTTCGCCGAAACCGTCAATGATCTTGTCGAGTAGCGGCGTTACCGCTTCCGGCGTGCCGTCGCGACCGGTGACACCCGTACCGCCCGTGGTTAGCACCACGCTGATGGACTCGTCCACGATCCAGCGCGACAGCACTTCGCGAATTCGATACTTGTCGTCCGGCACGATATTTTTCTGCGCGGCATTATGCCCCGCCTCACTCAACAGCCTCACCAACAGTGCGCCCGACTTGTCGGACGCCTCGTCGCGCGAGTCAGAAACCGTCAACACCGCTATGTTGAGTGGAATAAAATCTCGTTGCTCGCTCATGGCAAGGCCTGCTCAGTAGCGGATTTCATCGGTGACCGACAGGGCCTCGTCGAACAGGTCACACTCGAGCGTCATGGTAACGCGCACCGGCGCGCCGTCGAGCTTACCCTGCTGGTTGGCCTGGTCCAGCGCCCGCTCAATCTCGCGCTGCGATGTAATTCCGACTTTCTTCAAAAATTTGCGTATCGACATGTTCAGGGCTTCTTCGTCCATTGCTTCCTCGGCTCGATTGATCTGGGGCACCGATTCTAACCGTTTTACCAAACCAGCCCAATCACTATTCGACGCCAGCGACGAAGGATTGTTAAACTGCGCCGCCGTACAAATTGATCCTGGAGATTGACGCCGATGCTAAAGCGATTGTTGTTGTCGCCATTGCTGATAGCACTGGCTTTATTATTAGCAATGCCAGCCAGTGCGGCAAACTCGATATCACGTCTCGCGACTACTACCAGTACCGCCAATTCCGGTTCGATGGACTTCCTGTCAGCGAAATTCACCGCGGCGACCGGCAAGGCGCCGCTTTTACTCGCCTCCCGGGTGAACGCACTGTTGCAGTACGCCCGGGGAAAAGGCAGTATCAAACAATGATCCAAACCTTCCCTATCGGCCCGCGCGGCATCAGCAAACGCTTCGGCAAAAATGTCGTGCTGGATAGCACCGCGATCGACCTGCGCAGCCACGACTGCACGGTTATCACGGCCAGTAACCGCACTGGCAAAACCGCCCTGCCGCGCATCATCGCGGGCCTCGAGAAACCGGACCGCGGCGAAGTCGTGACGCACGATGCGATCGCGCGGCCCAGGTGGCGACAACGCCAACGCCTGTTGGAATCGGTTCGCCAGTCCAGGCAAGCATGAGCATCGAGCGGCAGGACATCACCGCGGTCATACTTGCCGGCGGCCAGGGCCGACGCATGGGCGGCCAGGACAAGGGCCTGATCGAGCTCGACGGCAAGCCGCTTGTCGGCATCCTGATCGAACAGCTGCAGCGCCAGGGCGTCGACATCGTCATCAATGCCAATCGCAATCACGCGGATTACCAGCAATTCGGTTTACCGGTGGTTAGCGACCAGCTGGCCGATTACCAGGGCCCGCTGGCCGGATTCGCGAGCGCGATGGCCGCGGTCGAGAGCCCGTATATCCTGACCCTGCCCTGCGACGGCCCATTGCTGGCAGACGATTACGTGGCCCGCTTCATCGACAGCCAGGCAACAGCCGCAACGCCACTGGCGGTTGCGTTTGACGGCGAACGCCTGCAACCGGTACACGCGTTGCTGGCGACGGAATTACTGCCTGACCTGATCACTTTTCTCGACGGCGGTGATCGCAAAATTGATCGCTGGTACGCACAGTACGATTACGCGCGAGTTGATTTCTCCGATTGCGTCGATATGTTTCGCAACATCAACACTCCTGCCGACAAGGCCTCACTGCAAACCAGCCCATGAATAGCAACATTCCGATACTTGGCTTCAGTGCCTACAGCGGCACTGGCAAGACCACTTTATTACGGCAGATTATTCCGGCATTGAAACAACGCTGCCTGCGCGTCTCCGTGATCAAGCATGCGCACCACGACTTCGATCTCGATTTCCCGGGCAAGGACAGCTATGAATTGCGCAAGTCCGGCGCCGACCAGACCGTGATCTCCACCATGACGAGAATGGCATTGATCACCGAGTTCGCACATCCGTCGGAGGAGCCGGACTTGCAGGAAATCATAAACTCACTGGACAGTAGCCGCGCCGATATCATACTGGTCGAGGGCTACAAGGATATCCGCTTCCCCAAGATAGAACTGCACCGCGCCGCGTTGAAAAAGCCCTACAGGTACCAGCATGACGACTCGGTAATCGCGATCGCCTGCGACACGCAGCCACCCGATGCTATTTCGATTCCGGTGCTGGACATCAACGATATCAGTGCGATAGCGAGTTTTATTTACGACGATTTTTACAGGCAACAATAACCGCAGCGGCGCCAGGGTCACGGCGGTGGCGGGCTGAGTCTCACCGTTGAATCCCAGATGCGCGCCCACAGCAGCGGCATTCGGCTTAAATCCCTGACCGGCGTCAACTGCTCGGGTTCGGCTGGATGCGCGTGCGGATTGCCAAACTCACCGACTTTGAAGCGAAATACGTAATGGGGCTCGACGCCCATGCGCAGGTCGCTGATGACAATGTCGTCCTGCAGCCGCTTCACCGAGTAGATATCATGGGAAAACCACTGCAGGCGTTGCACCGGCCAATGATCTGCGATGCCCGCCAGCAATTGTCGATCGCTGGGGTAATGAATGAACGGGATTTCAGCGCTGCCGTCGAGCACCGAGTAATAGGCTTCGTAGTAGCCGAGTTCATCGATGACCACGGCGCGCCACAGCAGCGAGTTGAACGGCGCAGGCGTCACGTATAATTTTTCATGCTCGATATTCTGTGCCCGCAGCGCCGACTGGAAATTCTGCTCGGCGATGAAGCTGGCGACCATTGTCCAGGACAGGTACAGCGAACTCAACACCAGGCCGGCTCGATTCACCAGATGACCGCGGTCGCTGTCGCGCGACATCACCAGCGCCGCAATCACCCCGGCCAGCAGCGGCACCGTGTACAGCGGGTCGATGATAAATATGGTCGACCAGGCTACCGGCGTTGTCACGATCGGCCAGAATATCTGCGTGCCGTAGGCGGTAAAACTGTCGAGCAACACGTGCGTCGCAAAAACCAGGTACACCAGCAACATCCAGCGCGATCGATGTTCGCGCAAGGATGGATGACACTTGTTGATCAGCCATACCAGCAGTGGCGTCGCTAGCGCGAGCATGAACAGCGAGTGGCTGGCGGAGCGGTGGTAGGTGAAGTCACTGACCGCGTCGCCGAGCGGCACGAACACATCGAGATCCGGCAGCGTGCCGGCAATCGCACCCCACAGGATCGCGCGGTTACCGACCTTGCGGCCAAGCACGGCTTCGCCGACCGCGGCACCTAGCGTTATTTGTGTTACCGAGTCCATTGTTGTTTATGACCGCAAACGCGATCGGGTTTGGCCCCCGCGGGAATTGGTTTAGTTAACTGACTGATAATACGTCGAAACTGACCGGTCAGATCAAGTTATCTGCAGGTCGACTGGCCAGTCGCGCTCCTCGACGTGAGCATAATGATAACAACGGGTATACTGGTCCGCTCTACCCCTGCAAGCAAAATGGCCATTGAATCCATGCCTCCAGCAAGCAACCGCAGTGTGATTAGCGTCGTCGCCAGCCTGCTGCTGGTGCTGCTGACGGCGAGCCACGCCAGCGCCGCGGACGAGATTCCGTTCGAGGCTGAGGACGGTCAGGAATTCAACATTGTGCGTTTCGCCAGTGAGGGCGATTACCTGGTGCTGTGGCTGGCACCGGAGTACGGCTTTCGCGAGGCGCATCGCGCACTGGCAGGGCAGATGTCCGCGGAAGGCATCGAGGTCTGGCAAATCGACCTGGTCGAGGACCTGTTCCTGCCGCCGGGTACGGCCTCGCTCAAGCAACTCGATGGCAGTTACGTTGCAGATCTGATCACTCACGCCCATCGCGAGACCGGCAAACAGATTGTCGTCGCCGGCGATTCCTATGCGGCGACGCTCGCGCTGCGCGGCGCTCGCCAATGGCAAAGCCAGTCACCGACCGCTCCCTACCTGGTGGGCGCGGTCCTGTTCACTCCCTATAGTTATGCGTATCTTCCCCCGCTCGGCCTGGAGCCAACCTACCTGCCCATCGTCGAGGCAACCAATATACCGCTTGTCGTTTTCCAGGCGGAGCGCAGCGCAACTTACACTGAATTCGAAACCCTGCTGCAGAAACTGCGCCGCCATGACAGTCCGGTGTATACGCGCAAGCTGACCGACGTCATGAGCCTGTTCTACGAGGATCCGCCGACCGCGGCGATGCTTCGCGGTGCAGAACCGCTGGCGCGCAACCTGCGCCAGCTGTTACCGCTGCTGGCGCAGCACGACTACCCGCTGGAACCCGCACCGCTGGCGACGCCCGCCGCCACGAAAAGTGGCATCGACATTTATCTCAGGGAATTTCGCGGTAACGCACGGCCCGGCCCGATCCGGCTCAGGGATATTTCCGGCAAGACCATCGCCAGGGAAAACTTCGCCGGCCGGGTGACGCTGGTCAATTTCTGGGCCACCTGGTGTCCGCCCTGCATCGAGGAAATACCATCGCTAAACCGCCTCAAGCGTAACCTCGAGGGAAGGCCGTTCGAGCTCCTGTCAATCAACTATGCGGAGGATAGCGCTACCGTCAGCGAGTTTCTGCAGCGAATCCAGGTGGATTTTCCGGTGCTGTTAGACTCGAATGGCGACTATGCCAAAACCTGGAACGTGATCAGTTTCCCGTCGACCTTCGTCATCGATAAAACCGGACATATCCGCTACGGCGTCAACGCCGCCATCGACTGGGACGACCCGGAACTACTCCAAAGACTCGAGGATTTGATGCACGAGAAAAGTCAGTAACCTGCTGATTACTAATCATAATCCGGCAACCAGGTGGATTCCTCAACTTGCCACACGGAGTGCCTTTGAAGACGTGAGGACATACCGACTCTCATGTCGCTGACGGCGTCAAATTCGGCAGAATCTGTAACTACGGGATCGGGGATGCGGCAGCAACAGTCACTTGTTGTCGACCGGCTGGTTTGCGTCGCACTTTACACAGTTCAGTTTATAACCCAGCATCGAGTTACGCCCTTGCTCCGATGTCACCCAGTGCCGGTTGACCAGCGGCGGATCATGCCGAACATGCTGGTTATGGCCGCACTCGAGTTCGGCTACCCAATGATCCTCTTCATCCTTGTGATATCCCGTAATCGATTGTTTCACAGCGTCACCCGGAGAAATTATCAGCAAACTCATGCCGGTCACACACCGGGCCAAAGCGCTTTACTGGTCCACGATCAGGTTACCACTGCTCAGCAGGTTATCGAGAATATCCTGGTTGCTCAGGGTACCGTTTGCAGTCAGGTCGACATCGGTCAGCACGATCTGCTGGCTGGTTTCGAACACGCCCGAGTTGCCATCGACATCGATACTGATCGTGGTATCGCCGCTGCCACTGTCATAGCTGAAGCTGAAGTAGTTTGCCAGCGAGGCCAGATCCTCACCCTGCAACATATCGGACAGATCGAGCACGTCGCCGTTGATACCCACCGCGAAATCACCAATGGTATCGACTGCGGGCGTGACGACACTGCCTTCATCTCCCGATTCCAGCGCAAAGATATCGATACCCGCGCCGCCGAGCAGGCTGTCGTCGCCGCTACCGCCAATCAGGATATCGTCGCCGGCATCACCAAACAGGACGTCGTTGCCAGTACCCGCGTTCAGCACATCGTTACCAGCTCCACCCTCGAGCCGGTCGTCGCCGCTGCCGCCGAATACCAGGTCGTCGCCCTCGCCGCCGAGCACGATATCGTCACCGGTACCGCCATCGACCACGTCATCACCCGCATCGCCGTCGAGCGTATCGTCGCCGGCGTTGCCACTCAGGCTGTCAGCACCGGCGCCGCCACTCAGGTAATCGTTGCCGTCACCACCGCTGAGAATGTCATCACCATCGCCACCCGCAAGCGAATCGTCACCGGCGTTACCCGACAGGATGTCGTTACCGGCATTACCGATGATGGCGTCATTGAGACTGCCACCGGCGATGTTGTCGACACCCGCGGTTCCGCTCAGGGTCTGATCGATGGTGTAGATCGACAATTGCGCCGTATCCGACTGGCCATCGCTATCGGTGAGCACGTAGTCGACCAGTATGGCATCCTGGTTGGTCGGCGGCGCAGTGGTGATCTCGTCGTAGGCGATGTTCAAAATACGCACGATAGTCGCATTGGTGCCGGCGACGAATTCGATGCGCCCGATGGTCGGATAGGTAGCGGCGTCGATGGTAAACGGCGTATCCGACGAGGATTCAGTGCCGAGCAATGTGGTCCCGTCCAGCCCATAGATCAGGTAGGTAACCACCTCGGCTGCACTGGCACTGGTCAGCGTAAACTGCACATTGCGCACGCCGTAGGGATTGCCACCCTTGGCGGTAAAATCGATACTGACCGATTCGCCCTGATCGATACGATCGCTCGACCAGCCACCCTCGACGCCCAATCCATCCACACTGAAGAACAGGTTATCCGGTGCACCCGTAGCATCGAAGCCAGTGATGGTAAGATCACTGGCGGCAAGATTAGCCGCACTGGTAAGCGTCACATCTTCCGGCGTCAGGTCCGGACCGCCGATAATCGTGCCGCCGAGATCGACAGGCTCATAGTCGACATTGCGCAATTGCGAGTCGCCATTGGTTTGTTCGATTGTAAAGGACCCAATCCCGCTATAGGCACTCAGGTCAATAAAGTCGCCATCGCCGCCGGTGTGTGTGATGGTAGCGATCACCGTCGTGTTATCCAGATCATAGAGGATGACTTCGACGCTATCGCCACCACCCCAACGGTTCAGTTCCAGCACAAGGTTCTGTACACCGTAGGGTAATTCCGTCTGGTCGAAAGTGATCAGCAGGGATTCGTTCTGGTTCAGCCGGTCGTCGTCGGCGCCGCCAACGACGCCAACGCCTCGATCGCCACCACCGTTATCATATTGCAGAGTCCCCGCAACGCCGTTGTCAAAGCCCTCGATAGTAAAATTAGAGTCATCCACGTTCTGCTGCGACGTGGTCTCGACCGCTTCGGCTGTGCCGGTCGGCGAGGGCAGTACCTCACCGAGGTTACCGGGCGTGTACTCATAGAAGCCGTTGCTGCGCATGATGAACACTGAACCATCGCTGGCGTCGGTCACGGTGGCCTGGATGATGTCGTTGCCGTCGCGATCCGTTTCATGGCTGTAAATCCAGCTCAGGTCACCACCGTCGTCACCCCCGGCAGGTGTGATGCTGGTACCACCACCCGGGACAGGCTCATAGTCAACATTGCGCAACTGCGAGCTGCCACCACTGGTGTGCTCGATTGTAAAGGACCCAATCCCGCTATAGGCACTCAGGTCAATAAAGTTGCCATCGCCGCCGGTGTGCGTAATGGTGTCGATCACCGTCGCGTTATCGAGATCATAGAGGATGACTTCGACGACATCGCCACCGCCCCATCGGTTCATTTCCAGCACCAGGTTCTGTACACCGTAGGGTAATTCCGTCTGGTCGAAAGTGATCAGCAGGGATTCATTCTGGTTCAACCGGTCATTGTCGCCGCCACCAACGACGCCAACGCCTCGATCACCACCACCGTTATCGTATTGCAGAGTCCCCGCAACGCCGTTGGCAAAGCCGTCAATGGTGAAATTGGCCGCAAGCACAGCGCCCGCGGTCGTGACCTCGACGTTCTCGGCTGTGCCACTCGGCGGAGGTTCCACGGCCAGGGTCAAATCATCGGTATTGATCGCGATGGTCGCACCCTTGTAGGTAAACTCGCTGACGGTCGCGTTATCGACGACCTTGTCGACGCCGCCACCCTGTGTCGCAAAGGGCGAGATGATGGAGGCGAATTTGGGGCCACCATCGGAGCCCTGGGCGGTAATCACGTTACCGGCTGCTACCTCGTAAGCTCCAATCGTATGCAGGTCGTTGCGGGCATCGGGTGAGTCATCGACGATGCTGAGGGTCGCCGTTGCCGTCGCGGTATCACCGTCATTGTCGATGATGGTGTAGTCAAACACGAAGTCCGCGGGCGCCACACCGTTCGGCGCACTCAGGGTATAAGAGCCATCGCTGAAATCGAGGGTAAAGGTGCCGTAAACGAAGCCATCGTCGGCATTGAGCTCGATCGTACTGCCAGTCACGACTGCTGTAGCGTCCAGCGGCGGAGGTACGGTTACCGTGCTGCCGTCGTAAGTGATGTCGTAGTCAGTGCCACCGATATTGACAGTCACCGACTGGACGTAACCGCCATCGCCACCGAAGACAACATTGGAGATGGAGCCACTGGCGGTAATGGTGCCGCCAAAGGCCGTCGGCACCGTGGACAACAATTCAGATTCAAGTTCCGATACGTCCGCCACGATCAGCGCATCGTCGACGGTGCCCCCGCCCCGGCCCAGGGAATCAATATTGTGAATGTAGTTCAGGTCCGACAGGTCGCTCGGCAGGCTCGAACCGATGCCGACGGCGTAGGAATCAACCGAATTATCGTTGGCGAATTCAAAAAATCCGCTGCCGATGGGGGAAGTGCCCGCGTTGGCCGCTCCGTCCGAAATAAAGTAGGAAATATTCTGTACGTCGTCTGCCGGATCCTGGGCAGCGATATCCGCCGCCAGCCGGGTCTGAATTTCATCGGTTGCATCGACGTAGTTGGTGCCGCCACCCGGCGTCACGCCGTTCAAGGCTGTTTCGAAATCCGTGTAGTTGTCGTAAGTGCCGACAAAAGTCGCATTGGTATTAAAAGTAATCAGGGTAATCTCAACCTGGGTAGACTGGTTGAAATACTCGGCACCGAGCGCCGCCAGCGCGTCTTTGGCGATATCCATACGCGAGGATTCGCCGGCCCCCGGAGGATTACTGCCGGTTTCCGCGCCCCAGGCCATGCTGCCGGAATCGTCGAGCGTGAACACGATAT
>Ga0316188_10000815_pt1 | contig 14343 bp, 14 predicted proteins | sample Phiworburrow1_MG_FD_204933 | JGI IMG/M metagenome (GOLD analysis project Ga0316188, IMG submission 204933) | Coastal sediment microbial communities from Maine, United States - Phippsburg worm burrow 1 | ecosystem: Environmental > Aquatic > Marine > Coastal > Sediment | place: USA: Maine...
CGATTCACGCCAACACCTTCGAGTTTTACGAGGAACTTCACACCGTGATTGATCGTGAACCCGTCGAGATGCTTGACCCCGAGCTGCGCGGACTGTTTGCCTCTATCGGTATCGAAAAGGGCAAGCCTTTTGCGCCGGACGCGCGTATGAAGAAAATCCTCACCGACGCGGTGGCGGTGGCCAACGCAACGGCACGCTCCTTCCTCTGGGATGAACGCAACCAGGATGAATTCCTCTATGAAGGCAGCTACTGGAAGAGGGGTTACCCCGGCAATAACTATGAGTTCCTCAAAGAGGAGGGCATGGGTGGGCGCAACCTGGATGCACGAACCCTCTACTATTATTTTGCAACAGTGAACACGCCAGCGATGGCGATGAAGATCATTGGTGCCGGCTCTCAATACGCCTGGGGCTATCTGGACGCCGATGGCAACTTCCTTGACGGCAGCAAGACGTATAAGCTGAATATACCCAAAGATGCTCCTGCCCTGAAATTCTGGTCCGTGTGTGTCTATGATCCCCAGACTCGCTCCGAGCTCCAGACTGATCAGCCCTTCCCAAGCAAGCAAAGTCAGCGCGACAAGTTGATCGTCAACGATGACGGCTCGATCGATCTGTATTTCGGCCCGAAGGCTCCGGACGGTAAGGAAGCAAACTGGACCCAGACTGTTCCTGGCAAGGGTTGGTTCTCTCTTTTGCGCCTCTATAGCCCCACCGAGGCATGGTTTGACAAGACCTGGAGACCAGGTGAAATCGAGCTGGTGAAATAAACCGCACCCCACCAAATTCAAAAGAGAAAGATCATGTTAAGAAAAATCATATACAGGATGTTCGCCCTGTTACTGGGTGTTGTATTGGTTGCCCAGGCCCAGGCAGACGAACGGGTCACCATCGATACCTTCGCGCGCGCAGAAACCGATAGAACAATGCAGGACTATGTTGATCTGGGTGGTTTCGGCAAGTTTTATCACACTCGCGTGCCCTCACCTTTGGACAAGCAAAGCGTTGTACGCCTCAACCTGGACACGCTTTATTCGTTTGGTGTCTTTGACCTTACCACCCCCGTAACAATCAGTCTGCCCGATTCCGGTGACCGCTTCATGTCCGCGCTGATCATCAGCCAGGATCACTCAATGCTGCCGGTCGTTTACGCGCCAACCACATTCACGGTTACGCAGGAACAGATGGGAACCCGCTACGTGATTATCGCCCTGCGCACCTTCATGGATTCGACCAGTCCGGACGACATCAAAACAGCGAACGCGCTGCAGGATCAGGTCACCGTGAGCCAGGCCGAAACCGGCAGCTTCGATGTACCCAAGTGGGACACAGCATCGCTGCTCAAAATCCGCGGCGCGCTGGCAGCTCTTGCCTCGACCGTGTCGGACACCAAAGAGTTCTTCGGTGACAAGTCGAAGCTTGACCGACTCAACTTCCTGATGGGCACCGCGGCAGGGTGGGGTGGCAACCCCAAGGAAGGCGCGGTCTACTTCTCCCATTCGCCCGAGAAGAACGATGGGGTAACGCCTTATACAGTTACCGTTAAGGACGTACCGGCGGATGGCTTCTGGTCGATCACGGTCTACGGTGAGGATAACTACCTCAAGCCCAATGACCTCGGCATCAATGCGCTGAGCAATGTCACCGCCAAGAAGAACGCCGATGGCAGCATCACGATCAATGCAGGTGGTTGTGAGGACGGCCGCATAAACTGCATCCCGATCACCAAGGGCTGGAACTATGTTGCTCGCACATACAAACCGCGGCCGGAAATCGTATCCGGCGAATGGATCTTCCCGGAGATGCAGCCCGGCAAATAAGCGCTGAATACCGAGCGAAATTCGGGGCCGAATTGCAGTTCATTAGTGAACACGCGGTTCGGCCCTTTTTTATCGCTCTGACCCTGGCCGCCCCGTAGTAGTTGGGACTGCCCTGGCGCTAGGGCTCAGCATCGTCATGCTCGCCCAGGTCATTGGCTATGCATCGCCGTGGATCGCACTGCTGCTGATGTTCGACCTCATGGCCGTGGCCAAGGTTGCTGAGCCTCTGTTCGTGCTGCGAATGCCAGCCTCTCTCAGCAAAATACGGCCATGGGAGTTAACAGGTGATCTCTACAGTCAGCTTGGCGTTCGCCTGTTCGGCACGATGCTTCGAAATACGCCACTTCGCTTCCTGAATATGGGGGTCTACTTCTCTTCTAACGCCAGGGACTTGAATCGCCTTTATCGACGCGTCGCCTCTGCCGAGGCCTCCCATTTCTGGGCAGCACTGTTTTTCATGGCATACATTGGATACCTCTACCTGTCAGGTAGGCCGCAGATTGCGACTGGCTTTCTGGCAGTTCAGGTGCTCTTCAATGTCTACCCGATCCTTCATCTACGCCTTATGCGCGGTCGTCTGGATGCGATCCTGCAAAGGCAACCCAAAAATGGTTGAATAGGATCGAACTGGAATTAGCCAGTTACTATCTAGGCCCAGGCCTCACCCTGGCTATTATTAGGAGATCCAACAATGAAAAATTCAAAGTGGTCCTGTCCCAAGTGCGAAAATCGTGAGTTCAAGGTTGGAGAGATGAGGGTGGCTGGTGGATTCTGGTCAAAGATATTTGATGTCCAGGCGTCCCGGTACAGTGCGGTGACCTGTGAAAAATGCACCTACACAGAGTTCTACAGGACCAAGAGTTCGGGCCTGGGTAGTGTGTTTGATTTCCTGACTGGATGATCCAACAAAAAAATCGGGGTCTAACCGGGAGTAACCACCTGCCTGACACAGAAACCTTCTTCTGACCCTGGCCGTCCCGGTAACCGCACGACACACGCCGGCAATTCATATTAGGATTGGTGGTTACGAATCGCCCCACTGCCGAGGTCGCCCCCCACATGAAAGATCATCACTCCCTTCACGCCGATTCCCTGGTGGTTGCTGCGGGACGAAATCGAAGCCCGGGCTCTCCCCTGAATGTACCCCTGGTCCCTGCGTCCAATTTCATCCTGGGTGGCGACCGCGAGTACGTGCGCGGTGACGGTACGGACACCTGGGATGCCCTGGAGACGGTCATCGGTGGCCTGGAAGGCGGCACCGCCGTGGTGTTCTCATCCGGTATGGCGGCCATCGCCTCGGTGTTCGATCAGCTGGCGACGGGTTCTGTGATTGCCCTGCCAGACGAGTGTTACCAGGGAGCAGTTGGCCTTGCCGAGGATGGCCAGGCGAAAGGGCGTTGGACCGTAAAGCGGATTGGCGTGGAAGACACCGACGAGTGGTTACGCGCCTGCGGCTACGCAGACCTGATCTGGCTGGAGTCGCCGTCCAACCCGATGCTGCGAATATCGGACGTGAAAGCCATTTGCGCCGCGCCCCGCAAGCCCGGTGCACTGCTTGCCGTGGACAACACATTTGCCACACCCCTTAACCAGCGGCCGCTGGAACTGGGCGCGGACTTCTCGGTGCAATCGGCCACCAAGTACATCGGCGGCCACTCGGACCTGCTGGCTGGTGTGGTGAGCACCAAATCGGCGCAGTTACTGGAAGGGTTGAAGAAGGCCCGGGTGCTTGCCGGTGCCACCCTGGGCGCCCTGGAGGCTTTCCTGGCGCTGCGTGGCTTGCGCACCATGGCCTTGCGTCTTGAGCGGGCCCAGCAAACCGCCATGCAACTGGCCAGTAGGCTGGAGTCCCACCCCCGGGTGAGCACCACCCGCTACCCGGGACTGGCCTCCCATCCGGGGCATGAGTTGGCGCGATCCCAGCTGGGCGGCTATGGCACCATCATTTCTTTCGATATCCTGGGCGGCGCCGAAGCGGCGGACGCCTTGTGCACCGACGTGGGTCTCATCCAGCACGCCACCAGCCTGGGTGCGGTGGAGTCCACCATGGAGCGCCGCGCCGCAGTCCACGGCCAGGAGCACCTGCCGCCGTCCATGCTCAGGCTCAGTGTGGGTATAGAGAACGTAGAAGACTTGTGGGCCGACCTGGACCAGGCACTTCGACGGGGCGCCAGCCCGATACAGGGAGAGTAGAGGCAGCGTTGCCATCAAGCTGGGCCCCCGATCTTCTTCAGGCAGCATGTCAGGGTCTGGGTGCCGTGTCCGCCGAGGCACCTCGTGACCCGCCCGGCGAACTTGCCGATCTGTCTGGACTCGATCCATATCATTAGCGCATCTGTCGCGCCCGGATCCAGTGTAACGGTGCGCTGGGAAAGGGGGGGGAATGCTGGCCAGTCATCAGCTCTGGCGGTGACCATTTAACTCGCTGACCGCTGTCGTTCGCTCGCCCTGTAAGAAACAAGTCTCCAGGGACGCTTCACCCCTTCCAAACAATACGTAGAAATACCCGGGCCGTATTTATCGTTGCGCTTGAAGCAGGTACTGAAAAAAAGGGCTAGTATTGACCATGGTGATCGGACATTCACTCATTCCCATGATGATCGGGATGTTGGCTTACAGTCGGAAATTCTGACAGGCATTTCCGACTTGCGGTTGGTACGGGTTTGCCCGGCATGTGCATGATCGGTTGAATCCGTGTTGGAGGCAGCAGGTAAGGCAGAGTGCAGATTTTCCGCCAGGAAAATGATGGCCATAAGGTGCTGCGAGTGCAGCTGCAGAGCATACTCCGGCGCGGAGTGGTGTTTGCATGCGTATGGTGGATTCTGGTCGAGGGTGCCACCGCGTCATGGTGGATCGGCATCCCGGTGATACTGATCGTATCTGCCACAAGCGTCGCACTCGTGGCCCCGGTGAATCCGGTCTGGCGTGAATTACCCGGTTTTATACTCTTTTTTTTCACGCGTTCGCTGCTTGGTGGAGTGGACGTGGCATGGCGGGCGATTCACCCCGGCCTGCCCATCGCTCCCGCTTTGATCCTTTACCCGCTGCGACTGCCATCGGGGATGCCGCAGGTCTTCCTGGCGAACACGATTAGCCTTCTGCCAGGCACCTTGAGCGCCGAACTTGATTCAAATTTTCTGAAGATACATGTACTCAACGGGCGCAAAGGCATCCTGCCTGAACTTGAGATGCTGGAGCAAAAAGTGGCCGTGGTTTTCGGCGCCGCTTTGCCCGCCCATGGAACGAGCCGATGAACATGTTCTGCCCGGGGCAGGATATATAATTTTTCGCGAAGACACGGCAGCAAGCTCTGCAAGGATTTGTAGCATGGATGCGCATCCTTATCGACAATATCTACCGGGATACACGGCGTTATCTACAACCGAAAATGTGTTTTGGGAAGGGTCAGGAAAGAGGGAGGCACAATGCTGTTTGAGCGGTGTCCAGGCGAATGGCAATGGTCATGTATAAAGCATTCAGGATCGTTACCCCTGGCTGCATGACGGGCATGACTGCGCTGACCATGCCCGGTCAGAGCGAGAGCCGGATGCTCGCGATCACCACGGCCAGCTGTTCATCTTCAGTGACGCAGGAGGAGTGAGCGCTTGCAAACCCTCTATTTCACCTTGTCGTTGTTTCTGCTGTTGACCCTGGTGGCAGGAATCTGGCGCGGGCTCCGTGGTCCTACAGCGGCCGATCGAATTCTGGTCATACAACTATTTGGTACTACCGCGGTGGCTATACTCCTGCTGCTTGCAGAGGCGTTGAGCAATCAAACATTACGCGACGTCGCCCTGGTGTTTGCCCTGTTGGCGGCGGTAACGGCAGTGGCGTTCGTGCGGCGCGCCTGGCCAGACCAGGAGAGTGAATGTGCATCTGAGTGACTATCTTGCCTCGGCACTGCTTATCCTCGGCACACTCTTTTTTCTGGCAGGGGCGGTCGGCCTTTTGCGCTTTCCAGATGTGTATACCCGGTTACACGCCCTGACCAAAACCGACAATGTGGGACTGTGCCTGATAGTGGCTGGTCTCGCTGTACAGGCCGAGTCATGGTTCGTTGTGGGCAAGTTGGTGTTGATCTGGCTGCTGGTGTTGCTGGCAGCAGCCAGCGTTGCTCATTTGATTGCCAGGGGCGCAATGCAACGAGGAATAAAAATGTGGAAACGCTAGCCCTGTTGCAGTGGGTTCTCGATGCACTGATTGGATCGGGGCTATTGTGGTTGGCCTGGCGGGCATTGGCGAGCCCGCAACTGTTGCGGGCGGTTGTGTGGTTCGTCGTCTTCGGCCTGGTGATGGCGCTGGCCTGGGTTCGGCTTGACGCGCCCGATGTTGCCCTTGCCGAGGTGGCGATTGGTGCAGGTCTGACCGGGGCTCTGTTGTTGGCTACACTAGTGAGGTTGCCTGCCCTGGAAACAGCACAGGGCGAAGCGCGTCAATCAGGCATGCGAAGTCCGGGAACCGGTATCCTGCGTTACTTGTCCGTCGCGTTGCTGTCGTTGGTCGCGGTGGGTCTGGTCTATTCGGTACTGTCTTTCCCTGCCATTTCCGAGGGATTGGCTCCAGAGGTTGGCGCCAATCTCGAAGCCAGTGGCGTGAGCAATCCGGTGACCGCTGTATTGCTCAACTTCCGGGCCTACGACACCTTGCTGGAAGTGCATGTGCTATTGCTGGCATTGCTGGGCGCCTGGTCACTTGGTGGTTTGCCCGCCCCTCCAGCCACTGCACCGGGCCCGGTACTGGATACCCTGGCGCGTTTGTTGGCACCGTTGTTAATCCTGGTGGCCGCCTATCTCTTGTGGATCGGGGCCCGCGCACCCGGCGGCGCGTTTCAGGCCGGGGCGGTACTGGGTGCGGCCAGCGTCTTGCTACTGTTGGCGGGTTGGCGGCCCCACCCTGCCTTTACGCGTCTCCCGCTGAGACTGGTCCTTGTGGCGGGACCGGGATTGTTCCTCCTTATTGCCCTGGTCACTGGACTGACGGGTGGTTCATTGCTCGAATTTTCTCCAGTTCGGGCGGGCATGCTGATTTTTCTTCTTGAAGCTGTGGCGACTCTCTCGATTGGTGCAACCCTGGCTGCCCTGTTTTTTGGTGAGCGCCCGAACCACGGGGAGGGCCAGTGAGCCCCCCGTTTCTATACGCCCTGGTCGGCATCGGGCTGTTTTGCCTGGGATTCCACGCGCTGGTCGTGCATGCCCACCTGTTGCGCAAGATCCTGGCGATCAACGTGATGGGCAGTGGTGTGTTTCTGAACCTGGTGGCCCTGGGAGACCGCGGCACCGCCGCTACGCCTGACCCTGTCACTCACGCCATGGTTATTACCGGCATCGTAGTGGCCGTGTCGGTCACCGCGTTTGCACTGATGCTGCTGTTACAGATGGCGGCAGAAACGGGACACACCGAGCTTACGGGCGAAGGGAGCGAGCAGCGCTGATGGGAACTGTGATCACAGTGTTTCCCTGGAGCGCAGTCCTCATCATTCTTCCCTTGTCTGGCGCTATCGTCTGTTTCCTGTGGCCTGGTGCGGTCAGGAGCCTGGGTCTGATTGCGGTCTTTGGCATGCTCCTGTCGGTTGCCGGCCTGGCCTCTCAACTGGCGGCGTACGGCGCCGCTCGTTATCCCATAGGCGGCTGGGGTGCGCCGCTGGGCATAGAACTGTTTGCAGACGGTCTGAATCTGCTGATGCTGGCCATGACGGGCGTAGTCGGGCTTGCGATCAGCGTCTATGCCAATAGCTGTTTTCAAGCCAGGCAGTTGGCGCACTTCTGGCCTCTCTGGTTGTTCCTCCTGGCGGCGCTTAACGCCCTGTTTCTTTCGTCCGATATCTTCAACCTGTATGTCACTCTCGAGTTAACCGGGCTCGCGTCGGTCGGACTGACCGCTTTGAGCGGCGGCAGGGATGCCCTTACTGCAGCCATGCGCTACCTTTTGGCGACCCTGCTCGGATCGCTGGCGTATCTTCTCGGCGTTGTGTTGATTTATCACAGCTGTGGCACCCTGGACATTGCGCTACTTGCGCAGCGCGTGGAGTCATCTCCGGCAGTCTGGTCGGCACTGGGGCTGATGAGTGCCGGTCTCGCGCTCAAGACGGCGCTTTTTCCACTGCATTTCTGGCTTCCTCCGGCGCATGCCAGTGCCCCTGCGCCAGTCAGCGCCGCCCTGTCCGCGCTCGTCGTAACGGGCTCTTTCTACATCTTGCTGCGGCTCTGGCTCGGGATTTTCCCCGCCGACAGCGGACCAACCGACGTGCTTTTCGGCCTGCTTGGGGTTGCCGCAGTTTTTTGGGGCGGCCTGCAGGCGTTGCGCGCCAGGCGGCTCAAACTCTTGATTGCCTATTCGACCGTGATGCAGATTGGCTACCTGTTTTTGGCCTTCCCGATGGCTCTACCGGGCGCCTGGCGGGGAGCGCTCTTCCTGTTGATCTCACATGCATTAGCCAAGGCGGCAATGTTCCTTGCGGCGGGCAACATTCTGCACTTTGCCGGACATGACCGTATCGCCGATCTCAACCGCATAGCCCAACGCCTGCCCTTGACTATTGCAGCTTTTGGGCTCGCGGGTGTCAGCATCATGGGTCTTCCTCCCAGCGGCGGATTCGTTGCCAAGTGGCTGATGGTGGAGGCTTCGCTGAAAACCGGGCAATGGTGGTGGGCGGTCGCCTTGATCCTTGGTGGCCTGCTGTCCGCAGCCTATGTGTTCAAAGTCGTCGGTCACGCTTTCACGCATACTATCGTGCCTGATACGTCCATAAGCGTACCTGCCGTCATGGAATGGACCGCGCTCATATTGGCGTTGGCTGCCATCCTGTTGGGGCTGGTCGCGCCCTGGCCACTGACATGGATGGAAATCGGCGCTCCATTTCAGGGGGTGGCGGTAAAGTGAGCGCGACCACGGCATTGCCGGTACTCATTCTTGCCAGTTCGCTTCTGCCGGGACTGGTGATCTTCTTTTTGCCCGAGTCGAGCGTGAGAACCCGGACTACATTGAATCTGTTCGGGGCGCTGCTCAAACTGGTGTTGGTGGGTGTGATGGCGTGGGGCGTGGTGCACGGCGTCGAGTATGAGTCTCGCCTGCCTTTCCTGCCCGGCCTGGATTTTGCGCTGCGTGCCGATGCGCTGTCACTCCTGTTTGTATCACTGTCCAGTGTCCTTTGGCTGCTCACTACAGTCTATGCCATCGGTTACCTCGAAGATTCTTCTCATCGCAGCCGATTTTTTGGATTTTTCAGCCTGTGCGTAACGGCAACGGTGGGCCTGGCGTTGGCCGGTAACCTGATTACCTTTGTCCTGTTTTACGAAATGCTGACCCTGGCTACCTATCCGTTGATCGTCCATCGGGGAACCGACGTAGCGCGCCTGGCCGGTAATATCTACCTTCGTTACACCCTGGCCGGCGGCGCCCTGTTGTTGATTGGTACGGTGTGGCTTTACAGCCTGTTTGGCACCCTGGAATTTGCCCACCGGGGGTTCATGGCTGGTTCCGCGATCGGCGCCTCGAATCGGGACACGCTGATCATCATCTTTGTTTTGCTGATAGCCGGTCTTGGGGTGAAGGCGGTATTGGTGCCGCTGCACGGCTGGCTGCCCCACGCCATGGTTGCCCCGGCCCCGGTCTCGGCACTGTTGCACGCGGTGGCCGTGGTCAAGGCGGGTGCCTTTGGCATTGTGCGCGTGGTCCATGATGTCTATGGCATTGAGTTTGCTGCCGACCTTGGGGTGCTCTTGCCCCTGGCAGTGATAGCGGCAGTGACCATCATCTATGCCTCGGTTCGCGCCATGTTCCAGGACGACCTCAAGCTCCGGCTGGCCTATTCGACCATCAGCCAGATGTCCTACATCACCCTGGGTATCGCCACTGTCGGACCGCTCGCCACTATCGGCGGGATCGTACACCTGGTCCACCAGGGGTTGATGAAAATTACCCTGTTTTTCTGCGCGGGGAACCTGGCGAAAACCCTGGGCATCCACAAGATCAGCGAGATGGACGGGGTTGGGCGGCGCATGCCCTGGACCATGGCGGCCTTTACCCTGGGCGCCCTTGGGATGATTGGCGTTCCGCCTCTCGCCGGTTTTGTCAGCAAGTGGTATCTCGGCACCGGGGCGATGGCAGCCGGTCAGGACTGGATTCTATTGATCCTGGTCGCGAGCAGCATGCTCAACGCAGCCTATTTCCTGCCGATTATTTACGCTGCCTGGTTCAAGGAGCCGGAAGGCGCGTGGCCGGCGGAATCACCCCGCGGGCGATTGGAAACTCTGTGGTTGCTGCTCATGCCGCCACTTGTCACCGCGCTCCTGGTGCTGGCAACGGGATTGCTGGCGAGCACTCCATACAGCCCGCTCGAATGGGCGCGTCTGATTAGCCAGTGGGAGTACGGTCCTTGAGCAGCGCAGTCTCAACCCCATCGATCATTGAGACACTGCTGCTGGTGCTGTCGCCCCTCATGCCGCTGATCCTGGTCGTGGCACTGCTGCGCCGGAGCGCACGCGAGCTGGTCGTTCGACTCGCACCCTGGGCGGCTCTGCCGGCCCTGATCGCGGCAGGTAAAACGTCCGGCGCGCTGCTGGACATGCCCTGGCTGCTTCTTGGTGCTCGCCTCGGTGGGGATGAAATCAGCCGCGTGTTTTTGTTCTTTACGGCGGTGCTATGGCTGATCTCGGGTATCTACGCACGTGCTTACCTGGCTGAGGATGACAGGCGAGCACGCTTCTTCGCCTTTTATCTGCTCGCTATGAGCGGCAACCTCGGACTGATCGTGGCACAGGATGTAGCCACCTTTTACATGTTCTTCGCCTTGATGAGTCTCTCGTCCTACGGCCTGATCGTACACAAACGGGACCCTCAATCACTTCGGGCGGGGCGCGTTTATATCTACTTGTTTGTGCTCGGTGAGGTGCTGCTGTTCGCCGGCTTGCTGCTAGGCGCCTGGCATGCAGGCACGCTGGATCTGAACCGGTTTCACGATAACGCCCAGGGTGACGTGGTCATTGCCCTGCTATTTTTCGGGTTCGGCATCAAAGCAGGTGCCTTGCCCTTGCACGTCTGGCTGCCACTCGCCCACACTGCCGCACCGACTCCGGCCAGTGCGGTGCTCAGCGGCGCCATGATCAATGCCGGCTTGCTGGGCTGGCTGCGGTTTCTGCCGCTTGGCTTTGCGGCGTTGCCCGAATGGAGCCTGCTGTGTATCGTCGCCGGGCTTGGCGCCGCTATCTATGGCGTGCTCATTGGCCTGTTTCAGGACCAGCCAAAGACCGTCCTCGCTTATTCGAGCATCAGTCAAATGGGTCTCATGACATTCGGCGTGGGACTCGGTTTGGCGGACCCCGTCCTCTGGCCAGTTTGCCTGTCTGCTGTTCTTATCTACGCGTTGCACCACGCCCTGGCCAAAGGCGCGCTGTTTCTTGGTGTTGGCATAGCCGTCGGCAGCGGCGCAATCCGGCGCAGGTGGGTTGTGGCCGGCCTGCTGCTCCCTGCTGCGGCACTGGCCGGGCTGCCGTTCACAAGTGGTGCTGCTGCGAAGCTCGGTTTGAAATCCCTGGCCCACGTGTTACCTGCGCCCTGGCCGGAATGGATGGCGATTCTCTTGTCGGTGATCGCGGCCGGCACAACGCTCTTGATGATCAGGGTCGTGTACCTGGCGTGGCCCAGGGCGACGGTTTTGTCGCGGCTGCCTGCGGGTCTTTGGCTGCCCTGGACTGTATTGCTGGTAATCGTGGCGTCCTGTGCCTGGGTGTGGCCCGTGGCAAGTGGCGCCGCCCTCCAGACGCTTTCTGCAACCGGAATCTGGCAGGCCTTGTGGCCGGCCGGTGTGGCCGGAATAATTTCCCGGGTCGCTTGGACCTTGAGTCGGAAAGCCGACCTCAAGCCGGCTATCAGAATTCCCGCCGGCGATATCGTGGTTGCGGGAGAGTGGTTTGAAGCAAAGCTTGGACTGCTCTGGAATCACGCAGTTGATCGAATCCGTCGGCGACCAGGGAAAATTGAACTGGCATTGCGATGGCTGCCGGCCGGTGCTGGAATATCCGATCGAGTGTGGGCGCTTGAGCAATGGCTGGGTCGCTGGCACATAGTAGGCACTATTTTCGTGCTCATGATTGTCCTGTTCACCATTATCATGGCGCTTGCCTGATGCCATTCGTATTGCTGGTTCCGCCTGCGAGGTGAACAGCGCCCCGTACTCCCGGCATGCGCATGTCTCTGCAATCAGACCTTTCAAAAAATCGATAACAGGTAAATACTCGGGACGAGCAAAATTATAATGAGCCGGGTCGGGATCCGGCTGCACGGTACCGCCTGGGGCCCCATTAATGTCGACGATCCGGATAAGCGTCCTTACGTTTCTGACCATGCTCGCATTTGCAGGAAATTCACTGCTATGCCGCGTCGCGCTCAAGCACACCGGAATTGATGCCGCCAGTTTCACTTCGATACGACTGGTTTCGGGCGCCATGGTGCTGTGGGCGATCGCCAGTTTCTTTCGCCGTGACAGGACGGGCAAGGGCAACTGGATATCGGCATTTGCCCTGTTTGCCTATGCCGCGGGGTTCTCATTCGCCTACATCTCGCTGCCGGCCGCGACAGGCGCGCTGCTGCTTTTCGGCGCCGTGCAGGCGACCATGATCGGTTATGGCGTGGTTGCGGGTGAGCGGCTTCATCAACAACAACTGGTGGGTCTGGTACTTGCGTTGGGAGGCCTGGTTGTCTTGTTACTGCCGGGTCTGTCTGCGCCACCGTTGGCCGGCTCAATACTGATGTTGATCGCCGGCGTTGCCTGGGGTGCCTATTCCTTGCGTGGCAGAGGCGCTGGAGATCCAACCCGGATCACGGCAGGGAATTTTTTGCGCGCTACCGTATTTGCCTTGCTGCTAAGTGTGTTGCCGGGCACGAGTATCAGCCTGGACACCGCAGGGATCGGGTACGCCATAGCCTCCGGCGCGGTGGCCTCGGGATTGGGATACGCCACCTGGTATACAGTATTGCCCGCAATAAAGGCGACCAATGCTGCGACTGTCCAGCTCAGCGTACCGGTCATTGCGGCCCTGGGTGGTATCCTGCTGCTTGGTGAGCCGCTGACCCTCAGGTTCCTGGTGGCGTCGGCGGCTATCCTGGGCGGCATTGCGCTGGTGATATTGAACAAGGCAGGCAGGGCGCCTGCCGGGAAGATGCCGCCGTCCCGGGCGGGGCAATGAGTGAAGCGGGTTCAGCCGGGGTTGCGCGGAAAACATGAGTGGGATTTTTCATATGCGGGAGCGAGCATGAAACCAATGGCATGGCTATGGCCGGCCCTGCTGGGGCTGTGCGCCGCGGCCGGGGCGACCGAGACGACCTGGACGGCGGACCAGGCCGAGCTGATCGCCCTGGACCAGGCCTGGATAGATGCCGAGGTCGGGCAGGACCGGGAGGCACTGGAACGCATCCTCCACGAGCAGTTCCAGAATACCTTCGCCTCCGGGAAGACCGTGGACCGGGCAAGCTATATCGACTGGATCATGAACGCGGATATCCAGCCTTTCGAGGTGGTTCACCACACCATCCAGGTGGACGGCGACACCGCCGTGGTCATCGACCGCATGCCCGATGGAAAATTCCAGTTCAGCTGGACCGCTATCAGGCAAGACGGTCAGTGGCGGGTCATCTCCGAGACCATGTCGAAAGTGTCCCCGCCGGCGGCCACTGGAGAGCAGAACATTGCCGAGGTCTGGGCCCGGGAGGACGAGTACTGGCGGTATGTGAAGGCCGGCGACGTCGAAAACTATGTCTCGCTGTGGGACGAGAATTTCATCGGTTGGCCCTGCGGGCAGGAGCACCCCGTGGGCAAGGCCTCCATCGGTACCTGGGTACGGAAAGTACGGGACGAGGGTATCGACGTGGATTACCAGCTTACACGTGAGGGCGCCGGCGACTTCGGCGATTCCGTCGTCGTGCATTACAGTTTCACCCTGGTGGACACTTACCCGGATGGGCGCGTCGAGGGCCTCGGTCGTCGCAACAAGATCACCCATACCTGGACCAGGGCGGGAGACACCTGGCAGATCATTGGCGGTATGTGTGGTGAGCTGACGGCCCCGTCCCAATAGTCGGCTGATGAGCTGAATTTCACAGGTGATCAGGAGACCCAATGGGTAAGATTTTTGAAGAAATCACCACCGACCTTGAGGCTTGGCTAAAGGCCCAGCGCATGTTCTTTGTGGGAACGGCGCCACTGTCAGCCAATGGACTCGTCAACTGTTCTCCCAAGGGCATGGATACCTTTCGCATTCTCGGGCCCCGGCAGGTGGCTTACCTGGACTTGACCGGCAGCGGCGTGGAAACCATTGCTCACCTGCGTGAGAACGGACGCATCGTGTTCATGTTCTGCTCCTTTTCCGGTCCGCCCAAGATCGTGCGTCTGCATGGAACCGGGGAAGTGATCACACCCGGGTCGGCTGAGTGGGATGAACTGAGGCAAGGCTTTCCGCAATATCCGGGTGCGAGGGCGGTCATTAGGACCGAGGTTTCCCGGATCAGCGACTCTTGCGGCTACGCCGTT
>Ga0316188_10000816_pt1 | contig 14334 bp, 13 predicted proteins | sample Phiworburrow1_MG_FD_204933 | JGI IMG/M metagenome (GOLD analysis project Ga0316188, IMG submission 204933) | Coastal sediment microbial communities from Maine, United States - Phippsburg worm burrow 1 | ecosystem: Environmental > Aquatic > Marine > Coastal > Sediment | place: USA: Maine...
CAATGAATGTGCTACTGAGTCTTTGTGTAATTTGCTCAAATTCAGGGGATAATGACCGTATTGGGTTCATTAGACCGGTAGCTTGGTTAAGTTGGGATATTACCGACTCATCACTCAAACTAAGGCTATGTAAAATTTGGTTCAATCGGGTCTTAATATCTTGGCTTCGGTCTGCGATTTTAAGATTAGATTCAAGATCCTCAAGTTCATTATTTTGAAGGTTAGCATTTTCCAACTCTTCCAATTGGAATTTTACAAAATCGAACTCATTTTTTAGCCTTTCAGACTCATTTTTTAGCTTTTCGTGCTCATGTTTTGATTGTAAATACTTTTCCCAGGCTATTTTATACTTGGAGTATATCGAAGAATTGCCGGCATAACTGTCAATTAGCGACAACTGAAACCGGAGGTTGCCAAGTTCTAAGGTCTCATGCTGCGAATGCACGTCCATTAATTTTCTCCCAAGGGTTCTCATTACTTCTAATGTAACGGGAGTGTCATTTACAAAAGCCCTGCTTTTTCCGCCTGGAATTATTTCTCTACGAATAATTGTTTCGTCTTGATAGTCTAACTTTAATTCCTCAAAAAGGGCTTGTAGTTTATATGTCTTGATTTCAAAGACGCCCTCAGAGACGCATTTTTCTTTTTCGTCCCACAAAACTTTTGTGTCTGCCCTTGACCCCAGTAACAAGCCAACTGCTCCCAGCATAATTGATTTGCCGGCTCCGGTTTCTCCTGTTATTACCGTCAGGTTGGGTGAGGGCGACATTTCTAAATGGCGAATTAACGCGTAATTTTTTATGGTTAGATTTACTAGCATAATTAACCAAATTTAGCAAAAGATTTATTTATTCTATTATTTTAAAATCACTATTATTAATATTTCGATTAAGAATCCGATTTTATTATTGTCCTATTATTGCTTGATAGTTTGTTCGCTTTGGGTCCACAACTTGCAGTATATCAAAGACTTGTCTACGAACTCCTAAATCTCCTTCAGAAAAAATGCTTACCAATTCACTGGATTTGGCGTCGAAGAATGCGATTACCAAAATTGATGTTGGGTTGATTAAATATGCCGATTTAACATTTTTTAATACTTCTAACATTATTTGACGGCTATCATCAGGTTTTTTTTGATAATTATCCAATGCTAGGCGGTGATATTTGTAAGTATTTTTTCTTAACTCCACCATTTGAGGATTAATAATATTAGAAACGAAGGCATATCGATTTCTCAAACTACCAATCGTTTCCCAACCTGGTCTGTTGGATTGTTGTGCAATGTTGACAACTTGGAAAGCTTTTTGAAAATATTGTTCTCCCCCCAATTCGCTAAATGAATCGTAGTCCATACCAATAATAATGTAGGCATAGTATGCAAGTAAAGAGCTTAAGTTGTTCAAATAATTATTGTCAGTATATTGTATTTGTTGAGATTCAAGATATTCAAAAGACCATTCACGGTCAGAAAAATTCAAAACAACACTTTCATAGGTTGAATTGAAAATGGGTCTTGTGGATGTAATTTGTGCCTCTGCCTTATAAGAGCCAATTGAAACCATTTGAATATTTAATAAAATTCTACAATTGATTCTTTCATAATTTTTAAAATTATCATTAGTCCATTTTCGAGAATTCATAAACTGGGTTATGTTCTGCTCCATGTCTTTAAAAATGTTTAGGTCTGTGGATTGTACTCGGGTGGTATTGATTGAGACCTTACAATTTAATTCCTGCCCAGCAACGATGCTGATAAAAAAACTAAAAAATACTGTAAAAAAGGCTCTATTTCTTAATTTCAATAATTGCATTGATAATATCTGTGGCTACTTCTTTTTTTGATTTTAATGAATATTCTTTAAACTCATCTTTGCGATTGAGAATAGAAACTTTATTAGTGTCATACCCAAATCCTGCTCCGGAGTCATTCAATGAGTTTAGCACTATGAGGTCTAAGTTCTTGTCTTTCAATTTTTTTTGGGCATTCTCTTTTTCATTTTCAGTTTCAAGGGCAAATCCAACCATAATTTGGTTGTGTTTTTTCTTCTTCCCCAAAGTTTGAGCTATGTCCGGTGTTTTGACAAGTTCAATGACTAATTTGTCTTTCTGTTTTTTAATTTTCCGGCTTTCAATTTTGATTGGTCTATAATCAGAGACTGCCGCTGATAGTACAGTAATGTCGGAGTTGAGGAACAGCTTTTCACAGCAATCCATCATTTCATCAGCGGAAGTAACGTTATGAACCTTAATACCCGACTGGGTGGTTATAAGTTGAGTTGGTCCGGTCACTAATTCAACTGTTGCACCATGAAATGCAAGTTCTTCGGCAATTGCAAAGCCCATTTTTCCTGATGAAAGATTACCGAAATAGCGTACAGGGTCTAAAGCCTCATAAGTAGGGCCGGCAGTTACCAAGGCATGGTTTCCTTTCAATTTATTTTTGTTTTTGAAGAATTCAACAATAACATTTAATATTTCTTCCGGTTCTGCCATTCTTCCTTCACCAATTAAACCGGAAGCCAACTCCCCAAATCCGCTTTCTATAATCTTATTACCGCGTCGCTTGAGCAAATCTATATTGTGTTGGGTGGCAGGATGTCGCAACATATCTAAATCCATAGCCGGAGCCAAAAAGGTGGGACACCTGGCCGATAGATAAACGGCAAGAAGCAAATTACTACAATGACCATTAGCCATTTGTCCAATAATGTTAGCGGTTGCAGGAGCAATTATGACCAAATTGGCCCAGAGAGCAAGTTCAATATGGTTATGCCATTCACCAGTCTCCTTTTTGGTAAAAGAACAAAGTACTGGATTTCCTGATAAGGTGGATAAAGTCAAAGGAGAAATGAAATCTAAGGCCGAAGGTGTGGCCACAACTTTCACTTCCGCACCGTTCTTGCGAAGTAATCGAACTAGATATGCTGATTTATAAGTGGCAATGCTACCAGTGATACCTAGCAGTAATTTCTTGCCATTAAGCATAGTTAATTTTCAGGTTTAACCTCTTGAGTTCTGTTACGAAACATGATTTTTTGTTCCTCAAATTCTTCGAGGGCAAGGGCATTAGGCTTGGCCATACGCTCATAGAATTTAGAAATTTCTATTTGCTCTCTATTTTCAAATACTTCTTCTAAATTGTCAACCGTGTGAGAAAAGGCTGCCAGTTTAACATTTAATTCCTCTTTTACATTCACTGCAATTTGACGAGCTCGTTTTGAAACCACTACCACCGATTGATAAATGTTTTTAGTTTGGCTTGTTATTTTTTCTATATCTCTGGTAATTACTGAAGGTTCTGTTGCCATGGTCTATGAATTATTGTTTTTTGTTGTTTTTAAATTATTAATATTTGTCATACTTGATGTATATATATCTTCTGCATCTTTTAAAAATGCACTATTGGGATACTTATCTAAAAATTCAAGATAGTAATCCAATACTAACTGGTATCGCTCCCTTTGTAATGAGGAGAAACTCTTAGTGGCAATTTTATATTGGGCTACTATTTTTAAATAGAAAGCCTCTTCAACATATTTTGAGTCAGGGAAACTAAGTATAAAGTTGTCGAAGGCAACTGTACTTGCTTTGTACATTCTAATTTTAAAATATTGATAGGCATTCTCAAACCCTTTTTTTTCGAGTTTTTCTTGACATATGTTAATAGCATTTGTTGCTTTTTCGTTGTACTCACTGTTCGGATAGTGGTTCAAGAATACCTGTAGAGCTTCCATTGCTTCAATGTTGGTTTTTTGATCTAAGTTAGAGTCAGGAGAGGCGGCAAAAAGGGAATAAGCGTACATAAAGGAGGCCTCCTCTACATAACTGCTACGGCCGTAGGTTTCGTAAAACACTTTAAACTGATTAGATGCCAATAGGTATGATTTTTCGTAATAATGGCAGTAGGCCAAATAAAATTCTGTTTTCTCTCCTTCCGGTAATCCTCTTACAGTCGGCGAAATGTCTTCAAACAGTAAAGAACTTCTATAGTAGTCTCTTTTTTGAAAGTATTTTAAACCTGCCTCATACTTAACCTTCCAATCGTCACTTTTTTGGATTTTGCGAAATCCATTACAGGAGGCAAGAATTACAGCACCCAAGACTAAACCTAAAGATATATGATATAAATGTTTCATAAAATCGGGCACAAATATACAATCACTTGACCCAAATAGAAAATTTCTGCTTAAATTGACCTATATTAATTCTGAAATTAAAAATTTGAGGCAATTTATCTCACATTACACGAATATATTAACCTCTTGGTTTTTTGAATACCTATCGGTCTAAATACAGATTTACTCTTTTGTATCCTCTTTTGCGTTCTCTTTTGGATTTTCTTTTGATTCCTCTTCCTCAAATTTCTCAAATAGACTGTAACGTGAAGGTCGTTTTTCTCCGTGCCATGAAAATCCATTCAGTCTAATATTTTTTCGAGTGAGTTGATGTGGCGGAATAAATGAGGCTTCGGGTTTAATGTAAAAGCTGATGTTATTAATTTTTCCGTTCAAAAAATTCAATTTCATGTTGCTACAAATAATTTTGTTCATTCCAATTAAGGAATTTTGTTCTTCTATTGAAGCAGAATCTTTGGTTACCTGACTTTTCTCTTGCAAGGCAAAATATAGACTTTCGCCGTTTCCCTCAACAACTACCTTTTGAATAGCTTTGTCTGCGAAATAGGCAGTCATCTTTCTTCCTTTTATTTGATTATAATTTTTTAATGAATCTTCGGAAGCCACAAAAGAATTAGATTCTAAAAAGACAGTATTAATGGTTTTATTTTTCATCAGTACTTTAACCGAATCGGCAGTCAATTGATTTTCATTAGCCCACAAAACAGGATTCCCGTAAAAATAAATTGTAGAGTCTGAATTTTTATAAGCTAAAGAATCGGCCACGCCTTGCAAATCTTTTTTATAAATCCTGACGTGGTTGAAGGCGAAGAACCCCCTTTTTTTCACATCGTCGTTATCAATCGAAACCAATGTATCGGCAGCTATAAACAGTGTATCTGTTTCGTCATTAAACCTAGCAATATAGGCATTGCCGAAAATTTTGGAGACTTTGGTTTCTTTATTATAATAGCCTTCATTACCATAGATATTCATACTTTCTTCTTTTGACTCTAGAATTACTTTTCCTAATGCACGGTATGATTTATTAATGTTATCAAGATAAATGGTTGTACCTTTTAACACGAAAGAAGGTGTTTGAATATCGCCATTGCCGAGCACCGATGTTTTTTCTGCCGTATCGAAGTATCCGCTATCGTAGTATGCAACTTTTTCGGTTTGGTCTACCACCTTTGTATGAGAATGGAAGTAGATAAATTTATTATCACTATTGTATTGTAGAGTGTCAGAATTTATTGTGTAATCTTTGGTAATTCCGACAACGTCGGTTTTAAAAGAAGCCATGTTTGTATTTAAATCAAAATATCCTTTTTGGCTGGTAAGGGTATTGTCAGTGTCCACTAATTTTCCATTGTTAAAAAATCTAATTTCATTTTTCATTCTGTCAAAGTCAAGAAAATCCGTAGTTAAAGTAACCTTTGTTTTTTTCTTGAATACCACGTTTTCTCTCAAGTAAGCTATCTTTTTATTGCCGTCGTATCTTAGACTTTTGGCTGTGAGTACGACAGAGTCGCCATCGGTTATTCTTATAGCCCCGTAAGCGTCAACAGAATTTTGAGAACGAAAAAATTGGGCTGAGTCACAATAGATTACGGTTTTGTTTTGAACAAAAATTACATGACCAATGACCCAATCCACCCTTTCATTGTTCGACATACTTCCTCTCAATTTATCTGCTCGTTTTAACTTAATTTTCCTTTGACCGTGGGCTTCGAAAAGACAAATTAAAACTAATAATATTGTTGTTGCGGTTTTCATCATATTCTGCAAAGTTAAATAAAGACTATTAGACTAAAGAACTTTATTTACTTTTGAAAATGCTAAATCGGTTTATCAAATATATTGAACAAGATAATTTATTCAATTCAAAAGACAAAATTTTGTTGGCTGTGAGTGGGGGAGTGGATTCAATGGTTATGCTTTACCTTTTTCATGTTGCCGGGTTTAAAATAGGTGTCGCACATGCCAATTTTAATTTACGGGGCGTGGAATCTATTGATGATGAGATGTTTGTGAGGGATGTCTGTAGAAATTATAACATTAATTTTTACTCAAAATCATTTGATGCGGTGGCCAAAACCAAATCTGAGGGAATCTCAATTCAAATGGTTGCCCGAGAACTCAGATATGCTTGGTTTTATGAACTTTTAGAAAAAGAAAAATACCAATATGTGGCTACTGCTCATCATATCAACGACAATATTGAAACTGTTTTGATGAATTGGGCAAAAGGTGGTGGGTTTGACCAACTGTCGGGGATTCAACTTAAAAACAACGTGGTTATTAGGCCATTACTTTATTTTACACGCTTTGAAATCCAAAATTATGCCATCAAAAAAAATATTAAGTGGCGCGAAGATTCAAGCAATGATTTGGTTTCATATCAAAGAAATTTTGTAAGGCATAAAATTGTTCCACCTTTGAAAGAAATTAACCCTAATTTAGAGAAAGCCTTCATGGTTTCAGTGGAAAAAATGAAAGGGAGTACAGAATTAATGAAGGTTGGTTTGCAAAAAATTAAAAATGAAATTACTGTATCAAAAGGCACACAATTATTTATAGATAAAAAATTACTTCTCTTGCAACCCAACGCAGTATTTGTGTGCTTTGAATTGCTTCGGTCTTTTGGATTTGGTTGGGATAATTGCCAACAATTGGTCTCAGCATTAGGTGGGCAATCAGGTAAACGGTTTTTCTCAAAAACACACCAATCTGTTATTGACAGAAAACACATTATTGTAAGCCCGCTAACTGAATTTTCTAAAGAAGTTTTCATTGAGGAGGGGCAAAATAAGGCAATAATGGGCTCACAAATACTTAAGTTTTCAACTGTTAAAACATTAAACTATTCCGGTGATGCTAATGAAGCTTTTTTGGACTTTGATAAAATTAAATTCCCCTTATGCTGGAGAAAATGGCAATTTGGAGATTATTTTTTCCCTTTAGGTATGAGCCACAAAAAGAAAATCAGTGACTTTTTAATAGATAAAAAATTATCACTTATCAACAAAGACAGTATTACCGTATTGATGTCTAATCAAAAAATTGTTTGGGTTGTGGGACTAAGAGTGGATGATAATTACAAAATTACTTCAAAAACTAAAAGGGTATTGTCGGTTAAGGTTTCCTCGAATGACAATTAGTGTTGATTTTCTTGTTAATTTGTTGTAAATTTACAGCTTTACTTATAAGTTACTAAAATTACCAAAATATGAAAATAACAGTTGTAGGAGCTGGTAATGTCGGGGCTACTTGTGCCGACGTGCTGGCACAGCGCGAAGTTGCTAATGAAATTGTATTAATAGATATAAAAGAAGGCCTTGCACAAGGCAAGGCACTAGATATCAGTCAAAAGGCCCCTATTAATCTCTATGATTCAAAACTTATAGGGGCTACTAATGATTTTTCTAAATCATCTAATTCTGAAGTTGTCGTTATTACCTCCGGTTTGCCTCGTAAACCAGGCATGAGTCGTGACGACCTAATCGGAATTAATGCTGAAATAGTAAAGTCAGTAACCGAAAACATAATAAAGCATTCTCCCAATACCATACTTATTATTGTTTCCAATCCATTAGATGTGATGACTTACCAAGCTCATCTTACATCAAAGTTGCCACGTACTCGTGTAATGGGAATGGCAGGGATATTGGATACTGCTCGCTATCGTGCATTTTTAGCCGAAGCATTAAATATTTCCCCAAAGGATATTCAAGCATTGCTACTAGGTGGTCACGGTGATACAATGGTGCCATTACCGCGATATACAACTGTATCAGGGATACCTGTTTCTGAACTGATAGACAAAGAAAAATTAAATGTTATTATTGAAAGAACCAAAGTAGGTGGAGGTGAATTAGTTAAACTAATGGGTACTTCTGCCTGGTATGCACCCGGAGCTGCCGCTGCACAGATGGTTGAAGCAATTGTGAAGAATCAAAGGCGGGTGTTGCCTGTATGTATGCAATTGGATGGAGAGTATGGAATAGATAATTGCTATTTAGGCGTCCCCGTTATTTTGGGCAAAAATGGTATCGAAAAGGTTATCGAATTGGAATTGAATGATGAAGAGAAAGCACTTCTCGAAACAAGTCGAGTACATGTTAATGAAGTGATGAGTGTTTTGAAGAAAAAGTAGAAATTTTTTATTAATTTTCTTTTTTGAAATGCTAATTTGTCAGTCGGTTTGCGGTGCGATTTTCTTGCCGATGAAAATTGTCTCATTTCCGGTTATGCCGTAGCGTTGGGTCTGTTCAGCGGTTAATTTTTCGCAAAAGTTGTTTCTTTCGGTTTTTAAGCCACTGGTTTCAATTCTTTCGTGATAATCTTTTCCGTATTTTCTCAGATGGTCACTCTGTCCGAATATTTTTTCCCTTTCCCTTCGAGAGGTTATTGTAAAATCTTCGAATGTAGTTTCAGCCATTGGACTGAAAAAAGGAACTTGTAAAATAGCCCAACCTCCTAGTTTTAGTACTCTTCTGATTTCTTTCAATGCCTGAATATCATCTTTTACATGTTCAAGGACATGATTGCAAATTACGATATCGAATTTGTTGTCCTCAAAGGGCATATTATGAATATCCATTTTTATTTTTGCCAGTGGCGATTCTAAGTCGGCGGTAATATATTTTTCTCCATGAATAGCCTCAAATCGATTAATGAAGCATGGCTCCGGAGCTATATGCAGTATATGCTGTGAAGTCTGAAAAAAAGAGGTGCTATTTTTTAAGTACAACCAGATCAACCTATGTCTTTCTAATGCAAGACAATTGGGACAAAGAGCGTTGGGACGCACTTTGATGCGCCCATAAGGCAAAAATGACTTATAATGACTTTTGCATATAGGGCACTCCACTTTGTTACCTCTATAGAAAACACCTAGAGTTCTCAACCATGCCCCGAGAGCAAGTTGTTGGTATTTCCTTGGGACGTACCGGATAAATAAAGAGATTAAATATTTCACGGGGCAAAGAACTAAAAAATGTTGATGGTCGTAAAACTATTTATTGTTTTCTTTCATCTAGTAAGTATTAATTCGTACAAAATACTACAAATTGACTCAATCGGCTTCAAAAAATACTACTAATCACGAAGATTGGCTGATAAAAAGGGCGCAAATGGGCGACCACAAAGCTCAGGGCAAATTGGTGCAAGAATGGTATAAGCGAATATATAATTTTGGTTATAAGTTTCTACTTGACCACGACCTAACTATGGAAGTGGTTCAAAAGACTTTCATTGCGATGCACAAAAACATTTCTTTTTTGGAAAATACCGGAAAATTCAAATCGTGGATTTATTCCATTGCCACTAACTATTGTAGGGAAGAGTGGAGAAAAAGGAAAACAAGCCTTAAGGTTTCGATAAGTGAACTGAATGGAACTTCCAGCCTTCAAGGATGGGAAGCTACTACCAAAACCAATGAAAACCCCGCTAGCAAGTTTAACCAAAAAGAATTGGTTGAGATTTTACAATCCTGCCTTGCAGAATTAAGTATTGAACAACGGGAAGTAATAATTATGAAAGAATATGAGGGATTGAAGTTCCGTGAAATTGCTGAAGCACTTCAAATTCCTGAGAGCACGGCCAAAACTAGAATGTACTATGGGCTAGAAGCACTCAAATTAATTTTGGCAAAGAGAAATATCAATACTGAAACTATAAACTATGAATAAGAAACCATCTAAACAAACTTTAATTTCATTCCTCTATGATGAGTTGGGTCAGGACGAAAGAAATGAGGTAGAGTTGTATCTTTCTCAAAATCCTAGCGAAAAGAAGAAATTGGAGGACTTGAACTTTGTCCGCACTACTCTAAGGCATCTTGCTGACAAAGAGGTTATTGCAACTCCTTTTTTTGATTCTAACAAAAGAAGTAAAACTCAACTTCGTGACAATAAAACTTTAAAATGGGCTATTGGAATTGCAGCTACTTTAATCTGTGGAATGGTCCTTGCACGAGTACTCGGGCTTTCATTTGTGTTCCACCCCGGAGAATTGATAATTAGCTTTCAAACTAATGACAAAACTCATTTTAACTCTTCTTATATCAATAGACAAGAGACAGTCTCATTAATTCAAGCTTCGATTGTTGATAACAACCAAAAACTTCAGCAATCATTGATGCAAGACATGCAAAGTTATTTGGCTAAGGATAATAATTTAAGAAAGGCAGAGGTAGAAAAGTTGCTATATAGTGCATACTCAAATAAAAACAGACAGTCAGTGGAATTGGAGAAGAGGTTACAAGAAAAATATCAAGCCTTTCTGAACCAATATTTCCAAAACACTGTTGTAGACCAAAAGGAATACACTGAGGAATTATTCATAAAATTTGCCCAATATTTAAGAGAGCAACGCAATCAGGACTTAAAATTTATCGAATCTCGATTAAATGCCTTTGAGCAAAATACTGACCAATTTAAGGAAGAAACTGACCTACTTCTTTCTAGTCTTATATCCAACTTTGAGATCTTACCTAATGAAAACACACAATAATTTTAATAATATGAAAAATAATATCATAAACTTCTTTGTAATAATTTTTATTCTCGGGCTTGTGAGTACTAAGGCTCAGGTCAATCAACTGCAAATGGACAAAGATGCAGAGGTGGCAGAGAATATTTTAAAGACCTTGATAAAGCAGGACTTCGGTATCGAAAATTTTTTCCTTAGAGACGTAAAGTCTAACTATATCTCAGGCTACGGGATTACTCTTTATATACCTCAAGATGAGGATTTCATGATAAGGATTAAATCGCCTCTAAAACCTTTAGTCAGAATGAAATCAAAATCATATAATGGAAAGAAAGGAGCGTATGATGGATCAAATGAAGAGTCTATTGATTTGGAGTTGGATGATGACGAATGTTGTGAAAACGGTCACAGACTTAGAAAAGACAGCTTGGTAGACGGCGATGAAGATATGAAATCAGCAGAAATAAATGATGAATACAAGCATAAAGAAATAGAAATCTATATGCAAGATGTGGATGATATTGTAAGAAAGGCAAGGACTGAAGCCCGCATCGCTATTGATAGAGTTAGAGGTTTACGGAATGGTCATCTTTTTATTGATATGGATACCGATAGTGCCAAGTCCGAGTATAAAAATAAATTTATAGAGATTTCAAAAAACTTCCTAGCTGATTATGGCGATGTTTTTAGCCAACTTTCGCCCAATGAAAGAATAATCATTACCAATAGAGTAGCTCCCAATCAAAGTTATAGTTGGGATGGTGAAAGACGAATGAAAAAAAATGTATTGTCCGTGGAAACCACGAAAATGGACGTGCAAAAATTAAGACAAGGGAAAATTACTCGTGCTCAGTTCATTGATGGTATTAAGATTGAGAATGATACTTTGCTTGAAAAGGAAGACAAAGATTTAGAAGTAATTGCAACTCTTTTTGAAAAATTATACAGCCAAGATGTGTCGAATACATATTTCGTTGACAATCGAATTGAATATGAAAGAATAAATGATTTTGGGGCCAAATTTTATATGTCTGTGTATTCAAGTAGGGAAGGTAGAGATGGAGAATTTTATATTCCAACTCAAAAAATGAAAAATTTGTCGCAAAAAGAGCGGGATGCCAAAGTGAAAGAAATGTATCCTCAATTTGAGAAAGAGTTAAAAGAGAATATATTAGACTACGGAAGAGTAATCAAAGGTCTGAAAGCCAATGAACAATTATCTTTTATTGTAGAGATAACTAAGTGCAAGGGCTGCGGTATTCCAAGTTCAATTGAGGTTCACACAAAATTTTCTGCTCTCAATGATTTTAATCTAGGGAAAATCAAAAGAGATGTTGCTTTGTCTAAAATTGAAGTAAGTAAAAAAGGCGTACAATAGATAAGTAGCTTATAATGAGGCTATTACAAATAAAGAACTTTGAAATATGCAAAAAATTATATGCCTATATAGGTTGAGGGTTTCAATTCAAGCAATTCCCTTTTGACTGTATTTGTAATGGGCAATGTTTCTATAAATGATTTAAGATTTTCTTTTGTCAATTTATTATTGTTTCGAGTAAATGACTTGAGTATCTCATAGGATTCGGGCACACCCTCTCTTCTTAAAATTGTCTGAATGGCCTCAGCTAAAACATTCCAATGGCTATCCAAATCAGTGGCTATTACTTGGCTATTAAGTTCTAGTTTGTTTATTCCTTTAATTAATGAATGAAGAGCAATAAATGTATGTGCGAAAGGTACTCCTACATTCCGCAGTACTGTCGAGTCAGTTAAGTCCCGTTGAAGCCGGGAAATGGGAAGTTTGGCAGAGAAGTGTTCAAACATTGCGTTGGCAAACCCTAAATTTCCTTCGGCATTTTCAAAGTCAATTGGATTTATTTTATGTGGCATTGCTGACGAGCCAACCTCTTTTTCTTCAATTTTCTGAACAAAATAATTTAGTGAAATATAGTGCCACATATCTCTTGAATAGTCAATAAGTATAGTGTTGATTCTTTTTAAGTTATCACATAAGGTGGCAAGCAAATCGTAATGCTCAATTTGCGTGGTGGGATGACTTCGAACCAAACCTAATGATTGAGACACAAACTTATTTGAGAGTTCTAACCAATCCATGTTTGGATAGGCTATGTTATGGGCGTTGAAGTTACCAACTGCTCCGCCAAATTTAGCAGCATGGTCAACTTGTGTTAGCAACGAAAGTTGGTTTTTTAACCTCACAGTAAAGACGGCAATCTCTTTTCCAACTCGAGTTGGAGAGGCCGGTTGACCATGTGTTCGCGATAGCATTGCAACGTCTTTCCAGCATCTTGTTTGTTCTTCAAGTCGGGCTATTAATTTATTAAATAAGGTGATGAATTCCTTTTCCAAAAATTCTTTTATTGAAAGTGGTATCGCTGTGTTATTTATGTCTTGAGAAGTTAACCCAAAATGAATGAATTCAGCAAATTGAGTTAGATTATAAGACTTAAACTTTGCTCTGATAAAATATTCTACAGACTTTACATCATGATTTTTTATTTTTTCAATATCTTTTATCAAACTACAATCTTGCTCATTGAAATTTTCATACCACGATCTAAGAAGGCTAAATTTTTCTTTGGGGAATGAAGCCAACTCGGGCAACGGAATTTGGCATAAGAATATAAAATATTCAATCTCTACTAATACTCTGTATCGCATTAATGCTAACTCCGAGAAGTAGTTAACAAGGGGTAGGGTGGTTGAATAGTAGCGACCATCAATAGGGGATATAGCCGTTATAGGATTGTATTTCACTAGCTGTTATTTTGGTCACAAAAATAATGTAAATTAAAAGCTTGAACTAATACTTCACATTCCAAATTGCTATTAACAATCATTTTTGGGTTTGTTTTTTAGAAAATTGGGTTAAATTTAGGTCTCAAAACTTTAATAATTTTTTTATGTTATCAAATTCATATATTTGTATCCGGTTGCTTTTAACAAAGGCGTCCCAAGATGTGTTTTTTGGTCTTATGACCATTAGGCAATAGTATTTTATGAAAGTATGTTTAACATGGTATGAACCAATAAAACGAAAATATTATGGAATTAGCTTCATTTATGAAGAAATATGCCGATGAAATCGGAGGAGAGTTTATAGAATATACTCCAAGTTATTCGGTAATTATCATTCCGGTTTCAGGAAAAAGATTCCAAACTGTAGTAGGCAATGTCAAAGAAAGTGTTCTTTATAATCGAAAAGTAATCACATTCTCCTCCAAAGTTTGTCATTCTGAAAACAAAATTGATTGGAAAAACCTCATGGAACAAACTGCTTTTTTTAATTATTGCCGATTTGTAATTAATGAAGAATTTTTGCAAATAGAAGCTGTAGTTTCTTTGGGTTCGGTCAAGGAGGAAGACTTAAAAGAGATTCTGCAAGAGGTTGCAAACCTAGCCGACCAATATGAAATGAAACTTACCGGGACTGACATAAATTGAATATTTTTTAAATATTTAATTGACATTTATTTAATAAATCGACACTTTTGTCCCAAGCTGTCTTATCGCTCTGAAGTTTAGAATTTTTAGTAATAAATGTTCTAGTCAGGGAGGAAAGTCCGGACAACTTAGAGTAACGTACTTCCTAACGGGAAGGGGTATTTGACGAAAGGCTGATACAACAGAGAGTGCCGCAGAAAATAGACTACTCCATAAGTTGGAGAAAAGGTGAAAAGGCGGGGTAAGAGCCCAC
>Ga0316188_10000817_pt1 | contig 14328 bp, 13 predicted proteins | sample Phiworburrow1_MG_FD_204933 | JGI IMG/M metagenome (GOLD analysis project Ga0316188, IMG submission 204933) | Coastal sediment microbial communities from Maine, United States - Phippsburg worm burrow 1 | ecosystem: Environmental > Aquatic > Marine > Coastal > Sediment | place: USA: Maine...
CCAGAACATGTCTTCCTTGAACTTGGGCAGTTGCCCGGTGCCTTCCAGCACTTCGCGGTTGACGATGTAGGGCGTGTAGCACTCGGTGTAGCCATGCTCGGTGGTCTGCAGGTCCAGCATGAACTGGGCCAGCGCCCGGTGCAGCCGCGCTGCCGGCCCGCGCAGGAAGCCGAAGCGCGCGCCGGACAACCGGGCCCCGGTGTCGAACTCCATGCCCAGCGGCGCCCCCAGGTCCACGTGATCCTTGGGCGTGAAGTCGAACTCGCGCGGCGTGCCCCAGCGGCGCTGCTCGACGTTGGCCGACTCGTCGGCGCCGACGGGGACGTCGGCCTGCGGCAGGTTGGGCAGGCCCATCAGCATGGCCTGCAAATCGGCCTGGATCTGCTCCAGACGCTCGGCGCCGGACTTCATCTGCGCGGCCATGGCGGCCACCTCGGCCATCAGCGCCGCCGCGTCCTGGCCCTGGGCCTTGGCCTGGCCGATCTGCTTGCTCAGCGCGTTGCGGCTGGCCTGGGCCTGTTCGGTGGCGGTCTGGATCTGCTTGCGTTCGGACTCCAGCGCCTGATAGCGCGGCACGTCCAGGAAGGGTTGCGGGTTCTTGCGGCGCTGCAGTTGCGCGACCACGCCGTCGAGGTCGCGGCGCAGCAGGTTGATGTCGATCATGCGGGTCTCACGGAAGGTCGGAACGGGGGCGGCCCGCACGGCGTGCCGCCGGGCCAGAGGTCAGCGGGTCAGGGTCAAGATCGCGCCGCCGCCGACTCGGCCATGCTGCGGTCGCCCAGCCCGCGCGGCAGCGGAAAATGCACCGCCTCGGGCACGCCCTCCATGTGACGGATCGTCAGCGCGCCCAACTCGCGCAGGCGCATGACCACCTCCTGCACGAGCACGTCGGGTGCCGATGCACCGGCGGTCAGGCCCACACGGCCACGGCCCTCGAACCAGGCCGGGTCCAGGTCGTCGGCGGCATCGACCATGTAGGCCGGCGTGCCCAGGCGCTGCGCCAGTTCCCGCAGACGGTTGCTGTTGCTGCTGGTGGGGCTGCCGACGACGATGACGATATCCACCATGGGGGCCAGGACCTTGACGGCGTCCTGCCGGTTCTGCGTGGCATAGCAGATGTCCTGCATCTTCGGCTCGCGCACGGTGGGGAAGCAGCGCTTCACTTCGGCCAGGATCTCCGCCGCGTCGTCCACGCTCAACGTGGTCTGGGTGACGACGGCGATCTTGTCGCCGCGCGGCTTCACGCCCGCCACGTCGGCGACATCCTCGACCAGGTAGATGCCTTCGCTGAGCTGGCCCATCGTGCCCTCGACCTCGGGGTGTCCCTTGTGGCCGATCATCACGAATTCGTAGCCTTCCTTGGCCAGCTTGGCCACTTCCACGTGCACCTTGGTCACCAGCGGACAGGTGGCGTCGAAGACCTCGAACCCGCGCTCGGCGGCCTCGCGCCGCACCGCTTGGCTGACGCCGTGGGCGCTGAACACCAGCGTCGCGCCGGGCGGCACGTCGGCCAGGTCCTCGATGAAGATCGCGCCCTTGGCGCGCAGGTCGTTGACGACGTAGGTGTTGTGCACGATCTCGTGGCGCACGTAGATCGGCGCGCCGAACCGCGTCAGCGCCCGCTCGACGATCTCGATCGCACGGTCCACGCCGGCGCAGAAGCCGCGCGGCTCGGCCAGCAATACCTCGTTGATCTTGCCCTGGCTCACAGCACCCCCAGCAGTTGCACCTCGAAGCGTACCGGCTGCCCGGCCAGCGGGTGGTTGAAGTCGAACAGCAGCCAGCCGGCAGCGGCCTCGCGCACGATACCGGCATACCGACCCTGGCCGTCGGGCGTGGGGAACTGCACGACGTCGCCAACCTGGTAGTCGGCGTCCGGATCGCCCAGCTCCTGCAGCAGAGTGCGCTTCACGCGCTGCAGAAGTTCCGGGTTGCGCGGCCCGAAGGCGACGCCGGCCGGCAGCTCGAAGCGCTCGTGCGCGCCCTCGGGCAGGCCCAGCATCAGCTGCTCGATCGCTGGCGCCAACTGGCCTGCGCCCAGCGACAGCGTCGCGGGCTTGTCGCCGAAGGTGCACACCACGTCGGCACCGTCCGGGCCGCTCAGGCGGTAGTGCAGGGTCAGGAACGACCCAGGCTGGACGGTGTGGGGAGCAGGGCTTTTCATGGCGCGGATAGACTGCGCTGATTCTACGAAACCCCCTGCCCCCGCCACGGCCATGGGCCCCAAACAGCTGCCGCCCGACCAACGCCCGCGCGAGAAGCTGCTCGCGCGCGGGGCCGCGGCACTGGCCGATACCGAACTGCTGGCGCTGCTGCTGCGCACCGGCCTGCCCGGGCGTGACGTGTTCGCGCTGGCCGACGACGTGCTGCAAGCCGCCGGCGGCTTTGCCGGCCTGCTGCACGCGCCCGCGGAAGCGCTGAAGGGCGTCAAGGGCCTGGGCCCGGCCAAGCGTGCCGAACTCGCCGCCGTGATGGAGATGGCACGCCGCGCGCTCGCGCAGCAGGTGACGGCGGCGCCGGTGTTCGACGCCCCGGCCAGGGTCAAGGACTATGTGTCGCTGCAGCTCGGCGGCAGGCCGCAGGAAGTGTTCGCCGTGCTGTTCCTGGATGGCCAGCACCGGCTGATTGCCTGGCGCGAATTGTTCCAGGGCACGCTGACACAGACCAGCGTCTACCCACGCGAGGTGGTCAAGGCGGCGCTGGCGCACAACGCCGGGGCGGTGATCCTGGCCCACAACCACCCGTCCGGCGTGGCCGAGCCGTCGCGCGCCGACGAGTACCTCACCGGCACGCTGAAGGCCGCACTGGCGCTGGTCGACGTGCGCGTGCTGGACCATCTGGTGGTGGGGCGTGGGCAGGTCGTGTCGCTGGCGGAAAGGGGATTGCTGTGAGGGTCAAGCACCTGCAGGACCTGGGCGGGCTGCGCGACGCGCTGGCCCGCCGGCGTGCCGAGGCTGCCGCCGACGCCGAACGCCTGCGCGCCCGGCAACAGGAAATCGACCGCCAACGGCAGCTGTTTGCACACACGGTGGGGCCGGTGCAGGCGCTGCCGGACCAGCGGCGCGCCGACGTCGCGCTGCCTCAGCCGGCACCGCTGCCACTGCAGCGCGAGGCCGACGAGCGCGCCGCGCTGCAGGAGGCGCTGTCGGACGAAGTCGACGTGGAGTCGCTGCTGCTGACCGACGACGGCCTGAGCTTCCGTCGCCCGGGCATCGGTCCCGACGTGGTGACCCGGCTGCGGCGGGGCCACTGGTCGATCCAGCAGCAGATCGACCTGCACGGCCTGACGCGAGAGGAGGCCCGCCTGGCGCTGGCCAGTTTCGTGCGCGACATGCACCGCCGCGACCAGCGCTGCCTGCGCGTGGTGCACGGAAAGGGCCATGGATCGCCCGGGCGTCAGCCGGTCCTCAAGGCCAAGGTGCAGCGCTGGCTGGCCCAGTGCGGCGAGGTGATCGCCTTCGCGCAGGCCAGCGGCCCGCAGGGCGGCGCCGGGGCGCTGATCGTGCTGCTGGGCACGCGCCGCTGAGACCGGGCCGCCACCGGCGCGTTTCAGCTAGCGCCCACGACAGCCGCCGCGGCTTCGGGTGTCGTCACCGGCCCGGTGCCGCTGAAACGGTCCAGTGCCAGGTAGATCACGGGCGTGATGTACAGCGTAATGGCCTGGCTGAAGATCAGCCCGCCCGCCACCGCCAGGCCCAGCGGCTGCCGCAGTTCGGCGCCCGCCCCCAGGCCCAGCGCGATCGGCATCGCGCCCATCAGTGCCGCCAGCGTCGTCATCATGATCGGCCGGAAGCGCAGCACGCAGGCCTCGCGGATCGCCTGCGGCGGCGTCATGCCCTGGTGCCGCTGCGCGTCCAGCGCGAAGTCGATCATCATGATCGCGTTCTTCTTGACGATGCCGATCAGCAGCACGATGCCGATGGTGGCGATCAGGGTCAGGTCCTGGCCGAAGAGCATCAGCGTGGCCAGCGCGCCCACCGCCGCCGACGGCAGCCCGGCCAGGATCGTCAGCGGATGGATGTAGCTCTCGTACAGCACACCCAGCAGCACGTAGATGACGAGCAGCGCCGCCGCGATCAGGATCGCCTGGCTGCCCTGCGAGCTCTTGAACACCGCGGCGTCGCCGCCGTAGCTGGCAATGATGGACGCCGGCATGCGGATCGCCTCGCGCGCGCGGTCGATGCGCGCGGTGGCGTCACCCAGCGCGGCGCCGGGCGCGAGGTTGAACGACACCGTCACCGCCTGCAGCTGTCCGGTGTGGTTGATGGCCGTGGCACCCACGCTTCGGCTGACGGTGGCGAAGGTCGACAGCGGCACCAGCGCGCCGCTGCTCGACCGGACGTAGATGCTGTTGAACGCACCTTCGTCCTGCTTGGCCTCGGGCGCCACTTCCATGATCACCTGGTAGCTGTCGGTGGGCAGATAGATCGTCGACACCTGGCGCTCGCCGAAGGCACTGTACAAGGCCGTGCGCACGGCGTCGATTGACACGCCCAGCGCATTCGCGCGGTCGCGGTCGATCTTCAGGTCGGCCATCAGCGCCTTCAGCTGGGCGTCGGTGTTGACGTCGCGGAACAGCGGGTCGTCGCGCAGCCGGTCCTGCAGCTTGTTGGCCCAGTCACTCAGTTCGTCGGCGCGCACGCTCTGCAGGACGTACTGGAACTGCGCCTTGCTCTGGCGCCCGCCGAGTTGCAGGTTCTGGACCGGCTGCATGTAGACGTTCAGGCCGGCCAGGCCGCGCAGCTTGCGCCGCAGGCTTTCAACCACCTGCTTCATCGGCGGCCGCTCGCCCTGGGGCTTGAGGTTGATGAACAGGCGCCCGGTGTTCTGCGCCCCGCCGCCGCCGTTGAACGAGTTGACGGTCAGCACGGCCGGGTCGGCGCGGAAGATCGCCGCCGCCCGCTCCTGCAGTCGCACCATTTCCGGAAACGAGGTGTCCTCGGCCGCCTCGGTCTGGACCCGGATCTGTCCGATGTCCTCCTGCGGGAAGAAGCCCTTCGGAATGGCGATGAACAGCCAGATCGTGGCCACGAACGTCGCCGCCGCGACGCCAAGCACGGTCTTGCGGTGCGCCAGCGCAACGTCGAGCGTGCGCGTGTAGCCCGCCAGCAGGGCATCGAAGCCGCGCTGGAACGCCCGCACGACGGCGCCCGGCGGCTTCTTGTGCGCCTCGTCGCTGAGAAAGCGGCTGGCCAGCATCGGCACCAGCGTCAGCGAGACGAAGGCCGACACGGCGATGGCCAGACCGACGACGACCGCAAACTCGTGGAACAGCAAGCCGATGACGCCGGGCATGAAGAAGATCGGAATGAAGACCGCGATCAGCGAACTCGAGATGCTGATGATCGTGAAGCCGACCTCGCGCGAGCCACGCAGCGCGGCCTGGAACGGCGGCATGCCCTGCTCGACGTGGCGGATGATGTTCTCCAGCATCACGATCGCGTCGTCGACCACCAGACCGACGGCCAGCGTCAGTCCGAGCAGCGAGATGTTGTCCAGGCTGTAGTTCAGGCCCCACAGCAGCGCCACGGCACCGACCAGCGACACCGGCAGCGACAGCGTCGGGATCACGGTGGCGACGAAGCGGCGCAGGAACAGGAAGATCACCAGCACCACGAGCGCGATCGTGCCCATCAAGGTCAGCGTGACGTCGTGCAGGGCGTCGCGCACCGAGATCGAGCGGTCGTTGACGGGCTGGATGCGGATCGACTGCGGCATCTGCTTCTGCAGCGCCGGCAGCGCGGCTCGCACCGCGTCGACGACGCGCACCGTGTTCGCCCCGGGTTGGCGCAGCACGGCCAGCGAGATCGTGTTCTCTCCGTTCAGCGTGGCCCAGGTCTTCAGCGACTCGACGCTGTCCTCCACCGACGCGACGTCCTTCAGCCGCACGCTATTGCCGCCACGCTGGCTGACGATGAGGTTGCCGAATTCGGCGGCATTTCGCAGCTGCTTGTTGGCCCGCAGCGTCAGCGTCTGGCGCGGGCCTTCGAGCGTGCCCACCGGCGTGTTCACGTTGGCCGCGCGCAGTACGGCAGCGAGTTCGTCCAGGCCGATGTTGCGCGCCGCCAGCGCATCGGGCTGCACCCGCACGCGCACCGCGAAGCGCTTCTGGCCATAGATGTTGACCTGCGCCACGCCCTCGATCGTCGACAGCGTCGGCACGATCAGGTGCTCGGCGAAGTCCTGCAGATCCGTCGGCGCCAGCGACGGCGACGTCAGCGAGACGAACAGCACCGGCGCATCGGCCGGGTTCACCTTGCGGTACGAAGGCGGCTGCGTCATGTCGTCCGGCAACGACCGCTGCGCGCGCAGCAACGCGGCCTGGACGTCGACGGCCGCGGCATCGACGTCGCGGTCCTGCGCGAACTCCAGCGTCAGCGACGTGCTGCCCAGCGTGCTGGACGAACTGATCGTCGTCAGCCCCGGGATCGTCTGAAACTGCTTCTCCAGCGGCAGCGCCACCGAGCTTGCCATCGTCTCCGGGCTGGCGCCAGGCAAGGCGGCGCTGACGTTGATGACCGGCGTGTCGTAGCTCGGCAGCGCAGCCACCGGGATGCTGCGGTAGCCGATCACTCCGGCCATCACGATGGCCAGGTTGAGCAGCACGGTCGTCACCGGGCGCCGGATGAACAGCTCGCTCATGTTCATGGCGGGGACCCCTTCGGCGCCACGCCGTCGCCGGCACCGGGCTTCGCTCGGCCGGCGTAGCCATCGCCTGCGCGCTCGACGACGGCGGCGCCCGGCCGCAGGTTCTGCCGCCCGTCGAGCACGATGCGCGCGCCGGCTTCGACCCCGGTCACCGCCACGTCCTCGCCCTGGGCGTACAGCACCTGCACCGGCTGCACGGTCGCCTTGCCGTCCTGCACGACGTAGACCTGCGGGCCGCGCGCCGTCTGCACCACGGTCGCCTGCGGCACGACGACCGCCCCGCGCAGCACGCGCGCGGTCATGGCCACGTCGACGAAGGCGCCGGGCCAGAGCCGGTTGTCGCGGTTGGCGAATTCGGCCTTCACCTTCACCGTGCCCGAGACCGGGTCCACGGCGCTGTCGACGAACTTCAGCCGGCCCTGCAGGCCCGCGGGCGTCGCCGTGCGCGCCAGCGGGACGTCGGTGCCGACGCCGGGCGCGCGGGTGCGGGCCGGATCCTTGGCGCGCACCGGCGCTGCGCCCTCGTTCTCGCCCTCCTGCGGCAGGGCGGTGACGACCCCGCCGCCGTCCTTCAGCGCCGCCAGCGCGTCCGCCAGATAGCGTTGCGGCAGGCTGAAGGCGACGGCGATCGGGTCGAGTTGCGTGATGCTGACCATCTGCGTCAGATTGGCCTGGACGGACGACCCGGGGAAGACGTTGATGGCTCCCAGGCGACCGGCGCTGGGCGCCTTGATCCGCGTATAGGACAAGCCCAGCCGCGCGGCGTCGAGGGCGGCCTTGTCGGCGGCCGCGGCAGCGGCCTGCGACTGCACGTTGGCCTGGGTCGTGTCCAGCGCCCCTTGCGAAATGAAGTTCTGCGCCAGCAGCTCGCGGCTGCGCGCGAGCTGGCGCTCGGCGTCGGCCAGCGCCGCTTCGTCGCGTGCCAGCTGGGCCGCGGCGCGGGCGACGTTGGCCTCGTCGGCACGCGCGTCGAGCGTGAACAGCAGCTGTCCGGCGGTGACGAACTGGCCTTCCTTCACGTGGACCTGGGCCACCAGACTGGTCGTCTGCGGCCGCACGTCCACGCTGGACAGCGGCACCACGCTGCCGATGGCGTTGAGCTGCACCGGCATGTCGCGCCGCTGCGCAGCGACGGTCGTCACGCTCACCGGGGGCGCGGAGGCGGCACGTGACGGGCCGGCCGCCGACGCCGCGGCCGACGGGATGGGGCCGTCGACAGCTGGCTTGCCCCCGCAGGCGACAAGCCAGCATGCCATGCCGATGCAGGCCCCGGCCAGCAGCGGCGCTCGGCGCACGACGGTGAAGCTCATTGAGGCGTCTCCAGGGACAGGGCGGGGTCAGGCCGGCGGGAAGGCGCGCCGCAACACGCCCAGGCCGGCATGCAGTTGCTGCAGTTCCTGGGGGCTGCACGTCGCCAGCGCCCGCGCAAATTCATCGCGTGCGCCGCCCTGGATCTGTCGCACCTGGGCCAGTCCCGACTCGGTGGCATGCAGTTCGGTGCGTCGGCGATCTGCCGCCGCGACCGACGGCGCCACGGCGCCAGCCTTGGCCAGGCGGTCGACCATGGCCGATGCCGTCGGCAACGTCACCCCCAGGAAGGCCGCCACGGTGCTCACCGAACTGCCGGGATGGCGGGCGATGAAGCTCAGGCAGCGGAACTGCGGCACCGACAGCGGGTCGCCGACCTGCTGCCGCATCGCAGCGCGCAGTGCATCCATCACGGCCGGCATGACCTCCAGCACCGCGTCGGCGCAATCCAGCGGCCTCAGCGGTTCGGGGTGGGCTGGATCCTTTTGCACAAGTATTTATTTAGCTGGGCTAACTATTAGGCCAGCATAGCAGTAGGGGCCGGGTTGTGCTGCCGACCCGGCACGGCCCTCCGTCGGCGCAGGGCCAGCAAGCCGTGGTCAACCGGTTGCGCGCGACCCCGGTGCGACTGCGCGCCGCTCACCCGGTTGCGACCAGACGCCTCAGCCGCCGCGGTTGCGCATCCAGTCCGCGGTGCCGAAGAACGCTTCGGCCAGGCGTTGCGCCAGTTCGGTGTCGACGCCGCAGTCCGCCATCGCCTGCGTCATGCAGGCCATCCACTGGTCGCGTTCGGCTATGCCGATCGCGTACGGCAGGTGGCGCGCGCGCAGCCTGGGGTGCCCGAAGCGGCTCTGGTACAGGTCGGGGCCGCCGAGCCAGCCGCTCAGGAACCAGAACAGCTTGTCGCGCGACCCCTCCAGGCTGGTCGGATGCAGGGCGCGGATGCCGGCGAAGTCCGGCTCCAGGTCCATCAGGTCGTAGAAGCGGTCGACCAGCGCACGCACCGGCGCCTCGCCACCCAGGAGCTCGTAGGCACTGCTCATGGACGCCGGGTCAGGCGTCGATGAGTCGGGTGGCCAGCTGGCCCACCGCGACCGCCGCGGGTGCGCCCGGCAAGGTCTCCACCAGCAGCTGGCGTCGCAGCACCGCGTCGCGCACCGCGCTGTCGTTCGGCAGTTCACCCAGCAGGTCGATCTGGATGGGACTGTCCAGCCCCGGGCTGACGTAGCGGTCCACGACCTGCTGCAACTGCTGGCGGACGACCCGTCCGTCGCCCGGCCGGCGCGCCTGGTTCACCACCAGGCTGATGCGGCGTCGCTGTTGCGTCGTGGCCAGCACCTTGATGGTGGCATAGGCGTCGGTCAGCGACGTGGGCTCGGGTGTGGCCACCACGATCACCCGGTGCGCCAGCGACACCGTGTACAGCACGACATCGGAAATGCCGGCGCCGGTGTCCAGCAGCACCTGGTCGAAGCGCGGCGCCACCTGGTTCAGCACGTCACGCAGCTGATCGCGCAGTTCGGGCGTCATGCGCGAGTACTCGACCATGCCCGAGCCTGCCAGCAACACCGAGAAACCGCCCGGCGCCGCCACGATGGCCTCTTCCAGCTTGCACTTGCCGGCGAACACTTCGTGCAGCGTGACCTTGGGGAACAGGTTCAGCACCACGTCCAGGTTGGCCAGTCCGAGGTCGGCATCCAGCACCAGCACGCGCTGCCCCTGGCGCGCCAGGGCGGCGGCCAGGTTGGCCGCGAGAAAAGTCTTGCCGACCCCGCCCTTGCCGCTGGTGATGGCCGTCACCTTCCGTGCGGCGGCGCGTGACGCTTCGAGGGTGCCGTCGCTCATGCAAGATCCTGGAACTGGGAAGTTTCGAACAGCAGGCGCTTTTCGTCGTTGCTGACCTGCAGCACGGCCGCGGGCTCCAGGCAGACACGATTGCGGCCCTCGGACTTGGCCCGGTAGAGCTGCTGGTCGGCGCGCTCGATCCACAGGTGGGTGCGCGAGCGCACCCACTGCGGCGCGAAGGCCCCGCCCACGCTGATCGTGACCTGCAGCTGCTGGCCTGGCGCCACCGCCACCGGGGTGGACTGCACGCGCCGGCGCACGCGCTCGGCCACCGCCTGGCCGAACGCGGGCGCGCAGTTGGGCAGCACGATGGCGAACTCCTCGCCGCCGGTGCGGGCCACCAGGTCCATCGGCCGCACGGTGTCCTGCAACGCCTGCACCACGGACTTGATGACCAGGTCGCCGGCGCCATGCCCATGGGTGTCGTTGACGCGCTTGAAGTGGTCGATGTCCAGTACCAGCAGCAAGGCCGCCTCGCCACTGCGGGCCACGCGGTCGATCTCGCGCGACAGCGCGACCTCGAAGCTGCGGCGGTTGGCCGCGCCGGTGAGCGGATCGCGGCTGGACAAGTCCACCAGCGCGTCCACCAGGCCCTGCAGCCAGGCCGCGCTGCCGCGTTCGCCCTCGGGCTCGGGAACACCGGCCTGTTGCAGCAACTGCAAGGCCAGGTCCAGACGCAGATCAGGCACGGAAGGCGGTGTCAGGGCAGATCTCTGGTGGGACACACAAGGCGACGGAAGTCAGTCTAGCAGCGGCCCCGCACCCCCCGTGCGGCGAAATGCCGACCGTCGGCCTGCCATCTTGGCCCCTTCGCACTGAAGTCCGCCGCAATACTGCCGATACAGCCAGATGCGGGACCGCGCTTGCGTGTCCGCGTGCCAAGGGTCTGCATGTTGTCCACCACCACCCCATCGGTCCTGAATCCCGTCGACCAGGAGTTCAGCTTCTCGGCGGCCGACTTCGAGCGCGTGCGCCGGCTCATCTACGAGCGCGCCGGCATCAGCCTGCATGCGGGCAAGCAGGCGATGGTGTACAGCCGGCTGTCACGCCGTCTGCGCGAGTCCGGGCAGCGCTGCTTCTCGGACTACCTGCAGCACCTGGAGCAGACCACCGGAACCCGGGCCGAAAGCGAGTGGACGGAGTTCGTCAACGCCCTGACCACGAACCTGACCGCCTTCTTCCGCGAGGAGCATCACTTCCACGCGCTGGCACAGGACCTGCGCGCGCGCAGCGGCCCGCCGCTGCGCCTGTGGTGCAACGCCGCCTCCACTGGCGAGGAACCCTACTCGCTGGTGATGACCGCGGTCGAGTCCCTGGGGCCCTCGGCGCCGGTGCGGCTGCTGGCCAGCGACATCGACACGCGGGTGCTGGAAGCGGCGCGGCGCGGCGTCTACCCTGCCGACGCTCGCGGGCTGGACCCCGAGCGCCTGCGGCGCCACTTCATGCGAGGCACCGGCCGCAACGCCGGGCAGGTGCGCGTGCGCGACGAGCTGTGCCGCCTGGTCGAGTTCCGTCCGTTCAACCTGGTGGACAAGGACTGGTCGTCGCTGGGCGAGCCCTTCGACATCATCTTCTGCCGCAACGTGATGATCTACTTCGACGCCGCCACCCAGCGCCAGGTGCTCCAGCGCATGCGCAGGGTGCTCAAGCCGGGCGGCCTGTTGTACGTGGGTCACTCGGAAAACTTCACCGATTCGCGCGACCTGTTCCGGCTGCGCGGCAAGACCGTGTACGAGGCGGTTTGATACCCGAGCCCCGTCGATGTCACCCCCTGTTCCGCCCGCCACGGTTGCCCCGTCTCCGAACGCGCTGGGCAGCACGCCGCGCCTGCAGCGCCTGAAGGCAGCGTCGCGCCGCGCCGGCGAAGCCTCGTTCTTCTTCTACGACGCCCACTTCAAGAACGAGGCGGTCAAGGTGCTGCCGGGCGAGTTCTTCGTGCACGACGAGGAGATCCTGATCCTCACGACGCTGGGCTCGTGCATCGCGGCATGCCTGTGGGACCGCCAGCTGCGCATCGGCGGCATGAACCACTTCATGCTGCCCGACGGCAAGGGCGGCAGCAGCGACGCCGGAAGGTTCGGCTCGTTTGCGATGGAACTGCTGATCAACGAGATGATCAAGCGCGGGGCCACGCGGGCGACAATGGAAGCCAAGGTGTTTGGCGGCGGGGCGGTGATCAGTGGCATGAACAGCATCAACGTCGGCGAACGCAACACCCAGTTCGTGCTGGACTATCTGCGCACGGAGCGCATCAACGTCGTGTCGAAGGATGTCCTGGACGTCTACCCGCGCAAGGTCTGCTTCCTGCCGTCCAGTGGCAAAGCCATGGTCAAGCGCCTGGCCAGCGCCAACACCGCTGCCCTGCTGGCACAAGAGCAGGCCGCCGCGCAACGGGCGCAGCCGACGCTGGCGTCGGGCGGCTCGATCGACTTGTTCTGAGTGAGGACTGCATGGTGGTCAAGACACGTGTGATCGTGGTGGACGACTCGGCGCTGGTGCGCGGGCTGCTGGGCGAGATCATCAACCGCGAACCCGACATGACCTGCATCGGGACCGCCAGCGACCCCCTGGTGGCACGCGAGATGATCCGTGCGCTGAACCCGGACGTCATCACGCTGGACGTCGAGATGCCGCGCATGGACGGCATCGACTTCCTGGCGCGGCTGATGCGGCTTCGACCCACGCCGGTGGTGATGGTGTCCACCCTGACCGAGCGCGGTGCCGACGTCACGCTGCGCGCACTGGAACTGGGTGCCGTGGACTTCGTGGCCAAACCGAAGATCGGTGTGGCTGACGGCCTTCGCCAGCTGGGCGACGACATCGCCGACAAGATCCGCACCGCGGCGCGAGCCCGGGTGCACCGCCTCGGCGCCCCGCCGGCAACGGGCGCCGAGCAGGCGCAGACCCCGCCCCTTGTGGCGTCGCTGGGGCGGCTGTCGACCGAGAAGATCGTGTTCATCGGCGCCTCCACCGGCGGCACCGAGGCGACGCGTGAACTGCTGATGAACCTGCCCGCCGACGCGCCGGCGGTGCTGATCACGCAGCACATGCCGCCGGGCTTCACACGCAGCTATTCGGCGCGCCTCGACAGCCTGTGCCGCATTCGCGTGAAGGAGGCTGCCGACGGCGAACGCGTGCTGCCCGGGCACGCCTACATCGCGCCAGGCGGGCAGCACCTGTCCGTCGAGAGGTCGGGGGCGAACTACATTGCGCGCGTGACCGACGGCGATCCCGTGAACCGGCACAAACCGTCGGTGGAAGTGCTGTTCCTCAGTGCCGCTCGGGTGGTGGGCCCGAATGCGCTGGGCGTGATGCTGACCGGGATGGGCGCCGACGGCGCAGCCGCGATGAAGGCCATGCGCGATGCCGGCAGCTGGAACGTGTGCCAGGACGAAGCCAGCTGCGTGGTCTTCGGCATGCCGCGCGAAGCGATCGCGCACGGTGCCGCGCACGAGGTGCTGCCTTTGGGCCGCATCGCGCCGGCACTCATCGAGCGGCTGCGCAGTACGGCGGGGCTGGCCACCACACGGGTCTAGCCCGGCGCTAGAGAAACAGCTGCTGCAGGTCCGACAGGAAGTCGAAGCCGCGCACGGTCGGCATCACGTGCGTGGCGTCGCACCGGATCAGTCCGCGCGCCTCGGCCCGGGCCAGGCCCTTGTGCAAACTGGTCTGCGGCAGCCCGGTGCGTTCGCCGAACAGCGTGAGGTCGAAGCCCTCGCGCAAGCGCAGCGCGTTGAGCATGAACTCGAACGGCAGCGCCGCCGCGTCCACCTCGGTCTGGTTGGAAACGGCCTGGCCGGCCAGCGCCTGGTCCATGTACGTGCGCGGTTCGCGCCAGCGCACCTGGCGCAGCACGCGGTCGGGAAAGCTGAGCTTGCCGTGCGCACCCGCCCCCAGGCCCAGGTAGTCACCAAACCGCCAGTAGTTCAGGTTGTGCCTGCAGTAGTGACCGGGCCGGGCAAAGGCCGACACCTCGTAGCGCTGCAGGCCGGCGGCGGCGGTGCGCTCGACGATGCGGTCCAGCATGCGCGCGGCGGCGTCGTCGTCGGGCAACACCGGAGGCTGGCGCGCGAAGCGCGTGTTCGGCTCCACGGTCAGGTGATAGACGGAGAGGTGCGGCGGCGCGAAGGCCAGGGCCGCCGTCAGGTCGGCGTCCAGCGCTGCAAGGTCCTGCCCCGGCAGCGCGTACATCAGATCGATGTTGAAAGTCTCGAATGCGTCGGCCGCCTCGGCCACCGCAGCGCGCGCCTGCGCCGCGTCGTGCACGCGGCCGATGCGCTGCAATGCGTGGTCGTCGAAACTCTGCACCCCGATCGACAGGCGGGTCACGCCGGCGGCGCGGAAGGCACGGAAGCGCTCCCGCTCGAACGTGCCGGGATTGGCCTCCAGGGTCACCTCGCAGGCCGGCTCCAGCGGCAGCCGCGCGCGCAGATCGCCGAGCAGGCGGTCGACCCCGCTGGGCGAAAAGAGGCTCGGCGTGCCACCGCCGATGAAGACGCTGTGCACGCGCCGGCCCCAGATCTGCGG
>Ga0316188_10000818_pt1 | contig 14308 bp, 12 predicted proteins | sample Phiworburrow1_MG_FD_204933 | JGI IMG/M metagenome (GOLD analysis project Ga0316188, IMG submission 204933) | Coastal sediment microbial communities from Maine, United States - Phippsburg worm burrow 1 | ecosystem: Environmental > Aquatic > Marine > Coastal > Sediment | place: USA: Maine...
AAGCCATAGGTTTGAACAAAATTTCTGAAAGAATACAGGCAGAGAGGGAGAATGAAAAAGCCGAACGGCATAAAAGAGAATTGGAAAGACTTCAGGCAATGCGGTTGACATGGTCGAACCATGAAGCAGACGTTCGCTCACGTCTAAAAGCTATATGTAACAAGTACGGAATTGTGTATATTGAGAGTGGCAAAGTTCCGTTTAAAGGAAGTCCGGACAATACTATAGTTATAAACGACGAGTTTATCGTTTTCGATGCCAAGAGCCCTGCCGGCGAGAGCCAAAGCAACTTTTCGTCTTATATAAAAAGCCAGGTTGAGAAGGTTGGCAAATATGCAAATCAGGATGGAGTGCGTAAAGAGGTCTTTTTTGTTGTGCCTACAAATACTTTAGAGCAACTGAACGATTTTATTTTTACTCTTGCCGGATATACCGCTTATGTGGTTTCGGTTGATACTCTGGAACCGCTCATTCTGGCAATGAGAAAAATTGAAGATTATGAATTTGTTCAAGAGCTCAGCCCGGAGGAAAGAGAAAATATATGTCGCGTTATTGGTCGATTTGTTCATCTTTCAAAGAGAAGAATACAAATAGATGGCTTTTTTGCCAAACAGTTCTTTGATTTGGTTAATAGAAGCGAAGGAGACTTGCCTAAGGAATTTTTAGGTAAGGTTGCCGAATTTGAAAAATCGGAAAAGTTAAACCCGCCCCTAGAAAAGCGGGCCAAACAGATTAGTGTGATAGAATTGGCTATTGACATTGAAAAGGTAACAAAAGATGCTCGAGGTAAAGGGATAATTTTGCCTTACGGCGAATTGACCGACCAGCTAAATAAACTTCCGCTGTCTTCTAATGAAAATGAGTTGGATACACAATAATTTAAAGATTATGAATTGATTTGTGGTATAATTTTTGCCATTGTATACAATCAATGAGTAGATAACTGTTCAAAATCGAACATAACTGTATTTTTATATAACTGATATACATATAGATAGAAAACCAATTATTGATTTTAAATTATAACAATATTTTTTTACAACTTTCATATGTTCTCTCATTAAATGAATCATATAAATTTATTAACAATTTGATAACATAATATATGATTAAATGGAATACATTTGCACCGAAAACACAACCAAAACCTAAATAACATGAAGAAAAATCTACTAATTACAATTTTATTTACTTTTATTTCCTGGACAATGCTATATGCCCAAGGGGTTACCACTGCTTCTATTGGCGGTAGGGTAGCCGGTTCTAAATCAGGCGAAATAACCGGTCAAAATGCTAGTGGCGAAGGTCTTCCTGGTGCTAACGTAGTGGCAGTCCATACTCCTTCCGGAACTACTTATGGCACGGTAACACAGCCCGACGGTCTGTTCACAATACCGAATATGCGTGTTGGTGGTCCATATACCGTGAAAGTCTCCTTTATTGGATATAGAGATGCTAATTTTGACCAAATATACTTGCAGTTGGGCGAAAAATTCGATTTACCCGTTGTGCTTGCCGAAGAGTCAACCCAATTAGAAGAATTAGTGGTCACTTCCGGTCAAGGAGATGTGTTTAGTTCAGATCGTACCGGTGCTTCTACAAATATTAACAACCAACAAATTCAGCGTCTCCCTACCATAAGTCGTGACTTTGGAGATTATACAAGGCTAACTCCTCAGTCTAACGGTGGCAACAGTTTTGGCGGTCGTAGTGACAGATATAACAACATCACTATTGATGGAGCACTTTTTAATAATTCCTTTGGTTTATCTGGGACAGTAGGGGGACAAACAAATGCACAGCCGATAAGTTTGGACGCCGTTGACCAGATTACTACTTCTATTGCCCCTTATGATGTGACACAAGGAAGTTTTACCGGAGCAGGTATAAACGTGGTTACCAGAAGTGGAACAAACGATTTTTCAGGCTCTGTATATTTTTTCACTCGCAACCAAAATTTCATTGGAAGCAAGATTGCTTCTGAAACTAATAAGTACCAAAATTTCTCTTCAAACAATATGGGATTTAGACTCGGTGGTCCTATAATCAAGAACAAGCTTTTCTTTTTTGCAAATTATGAAAGAGAGAGAGTAAATCCTCCGGCCACTACTTTTTCGGCTTCTCGAGATGGATCTTCCGGACCTACCATATCTCAGGCCGATGGGACTGTTCTCGACAAGCTTTCAAGCTTTTTGAAAAGTACCTATGGATACGATCCAGGTTCTTATGAAAACTATACTCTTCAACAGAATAGTGATAAAGCAACTTTCAAATTGGATTGGAATATTAATAAGTCAAATAAGTTTTCCATTAAATACAATTTTCTAAATTCATATAGTGATAATTTTCCTAGTAGAAGTAGTAGTAGCAATCCTTATGGCGGTGGTAGGAGCCCAAGTCAACTTGCTTTGCCTTTTTTTGGAGCTTATTACCGACAATTTAATAATTTTAATTCAGTTATTGCAGAATTGAATAGCACAATTGGGAATTCGTTTTCGAATAAATTTCAGGTCGGATATACAGCCTACAGAGATTTTCGTAAACCGCCAACCCCAAGCAAGGCCTTTCCTTTGGTTGATATTGGCGATGGGGCTACTACGAGCCAGCAAACCTATACTTCTTTTGGTTATGAGTTTTTTACTGCTAATAACCTTACCAATTCCAACGTATTTCAGATTTCAGACAATTTTGATATCTATAAAGGGAAACACACATTTACCGTTGGAACCTACAATGAGTTTTATCAATTTGAAAATGGATTTGGTCCAGGCTATTATGGCCACTATAAGTTTAAATCTTTGGCTGATTTTTATGCCAGTGCTGGCTTTGATCCAAATTCAGGAACATCGGTTACGCCTCAAACAGGAAAAGTTGATTTATATGAATTGAACTATGCTGCAAACATAGATGGAACGTTTCCTATCGTAAAAGTAAGTGCTTTTCAACTCGGGTTTTATGGTCAGGATAGGTTACAAGTGAATGAAAGAGTTAACGTTACCTTTGGAGTTAGAGCAGATATTCCTTTTATTAACAGTAACATAGCGAGGAATGAGACTGTCGCGAATTTGACCTTTTCTGAAGGGGCACATATTGAAACCGATAAAGTTCAAAAGACTTCAATTTTGTGGTCACCACGTTTTGGTTTCAACTGGGATGTTAAAGGAGATAAGTCCACACAGTTGCGTGGCGGTACCGGAATTTTTACCGGTAGGGTTCCATACGTTTGGATTTCTAATCAAGCCAGTAACAATGGACTTTTGTTTAACTTGTATTCTCCTAAGAGTACGGATTTAACCAACTTGCTTTTTAGTGAGGATGTGGATAAATACAGACCAACCGGTCAGGCCGCAGTTGCAGCTAAGGATAAACTTGTTTTGGCAGTTACTGATAACAATTTTAAGTTTCCTCAGGTATGGCGGACAAACATTGCCGTTGATCAAAAACTTCCGGCTGGCATTATTGGTTCACTTGATATTGCCTTCACTAAAGATTTGAATGCTGTTTATTTTAAAAATGTTAATCTGCCCGACCCTACTTCTGTTTCTTCCGTTGCCGATAATAGACCTATTTATTCATCTAACAAACTAAACGGAAATATTGACAATGCCATTTTGATGAGTAATACCAACAAGGGCTATAGCTACTTCTTAACAGTTCAGGCAAAAAAGAGGTTCGGTAAAAATTTAGATATAATGCTGGCTTATACATACACTGATGCCAAAGCAGTAAATGATGGGACATCCTCAGTAGCGAATTCAAATTTTCAAAACAATCCAATTTATGGTAGTCCTAACGCTAATGTTTTAGGATTATACAACAGTTTTGTCAAACACAGGATAATTTCTTCCTTAAACTATAGAGTCAGCTATACTAAATTTATGTCCACTAGTATTGGCCTTTTTTATTCGCTTGCTCCTTCCGGAAGATTTTCATATACCTATAATGGAGATATGAATGGGGACGGCGTTAGAGGTAATGATTTAATTTTCGTTCCAAAAGATAGAAGCCAAATAAAGCTCAGTGATATTACTAACACAACTACGAAAGAAGTGTATACCGCTGACGACCAATGGAAAGATCTTGACGCATATATAAACCAAGACAAGTACTTGAGTTCAAGAAGAGGAAAGTATGCTGAAAGGAATGGGGCAGTTGCCCCTTGGAGAGGTCAGTTAGACTTCCGATTGTTACAAGATTTTTATGTTAATGTTGGAAAATATAGAAATACTATTCAGTTAAGTGTTGATATACTTAATGTTGGAAATTTGATTTATTCTGATTGGGGGGTTCTTCAAATTCCAAACAGACCCGGACTGATTAGTTTTGCTGGTTATGATTCTGATAAAGTACCTATTTTCCAATTCCCTTACTTATCAGGCAAAACTCCTTTAACGTCAACTTATCGAAATGATCTGGGCATAATCTCACGTTGGCAAATGCAACTAGGAATAAGATATATATTTAATTAAAGCTCGGATTATACTTAAAGGAGGCTAACAAGCCTCTTTTTGGTGTAATTGACAGTAGCTATTTGTTTCACCAAAATCGATTTATGATAAAATTCAAATTAATTTCATTTTCACTTTTTTTTGGCTTATTGTTATTTAACAGTCCTACGGGATTTTTAAGACAATCGGCCACAAAGGGGGACTTAATAAGACCTCAAGTAGAAATAGACATTGATCAAATTAAGAAAAGAGGCTATTTGGTAGCGATAGTTGATAATAATTCTATCAGCTATTTTATTTATAAGGGAAGACCTATGGGCTATCGGTATGAGCTACTTAATAATCTAGCCAAGGAGTTAAAGGTCGATTTGAGGGTAGAAGTAGTAAGTAGTGTAGATGTGGCTATCGACATGTTGAATAGAGGGGAAGGCGATATTCTCGCATTTCAATTTGAACCCACCGAGGCTAGGAGCAAGTATGTATCTTTTGCTGCAAACCAATTTCTAACTTCACATGTATTGGTTCAAAGAAAGCCTGACAATTGGCGCAATATGAGCTCAGCGGAAATTGAGCAGACCATTTTGCGAAAGTCTTCCGACTTAGTAGGCAAGACTGTTCACGTCACTCACGGGTCTTCATATAAAAATACCATAGATGAGGTATCGAGTACTCTGAATTACCAAATAAAAGTAGTTGAAGACAGCATAGCTCCGGATTCAGAATCATTAATTCAAAAGGTTGCTTTTGGTGAAATTGATTATACCATTTCCAGTGAGTGTTATGGAGAAGCCTTTTCAGTTTATTACCCTAACATTGATGTCCAAACTAAACTCACCGGCTCAAAACAGGTGTCATGGGCATTCCGAAAAAACTCACCGAAGTTGGCTAAGATTTCCGATAGTTGGATGGCAAGAAAGAAGAAAAGTGGTTTTTTTAACATAGTGTATACCAAGTATTTTAAAAGCCCAAAATCTTCTTATAATGCTTATAACAGTGACTTCTCCTCCATTTCCGGCAATAGGATATCGATTTATGATGAGGTCATAAAAGCTGAAGCTAAGGAGTTAGGCTGGGATTGGCTGCTACTAGCCTCGCTTATATATCAGGAATCTACTTTTAGGTCAAATGCAGAGTCGTGGGCAGGGGCCAAAGGGCTTATGCAATTGATGCCTGCCACAGCTAAAAGATTTGGATCTAGAGACAAAGACATTTTCGACCCTTTAGAGAATATCAAAATTGGGGTAAGATGTCTTAAACATTATGATTTGATCTGGAAAAAATATATCAAAGACAATCAGGAGAGAATAAATTTTGTTCTTGCTTCCTACAATGCCGGCATTGGTCATGTTTTTGATGCTCGACGTCTGGCTAGAAAGTATGGAAAGAAAATTAACGAATGGAGTGAAGTAGTTAAATATTTAAAGCTAAAATCGGATCCAAAATACTATCTCGATCCTATCGTAGTTTCCGGTTATTGTAATTGTCGAGAGCCGATAAATTATATCAAATCAATATTGAATCGCTATCGGGCTTACAGTTTGTTTTTCAAAGATACTTAAACACTTTTATGAAACCGACTTTGGAGCTAATGCCTTCAACTACTTAGTAATGAATTGATTATATGATAGTCATACACTAGAATAATGATAATTTTAAAGGCAATTTCAAGAGGCTTGTTTCGTTGAAATGAATTTCTTTAGCCACGACAATATCTTCTTTGTTTTTCTAAATTATCCACTCAGCTATCTGGAATTTGTGGGTGTGGTTACCGGTGGTATTGCCGTGTGGCTGGCCGGAAAAGCAAATATTTTATCTTGGCCTATTGGGATAGTAAACGTAACACTTTTTTTCTTTCTTTTCTTCCAAGTCCAACTATACCCTGATATGTTTCTTCAGGTCTTTTTTTTTGTTACTAACCTAATTGGCTGGTGGCGTTGGGCAAATCCTAAAGACTATGAGGCTGATAAAAAGGATGAGTTAAGAGTGAGTTGGATGGCACCAAAATGGTTAATATTTATGATTATTCTGGTTTTGTTTGGAACAATTGGTTTTGGCTTGTTGGCCTCTCAATTGCATGAATTGTTTCCAAAGATATTTTCTTTGCCTAGTGCATTCCCTTATGTTGATTCATTTGTTCTGAGTACAAGTATAGTTGCCACCTATTTGTTGGTTCAAAAAAAGATTGAATGTTGGTTGGCGTGGATTGCTACCGATATAGTTGCTACGTGTCTGTATTTTTCGAAAGACATTATGTTTGTCAGTTTAGAATATTTTGCATTTACTTGTTTTGCCATATTTGGTTTTTGGCGTTGGCGCAAGGAACTAATGAGTTATGAACACAATGAGCAAGGTTGAGGTAATTTGTTTTTACGGTCCTGAGAGCACCGGAAAAACGATTATGGCGAAGCGATTTGCCGATATCTACACTACAAAATTCGTTCCGGAGGTTGCGAGGGAGTTTATTACTACCAACAATTTTACGGTGGCGGGTATTATTAAAATCGGAAAGGCCCAGTTTGCCGGAATTCAGGAATCATTGCCTCTAGCTCATAAATATTTATTTTGCGATACTGATTTAATAACCACTCAAATTTATAGTAAGCACTATTTGAATGTTGTTCCACCGGTTTTGTTCGAATTGGAAAAAATGTTAAAAATAGACAAATATTTTTTGTTCGATATTGATGTCCCTTGGATTGCTGACGGGCTCAGGGACTTAGGCGATTTTCGGCAGGAGATGTTTAATATATTCAAAAAAGAACTCCAAATTCGTAATATCGAATCGACACATGTAAGAGGAACTTACGCCGAAAGGGAAGAAACTATTCGTCGGGAACTCGAAAAAAGTTAACCTCAGGTATGTTTCCCTATTCTATTGCCTTTAACAGCGTAAAATAAGATGTAGGCATAACATGGGATTACGATAAGAGCAAAGGCAGGCTGTGGTGATAAATAAGTGGCTGCCACCGCATATACCTGTGGAATGACAGCCCCACCCGATATACCCATTATTAGTATTGCAGAACCTACTTTGGTGAACTTACCGACTCCATCTATGGCTAATGGAAAAATTGCCGGCCACATAAGTGAATTTGCCAGACCCAACAATGCCACGAAGATAATTGAGGTTTTTGCCTCCGTAAAATAGGCTAGCGTTACAAACAAAACTCCTAAGATAGCACAGATGGTAAGAGCTTTTTCTTGCTTTAAATATTTAGGAATCAAGAAGATACCAATAATATATCCAACTACCATCGCACGTAGGGTAAGTGATGTAAGATTTTTAGTTTCATCTAAGCTGAGTCCTATTGCTTTTCCGTAAATGGTAATCACGTCTCCGGCCATTACTTCGACACCTACATATAAAAACAGACATATTGCCCCGAGAAACAAATATGGGAATTGAAAAATACTTGTTTTTTGGGCTGAATTGGTTACGACCTCTTCTTCCTCTTCAATATCTTGCAGTGGTGAGTAGCGAATTAAAATTGCCAGAAATAATAGTGCAAACGCAATCACTGCATAAGGAACAATAATCCTTTGAGCAAGCTCCTGCAATAAGTTTTCGCGCATTACCAAATCGGTCGTGGTGGTTATTTTCATTTCAATCTCATTAGCCCCATGAAGCACCAGTGCCCCCAATACTAATGGGCTGATTGCTCCGGCAACTTTATTGCAGATTCCCATAATACTAATCCTACTGGCGGCACTTTCAATTGGTCCGATGGCGCAAACGTAAGGATTGGAAGCTGTCTGCAATAGCGATAGTCCCATTCCTTGAACAAACAGTCCGGTTAAAAATATTGAGAATGTGCGATATAGCGCCGCAGGAATAAATAGCAAAGCCCCAAAGGCCATAATTGCCAGACCTAATGACATTCCATTTTTGAATCCCGTGCGTTCAATAATTAAAGAAGAGGGCAAGGCGAGAAAAAAATAAGCCATATAAAAGGCTGCTGTTACCAACAATGCCTGTGCGTCTGTGGTCAGTGAACAAGCAAGTTTAAGAAATGGAATCAAGGTACCGTTAAGCCAAGTAATGAACCCAAATATGAAGAATAGACCACCAATAATGGCTATTGACAATGCATAGCCTGAACTGCGAGAAGAATTAGCCATAAGACATTTTATTTTTAAGATGCCAATGTAAACATAAATTTAAAAGCCACTAATTTATTTTTAAAATAAATGACAATTATTGACTGTTTCCGGTTTTTGCGGTTATAACCAAAATCTTATTTTTTTTGAGTTAGTCACATTATTTTGGTTCAAAAAAGGCAATTATTAACCTAATGTCTACCTGTAGGCATGTAATTTAATGAAGTGAGTTTGTATTTTAATAAAAGGTACTTAGGTAAAATTTTTGTCAATGTTATAGCACCTTACATTTAAAAAACACCCTAAATTTAAGGCTTGAGAAGTGTTTGCCCTTTAGTTGACAATGAATCATTTAATAATTTTAACTTTTAGTTGATTTTATAGATTATGAAATAGAAACGATGGAATTAGAGTATCTGAAATTATTAGGTTAAGTGCTTTAAAAATTTTGAAATTAATTTGTTTGAAATTATAATAAGCCTTACCTTAGCATTGGGAATCTCGAGGTTTTTTATGAAATTTGATTATAACATTATGAAACGTATAGGTCATTTTTTGTTGCTTTGCTTCTTGCTTTCATCGTCTTGTTACCAAGGTGAATTTTATATGTCACTTGAAGTAAAAAGGGTACTTCCAACAACTAAGTATATAGAGGGCGATGTGATAACTTTTGAATATGATAATGGTATTTCTAAGAATAATATTTCTTTGATGGTAATTGATAATTCTATTAAATTCGTCAGTGGTTCAATTTATTCTGAAGAAGTTTATCATTTTAATGCTGTCTCAAAAGATTATGGAATTAGTCTTTCTATTGATTATAAGAGTCACGACAATATTTTAAATATTAGTTTTACTCTTTCCAAGAATGTCACTTTGAAGTATGATAGAATTTTAAGAGAAGAAGACGCTATTTCGGTGGATAATGTTCCTTATTTGCATATTTTTAGAATAGATAACAGATATTCATATAATGAGAATTATGGCTATCTCTCCAATGAAATAGGCTTCATTAAATTTGTTTCCCCCGCACGCGTTTTAAAAAGAATTAATTAATATCTTGAATATTGTTTTTAGTTGAAATGAAAAGTTATGCAATTGTCTGAATGCTTGGTCTAATCAAAAATTCAATACATTTGGATTTAACGGTAAGGAAAAATGCACTTAATATGATTTAAATTTATGTGTATGAAAAGGGTATTAATTGTAATTTTTTTATGCAATTGCACCCGCCATTCTATTGCTCAAAATGATAAACCTAAGTTTGGTGAGAATCATTTCATTTACGTTACCGTTCAACTTAATTCAGGGAATTATAATTTTCCTGGAGCTATGGGTAGCGTAGAGTATGTTTATAAAAACAAATATTCGGTTAAGGTATCTGATTCTTTTTATAATAGCCGTCCAAAAAATAATCCTAATAACCACAGGCCTTATGATTACCGTTTTGATCCAATTGAACAATTTGGGTCTGGTGAACTATTATTGGGCAAGGTATATGTTTTAAGCAATGCGGGAACTATAAGAGCCAATTTATCTGCTGGGATAGGATTCTCTACTTTTAGAAAAGCAGTTTATGAAAGGTGGAGTTTTGCAGCTAATAATTATCTGTGGCATTATGAGTATAAACACTCGATAACTTTCATTATTAATCCTAAAATTGAATTCATGTTTACTAGAGTTGTGGGAGTGACATTTTCACCAGTGTTAAACATTAATAATCAAAAGGTTTACTTCGGAGCAGGAACTGGGATAATGTATGGATTGCTTAGGGCAAAAAAAAGCCATTATAATGCTAAGACGCGTGATTAAGGGAGTAAAATTATGTGGTGCACTCCCTAGTATTGTCTTGCGAAGCTCAATTAAATGTTATCTAGGGTATTATGTTTCATTTATACAGCAAAAGACTGCATGAATAGGTAAGGGTTGAATATTTATATAAATGTTTTCGTCACAAGGGTCATCGTATACTCTATTCAATTAAAACGATACTTTGGTATTAATATTAATGGCACCTTTTATTGTTGAACATCTTAAATGAGTGATAATGTTAAATTCAAGCGACTAGAAGTATTTTTGTCTTAATTTTCAAGTAATTGACAATCAAGTATTTAAAAATTAATATTTTCAGGTGTGGTTTTAATAGATAATAAATTTGAAATAAAGTAATTGCAGCATTTAAACTTAATGAGTCAAGTTTTTTTTAACAATTTTAGAATTAACTTGTTTGAAATAAAAAAATAGTATTACCTTAGTGTTTGATTAGTGTTTGAAATTTGATTGTTATGAAATGGATAAGTAATGTTTTGCTACTCACCCTCATTCTTTGCACTACTTCATGTTACCAAGGGGAGTACTACATGCCACGTGAGGTAAAAAGGGTGCTTCCGACAGAAAAGTATAAGGAGGGTGATGTGATAACTTTTAAACATGTTGACAATGGCACAGTTAAAGAAGATATTTCTTTAATTGTAACGGAAAATTCTATTAAATTTACGAGTAACTTCAGTTTTTCTGAAGAAGTTTATCGTTTTAGGGCAATTTCAAAAAATACCCAACTGGGTCATCAGCTTTCTATTGATTACACTAGTAAAGAAAACACTTTAAACATTACCTTTACTGTTTTGGGGGATAAAAAGTATTCTTATTACAGAATCGTGAGAGAGGAAGATGCTATTTCGGTGGATGATGTCCCTTATGAGCATATTTTTCGAATAGATAATAGAATAGATTATATTTACTCGTCTGTGCCAGCGTATGGTTATCTCTCTAACGCAGAAGGCTTCATTAAATTTGTCTCCGGCTCATCTGAGTTAAAAAGAATTAATTAATATTTAATAATATTTTTATCTGGAATACAAAGATAGGCGATATTTTTAATGTTCTTTCTAATCAAAAATGTAAAAGATTTGAAACTCACGAAAAATTTGAAAATTGTATTTACAAAAATTTAAGTTACGTGTATGAAAAAGATAGTATTTGTAATTTTATTGTGTAACAGTATCCATTTGGCTAATGCCCAAAATGAGGCACTAACGTTTGACGAAAATCATTTTATTTACCTAGGCCTTCAAGGTGGTATAGGGAACTATTATACCCCGTCCTATTCCATTGACTTGAATTATGTTTATAAGTGCAAATATTCTGCCAAACTATTATATTCCGAAATTGATAGTAAGCCAAAAGATTATCCTAATGACCATCGTCCTTTTAAACAGGGTCTAGACCCGACTGAAAATTTGAGAACTTTAGAACTATTAGTTGGCAGGGTATTCAATTTAAACAAAGCGGGAACTATAAGAGCCAATTTATCTGCCGGTGTTGGATACGCTATTTACAGAAAAGCAGTTTATGAAAGGTGGGATTTTTCGCTCAATAATTATCCTTGGCATTATGAGGATAGACACCCGATAACTTTTATTCTTAATCCTAAGATTGAATTTCCACTTACAAAAGGTTGGGGATTAGTAATTTCTCCAATGGTAAAAATAAACAATCAAAGGGTTTTCTTTGGAATTGAATTTGGGACAATTGTAGGATTGCTTAGAGCTAGGAAATACTATTATTATGACAAGGCTATCGAACTAAGCAAGTAATTATGTAGTTGTTATTTTCGTATAGTGGGTGAACATTTTTATTTTATTCTTTTAGTCCATTATATATATTCCATGATTTGAAAATCACAGTAGCTGTTTTCTCTGATAATTATTTTTTTACTATAGTTGGTAGAATGTACTTCTTTCTTTTAGCGTTTTTCACGTACTTTTTGACATTTAACGAATTTTGTATATAAGTAAATTAAAGTCATGGAATAAATTTGTTTGGAATTGAAAAGAATTATTATCTTAGCGTTGAAAATTGATGGGAATTTTTTATTAAATTTTTGTTATTATGAGATGGATAAGTTGTTTTTTGTTACTCTGGTTGATGCTTTCTTCTTGTGACAAGTTCGAGGGTCATTTTTATGTGCCAAATGAAGTTAAAAGAGTTCTCCCAATCACAAATTATGGGGTTGGTAATGTGATAACTTTTAAACGCATAGAAAATGGCGAGTTTATTGATAGAATTTCTTTTAATGTTAAAGAAAATTATATTAATCATCGGGATGTGAGAAGCCCTGGATTTTTAGGGTCTGGAGGAGGTTTGAAATATTCTGAAGACTATTATAGTTTTAAGGCATATTCAAAAGAGGGATTCAGTATTTTGATTAGTTACGCTAGTCACGACAACGTTTTATTGATTAAATTTGACCTTGGGCGTGGTTGGAAACCGGTTTATGACATAATTGCTAGAGAGGAAGACGCTATTACGGTGGATAATGTTTCTTATAGGCACATTTTTAGAATAGAAAATAAAAATTCACCTACTATGACGTTCGGCTATCTTTCCAATGAAAAAGGTTTCATTAAGTTATTTTTCTCCGATTCGTTTGAATTAGATGGAACCAATTAATATTCTGAACCTTATTTTTAGTTGAAATGAAAAGTGAGCAATGACCTGAGCACTCCTTTTTATCAAGAATGTAATAAATTTGAAATTAAGAGCAAATAAAAAAACGTGTTGACGAAGATTTAAAGTTATAGGAATGAAAAAAATTATAATTGTAATTTTATTAATCTGTAGTATCTTTTGTGCTAGTGCCCAAGAAGTTAAACCTAAGTCCCTGGAGACTAGTTTTTTATATCTTTCCTTTCACGTTGTTGCAGGAAATTTTAATCTTCCAGGATTAGGCGTTGGGTTGAATTATGTTTATCGATGTAAATATTCCGCCGGAGTATTTTATACCAGAATTGGTTTCAGACCTAAAAATAACCCAAATACCCATCGACCTTATAAATTTGGTGGACAAGACCCAACTGAAATCATGGAAACTCTTGAACTATTAGTAGGGAAGGTATATAATCTTAACCGAGCGGGAACTATTAGAGCCAATTTATATTTTGGTGCTGGATTAACTGTTTACAAAAAAGCTGTTTATGGAAGGTGGGATTTTAGGGCTAATAATTATCCGTGGCATTATGAGGATAGACGTCTGATAACTTTCATTATTAATCCTAAAATTGAATTTCCGTTTACTAGAGTTTGGGGATTAACGTTTTCGCCAATGTTAGGTATAAGTAGTCAAGGGGTCTTCTACGGAATAGGGATAGGGCATATGCTAGGATTGGTAAGAGCAAAAAAATACCGTTATTATGACGAGGCTCATCAATGAAGAAGTTATCTTGTTGTTGCACTCGTATGAGGTTGTAGGGATATTATTCTATTTTTTTTGAAGAAGGTTGAAATCTGACCTTTGAAAATTACAAAATATGTTTTCTCTGATATTTAATTTATTAGCTTTAATTGGCAAAAGACACCCCTTCTTCATTTTAGGCATTGTATTTTCATCTTCTTAAAAAGAAGTGTATTGCCGGTTAATATTTTTCAAAGAGGGATTGTCAACTTGCAAAATCGAAAAAGCAACTCTAAATATTGGATTATATAAAGATTTATGAGGCAAAAAACCAATTACTTTGTAAATGAGTCTCATCGTATTATTTTTGTAATAATTGTTAAACTCATACTCTAAACAATTTATGGCTAAAATACAAAAACAGGTTACGATGAGAAAATTGATTTTCCATTTGTTTGCATCTGGAGGAACGGTAATTGTGGTGTTTGCGATATATTTTTACTATTTTCTGCCATATCAAACCAACAAAGGCGTCACCATTTCAGTTCCTAACCTTATAGACAAAGACCAACAGGAGATTGAGCGAATC
>Ga0316188_10000821_pt1 | contig 14289 bp, 18 predicted proteins | sample Phiworburrow1_MG_FD_204933 | JGI IMG/M metagenome (GOLD analysis project Ga0316188, IMG submission 204933) | Coastal sediment microbial communities from Maine, United States - Phippsburg worm burrow 1 | ecosystem: Environmental > Aquatic > Marine > Coastal > Sediment | place: USA: Maine...
CGGACGCGCTGCCCGCATCATCGACGAGGGCCTGCGTGCAGCGCTGAACCTGCGCGAAGGTGGCGAACTGGCGGCAGACCTGCACGCGCTGTACGGCTACCTGACGACCCGGCTGACGCTGGCCAATCTGCGCAACGACGAGAAGTTGATCTCGGAGTGCCAGCGCCTGGTCACGCCCCTGCGCGACGCCTGGCTCGAGATCGGCCCCCGCGTGGGCGCCGCCCGCTGATTCCCCGCCTCACGGACCCGACCCATGGACACCCAACTCCTGAGCTACTACGAAGCCATCGAGCAGGCCAGCGCCGACATGCTCAGCGCCGCCAAGGTCGGTGACTGGGATCAGGTCGTCAAGCTCGAAGGCGCCTGCGTGCTGCTCATCAGCCAGCTCAAGCACGCGGCGCGACAGCTGCCGCTGGATGCCGAAGCGGCCAAGACCAAGTCGCGCATCATGCAGCGCATCCTGATCAACGACGCCGAAATCCGGCACCTGGCCGAACCCTGGCTGCAGGACCTGGACAACATGCTTGCCGGCAAGCGGCAGGTGCTGCACTGAAAGGTGGTGGCGCCATGTTCCAGGACACACGTCCGGCCGAGCTGGGCGCCGACGGCCAGCCGGACGCCTGGGGAGAATTCCGCGTCGGCCACCCCGGCGAAGTGCTCGCCCTGCTGCGCCAGTTGCGTGACGGCACGCACCCGGTCAACCTCAACGCGCCCGATGGCCATGCGCTGACGACCACGCTGTGGGCCGTCGACGATACGCGCGAGCGGCTGAACTTCAGCGTCGACGCGCGCCGCACCGACCTGGACGCCATCGTCGAAGCCGACGAACTGCTCGCGGTGGCCTACCTGGACAGCGTCAAGCTGCAGTTCGAGCTGCCGGGCGTCACTCTGGTCCGCAGCGCCCAGACTGCCGCACTGCAAACCGGGATGCCACGTGAGATGTTTCGCTTCCAGCGCCGCAATGCCTACCGCGTGCGCACCCTGGAACGCACGTCGCCCACGGCCCACCTGCGTCACCCGTCGATCCCGGACATGATGCTGTCTCTGCGCGTCATCGACATCAGCATCGGCGGCTGCGCTCTGTTCGTGCCCCACGAAGTGCCGCCGCTTCAGCCCGGCACCCGCGTCGAGGGGGCGCGCATCGAGCTCGACATCGATACCGGCCTCGCGCTGGGCCTGCAGCTGCAGCATGTGTCGGCCATCACGCCCGGCCAGCGCGGCACGCGCATCGGCTGCGAATGGGTGGACATGAACCCGGCCGCAGAGCGCGCGTTGCAACGCTACATCGACCAGACGCAGAAGCGCCGGCGCCTGATGGTGCTGGACTGACCGTCATGGCTCGCCGGTGGCGCGGCTTCACGCTCGTCGAACTGCTGATCGGCGTCGCTCTCGCGGCGCTGCTGGCAACGTTCGCCTGGCCCATGATGCAGGGGCAGCTGACCCAGGCCCGCCGGGCCGACGCCACCGCCGCGCTGCACGTGGTGCAGCTGGCACAGGAGCGCCATCTGGCGCAGTACGGCCTGTACGCGCAGAACCTGGTCGAGCTCGGCCGGCCCGACCGCAGCCCGGAGGGCCTGTACCGCATCGAGCTGCAGCCTGCCGGCGCCGACACCTATCTGGCCGTGGCCCGCCCGGCGCCGGGCGGACCGCAGGCGGCCGACCGCGGCTGCGCCGAAATCACCTTGCGCGTGGCACAGGGCTTTGCTCAACCCGGCCCGAGCGCCGCCTGCTGGGCGCGTTGAGGCAGCCGCCGTGTCGCGCTCACCGAGCCGCTCGCGCGGGCTGACCCTGATCGAGATCGCCGTCACGCTGGCGGTGCTCGCCGTGCTGGCCACGTTGACGCTGCCCAGCTTCGGCAACATGGTCGAGCGGCACCGCTTGATCTCGGCCGCCGAGGGTCTGGCCGCCGACCTGTCGGAGGCACGCTTCCAGGCGGCCCGGGCCGGGCAGCCGCTGCACGTGGTCTTCCACACCGGCACCGACTGGTGCTACGCGGTGGCGCTGGCGCCGGGATGCGACTGTGGCCGCCCGCAGCCCTGCCAGCTGAAGACGGTGCGCGGCGCGGACCTGCCCGGCACCCAACTGAACGCCGCGGCCAACGCCAGTTTCGACCCCGCGGCGCTCGCCACGGTGGGCGGCCAGGCGGATTTCTCGGCCACGCAGGGTGCCGTGCGCCTGTCGGTGGCCCTGACTCCACTGGGGCGCGCGCGCGTGTGCAGCCCCAGCGGCCTGCGCGGATATCCGGCCTGCTGAGTGCTTCTTGCGTTCGATGAGCGGCTGTGACGGCGCCGTGCCGTGCGGTGCAGCGGCGGGCCTCGCCATCCGCCAGCCACTAGACCTGCATGTTCATCACTTCGCTGTAGGCCTGCACCAGCCGGTTGCGCACGCTCAGCGCCGCCGTGAAGCCCAGCTTGGCCTTCTCGCTCGCGATCATCACCTGCTCCAGGCTGACCGACGGGTTCTCCAGCGTGAACTCCCGCTCCAGTTGCGTGGCGGCGTTCTGCGACTCGCTGACCCCCTTCAGCGCCTGCGTCATGACGTCGCTGAAACTGGTGGCAGGCTGAGTACCCTGCGGCGCCAGCTTGCCCAGCGGCGTGCCGTCGGGCCGCAGCCCGGCGCGGGCCACCGCCTGGTTGAAGTCGAAGGGCTTGAGCTTGAGTTCCATGAGCGTCGGGCCAGAGCGGCGGGTCCTGCACGGGCCCTGCCATGTGTCGCACTGTAGGGGCCGCCCCTCGGCCGCAATGACCAAAACTGAAGCCCCTTTGACGGCCTTCTTGCACCTACCTCGGCGCGACGGCCCTCCCACAATGCTTTCAGTTTCGCGCCACTGCGCCCCTCCACCGACGCTGCATCCATGGACCCCGCCGCCCACTCTGCCTCTCCCATGCTGGTGCCCGCCTCCCCCGGCACGCTCAGCCGCATGGCCGCCCTGCCGGGACGCCAGAAGATCGGCCTGGCCGTCGGGCTGGCCGCGCTGATCGCCGTGCTGGTGGCGCTGACGATGAACGCAAGCCAGGGTGACTACCGCCTGTTGTTCGCCAACCTGTCCGAAAAGGACGGCGGCCAGATCATCGAACGCCTGCAGCAGCTCAACGTGCCCTACCGCTTCGCCGAAGGCAACGGCGCCATCCTGGTGCCCTCCGACAAGGTCTACGAACTGCGCATGAAGCTCACCTCAGCCGGCCTGCCCAAGGGCGGCGAGGGCGGCTACGAGTTCCTGGACCAGTCCCCCACCTTTGGCGTGACCCAGCGACGCGAGTCGATGAACCTGCAGCGAGCCCGCGAAGGTGAACTGATCCGGACCATCGAAACCCTGGATTCGGTCGCAGCCGCGCGCGTGCACCTGGCGATGCCGAACCAGAACGGCTTCTTCCGCGAGCAGGAACAGGCCTCGGCCTCGGTGGTCCTGACCCTGCATCCGGGCCGCACGCTGGACCGGGCCCAGATCGCCGGCATCGTGCACCTGGTCTCGCGCAGCGTGCCCGGGCTCAAGTCCACCGACGTCAGCGTCATCGACCACACCGGTTCCCTGCTCAACCCCGGCGACAGCAACGGCGGGCTGGACTCGCAGCAGCTGGACTACCGCCGCCAGGTCGAGGACAGCCTGAACAAGCGCGTGCTGGCGTTGCTGGAGCCCGTCGTCGGGCGCGAGAACCTGCGTGCCTCCGTCACGGCCGACATCGACTTCTCGCAGGTGGAGTCCACGGCCGAGGAGTACCGGCCCAACCAGGGCCAGGCGCCAGCCACCGTGCGCGCCGTGCGCACCGAAGAGAACAGCCAGCCCGGCAACAACCCGCCCGCCGGCGTGCCTGGCGCGGCCAGCAACCAGCCGGCCACGCCGGCCACGGCACCGATCAACGGCACGGCGGCGCCATTGCAGCCGACGCAGGGCGGCACCGTGGGCGGCAACGGCCGGCGCGAGTCCGAGACCCGCTACGAGGTCGACCGCACGGTGCGCGTGACACGCGGCGCCACGGGCATCGTCAAGCGGCTGAACGCGGCGGTGGTGGTCAACAACCGCACGAGCGTCGACGCCAAGGGCCACAAGACGACAACCCCGCTCAGCCCGCAGGAAATCGAACAACTCACCGCCTTGGTGCGCCAGGGCATCGGGTTCAACGGCGAGCGCGGCGACGCCGTGCAGGTCATCAACGCGCCGTTCCGCACCGAACCCGAGGTCCCGGTGGAGGAACTGCCGCTGTGGCAGCAGCCTTGGTTGCAAGACCTGCTGCGTTCGGCCGCGGCACCGGCGGCACTGGCGCTGCTGGGCCTGTTCGTGCTGCTGGGTCTGGTGCGACCGGCGCTCAAGACCGTGCTGACGCCCTTGCCGGCACCCGCCAAGGGCGGCCAGCTGGATGCTGTCGTCGAGGATCCTGAACTGCTGCCACCGGTCGGCAACGGGCCGCCGGCGCTCGAATCGCCGGCCCTCAACGGCAAGCTCGACGCCGCGCGTGCGCTGGCCAAGGAAAACCCGGCAGCGATGGCCAACATCATGCGCGGCTGGGTCAACGGCGAAGCCGCCACCCCCTGACCCACCATGGCCAGCATGGACGATAAGGGCGTTGAAGACGCCGCCATCCTTCTGATGTCCCTGGGCGAGGAGGAGGCGGCCGAGGTCTTCAAGCACCTGGCCCCGAAGGAGGTGCAGCGGCTGGGCGAGACCATCGCCAAGCTGAAGTCGATCCCGCGCGAACGCTTCGAAGGCGTGCTGTCGCGCTTCGAGGCGGTGGCGGCGGACCAGAACATCCTCGTGCCCGACACGGACGAGTACGTGCGCACCGTGCTGCGCAAGGCCCTGGGCGACGACAAGGCCAACCTGCTGATCGACCGCATCCTGCAGGGCAGCGACATCAGCGGCATCGAAAGCCTGAAGTGGATGGACCCGACCGCCGTTTCCGAGTTGCTGCGCAACGAGCACCCGCAGATCGTGGCCGCGATCCTGGTGCACCTGGACCCCGACCAGGCCGCCGACGTGCTGAAGCAGTTCGCCGAGCGCCAGCGCAACGAAGTGCTGGTGCGCATCGCCGCGCTGAAGGACCTCAACGAAGTCATGAGCAAGGTGCTTGCCGGCGGCGAACGCATGAAGAAGGCCAACCTGGGAGGCGTCAAGGCGGCCGCCGACATCCTGAACCTGATGGGCAGCTCGGTCGAGACCTCGGTGCTGGACTACGTGCGCGAGGCCGACAACGAACTGGCGCAGAGGATCATGGACAACATGTTCACCTTCGACGACCTGGCCACGCTGGACGACAAGGGCATCCAGTCGCTGCTCAAGGAGGTGCAGAGCGAGTCGTTGGTGATTGCGCTCAAGGGCGCCACCCCCGAGCTGCGCGACAAGATCCTGCGCAACATGTCGACGCGGGCGGCCGAGGCGTTGCGCGAGGACCTGGATTCGCGCGGCCCGGTGCGCCTGTCCGAGGTGGAGTCCGAGCAGAAGGAAATGCTCAAGGTCGTGCGGCGCCTGGCCGACGAAGGACAGATCGTGATGGGCGGCGGCGGCGATGAGCAGTTCGTCTAAGCCCGGCTTCAAGAATGTGCCGCCACCCCCGGGCACCAAGCCGGCGTCGGCCTACACACGCTTCATCCCGCGCGAGGAGCTTGGCGACTTTGCCGCCTGGAGCCCCGACACCTTCAATGGCGACCTGTCCGAGGAGCGCGCCGACGCCGCGCCGAGCGCCCCGCTGAGCGAAACCGAATGGCAGGCGCAGGTCGGCGCCGCGCGCCAGTCGGGCTACCAGGACGGCTATCGCGACGGCCTGGTCGCGCTGGACAACTTCAAGCAGAGCTACGCCGGCCAGATGTCGGTCCAGCTGGGCCAGATGCTGGCGGAAGTGGATGCGCAGTTCCTGGCCCTGGAGGCCGAGCTGGCGCAGGCCGTGAGCAACACCGCCATGCGCCTGGCGCGCCAGCTGGTGCGCAGCGAGCTCGCCACCGATCCCGCGATCGTGGCCCAGGTGGCCCGCGATGCCCTGGGCGCGGTGCTGCTGACGGCGCGGCAGATCACGCTGCGGATCAACCCGCAGGACCTGCCGCTGGTCGGGGAGGCCCTGGCCGAGACCCTGCAGGCGCGCGGCGCACGTGTGCTGCCCGACGCCAGCCTCGAGCGCGGCGGCTGCAGGGTCGAATCCGACCTGGGCGCCGTGGACGCAAGAATCGAACAGCGCTGGGCTCAGGCCGCAGGCGCGCTCGGCGTGGACCTGCCCTGGACCGACGAGGACGCCGACGCATGACCCACTCCGGCAGCGAGCCGAATGCGCGTGCGGGCCGCTGGGCGCGCTACCTGGCCGACCTGCAGGCCTACGCCGACCTGCCTCAGCCGCTGGAAACCGAGGGCACGCTGGTGCGTGTGACCGGGCTGGTGCTCGAAGCCGCCGGCGTCCGCGTGCCGGTGGGTTCGGTGTGCGAGGTGCGAGGCAACGGGGCGCAGACGGTGCAGGCCGAAGTCGTGGGCTTCAACGGCGACCGCGCCTTCCTGATGCCCACCGGCGAACTGCACGGCCTGGCCAGCGGCGCACGCGTGCTGCCCTTGCCGGCGCCGAACACGCCGCCCCGATTCGGCCAGGAGAACCACCCGTGGCGTCGCAGCGAGGACCGCGGGTTGCACCTGCCGATGGGCGAGGGCCTGCTCGGGCGCGTCGTCGACGCGCACGGCGTGCCGATGGACCGCAACGGGCCGCTCGCGGGGGTCGCCAGCGAGCCCATGATCCGCCGCCCGATCAACGCCATGGACCGCGACCCCATTCGCCAGCCGCTGGACACCGGCGTGCGCGCCATCAATGCCCTGCTGACGGTGGGTCGCGGCCAACGACTGGGCCTGTTTGCCGGCACCGGGGTGGGCAAGTCGGTGCTGATGGGCATGATGGCGCGCTACACGCAGGCCAACGTCATCGTCGTCGGCCTGATCGGCGAGCGCGGGCGCGAGGTCAAGGAGTTCATCGAGGACATCCTCGGCGAGCAGGGGCTGGCGCGCAGCGTGGTGGTCGCGGCCCCGGCCGACGCGCCGCCGCTGGTGCGGCTGCAGGGTGCCGGCTACGCCACCGCCATTGCGGAGCACTTCCGCGACCGTGGCCGCCACGTGCTGCTGCTGATGGACAGCCTGACCCGATACGCGATGGCGCAGCGCGAGATCGCGCTGGCCATCGGCGAGCCGCCGGCCACCAAGGGCTACCCGCCGAGCGTGTTCGCCAAGTTGCCCGCGCTGGTGGAGCGCAGCGGCAACGGGCTGGGTGGCCTGGGTTCGATCACCGCCTTCTACACCGTGCTGACCGAAGGCGACGACCCGCAGGACCCGATTGCCGATGCCGCGCGCGGCATCCTGGACGGACATATCGTGCTGTCGCGTGAACTGGCCGAGGCCGGCCACTACCCGGCGATCGACGTCGAGCGCTCCATCTCGCGCGTGATGCCTGCGGTGGCACAGCGCCAGCACCTGGCCGACGCCCGGCGCGCGCGCCAGCTGCTGGCCAAGTACAACAAGGCGCGCGATCTCATCCAGCTCGGCGCCTACGTGCCGGGACACGACGCCGAGCTCGATCTCGCGGTCAAGCTGCACCCGGCGCTGCAGACCCTGCTGCAGCAGGACATGAACGAGCCGGCCGCGCTGAGCAGCAGCCTGCGCGATCTCGACCGGACCCTTGCCGGCTGAACCCCAGGAACCGACGCTTGAACACGACCACGACCCTGGACCTCCTGCTCGAGCAGGCCGAGCGCGAACGCGACGCTGCGCGCGCCGCCTTGCAGCGCGCAGAACTTGGGCGGCAGCAGGCCGACGGGCAGGCCGAACAGCTGGTCAGCTACCGCCGCCAGAGCCTGCAACGCTGGGGTGCCCAGCCAGGACGCACAGGCGACGCCGCCATGCTGCACTGCGTGCACGCCTTCATGCAACGGCTGGACCAGGCATCGGCGCAGCAGCAACGCCAGTGCGACCTCAGCGCACGCCAGGTGGACCAGGCGCGCCGGGCCCTGCAGCGCACGGAGCTCCGGGTCGCGGCGGTCGCCAAGCTGCAGCAGCGCCGGCGCAAGGCTGCAGCGGCACAACACGAACGACGCGAGCAGAAGCAGCTCGACGAAGCCGCGCAGCGGACGGTCTGGGCCTCCCGCGCCGACGCCAGCTCGCATTGATTCAAGGAAGCAAAGGCCTCCGATGACCTTGACCACTCCCTCCAGCGCCCCACCCTCCGCGCCACCCCCCGGCAATGCGATGCCCAAGGCCGCCGCCGCCAGCGGAAGCACCGATCCGTCCGATGCCGGCGGCTTTGCGCAGGTCCTGCAGCAGGCGCAGACCGGCCCTGGGCCCATGGCTTCACAGGAGACCGCCAAGGTGCCCAGGTCGACGACGGCTGCCGACGGCAACAAGGCCGCTAAGAAGTCGACCCAGGGCAAGGACAAGGCGCCCGCGCAGGACGACGGCGCCGCCGGCGGCACGGAGCAGGCGGATGCCGACAACGCGCCACACCAGCCTGCCCGCGCCAAGACCGCGAAGGGCGCTGACGCCGACGATGGCGGCGACGCCGCCGCGGGCGCCCTGCCCCCGCCCGACGCGCCGCCGCCGACGCAGCCCCGCGCCAGCGCGCGCGGCGCGCGGACCACGGGCGGCGCCGCCGAACCCGACGGCGCGAGTCGAACCGCCGCCGGCACGCGCGGTAGCACAGACGACGTGACGCAGATGGCCGCGGCGGGGCACAGGCCGGGCCTCGAAGGCGGGGGGCTCGGCACCGATCGCAAGATCGGCTTCGCTGCGACCCTGGACACGGCATCGCGCGTGCACCCCCAGTCGGACGGCGCGCCCGCCGTGCCTGGCGCAGGTCTGACGGCAGTCGGCACGGCCGCGGCGCTGGCAGGCGCCGCCACGCCGGCCGCAGCCGCCGAATCGGCGCGCCTGGCGTCACCACTGCACAGTCCCGGCTTCGCGCCCGAACTCGGCGCCCAGTTGCAGCTGATGATCAAGGGCGGCCAGCACGAGGCCCGGCTGCACCTGAACCCGGCCGACATGGGCCCGATCCAGGTGCGCATCCAGATCGACGGCATCCAGGCCCGGGTCGACATGCTCGCGGAGCAGGCGCCCACGCGCCATGCGCTGGAGCAGGCGATGCCGGTGCTCGCCGGGGCCCTGCGCGACAGCGGACTGACCCTCACCGGTGGGGGCGTCTTCCAGCAGCCGCGCGATCCTCGTCAGCCGGCCGGCCGCAGGGCCGCCGCCGGCGTCTCAGGGATGCGAGGCGGCCAGGGCGACGGATCCGAAGCGGACGTGGCGCGCCAGGCGATGGACCCGCTGGGCGGCGCCGGCCGGGTGCGCGGCGTGCTCGACCTGTACGCCTGAAGGGCCGGCGCCGGGGCGCCGGCTGGGGCTGAATACGGCCGCTTTTCGCGGCATCACGGCCCCCCGGGCTTCGAATAATCCCCTTCAGCCCTCGAAGGAGATTGCATGTCCGCCACCGCCACCGCCGACGCGGCGCTCCCCCCGCCCGTCAAGGGCAAGAAGAAGCTCATCCTGATCATCGCCGCGGCGGCGTTCCTGCTGCTCGCGGGCCTGGGCGTGGGCGCCATGCTGCTGCTCAAGCAGCAGTCCCATGGCGCCGACATGCCCGACGAGCATCCGGCCCCCGAAGAACACGCCAGCGCGGCGCGCGATCCGGCGCACCCCCCGGCCTACGTGCCGCTGGACCCGTTCACGGTCAACCTGGCCGACAAGCAGTCCGACCGCTACGCCCAGGTGGCCGTCACGCTCGAACTGAGCGACCCGGCGACGGCCGAGAGTATCAAGGCCTTCATGCCCGCGGTGCGCAACAACATCCTGCTGACGCTGGCGAACAAGACCGCGACCGAACTGATGGAGCCAGACGGCAAGTCGCGTCTGGCCGAGGACATCCAGCGCGAAACCGCTCGCGCGCTGGGCCTGCCGGTCGACGGCGCGCCGGCCGATGGCGGCAACCGCGGCAAACGCAAGTCTTCAGGCCACAAGGAAGCACCGGCGATGCCGGTGTCCGCGGTGTACTTCTCGACCTTCATCATCCAGTGAGCCTGGCCAACCCCGAGTCGCTGACATGCTGCCCATGCTCAACCCGTTCGCAGCGCCCCGCGGGGGCGACGGCGCACCGCGCCCGGCCGTGCCGGCACTGACATGAACCAACAGATCCTTTCGCAGGACGAGGTCGATGCCCTGCTGCAGGGCATCACCGGCGAAAGCCAGAAGCTCGAGCCGGAGGCCGAGGCCAGCGGGTCCATCCGCGATTACGACCTGGCAAGCCAGGAACGCATCGTCCGCGGCCGCATGCCGACGATGGAGGTCATCAGCGAGCGCTTCGCGCGCAACATCCGCATCGGCCTGTTCAACCTGATCCGCAAGTCGCCCGAGGTGTCCATCGGCGGCATCAAGGTGCAGAAGTTCAGTGCCTTTCTGCGCGAGATCGTCGTGCCCACGAACTTCAACCTGATGTCGGTCAAGCCGCTGCGCGGCTCGGGGCTCATCGTGTGCGACCCGAACCTGGTGTTCGCCGTCATCGACGCCCTGTTTGGCGGCGCCGGCAAGTTCCACACGCGCATCGAAGGCCGCGACTTCTCGCCCACCGAACACCGCGTCATCACGCGCCTGGTCGAGACCATCGCGACCGAGTACCGCAAGGCATGGCACGGCATCTACCCGCTGGAGCTGGAGTACCAGCGCTCGGAGATGCAGCCCCAGTTCGCCAACATCGCCACCCCCAGCGAAATCGTCGTCTCGACCTCGTTTGCGCTGGAGATCGGCGACACCACCGGCACGGTGCACTTCTGCATTCCGTATTCGACGCTGGAGCCGATCCGCGACGTCCTGTATTCGTCCGTGCAGGGTGATTCGTCGGAGCCCGATCGGCGCTGGGTGACCCTGCTGCAGAACCAGATCCAGTCCGCCGAGGTCGACCTGGTGGTCGAACTCGCCCATGCGCCGGCCACGGTGGAGCAGCTGCTTTCGTTCAAGCCCGGGGACTTCATCGAGCTCGACCTCGAACCCGTGGTCCAGGCCAATGTCGACGGCGTGCCGGTGTTCGACTGCCACTACGGCACGTCGAAGGGGCACTACTCGATCAAGATCGATCAATTGCTGACGTCCGGCTCCACCGTGGGCTGGCTGGGAGACACGCGCCATGGCGGCAGAACCGAGTGAATCGATGAGCGAAGAAGACCGCATGGCCGCGGAATGGGCTGCGGCGCTGTCCGAGAGCAAGGGCGACGGCGCCGCCCCGGCCGACGGAGCGACCGCAAGCACCGCCAGCGAGGTGTCGGTGCCGGCCGAGTCGGTGGCGCCGGCGGCCTTCGCCAACTTCGCGCCCACCGGCATCAGCGGCGCCGGCAACGACATCAACATGATCCTGGACATCCCGGTCCAGCTGACGGTCGAGCTGGGCCGCACGCGGATCCCGATCAAGCACATCCTGCAACTGGCGCAGGGCTCGGTGGTCGAACTCGACGCGCTGGCTGGCGAGCCGATGGACGTGCTCGTCAACGGCTTTCTGATCGCCCAGGGCGAAGTGGTCGTGGTGAACGACAAGTTCGGCATCCGCCTGACCGACATCGTCACGCCCAGCGAACGCATGCGCAGACTGTCCAAGAGCTGACCATGTCGTCTTCCATGACGCCGCTGTTGTGGTTTGCCGGCGTGGTCGCGCTGATACCGCTGGCGCTGTGGCTGCTGCGGCGCACGCCGATCGGCGCCGCCGCAGCCACTGGCTCGATGCGCACCGTCAGCACGCTGCCCCTGTCGGGCACCCAGCGTCTGGTCACGGTGGAGGTCGGCACGGGCGAACATCGTCTGTGGCTGGTCCTCGGTGTCACGCCGCAGCAGATCCACACCCTGCACACGATGGCACCGCAGGCCACGCCGAGCGTGCCCGTGCATGCGCCCCAGACCGCGTTCGCGCAACTGCTGCAGCGCATGCGTCAAGAAGGGCCGAGCGACCGTGGGCCGCGCTGACCGCCGGCGCCACGCCGGGCGCGGCGCCCGCCTGGTTCGCCTGGCCGCGCTGGCCGGGCTCTCCGTGCTGTGCGGCAGCGCGGCGGCCCAGCAAGGCGGCACCCTGCCATTGATGGTGGCCCAGGGTGCCGGCGGCACGAGTTACTCGGTGCCGATCCAGACCCTGTTGTTCTTCACCGTCCTGTCGTTCCTGCCCGCGCTGCTGCTGATGATGACGGGCTTCACGCGCATCGTGATCGTGCTGTCGCTGCTGCGCCAGGCGCTGGGCACGCCGGCCGCACCGCCGAACCAGGTGCTGATCGGGCTCAGCCTGTTCCTGACCTTCTTCGTCATGGCGCCCACCTTCGACAAGGTCTACGACGACGCCTACGCACCCTTTGCAGCCAACCAGATCGCGTTCGACGAAGCCCTCAAGCGCGGGGAGGGGCCGATGCGCGAGTTCATGCTGCGCCAGACCCGCCAGGCGGACCTGCGGCTGTTCGCCAAGATGGCCAGGCTGCCCGAGACGGCGAAGCCCGAGGAGGTGCCCTTGCGCGTGCTGGTGCCGGCCTTCGTCACCAGCGAACTCAAGAGCGCGTTCCAGATCGGCTTCCTCATCTTCGTGCCCTTCCTGATCATCGACATGGTGGTGGCCAGCGTGCTGATGAGCCTGGGCATGATGATGCTCAGCCCGGTGCTGGTGGCCCTGCCCTTCAAGCTGATGCTGTTCGTGCTCGCAGACGGCTGGAACCTGCTGATGGGTTCGCTGGCAGCGTCCTTCGCCAACTGACCCGGGAGACGGTCCATGGATGCGCAACAGGTCTTCACGATCGGTCAGCACGGGCTGACCCTGCTGCTGATGGTGTCGGCGCCGATCCTGCTGGTGGTGCTGGCCGTCGGCCTGCTGGTCAGTGTGTTCCAGGCCGCGACCCAGATCAGCGAGGCCACGCTGAGCTTCGTGCCCAAGATCGTCGGCGCGGTGGCGGTGCTGGCCTTCGCCGGGCCCTGGATGATGACGACGCTGGTGGAGTACCTGCGCGAGATGCTGATGGCCATCCCGAGCGCCGTCGGCTAGCAACGCCGGGCGAGCCGTGGTCGAGTTCACCGAAGCCCAGCTGCTGGCCTGGATCACGCCAGCGCTTTGGCCCTTCCTGCGCACGCTCGCGCTGTTCTCGTCGCTGCCGGTGCTGGGCACCCGCACGGTGCCGATGCGCGTGCGCATCGCGTTGTCGGCACTGGTGGCGCTGGCCGCGCAGGTCAGCCTGCCGACGATGCCGGTGGTGCCGCTGGATTCGCCGCAGGCCTTCGTCCTGGTGGCCCAGCAGGTCGTGATCGGGCTCACGCTCGGGTTTTCGGTGCGGGTGGTGTTCGCCGCCATCGAGTTCGCCGGCGAATTCGTGGGGCTGCAGATGGGGCTGAACTTCGCCGGATTCTTCGATCCCGTCAGTGCCAGCGCAGGGACCGCCACCGGGCGCTTCTACGGCACCATGGTGGCCTGGCTGTTCGTGGTCATCAACGGCCACCTGCTCGTGCTGGCGGCGCTGCTGCAAAGCTTTGTCGCCTTCCCGGTCGGGCCGGAGCCATTTGCCTTTCTGCGTCAGACCCTGCCGCACGTCTGGGGCGCCGAGATCTTCCGCGTCGGGCTGTGGATCGCCCTGCCCATGATCGCGATGCTGCTGTTCGTCAACCTGGTCCTCGGCGTGATTTCGCGCGTCGCGTCGCAGATCAACATCTTCGCCATCGGGTTCCCCGTCACGCTGGGTGTCGGTCTGATCGGCACCCTGGTGTCCCTGCCGCTGCTGCAGACACCGTTCACGATGGCGCTGGAACGGCTGCTCGCGCAGTTCGGCTGAGCGCGCGGCGCGGCGTGCGGCCGCCCATGGGCAAGGTTCCCAGCCATGCGCGGTTTCGGTGCTGCTAGGTGATGTCCCAACCCTGGACGCCCTGGCGGCAGGATATAGTTCGGCCCGTCGCGGCACCAACTGGGTGCCGTCTGCATATCAAATCAGCGGCCCGCTTCTTGCGTTTTCGGCAGCGCCGTCTGGAGGATGTAAGTGGATTACGCCGAGCAACAACGCAACCCGGGCAGACACGCTGTCGGCATCGGCATCGTGATCGCGATGCACCTGCTCATCGCCTGGGCCCTGGTGAGCGGGTTGGCGCGACGGGTCGTCGACGTCATCAAGGCGCCAATCGAGACCAAGATCATCGAAGAAGTGCAGCCGCCGCCGCCGCCGCCGCCGGAGAACCTGCCGCCGCCCCCGAAGTTCGCGCCACCGCCGCCTTCCTTCATGCCACCGCCCGAGGTGGTGGTGAACAATCCTCCGCCGGCGCCAGCGATCACTGTCACGCGCGAAGCCCCA
>Ga0316188_10000822_pt1 | contig 14271 bp, 10 predicted proteins | sample Phiworburrow1_MG_FD_204933 | JGI IMG/M metagenome (GOLD analysis project Ga0316188, IMG submission 204933) | Coastal sediment microbial communities from Maine, United States - Phippsburg worm burrow 1 | ecosystem: Environmental > Aquatic > Marine > Coastal > Sediment | place: USA: Maine...
TACAAGGCTGGAAAACCGTTGTTGAAAAAGTTCACGGTGCGGGCGGCAAAATATTTCCACAACTCTGGCATGTCGGAAGCGTGCGGCAAAGCGGAATGGCACCTGACCCTTCGTTGCCGGGATATGGTCCTTCCCCAATTCTGCATCCTTCCATAGAAAACGGCGAACCGCCCAAAGAAATGTCGATCAGTGATATTGACGGTGTCATCACGGCATTTGCCAAAGCAGCAGAGGAGGCCGAGAACATCGGATTTGACGGCATAGAAATCCACGGCGCCCACGGATACCTAATCGATCAGTTTTTTTGGGATCGAACCAACAGAAGATCGGATCGCTACGGTGGGGACACAATTGGTGAACGGACCCTTTTCGCCGCTGAAATAATTGGGGCCATTAAAGAAAAAGTCGATGAAAGTTTTCCCGTTTGCCTGAGAATCTCTCAGTGGAAAATGGGTGACTTTGATGCAAAATTAGCCCATACCCCCCAAGAACTGGAACAGTTTTTAATCCCTTTGTCAGAAGCGGGTGTGGATATTTTTCATTGCAGCACACGGCGTTTTTCCCAGCCTGAATTCCCCGGTTCTACATTGAATTTAGCCGGATGGACAAAAAAAATAACCGGAAAACCCGTCATTACAGTTGGCAGCATCGGACTCGATACGGATTTTGTCAGCATGCGAATAAAGGGAGAAACGGCCAAGGGGTCAGAAAAAACGATCCATGATTTATTGGCATGCCTGGCCCGCGATGAATTCGATCTGGTGGCCATAGGACGCGCATTGCTGGCGGATCCCACCTGGACAACCAAAGTCGTCCAAGGCCGATTTGATGAAATAGAAACGTTCACCATGGAATGTCTGGATACATTATATTGAACTATCAGGTTCTTCTCCAATTTAGTTGGAGAAGAGGGTCCAAGGATTTGATGAATCAAGGTGGCAAGGGTTTGTTTTCTAAAAACTTTATCAGGGCCTTTAACATTCTTTCGATTTCTGCGATGTCTTTATTTAGTGGTCCCAATTCACCTTTTTCAATTAAATCTAAATCTCCTGCTAATAATATCTGGGTTTCTTTCTTTGAACATTTTTTTGATTTTCACTTGAATCCTTGGACCCTCGAACCCTTGGATCCTTCAGTGGCTTTTAAAGCATTTCACTCGAACCCTTGCCACCTTGATTCATCAAATCCTGGACCTCTTGTACCCTTTGGAATCACACCTACTCAATTGGAAATGATGCATTTATTTTACCCTAATTAACTACAACTAATCGGGAGATGATCCTAATTTTTTTCTTGTCAGACGGTATTCGGAAAGATAAAACACAGAGAAAAAACCATATGCCATTTCAAGACCTTCCATTCGTTGATTTGAGCCTTTTTTATAGAGTCAAAAGCGCTGTGATAAATTCGGATAATACCCGCGATTGCTCAATAGTGGATAAAAATGATGAATACTGAAAATTTCGATTTGCCCGAAGGGGTGAACATCAGACACGGTGACCCGTCAGACCATCCAAGAATTATAAAGGTCATGAAGGACTGGTGGGACGGTCGTGACTTAACATCCATGCTGCCCAGATTATTTCTTGAACATTTTTTCAATACCTCCATGGTAATGGAAGATCGGGAAAATGAATTAATCGCTTTTCTAATCGGCTTTCTGTCTCAGTCACAGGCCAATGAATGTTACATACACTTTGTGGGCGTTCATCCGGAATATCGCGGATTAGGATTCGGCACCTATTTGTATCGTCAGTTTTTCCAAACATGCAAAGAAAACCATCGGACCATCGTCCGGGCCTGTACATCCCCTGTAAACAAAGGATCCATCGAATTTCATAAAAAAATGGGGTTTCAGATAGAACCGGGAAATGGACAGCTGCTCAATGTTTCGGTCACCCTGGATTATAATTGCCCGGGTGATCCAAAAGTGTTATTCGTAAAAAAATTATACCCCTAACTGAAGCTCCTTGCAGCTCCGCAAGGCGGGATTTTCGCTACACTCCAATAAAAGTTGAAAAAATTGTGTCGTGTTTTTGGATCGTCAAGGCCGGCGTTGTAAAACAATGCAGAAATACACAAGGAAAATGTGATGGATGCTTTTACACATAAATATGTCCATGGATATTCAGAAAGAGAAAATAAAAGGCTCCAAGATCAAGCCACCACCTTAACGGAGCTGCTGCATCATGACACCCAGTATCCCTCTGGAGTCTCGGTATTGGAGGCAGGGTGCGGCGTTGGCGCCCAAACGATTTCTTTGGTAAAAAATAGTCCTGGAACGACCTTTACGTGCATAGATATATCAGAAGCGTCTCTTCAAACCGCAAAAGCACGCATCGCGTCGGCAGGATATGAGAATGCAATTTTCCAGATTGCCGACATATTTAATTTACCTTTTCCTGATAACAGTTTTGACCATATATTCGTCTGCTTCGTACTGGAGCATTTAAAAAATCCATTCGCGGCATTATTTCATCTCAAAACCAAGTTGAAAATCGGTGGAACCATCACGGTCATTGAGGGCGACCACGGTTCAACCTACTTCCATCCGGACAGCAAGGACGCCTGGCGAACCATACAATGCCTGATCGATCTTCAGGCCGAAAGGGGGGGCAATTCCCTCATAGGCCGCCAATTGTTTCCTTTATTGACTCAAACAGGATTTAAAAATATCACTGTTTCTCCTCGGATGGTTTACGTTGACTCGAGCAGGCCTGAATATGTTGAGGGTTTTACTAAAAATACTTTCATTGCCATGGTCGAGGGGGTCGGCCGTCAAGCAATCGATTCTAAAATTATTGATAAAGCGCAATGGGAGAAGGGAATAACGGATCTGTATAGATCTGCAGAATCGGACGGGACTTTTTGTTACACATTTTTTAAGGGCATTGCCTATAAATAGATTTCCACCCTGAGACTCCCGCAGGCAAGCTTGCGGGGCCGAATAAGCGAAAGGCTTAAAAGTAAGCTCATGGCTGAGAACTTATCCAACATCGTTCTCATCGGAATGCCCGGGTCGGGCAAGAGTACGGTGGGCGTCATTTTGGCCAAGATGACATCACGCGACTTCGTGGATACGGACGTTCTGATCCAGATATTAACCGGTAGATCCCTGCAAGACATCGTTGACATGGAAACCCATTTGGCTTTGCGCAGGATCGAGGAGGACGTTCTTTTGGGGCTTAACTGCGGGAATCACGTCATCGCCACCGGAGGAAGCGCGGCATACAGTCATGCCGCCATGATGCATTTGAAGTCAAACGGTCTCATGGTCTTTCTTGACGTCGATCTCCCCACACTTGCGTCGAGGGTTATCGATTTTGATACGAGAGGTCTGGCAAAACGTCCGGATCAGAGCTTCGCAGACCTGTTCCATGAACGTTACCCCTTGTATACGAAGTATGCAGACGTCACGGTGGCGTGCTCGAAACTCACCCAAGAAGGAGTTTGTGCAAAGATCATCAAAGCGTTGCGGGCAAGAACGCTGATTTGAAGCTCTCGTGAAAATTTATTCGGGTGCAATGCCGCTTCAGGGAATCCACTCAGTGTCGAGTGGCGTTTAACCCCATTCGTATAACTTCTCGATAAAATCTCCGATCGCTTTGTGGACGCTGCTTGCGCCCTTGCCTAAAAGAATGCCGTGGCGGTCATAGTTGTAAAGGATGTACGTTTTATCCTCTGATCCCATCAGGTCGAAAGCTCTCCTCGATCCGCTGGGTTTGACAACCGGATCTCCAAGGGATTGGATCACCAATGCAGGCATATCTATGGCCGGCAATTTTTTTTCAAGAGATTCCATAAACCGCTCCAGTTCCAACACCCCGGAAACCGGATTGCGAAAATAGTTGATGTGGGGATTTTCAGGAAAGTTTTCAACAAATTCTTTTTTAGCACCGTCAAGGCGAACCCGCTTCATCAGTCTGTTCCACACATCCACTGCCGGAACGAACTTTGAGGAAAAGTCTTTGAGTCTCATGGGCGGACATACCGCGAAAACCCCTTTAATATCTTTCACTCTTGCCGCCAGATCCAGTGCCATTCCGGCTCCGGCGGAAAATCCACCCACCACAACCTGTTTACATATGTTGCTGATAATTGCATAACCGGTTTCAACGGAAGCCACCCAATCGGCATACGATCGTATGGCCAAATCATCCGGAGAAGTACCGTGTCCTCTTAAACGAGGGGCATAAACCCACAGCCCCTTTCGACCCAAATAGTCCGCCAGCTCCCTGACCTCAAGGGGAGCGGCCATATATCCGTGAATAAGAACCACCCCTATATTACGGGAGGTTCCCTTAATGAAAAACGGCTTGCCGACATCTTTTTCCTTTGATTCTTTTTCAATATAAAACTTTTCATAGTCTCGATGGAATTCATCCGTCGCTTTTTTCATCAGATACCCGGCAATCCGCCGTCTCAACCAGAAGCCGGGCATCCAGGCCAGACGCCTTACCCTTCGCTGCAGCTTTATCAAGGGTTCAACTTCATTTGCGATAACTGCAACCGGATTGTCGATGCGAATACGATGAAAATCGAAAGCAGAAATAAATTTTGATGTGTCCTTTACCATCGCATGGCCCGCCTTTACGACCAAGCCTTTTTCTTCAGCGACCTCGATAAAGTCTTCACACTTGTTGAACCGGTCGTCTACCAGCAAGTGTGTCTGATCCAAGCGGAGTTCTTTGTGGAGATATACCCCGGTCTCTTCAAGATGATCCTCAATCAACAGAAATGTCCTTCGCATCAGATCATGCGGATCGATTCTTTTGAACGGAATCAGCTTGAGCATGGATGCGAAAATGTGATCATGGTTAACGGTGGTCATGCTGTAGATGGCAGACATGTAGCGCTGCATAATCTTCAGCGCGACCTTTCGCATTAAGCGCTTTGAAGGGATGGGATCATCAAAGCGGATGCTATGTTTTGAAGAAATATCCCGTTTGATGGCCGATTGTTTCATAAACTTCTTAATTTCGATCGGTTCTCCAAATCGAATGTCCACATCGACCCCGGATAGCAGCATGGAGCCTTCTGTCATAATTTCTTCCACGGTACGTTCCGGAATACCATCCGCCAGATGAACCGCCAGGCTGCTGAGAATATTCTCATGTGCTCTGAGGGGGTAATAGGTAATGTTGACCGGGACAATACAGGTATGGCGTTCCAGAACCGGTTCCAGTGAATCGATCTGAAAAAGTTTCATCAACCGTGCGGCTTCTTCAGGGAATTCCTGGGACATGATGCGCAACCGCTGCCGGTAAAATTCCGTCCGGAGTGCCAGCGTGGCGGCCCCTGTGTGCGGCGGATGTTTGCCGCCGGCATACGACATCATAAACCGTCCCTTTTCAACGATTTTCTTGTTTTTGACCATGCGCCCTTCGGGAAAAATTATCCACATGGCCTCACCGGTCAGCAGACTCTTGATAATGAGAAGGTCTCTATGGGGATTTTTTGTTGAAACAGCCCCGACTTTTTCGAGGAATACACCCAGTCCCCCTTCAAAAAGCTGATAATCGGCAAGGGACCAGACCGGAACACGGGTGAGCTGATGGATATGATAGGGCAGAAAAAGTGTCTCGATCCGGGTAAAATGATTGATCACAAAAATGACAGAACCTTCTGGGATATTCTCTTTGCCGTGGATCCGTATTTTGGCTTTTGAAAGGCCGGCCAGTGTTTTGATGGCAAGTCCTGTTGTTCGGTAGGCAAAACGGTTCATGTACTGACTCCCTAAAATGGTTGCTCAAGTTATACCATCGCTTCGCGTTTCTATATTATGCCCCGTTTAAAGCGGAACCCAAAAAAAGGAAATTCCGATACCGTCAAGGTGGAATTTCAGGTTGCAGTTGACAGGACAAGTAACTATAATTAAATTAACACTCTTATTGAGCGAAAGTCGAGGATGCCACAGATTCGAGACATCAAGGGTGAAGCCGTAGTCGTCTACTGCGAGCCCTTGATAACGAAGAAGATGGGGTGTCATCGACTTTCCCAACGGGCAAACAAAACGGGATTTTTTAATAAATTTATATCCCATCTATAGAAGAGTTATGAATATGCATCTGAACTTACAAAATTATATGCAAATTAAAAAATTCAAACATTCTTCCCGTTTTGTTTGCGCTCATTTAGGGTAATATTTTTTTGGTAAAAAATAAAGTGCTATTAGGAGGCCGCCGTGTATTCTAAAATATTGATTCTCCGCTTTCCAAAGACCGAAGTGGAAAAGCCGATCGTTTGTTACCTTGTAAAAGATTACGACCTTACTTTCAATATACTCAATGCGTCCATACTTCCCAGAAAAGAGGGGGTCATGGTTCTGGAACTCACCGGAACCCGAAAAAACTTCAAAGAAGGGGTTAAATATCTCGAACACCGGGGCGTTCAGGTGCAAAATGCATCCCAGGAAATAAAGCGCATCCGAAAAAGATGCTCCCACTGCGGCACCTGCACATCGGTGTGTCCAACCGGCGCACTGTCCATCCAACGGCCTGAAATGTATGTTGATTTCAACCAGACCAAATGCAGCGTTTGTGAACTTTGCGTGACCGCCTGCCCCACCCGGGCTATGGAAGTTCGCCCCTCAAATAAAACTTTTTTTAAATGAAGCGCCAAACAGCCATTGCCTTAAGCGGCGGCATCGATTCCATGATGGCTGCCCACCTGTTAACGGAACAGGGACATAAGATCATCGGAATTCACTTTCTTACCGGACACGAAACTCAATCTCCGGATGACCATCGGAATACACCCCGTGCAAACACAGATACAGCGAATCTGTCTTTGGCAAAATCTCGGGCTTCGCACAAGCTTTCATACATTGCGGATCAGCTCGATATCGAAATTAAAATAATAGATTGCAGCAGCGAATTCAAAAACAAGGTTGTCGATTATTTCATTCAAACCTATCAGACCGGTCAAACCCCCAATCCATGCATGGTTTGCAATCCGTCGATTAAATTCGGAACTGTTTTTAACTTTGCCCGAAAACTGGGTGCATCAACCCTCGCCACCGGTCACTATGCCAGAATAAACAGGAGCAACACAGGAAAGTATCATCTTCTTAAAGGGATTGACCCGAAAAAGGACCAGTCCTACTTTCTGGCACGCTTGACCCAGCAACAACTGGCCGGCGCCTGCTTCCCCCTTGGAACCATGACAAAATCCGATGTTGTCAAGCTGGCCGCGAACAAGGGCTTCATACCGATTAAAAGCAAAGAAAGCCAGGATGTATGCTTTATCAGGGATAAAAATTATGGCGCATTTCTTGCCCAACAACAGGAATTTGAACCGGCACCCGGTCCGATAAAAGATGTCAGCGGCAACGTCCTGGGTGAGCACAAGGGGCTTCATCTTTTCACCATCGGCCAGCGGCGGGGAATTAACTGCCCGGCTTCCGAGCCATACTACGTGATCCGTATGGACCCCGGAGAAAACCTCCTAACGGTTGGGTTTAAAAATAATTTGCTCGCTTCGGAATGCAGGGTGAAAAATATTAACTGGATCCAGGAAACACCGGGTCGCCCGATTAACGTCTACACGCGCCTTCGGTACCGTCACAAACCATCAGCGTCCATGCTGTTCCCCGTTAACGGGAAAACAGCGATTGTCCGGTTTGAAAAACCCCAAGCGGCGATTACTCCCGGACAGTGTGCTGTATTTTATCGGAATGATGAGGTGCTCGGCGGTGGCTGGATTGCGCCCCTACAAAACATATGAAATTTAACAACACCTTCAAATTTAGAATCACTACACTGGGCTGCAAAGTCAATCAATACGAGTCGGATGCCATGGCCCGGCAGCTGAAAGATTCGGGTTGCGTGCCGGCGCCGGGTGAAGATGAGGCAGATCTATGTATTATCAATACATGCACGGTCACACAGAAAGCCTCCATGCAGTCCAGACAGGCCGTGCGTCAGGCCATACGATCCAATCCAGAGGCACGTATTGTCGTCACCGGTTGTTATGCCCAGACCGAACCGGATGAAATTCTGAAAATAGACGGTGTTCACACCGTTATCGGTCATGGGGATAAACATAAAATTCCCGAGATGGTTGGGTCATCCCCCATTGAAAATCACCCCGGCCCGACCCTGATCCGGCGCAACATATTATCCGAACACGATTTCAAACAGGTCCCGGTAACGGTTTTCGGAAACAGAACCCGTCCCTTTTTAAAGATCCAGGACGGTTGTGACACCTTCTGCACCTACTGCATTGTCCCCTATGCACGCGGGCGCAGCCGCAGCATGGCGCCTGAAACCGTATTGGAAAACATCCGGCACCTAAAACACGCCGGATACCATGAAGTTGTTCTAACCGGCGTGCACCTCGGCGCCTACGGACTCGACCTTTCGCCTAAATACCACCTGGCGGGGCTGTTAAACCGAATTTATGAATCGAATCTTATCCATCGCGTGCGACTCAGTTCCATAGAACCCCATGAGCTGACAGAAGATATATTAACCCTTGTGGCGGAAACAGACATTTTTTGTGACCATTTTCACATTCCTTTGCAGAGCGGAGATGATTTTATCCTAAAAAAAATGCACCGGCCTTACACCCGCTCGTTTTTCAGGGATCTCATTGTCAAAATTAATGCTTTGATTCCCGATGCCGCCATCGGTGTGGATGCGCTGATCGGATTCCCGGGTGAAACCGAAAAAGCTTTTGAAAATACATATTCACTCATCGAAGAACTGCCCGTCACGTATCTGCATGTTTTCCCGTTTTCGGTTCGAAAAGGAACACCGGCAAGTCAGTATCCTCAACAGGTTGATTCAATAACCATCAAGGCCCGGTGTGAAAAAATGCGCACCCTCGGCAATCAAAAGAAACAGGCCTTTTACAAAAAGTTTATCGGAAAAAAGGTTGAGATTCTCATTGAAAGCAAAAGAGACGAATCAACAGGTTTTTTAAAGGGAATAACATCAAACTATATACCAGCTCATATACGTGGCGGTGACGATCTTATAAATTCGATGGTTCAGGTCAGAATCGAACAGATAGAAGACAACAATAAGGTAATCGGCACGCTTCATTGACGCTGCCATATGTATCGTATCGCAATCGAGTGAAGCTACCCGCCCTAAATGGTGATGGTTCTGCCTTCTGCCATTGCTGTGCAACTCGGTCAAAAATAACACGAAGTAGGTTTCCGCACCCTTATTTTATATTCAATACATGATCATAACCGATTTGAATAATCGGAATGCAAACAAAAAACCTATAAATTTTTTAAATATAGTTTTCACATTATTCCGGCTTTCAACAGCAAAGAATCCGGGCCCAGAAGACCCGGTTTTTCAAGATTAAATTAAAACTTGACAATTCTTATTAGCACAGCTAAAAAAGATAAGTTTTTTAGTGTTAACAACAAATTTCCATACAATGCCGTGTGGGGTTTTTTTTAAATTTGAGACAAAGGCGTCTTTACCTTAACAATGGAGGAGACGCCTTTTTTGTTTTAATTACTGTACAAGGAGAATATTTATGAATTTACATCGACCGAATGCCAATGAAGCTTTACAAACAAAAAACCGATCTCGAAACGTTGCCCCCCAATCCGGTATCTGTAGCCGATGCATTGATGGCTGTAAGGGCAATTGCGATCTGTTCAGGGCTACCTTTCGTGGGCGCGAACTCCTTTATCCGGAGCCCTTCGGAAGAGTCACAGCCGGTGCCGATAAGGATTATCCAGTTGATTACTCTCACCTTAATATTATGGGATACGCATTGGGGGCGAAAGGCGTGGACCCCGATCCAGATAAGGCGACATTCCCGGCAGTAGATACCGAAACATCTTTCGGTGTCACCGACAAGGTGAAGATGAAAGTGCCAATTTTTACCGGTGCCCTCGGCAGTACGGATATTGCCCGTAGAAACTGGGAACATTTTGCCATAGGGGCTGCAATCAGTGGTATCACCCTGGTGTGTGGAGAGAATGTATGTGGAATTGACCCTGAGTTGGAAGTCAACAGTAACGGCAAAGTTACAAAATCTCCGGAAATGGACCGCCGTGTAAAAGAATATCGTCGTTATCATGAAGGCTATGGGGATATTCTTGTTCAGATGAATGTTGAGGACACCCGTAACGGTGTTGCGGAATACGTGATTGACAAACTCGGGGTGGAAACCATCGAACTGAAATGGGGGCAAGGCGCCAAGTGTATCGGGGGTGAAATTAAAGTCAACTCTCTAAGCCGGGCGCTGGAATTGAAAAAACGTGGCTATATTGTTACACCGGACCCAGAAAAACCCGCTTTTCAAGCCGCTTTTAAAGCCGGTCCTCTGAAGCAATTTGAGAGACACTCGCGTCTCGGATTCATCGATCAGGAAGGTTTCATGAATGAGGTTGAAAGGATGCGAAGGCTCGGTGCCAAACGTATCACCCTGAAAACAGGCGCATATCCGATGAGAGAACTCGCAATGGCCATACGCTGGTCCAGCGACGCTAACATTGACCTTTTGACCATTGACGGTGCCCCTGGAGGGACCGGAATGAGCCCGTGGCGAATGATGACCGAATGGGGAATTCCATCGATATATCTTCACTCCATGGCCTATGAGTTGTGTGAACGATTGGCCCAAAGAGGAAAACGGCCCCCGGACATAGCATTTGCCGGTGGTTTTTCTTCAGAGGATCACGTGTTTAAGGCTTTGGCCTTGGGCGCACCTTACTGTAAGGCCGTATGCATGGGCCGTGCGTTAATGATCCCGGGCATGGTGGGTAAAAACGCCGAAAAATGGCTGCGTGGAGAAGACGGTGGACTTCCTTCGACAGTATCGAGATTTGGATCCACCAAAGAAGAAATATTCATGAATTATGAAGTCTTAAAAGAAAAATACGGTTCTGAGGCCGAACGTCTTCCTTTGGGTGCAGTCGGAATTTTTAGTGCCGTTGATAAAATCAAGGTTGGACTTCAACAAATAATGGCCGGGTCCAGAAACTGGGCCGTCAAATACATCAGTCGAAATGACATATTTTCACTGACCGAAGAGTGTGCCAAAATCACAGACATCCAATACGTAATGGACGCTTACAGGGAGGAAGCCCTCCAGATAATCGATTCTTGAAAAAATATTTAAACTGCGATAATCTGCCATCAGAGACGTTTTAAAATTGTCTCTGGTGGCGCTTATCTACCCTTGGAAATATTTTTCTCGCTACTATTCTGTTCAACATCAAATCGGAAAAAAGAATGTTTCAAGAATATAATGAAATACCCAGTGAATTTTATTCACATTTAAAAATTTTTCACGAGTTGATGTCAATCAAGGTGCGTGAGATCTTATTTGTTTCCAGTCCCTATGATGCGTTCATATTGGAAGAAGATGGCAGCCCTGCATCAAGAATTATCAATGAATACAGTGGATTAAATCTTAGTCTGCCCCCTAGGGTGACTCGGGCGTCTTCCGCCAGGGAAGCATTGTCTCACCTAAATAAGAAAAATTTCGATATGGTTTTAACCATGCCGAATGTAGATGACATGGATGCCTTTTCATTGGGTCTGGAAATTAAGAAAATTAATCCGAGGCTTCCTGTTATTCTACTGGCTCACAATCCCAGGGAAATTTATCCCTTAACAAAAAACAAAGGTTTTAAAGGGATTGATAAAAGTTTTATCTGGTCCGGCAATTCCGATCTGTTGCTCGCGCTGGTTAAAAACGTGGAAGACCGACTGAATGTTGAACGCGACACCCAGAAAGCAATGGTCCGAGTACTGATTCTGGTTGAGGATTCTCCCGTTTATTTCTCCTCTTTTCTGCCTTTGATTTACAAAGAAGTTGTTAAGCAAACCCAGGCTGTCCTTGAAGTGGGTATCAATGAGGAACATCGGTTGCTCACCATGCGGGCCAGGCCCAAAATCCTGTTAGCTGAAAACTATGGAGAGGCCATGGAACTATGTCTGAAGTTCCGGTCATTTCTGTTCGGCGTTATTTCGGATACCCGCATCCCTAGAAATGGAAAGATGGACGATGATGCTGGGTTTGTGTTACTTTCACAAATGAGAAAGGAAATTCCGGACCTTCCCCTTCTTTTGATGAGTTCGAAATCATCCAATAAAACAAAAGCAGACCAAATCCCGGCTGTTTTTCTGGACAAAAATTCTCCAAACCTTCTTGAAGAGTTACACAATTTTTTTCTCAACAATTTAGGATTTGGCGATTTTGTTTTCCGCATGCCGGACGGTACGGAAATCGATCGAGCGTCTGACCTTCGTGCGCTTGAGGCAAAGATTGCTAATATACCGGATGAATCGCTTTGCTATCATGCCAAACGCAATCACTTTTCCAACTGGATTATGTCTCGTTCGGAAATCCCCCTTGCTTCCAAGTTCCGTGAGGTCAAAGCCTCTGATTTTTCAAGCGCTCACAACATGCGGAGTTATATTATCGCCAATCTCCATGCGTTACGGAAATGGCGTCAAAAAGGTGTGGTCGCTCAATTCAAGAGCCATAATTTCGATGCAGATATTATGGACTTTGTTAAAATCGGCCAAGGATCGCTGGGGGGTAAGGCCCGGAGCTTGGCCTTCATGTCCGCCCTGCTCCATCAGAATCCGATAATTTACGAAAATTATCCGGAAATTCATATCGAAATTCCAAAAACCCTGGTTGTAAGCACGGACGGTTTTGAATCTTTTATCAAACTGAACGGCTTAAAGGATTTTACCACCCAAAGCTTTACAAATGAAGAAATTAACGCCGTATTTTTAAAGGCAGTTATGCCGGAGTGGCTGGTAAAAGAATTGGCAGTTTACTTGGCCCAGGTGAAATATCCCCTGTCGGTGCGCTCTTCGAGTTTGCTTGAAGACGCGCAGTTCCAACCGTATGCCGGAATTTACGAAACGTATATGATTCCCAATAACCATCCCGAACTCTCGAAGCGACTTGAACATCTTATTACCGCCATAAAACTGGTGTATGCTTCTACCTATTATGAAGAGGCTAAGGCATTCTCCCGCAGTACATCAAACCAGCCCCAGGAAGAAGCGATGGGTGTTATCATCCAGCAACTGACCGGAGAAGAATCTGGAGATTATTTCTATCCAGCAATTTCCGGAGTGGCCCAGTCTCATAATTTTTATCCGATTTCCAAGATGAAACCTGAAGAGGGGATTGCCCATATTGCTCTGGGACTGGGAAAGACCGTTGTGGAAGGTGGCCGAACGGTACGCTTTTCTCCAAAATATCCAAGTGTTATGCCCCAATTTTCCATGGTTGATGATATCCTGGCAAATGCCCAGCGTTTTTTTTATGCCCTACAGATTCGAAATTATCCCGATGAACTCAACTTCCTGAAATATTCAAACCTGGTGAAAAGGGAGGTTGACGATGCTCAAGCGGAGTATGCTGTAAAGCTGCTCGCCAGTACGTATGTGCCGGAAGAACATCGAATTCGTGATACAGGCTATATGCCGGGACCAAAGATTTTAACTTTTACTCAGGTATTAAAGTACAACATATTCCCTTTACCTCATTTATTGTCAGACATGCTCGAATTGGGGCGAAAGGGTATGGGATGCCCTGTAGAGATTGAATTTTCGGTAAACCTGAGTTCCGATAAAAAGAAGAAAAGCGAGTTCTTTTTTCTTCAAATGCGACCGATGGTTGCCGGTGGAGAAAGGTTTGAGGTTCGAATCACCCGTCAAGAAATTGAAAAAGCATTTTGCCGTTCCAAACAGGCCCTTGGGAATGGAAAGAATGAGGAAATGGCAGATATTGTATATGTTAAACCTGATAATTTTCAACTCGAAGCCACGATACGAATGGCAGAAGAAATTGATGGGTTAAATGATAGCTTACTTAAAGAAAAACGCCCTTATCTTCTAGTTGGCCCCGGACGGTGGGGGTCCGCTGATCGATGGCTTGGGATACCGGTACGGTGGCGCAATATTTCAGGGGTCGGCGCCATGATTGAGCTTAGAAATGAAAAATTAAAGGCTGATCCTTCCCAGGGATCGCATTTTTTTCAAAACATAACCTCTCTGGGCATTCATTACATTACGATTACTGAAGACTCTGACGATTATTTTGATTGGGAATGGGTCGGTTCACAACCTGTTATCCAGGAGACGACGTATCTACGACATGTCAGATTGGATAAACCTTTTACCCTTAAAATTGACGTCAAGGAATCTCAATGTGTGATGTTTTATCATTGATTAAATGATATATAACCAGTCATGTTTACAAATGAACAATTAAATATACAGGAGGGTGTTTATGACGGACATTTTGAAGCTAATAAAGGATAAAGAT
>Ga0316188_10000823_pt1 | contig 14258 bp, 11 predicted proteins | sample Phiworburrow1_MG_FD_204933 | JGI IMG/M metagenome (GOLD analysis project Ga0316188, IMG submission 204933) | Coastal sediment microbial communities from Maine, United States - Phippsburg worm burrow 1 | ecosystem: Environmental > Aquatic > Marine > Coastal > Sediment | place: USA: Maine...
GTGGCGCCAGGCGGTGGTGAAAAACACCCTGGAGGAGAACAGCACCACGAAGCTGGCGACCAGCAGGCTAACCCAGCGCAGCAGCCCCTGGTACTGGTTTTCGATACCCTGGATATCCCCGGCATGCAGGGCCACCGCAAACATGCCCACCTGCATCATGCCCAGGCCCGCCACCGCCAGTCGGCGCAATTCCAGCCGCGATTCCTCCTCCATCTGCCGGCGCTGGGCAGTGGCGCGGAACGGCTTTACCTGGTAACCCAGTGCGTCCAGCCGGCTGAAGATCCGGCTCAGTGGGATGTGTGCCGGGTCGAAGCGGATATCCAGCCGGCTCTGCTGCAGATTGACCAGGGCCATGCTGACCCCGGGAAGCCGCGCCATGGTCTGCTCTATCAACCAGGTGCAGGCGGCACAGGAAATGCCGCCCAGCAGCAGCCGGGCCGTCACTTCGCCACCCGGGCCCGCGGTGGTGAAACTGGCCGCCAGTTCGGGGTCGTCATAGACACGGTACTGCTCCAGCGGGGCCTGCTCGCGCTCCGGGGGGCGCAGGTTATAGGCGGTGCGCTGCTGGTAGAAATTATCCAGGCCGCTGCTGCTGATGAGTTCGGCGACGGCGCGACAGCCCGGGCAGCACATCGGCCGCAGTTCGCCCCCCAGGCGCACTTCCAGTTTGACCCCGGCGGGAATTCGCTCGCCGCAGTGGTAGCATGCACCCGGCCCGGCACCGCTGGCAGTATCACTCGATGGCGGCATTGCCGAAGTCGTGCTGGTCGATATCGCCATCGAGGCGCCAACCATCGGGCTGGTCGGTTGTCAGGGTCCAGTGCCAGCGCGGCGCGACGGGAGAGGGTAACACCGCCTGGTAAATGCCGGGGGCAATCCTGGCAAGCTGAACAGTGAAGTCGCGGTCGGACTCCATCGGGTGGGACAGCAGCAGGGACAATGACGCGGCCTCGACCGGGCCGGCCATGCTTACGGTGACGCGATCACTGGAGAAGTTCAGCCCGGCGCTGATGCCCAGTGCCTGGCTGCGCTGCTCTTTCTCGAGCTGGCGATTGATAGCCAGGCCATCCTTGTAATACTCGTCGACCACCAGGTCATCTGCACCCTGGTAGGCGATATACATGGTGTAAAGGCTGGCGGCGACCACGCTGGCCGGCAGCATGATCAGGAACCAGGGCCAGAACTGGCGGTACCAGGCCGTGCTGTCCCCGCCCGGCAGGCTCGGCTTGTTCACAGCGGCTTCATGAAGCGTGATTCGGCAGTGGCCTGCAGAGAGGGCGAATCCGGAGAAACCGCCCGGAAATCCAGCTCGGTGCTCGGTCGGGCCAGGGAGCCGGGCTCCACGCTCACGCGCAGGGTAATGGTGCGCACTTCCCCGCCCTCGAGGGCATGGCGGGTCTCGCCGACTATGCTGGCACCGGGGATGCCGGAGATGCTGATATCGAACTCGTGGGGATCATTATCCATATTTGCCAACTTGAGGGTGTATATGTTCTCGATTGCGCCGCTGTCGGCGGTCAGGAACAGCTGGTTGCGGTCGCGAATGGCGGTGAGTTCCACCGGTACACGGGTAACTATATTGTACGAGAATACCCCCACCATGACCGACAATACCAGCATGTAACTGATGATGCGCGGGCGCATCCAGTGGGTCTTGCCTCCCGCCAGTTCATGCTCGCTGGTATAGCGGATCAGGCCGCGGGGATACTGCATTTTGTCCATGACAGAATTGCAGGCGTCGATACAGAGGGCGCAGCCGATGCATTCATACTGCAGGCCGTCGCGGATATCAATGCCGGTGGGGCATACCTGCACGCACAGTTGGCAGTCAATGCAATCGCCCTGGGACAGTTCCTTGTGCTCCACGCTGCGCTTGCGCGACCCCCTCGGCTCACCGCGCTTGCTGTCGTAAGAGACGATCAGGGTGTCGTGGTCAAACATCACCGACTGGAAGCGGGCGTAGGGACACATATACTTGCACACCTGCTCGCGCATCCAGCCGGCATTGATGTAGGTCGCCAGGGTGAAGAACAGGGTCCACAGGTACTGCCAACTGCCGGAGGACAGTGTGACGAGCTCGTACACCAGGTCCCTGATCGGGTAGAAATAGCCGACGAAGGTCATGCCGGTGACGAGGCCGATGAACAGCCATGAGGCGTGCTTCGCGGCTTTCTTAGCAATTTTCTCCGGGGACAAGGGCGCCTTGTCGAGCTTCATGCGCTGGCTGCGGCTGCCCTCGGTTTTCTGCTCCAGCCACATGAAAATACTGGTCCAGACGGTCTGGGGGCAGGTATACCCGCACCAGAGCCGGCCGGCAAAGGTGGTCACCGCGAAGAGCCCGAAGGCGGCGATCATCAGCAGGAAGGCCAGCATCGGAAAATCCTGCGGCCAGAAGGTCAGGCCAAGGATGTAGAACTTCCTCGCCGGCAGGTCGAACAGTACCGCCTGGCGCCCGTCCCAGCTCGCCCATGGCAGCAGCAGGTAGCCCAGCAGCAGGGGCCAGCCGCTGAACAGCCGTACCCGCTGGTAAAAACCCTCGATTTTCCGGGTATAGATTTTCTCGCGGCGCTGGTACAGGTCGATCTCGCCGACCTCCGCAGGCGCGACTTCCCGGAGATCAATCAGATCATTGTCAGACATGGTCCTGTTCCGCGGTAGAGGGGCTGCTGCCTGGGGGCAGGGACCCGTCCATGGATCCCTGGTGGTTGTAACGGTGGCCTTATTTCCTGCTCAGGCCGTAGACATAGGCGGTGAGAATGTGGATCTTGTCCTCGCTCAGGCTGTCCTTGAATGCGGGCATCACGCCGTTGCGGCCAGCGCGGATGGTTTGCGTAAGCTGCTCCTTGCTGCCGCCGTACAGCCATATCCCGTTGGTCAGGTTGGGCGCCCCGAAAGCGGTATTGCCATGGCCGTCGGGGCCGTGGCAGGCCACGCAATAGGTCTTGAACACGGTTTCGCCGGCGGCGACCTGGCCCGCATCGGTATCCCGCCCGTTCAGGCTGAGTACATACTGGACCACGTCGGCAACGCCTTTATCGCCGATAATGCTGCCCCATGCGGGCATGGCTGCCTGGCGTCCATTCTGCAGGGTGGCCTTGATGGTGGCCGGGTCCCCGCCGTAGAGCCAGTCGTCGTCCGACAGGTTCGGAAAGCCATAGGCGCCGCCGGCATCCGCACCGTGGCACTGGGAGCAATTATTGGCGAACAGGCGCATGCCCATTTTTCTCACCGCGGGATCCCCCGCGATTTCCTCGACCGGAAGGGCGAGGTAGCGGTCGCGCATCTCACGGTACTTCTCGTCCGCCGCGGCCACTTCCTTTTCATACTGGCCGACCTGGGTCCAGCCGATGGCCCCGGCGAAGTTACCCATGCCGGGGTAGACAATCAGGTAGCCCACACCCCAGACAATGGAGATTACGAACATGTAGAACCACCAGGCGGGCAGTGGGTTGTCGAGTTCCTCGATCCCGTCGTACTCATGGCCTGTCGTCTTGTCCGTGGGTTGCTGTTCGCGCTTGCGATTGGCAAACAGGACCCATGAAATCCCCACTATCGTTACAGTGGTGAGGATAATTATCCAGTAGCTCCAGAAACTAGCCATGCCTTGATTCCTCCTTCATGGTCTCTTGATTCAGCTTTTCGTCCGCGAAGGGAAGGTTGGCAGCATCATCAAATTCCTTTTTCCGTTTACTGCTGTAGGCCCAGAAACACAGGCCGATGAAGGCAACCATCAGGAAAACGGTACTGAGACCTCTCAAATCGTTGATGTCCATCATCGTCTAGCGCCGTGTTTGCAGCAGGGTGCCCAGTTGTTGCAGGTACGCAACCAGGGCATCGATTTCTTTCTTGCCGGCAACCGCCGCGGCAGCACCCTCGATATCGGCATCGGTGTAGGGCACACCCACCCTGCGCAGTGCGGCCATCTTTTTCCCGGTCATTTCGGCGTTGATCTCGTCTTCAAACAGCCAGGGGAAAGCGGGCATATTGGACTCCGGAACCACATCCCGCGGGTTGTTCAGGTGGGCCCGGTGCCAGTCGTCGCTGTAGCGTTTGCCGACCCGGGCCAGGTCCGGCCCGGTGCGCTTGGAACCCCACAGGAAGGGGTGGTCATAGACGAACTCTCCCGCTACCGAGTAGTGGCCATAGCGCTCAGTTTCCGCGCGCAGGGGACGGATCATCTGCGAGTGACAGGTATTGCAACCCTCGCGGATATAGATGTCCCGACCTTCCAGTTCCAGCGCCGGCAGCGGCTTGAGGCCGGCGATAGGTTCATGGGTCTCCTTGGCAAACAACAGGGGAACCAGCTCGACCAGGGTGCCGAAACTGAGGGCCACTATGATCAGGATGATCATCAGGCCGATATTTTTCTCTATTGCTTCATGTCTCATGGTCCGCTCCTTACGCCGCGCTCGCGACAGCCGGGGCCGCCTGCAGTTCAACATCTTTCCGGCTGGTCATGTACAGGTTGTAGGCCATTACCAGCATGCCGAAGAAGAATATCGCTCCCCCCGCGACCCTGACGATATACCCCGGATGGCTGGCCGCAACCGACTCGACAAAGCTGTAGGTCAGGGTGCCGTCCTGGTTGTAGGCCCGCCACATCAGGCCCTGCAGGATGCCGTTCACCCACATCGAGGTGATATAGAGCACGGTACCTATGGTAGACATCCAGAAATGGGTGTAGATGAGCTCGATGCTGTACATGCGCTCGCGACCAAACAGGATGGGTATCAGGTGGTACATGGCGCCGATGGAGATCATCGCAACCCAGCCCAGTGCGCCCGAGTGGACATGGCCGATCGTCCAGTCGGTGTAGTGCGACAGGGAGTTCACGGTCTTGATGGCCATCATCGGGCCCTCGAAGGTGGACATGCCGTAGAACGACAGGCTCACCACCAGGAAGCGCAGGATCGGGTCGGTCCGCAGTTTGTGCCAGGCACCCGAGAGGGTCATCATCCCATTGATCATGCCGCCCCAGGAGGGCGCGAGCAGGATCAGGGACATGACCATCCCGAGGCTCTGGGCCCAGTCGGGCAGGGCGGTGTAATGCAGGTGATGGGGCCCGGCCCAGATATAAACCGCTACCAGGGCCCAGAAATGCACGATGCTCAGGCGGTAGGAGTACACCGGGCGCTCCGCCTGCTTGGGGACGAAGTAGTACATCATGCCCAGGAAGCCCGCGGTCAGGAAAAAGCCCACGGCATTGTGCCCGTACCACCACTGGACCATGGCGTCGACGGTACCTGCATAGACGGAGTATGCCTGGAATGAATCCATCGCCACCGGCATTGCCAGGCTGTTGATGATGTGCAGGACTGCAACGGCGATGATAAAAGCGCCATAAAACCAGTTGGCGACATAGATATGGCCGGTCTTGCGCTTGGCTATGGTGCCGAAGAACACGATTGCGTAGAGCACCCAGACCACGGTGATCAGGATATCGATAGGCCATTGCAGCTCCGCGTATTCCTTGCCGCTGGTGATGCCCAGCGGCAGCGTGATGGCAGCGGACAGGATCACCAGTTGCCAGCCCCAGAAAGTAATCGCCGCGAGCTTGTCGGATATCAACCGCACCTGGCAGGTGCGCTGGACCACGTAATAGGACGTCGCAAACAGTGCGCAACCGCCAAAGGCGAAGATCACCGCGTTGGTATGCAGTGGTCGCAGGCGGCCGAATGACAGCCAGGGCAGGTCGAAATTCAGTGCCGGCCATGCCAGCTGGGCGGCGATCAGCACCCCCACAAGCATGCCCACGATGCCCCAGACTACCGTCATTACAGTAAACTGACGCACCACCTTGTAGTTGTAGGTGGGGTGTTCCAGTGCAGAGTTAAGCTCGCTCATGGTTCAATTCCAATTCAATTAGACAGTACTACAATACGACCGTGGCCAGGGCGTGATCAGTCCGTGAAGGCTGGTGCCGCGCCATACTCCCAGAGGATCACCGATCCGACCATCATGCAAATAAGGATGACAAGCGCCACCCCCACCACCGCGCTGGAGAACAGGAAACCGCGCTCTTCCGGTATGTTCATGACGATCGGGATCCCCAGGTAGAGCAGGTAGACCGACCAGCTCACCGCCGCCACGCCTATCAGCAGGTCGATCCAAAGAAGCGGGTGGAATCCCACCACCCCGGCCAGGAACAGCGGGGTACAGGTCAGCCCGACTATCACGATGCCCTTGGTGAGGGTGGAAGCCGCGCCGTAGGTGGCGGCCATCCAGTGCACGAAATAGCCTATCACCGCAACGGCACCCAGCATGGCGAGGTAAAAGAGCACGCTGATCTGGCGCGCGCTTTCCACCGTCAGCTTGATGGCGTCGCCCTCGTCCCCCACGGTCCAGCCCACCCTGCTGGTGCCGTAGTACCAGGCAACGGCCGGCAGCAGGGCCAGGAAGCAGGGATAGAGAATCAGGGTCCTGAACGAGTTCTCCGGGAGATTGGCGACGGTTCGCCACTGGGCACTGGGCCTGACCAATAAGCCAAAGGTATGCTGAATCATCGGGTTATAGTCCCCCTGGACGGCTGGTATTGTTAGCGGATGCGCAATAATAAAGTGTATGGGCGATGCAGCCTTGATTTGAGTCAAGGTAGTTCAACGTGGCCCGCCGGGCTGGTGCGCTGCCGGGCGGGAGGTCAGTCACCTACGTTGGCCATTTTCTGCAGGCCCTGCACATCCAGAATTTTTATTTCCTTGTTATCGACCCGCAGGATCTCCAGTTTTTGCATCCGGCTGAAAACCCGGCTGACCGTTTCGACGGTCAGGCCGAGGTAATTGCCGATATCCACCCTGGACATGGGCAGCCGGAACTGGGTTGCGCTCAATTTGCGCTTGGAATTGCGGGTGGAAATACTCAACATCAGCGAGGCGACCCGCTCGTCGGCGGAGTTCTTGCTCAGCAGGGTGATCAGCTGCTGGTCTGCGGTGATCTCCCGGCTCATCAGCTGGAAGAAATGACGCTGGAGGGTCGGCATCATCGCGCTCAGCTTCTCCAGTGAGGTGAAGGGTATTTCGCAGACCGCTGCGGTTTCCAGGGCCTTGGCAGAGGATGCGTGCAGGTTATTGCTGATCCCGTCCATGCCGAGGATTTCACCGGGGAAGTAAAACCCGGTGACCTGCTCGCGACCATCGTCAGTGGTTTTGTAGGCCTTCATCGCACCCGAACGCACTGCGAAGACGGATTTGAACTCGTCTCCTTCCCGGTACAGGTGCTGGCTTTTCTGCAGGGGCTTGCTGCGCTGGATAATGTTATCGAGTTGCTCGATATCATCGCTTTCCAGCGCCAGCGGCAGGCAGATGCTGTTCAAGCGGCAATTCCCGCAATTGACCTGGTAATCGTGAATGCACGGTTTCAGGACGATATGATCACCTGCGTCTGCCAGTCTGACGGTCATGCGTAAGCCTCCGTTGCTCAGTGGGCGCATTATAGTCGAAACCGGGGGCTGACTGTACTCCGATTTTTTGTGGGCTCTGCTCAGAGAGTGGCCGAAAACCGGGGCGGCGACCGGCCATCGCCGGGGGCGTTGAGATAGGCATCGAATGGCATGCAGATGTTGCGCAGGAAAGGGCGGCCCCGGTGACTTACAGCCACTTCCTCAGGAGTGATTTCCAGCAGGCCGTCCCGGGCCAGGGGTGCCAGCGCGGCCAGTTCCCGCTGGAACCTGGTCGAGAAATCTATCCCGAACTGGCGATTGCAGTCCCCGATATCCAGCCTCAGTTCCGAGATCAGGCTCATGATGATGTGGCGCCGCAGCTTGTCCTCCGAGTTCACCTTGCAACCGCGGGTGAAGGGCATCCGGCCGCTGTCCACGAGCTGGTAATAGGCCTCCAGCCCGCGTTCATTCTGCAGGTAGAAGTCGCCGATCTGGCTGATTGCCGAAACCCCCAGCCCGAGCAGGTCATCCGCCATGTGCAGGGAGTAGCCCTGGAAATTGCGCTGCAGCCTGCCCTCCTGCAAGGCCCTGGCCAGCTCGTCTTCGGGCAGTACGTAGTGATCCATGCCAATATACAGGTAGCCGGCATCCTGCAGCGTATGGCTGATCATCTGTTGCAGCAGCAATTTCTCCTCGGGGGAGGGCAGTGCCAACCGGTCGATGGCCCGCTGGCTGGTGAAACGCTGGGGCAGGTGGGCGTAGTTGTAGCAGGCGATGCGGTCCGGGCGCAGCGCGTTCACCTTGCGCAGGGTTTCCTTCATGGTGTGGCGATCCTGGTTTGGCAGGCCGTAGATCAGGTCGAAACTCAGGGAGCGGAAATGGTGTGAGCGAATATTGTCCACCAGGGGCGCCACGACCTCGTAGGGCTGGATCCGGTTGATCGCCTGCTGCACCAGTGGGTCGAAATCCTGGATTCCCAGGCTGATGCGATTGAAACCGACGCCTTTGAGCAGCGCAACCGTGCCGGGATCGATCGTGCGCGGGTCTATCTCTATGGAGTATTCACGGTAGTCCTTGTCCAGCAGCCGGAAGTGGCTGGCCAGCATATGCATCAGCTCGGTGATTTCGGCGTTGTCCAGGTAGGTGGGCGTGCCTCCGCCCCAGTGCAGCTGGGTGACCGGACGCTGGGTGCCGACCAGCTGTGACTGCTGTTGTATTTCCCGCTGCAGGCGGTCGAGATACTGCCTGGCGACGCCGTTCTTGCGGGTAACGATTTTGTTGCAACCGCAGTAGTAGCAGATGTCCCGGCAGAACGGCAGGTGCAGGTACAGCGACAGGGGTGCGCGCTTGTGATCCCCGTCCCTGCGCTGCCAGGCGAGGTACTGATCCACGGGGAAATCCTCGCGGAACTGGGGCGCGGTGGGGTAGGACGTATAGCGGGGCCCTTCACAGGCGTATTTCGCCGCCAGCTCCATGTCTGCCCGGTGCGCCGGGGGAATCTCGGTGTTGGCTTCTATCGTGGGGAGAATGCTTGTCATTGCCTGCGCCGTCCGGTCACTCACGGGCGCACAATAGCAATATCGGGAGGCGGGAGCGTTGACATAGGTCAACCTGCCCTAGCCCAGTGCTGCCACGCTCCTGATGATCATCCGCACCAGCTCGGCCTGGCGCGACGCGCCGGTCTTGGCGAAGATGGATTTGAGCTGGGCCCTCGCCGTGTGCGGGGAGATGTGCTGCGACTCGGCGACCTCGGCGAGGCTCAGCCCCCGTGCGAGCAGTATCGCCACCCGGGCCTCCGCCGGCGTCAGCGAGAACAGCTCGGCCAGGGTTTGCTGGGACGCGGACTCGCGCTGGTCGGGGTCGCTGATAAATACCGCGGCAGAGGGGCCGGCCTGGCCCTCGCCCCACTCGGATACCGGCACCGGCCGGATCACCAGGCCCAGGGCAGGGCGACCGCCCGGGCGCGGCACCCGCAGGGCCTTCACCACCGAGGGCTCACCGGCCTGCTGCGCGCTGATCACGCTGGCCAGCGCGGACTGCAGCTGGCGGTTAGCGGTGTGTCCCTCGATGTGCAGGTGCTTTCCCCGCAGGGCCAGGCCATCGGCTTCCTGCAGCAGCGCCGTAGCCATGGCATTGGTGTTCAGCAGCCGGCCCTTTTCGTCGAGGATGATGGTGGCGACAGACAACTGGTTGACGGCGCCGGCATAGATGTCGCGTTCGCTGGTCATCTGGTTCAGGCGGGCATAGATCCCGATAGCCTGGCGCAGGTGGGGTGTGATCAGCGCCAGCATTTCCCGGTCCCGGCTGCTGAAGGGCGCTTCCTCACGCCGACGGGAGAAGCGCAGGCGGGCCAACAGGCCATCGGGTTCGCCGGTGTCCACCCCGAGTATGCGAAACAGGCCGATCGGTTGCAGGTACTGCAGGTAATACTCGGAGGCCATCAATTCGGCGTCACTCATCAGGTCGTCGAGGGTGATGATGCGGTCCGGTGGCAGGTTGATGAAGGGGTCCAGGGCGAAGAACTGCTCCCTGTAGGCGGTCACCTCCCAGTCCCCGGGGTCCGCCAACGGGGCCGTTGTGCTGCGTTCATCCCGGTCGGGCCGGACGCAGTTCAGGATGATCCCCCGGTCCCCGTGGGAAGGGGCGCGCAATACCAGTGAGACGACCTGGGCGTCGATCGCCTCACGCAATGCGGGCAGGGCACTTTGCCAGGGGGAAGGTTCGGTGGCGCCGTGGTAAACGGATCGCACCAGCCGGTCGTAGTCTTTGTCTACCAGGGGGTGCGTCACGACAGCTTCGCTATTTCTCTATGGAGGACAGGTCCTTGGCAACCTCGGACAGGATCTTGGGCCTGCCGACACCCCAGCCCTGCAGGTAGTCCACGCCGATTTCACGCAACTTCCCGACGATCGCGTCGTTTTCCACAGACTCCGCGATGGTTTCCTGGCCGAGGAAATGGGCCAGGTCGTTGATGGAGCGGGCGATCGCGTAGTCATTGCGATTGTTGTGGATGTTGGTGATAAAACTGCCGTCGATCTTGACATAATCCACGGGGAGTTCCCGCAGGTAATTGTGGCTGGCCAGGCCCGTGCCGAAATCGTCGATGGAAAACTTACAGCCGATGTTGCGAAACGAGCGCACGAAATCCGCAGCCTTGACCAGGTTGGAGATGGTGCCGGTTTCGGTGATCTCGAAACAGATCCTGCTGGTGCCGACGCCGTACTCCGAAATCTGCTCGAACAGGTAATCCATGAAGCTGTCGTCGGTAACGCTGGTCCCCGACAGGTTTATCGACAGGCTGGGAACGACTTTCTGTGCATCCATCAGCTCGCTGATCCAGCTGAAGGCCTCCCTCACTACCCAGCGATCTACCAGGGTCATGAAGCCGTAACGTTCCGCCGACAGGATGAAATCCTGGGGCGAGGCCAGGGTGCCGTCCTTGTTGGCAAGCCCCAGGAGCAACTCGTAGTGCAATTGCTCCACGACGTCGCCGGTAATCCGCGTTTGTACTATGGGCTGTGCCTGCAGCACGAAACGATCGGTAGCTACCGCCTGTTCCAGGTCCCGCTTCGCGCGCAACTTGTCCTGGGTGTAGGTGCTGGTGGCAGGCTGGGCCTCCTCGTACTGCACCACGCGGTTGCGGCCCTGTTCCTTGGCGTGGTGCATCGTGGTGCGGGCGGTATTCAGTATCTGTCCCACCTCCGGGCTGTGCTCCCGGATAGGCACCACGCCGATGGAGACGGTGAAGGTGATCTTCTCGCCCTCGATATCGACACTGCTGGCGGCGATATCCCGGCGGATCCTCTCCGCGACCTGCAGTGCCTGCTCGGGGGTCCGGTCCAGCAGCAAAACGGCGAAGCTGTCCGACTCGATCCTGGCAGAGGAGGATTTTTTGCTGTGCATTTGCGCCAGCAGGCGCGCGAACTCGAGCAGTACCTGGTCGCCGTGGATGCGGTCGTAGACCTCATTGACCAGGCTGAACTGGTCGATATTCAGGTACAGCACCGCATGCTGGGAGCCTTTTTGCTGGGCATGCCGCAGGGCCCGGCGCATCTGGTCGAGGAAGGTGGCGCGGTTGATGAGCCTGGTCAGGGAATCGTGGTTGCGGGCAAAGCTCAGGGTTTTCTGTACGTGCTCCAGGGTCTGGTACAGGCTCTTGTCGACCACGGACAGCTTGTCCGCCGGCGCCGGGGGCTGCATGCCGCGGCTCAGCTGGCGGGCCAGCTGTATATTGCTCATGTCCGCTACTTTCTGGCCGCGCTCGTTGACGAAAATTAAGCGATCCCGCTCCTCACTCACCCAGGCCAGTTGCATGCGCACCCTCTGCCCGGCCTTGTCCCGGTAGGTCAGCCAGGTGCCTTTTTCCATCTGCTCGACGCGCATCACCCAACGGCGCAGCCGCGGCAGGTCCTCTATCTTGGCGCGCAGCTGCGCCGGCTCGACCCGCGGCTGTGCCGCCGTGCCAGTGCAATCGATGAACTCTACTGTGCGGTTGCCGCCGACGATGTCGCGCAGCTCATCCAGCACCTTCTGGTGGGAGACGTTGGTGGGCAGGCCAGAGGCGATCTGCTGTTCGATCATGTCGATCAGGGTTCCAGCCTCGAGGCCGCGCTGGGTTATCATTTCATCGTTCGCGCCGTCCTGGTTCTGCTCGCCCAGCCACAGCGCCAGCTGGTCCAGGTTCTTCAGGTGGTCCTTCCAGCCCCTGCTGTGGGGGCCTTCCTTGATGTGCGTCAGCACCAGCAGGTCACGCAGTCCGTTGTCGACCAGGTCCACCAGCACACTGGGCGCCCGGGCGGTCTTGACCTTGGCCGCGATGACCTTGTCCACGGCCAGTTGTGCCTTGTGTAATTTTTCCTGTCCCTCCTGGATGCGCACCACGCGCTCGACATTGCGCGACAGCGCCCTTTCCTGCTGCGCAACGAGCTTGTCGATTTTTTCCAGGGCGGTATCGAATACCGCGTTGTCGCTGTCGTAGTCAGCTACGATCCGGTCGACTATTTCGGTAATTCTGCCCTCCAGCGCCTTGTTGGGGAAATTGGCCGAGGTGGACAATTGCGCCAGCTTGTCCAGGGTGGCGCGGGCGGGGTGACCGCGGTCGAGAAAGAAATGCGGGTCCAGCAGCGCCAGTTTCGCCAGGGGAATGTGCAGGTCGCCCAGAGCGGGGCGCAGTTCTGTGCTCAGGTCCAGCTGCGACCTGATCGTACCGAACAGGTTGTCCACCAGGTCCAGCTGGTTCAGGCTGTCCGCGGTAAGCCCCTCGGTATCGCTGATGTCACCCAGCACTGCCTTGTTCTTGGCGAGGTATTCCCGCAGCGAGTTGCCCTGCTCAACTGCCGAGCGCACCCCGGCGTCGTGTTGCAGGGAGCCGAGTGCCCGGGCGATGTCCCGGGCGCTGGCAAGCTTTTGCTGTCCGGGTGCGCCCGGGTCAAGCCTGCTGCCATCCCATCCCCCGCCGGCGGGGGTGGAGCTGTAGGCGTTGCCCTGGCCCGGCCCGGAATCATCCGTCGAGCGCCTGAAGTTGAGGGCATCGATGACCGATTTGTAGATATTGTCGTACTTGGCCTGCTGGCTGTTGGCCGGCGCGGCAGCGCCCGGTTGCGACCCGGCGATCGACCTGGCCATATCCGCCAGCGTGGGGCCGGCGGCAGGCTGGCCGGCGACCGGCGCGGCGACCGCTTCCGCGGGGTTGGCCGCCGGTGCCTTGCGGATTACCGGTCGGGGCGACGCCCCGCGGTTGAGCAGTGTGCCCTTGGCGCTTATTTCCTGTTCCAGCCCGGGGCGCAGGCCCTGGCCGGCAAGGTTCTGGTTCAGCAGGTGGTAGTAACTTTTGAGCTCACGCATGAAGTCGCGGTTGAAATAATCAAATATTTTCAGCAGTACCGGCGAGGGATAATGTTGCGCTGTAATGGTGCGCTGGAAAGCCCGGCACAGGGGGCGCACATGTACCGGCAGCCTGACCCGGTTGGGATCCGCATTGATCAGGGTTGCGTAGCGGATCAACAGCGCTTCCAGAGGTACCCGGTAGATCTCCTCGCCCCGGGCGACCGTGCGTTCCAGCGCCAGGGAGCTTTCGAACTCCGCGGTGTCCACCAGGTTGAGGTTGCTACCCTCGTCCGGAGTCGGTATTTGCAGCCCCTCCGGGTCCTTTTGCGCGGCGGGGTCGCGGTAGAGTTCCGCCAGCTGTTTTACGATGTCGGCCGTCAGGGGCTCCACTTTGCGCCTGATCGCCACGGTGGCATCGTAGAACACGTTTTGTTCGGTGCTGGAGTGGCGGACCTGGGTAGACAGGTCGAACAGGAAGTTGGCGAGATCGACCAGGAAAGGCTTGAGCAATTTTCCCATCAGCCCGAGGCTGTCGGCCCGGAAGGACTCGAGGATGGCGGCATACTCGTCCGGTGTCGCCAGCGGGCGCGGCGCCGGCTTCACGATTGCACCGAGGCTCTCAAGCAGCTGCCTGTCGGCGGCGTTATCGGTGTCGGTAAAAGCCAGCAGGATGGTGTCACCGCTGATCTGCTCCAGTTTGACCCGGCTGGCGGCCGGCGCGGCAACGCTTGCGTCGGCCATGGCCAGTCGCGCCCTGGTGCCAGCCCGCAGGGCGGGTTCCTGTCCCGAGGCGGGCTTGCGCAAAACCCTGGAAGCAGCCAGCTGCAGCCCGCCCCCCGGCAGGGTCGACAGGTCGCCGACGAGTCGCGTGCCGTCCTCCAGTTCGAGTCTGGCGGGCAGCGTGACCGGATGCGCTACTGGATCGGGCATTTGGCCTCTGGATGACGGGTTATTTTCGGGCGCTTGTGAGACAAGAATCACATATCTGGCGTTTTGTGCTTGAAGTATACCCCTATATCGATTTGCGACAACCGGGTGCGCGCTAGATCCGGGGTGG
>Ga0316188_10000824_pt1 | contig 14255 bp, 11 predicted proteins | sample Phiworburrow1_MG_FD_204933 | JGI IMG/M metagenome (GOLD analysis project Ga0316188, IMG submission 204933) | Coastal sediment microbial communities from Maine, United States - Phippsburg worm burrow 1 | ecosystem: Environmental > Aquatic > Marine > Coastal > Sediment | place: USA: Maine...
GAATCTCGTCGACCGAATGTCCGGGGTGCACGCTGTCCAGCCGAAACCGCCTGCGCTCGCGGTCGAACGAGAACAGGCAGCGCCGGGTGAGCAGCGCGTAGGGTCCGCCCGGGCGGTACACCCCGTCGTCGCGGGGCCCCGGCGCGGACACGAAGTCGACCTTCGGAACCAGCACGCGGCGCGAATGCTCCTCGCGGAACAGGATCACCCGCGGCACGAGGTGATACAGGTAGGCCGAGCCGAACGAGCCGGGCCAGCGCACGTCCATCGTCGGGTAGTTGCCGGCGCCCACCAGATTGATGTTCGCCTGGGCGTCGATCTGTCCGCCCCCGAGGAAGAACGCGCCGATCCGGCCCTGGGCGATCATGTCGAAGATCTCGACGCCGCCGTTGGTGAACGCGTTGTGCCTGCGCGAGCCGAGGATCGAGAGTCGAACCGGCGCCGATCCGTTCTCCTCGGCGAGGGCACGCGCCAGCAGGGCGCCCGCGCCGGGAATCGGCGACGACGCGCCGACCGCGACGTGCGCCACGCCGGCCAGCAGCCGGCTCACGGTGAAGATCAGGCCTTCGGTGTCCGATGCGGCCCCGGAGCGGGACGCGTCCACCTCGGCCGCGGCGGGCGGCTCCGCGGAAGACGGGCGGCGCGGCTCAGGCGACGGTGACAAGCCGCTGTTCCGTTTCGTTCATCAGTTCGCCCAGAACCTTCGCGAAGCCGGCTTCGGTGCGCGCGAGTTCCGCGTAGCGCGCCATCCAGTGGGCATCGACCGCGTGCTGCTCGCCGAACGCGACCGGCCAGGTGCCATGCGGCGCGTGCGCGACCTGCGTCACGTAGAGCGCGGGCAACACTGCGCCTGCGCGAGCGTCGTCTTCGAGAAGGTTGCCGTCGACGATCCGCTCCACCGTCACCAGCGCGCTGCGCGACGCCTGCGCGAGGGTCATGCCGTCGCGGTCGCGGCCGAGGAACACGTTGCCGTGTCGGTCGGCCGCCAGTGCGTGGAACAGCGCGACGTCCGGGACGATGGCCTTGACCGCGACGACCCGATCGCCCGGGGCGAACGGGTTCTCGATCACCTTCCAGTCGCTGCGGTGCGAGAGGAGATCGCTGCCGATGATGCCGCGAATCGGCATGAAGGGCGTGCCTTTCTGTCCGGCCTGCATCCCGGCGTAGATCGCGGGGCAGGTGCCGTCGACGATGCGCACCGAGCCGGAGCGCACCGCCGCCGAGAAGCACGGCGCGGCGCCGAACTCCCCGAGCGACACCGCCGAGGTCTCGATCGTGGCGACGCAACCGGCGCCGATCAGCAGGTCGGCCTGCAAGCCGGAGACCGGCAGGCAGACCAGGTGGAGATCCCGAACGCCGCGCCGGATCAGCGCAAGCGTGGCGCGGATCGCCGCCCCGGTGTCCTCCTTGGCGATCGCGAGCTTGGCGCCGTCGGCGACGCTCGCGGCGAGGGTGTCGATGTCGACGATGCTCATCGGCGGCTTCCTGAGAATTGGCTCGATTCCAAGTCTATCCCGGACGCCCGGGGCGTGCGTCAGGTCTTGAGCACCGTTGCCATCGCGTCCGCGACGTAGTCGAGGTTCCCCGAGTTCAGCGCGGCCATGCAGATGCGTCCGGTGCTCACGGCGTAGATGCCGTAGTCGTTGCGCAGGCGATCGACCTGCGCAGTGGTCAGTCCGGAGTAAGAAAACATCCCGCGCTGGCGGGTCATGAACGAGAAATCCTGGCTTACGCCGCGCTGCTTGAGCTTCTCGACGAGGCCGACGCGCATCGCGCGGATGCGCTCGCGCATGCCGGCAAGCTCGGTCTCCCAGACGGCGCGCATCTGGGGGTTGGAGAGCACCGCCGCGACGACCGCCGCACCATGCGTCGGCGGGTTCGAGTAGTTGGTGCGCACCACGCGCTTGACCTGGCTGACGACGCGAGCGGTCTCGTCCTTGTCGGCGGTGACGATCGACAGGGCGCCGACGCGCTCGCCATAGAGCGAGAAGGACTTCGAGAACGAACTCGACACGAAGAAGCTCAGTCCGGAGCCGCCGAACAGGCGCAGCGCCGCGGCGTCCGCGTCGATGCCCTCTGCGAATCCCTGATAGGCGCAGTCGATGAACGCCACGAGTCCGCGGCTCTGCACCGCGCGCACCACCTGCGGCCACTGCTCAGCGGTGAGGTCCACCCCCGTCGGGTTGTGGCAGCAGGCGTGCAGGACGACGATCGCGTTGGCCGGGAGCCCGTTCAGGCAGGCCAGCATCTCGTCGAACTTCACCCCGTGGCTGGCGGCGTCGTAGTACGGATAGGTGTTGACCTTGAAGCCCGCCGCCTCGAACAGCGCCCGATGGTTTTCCCAGCTCGGGTCGCTGATCCAGATTTCGGACTGCGGGTACAGGCGCTTGAGGAAGTCGGCGCCGACCTTCAGCGCACCGGTCCCGCCCAGGCATTCGAAAGTCGCCACGCGACCGGTGGCGAGCAGCGGCGAGTCCTTGCCGAACAGCAGCTGCTGCACCGCAAGGTTGTAGCCGCCGATGCCCTCGATCGGCAGATAGCCGCGCGCCGGCGCGCTTTCGATGCGGGCCTTTTCGGCCTCCCGCACTGCAGCAAGAAGCGGGATTTTCCCCTTGTCGTCGTAGTAGACGCCCACCCCGAGATTGACCTTTGCCGGGCGTGCGTCCGCGTTGAACGCCTCGGTCAGTCCCAGGATCGGGTCGCGCGGGGCCATCTCGACGGCCGAAAACATCGAAGCGCTCATCTTCGGGTCCAAGTCCATAAAAAGGTGAATGAAAACAAATTGTTACAGAGTGTTCTGCACAATTTTTGTGCAGAACACTAGCTTTTTGGAGGGGGGTTGGGCGATAATTGTCGTTTAGCCGGACGGGTTAGTCCACCACCCGACCTGAGAGTCTTCTCGCCATGTGGCAACGCAGCGGGAAGCCATTGGAACCACGATTTTATCACGCACCATCTTGCAGCATTCCGCCTCATGACAGACCTCGCGCTCGACAGCTCGAAGTTCGTCACCTATCCGGGTAGCCCGTACCAGCTCTACCAGCCGTTCGAGCCGGCGGGCGACCAGCCGGAGGCCATCGCTCGCCTGGTGGAAGGCATCGACGACGGACTGAGCTACCAGACGCTGCTCGGGGTCACCGGGTCGGGCAAGACCTTCACGATGGCCAACGTGATCGCGCGCACGGGGCGTCCCGCGCTGGTGCTCGCACCGAACAAGACGCTCGCCGCGCAACTGTACGGCGAGATGCGTGAATTCTTTCCGAACAACGCGGTCGAATACTTCGTTTCGTACTACGACTACTACCAGCCCGAAGCCTACGTCCCGCAGCGCGATCTCTTCATCGAGAAGGATTCGTCGATCAACGAGCACATCGAGCAGATGCGCCTGTCGGCGACGAAGTCGCTGCTCGAGCGGCGCGATACGGTGATCGTGGCCAGCGTTTCCTGTATCTACGGCATCGGCAATCCGACCGACTACCACCAGATGATCCTGGTGCTTCGGGTGCGCGACAAGATGTCGCAGCGCGATGTGCTGCAGCGGCTCGTCGGCATGCAGTACAAGCGGAGCGAGATCGATTTCGCGCGAGGAACCTTCCGGGTGCGGGGCGACACGATCGACATTTTTCCCGCCGAGCACGCCGAACTCGCGGTGCGCGTCGAACTGTTCGACGACGAGATCGAGTCGATCCAGCTGTTCGATCCGCTGACCGGCCGGGTGCGCCAGAAGATCCCGCGCTTCACCGTCTACCCGTCGTCGCACTATGTGACGCCGCGCGCGACGATCGTGCGCGCGCTCGAGACGATCAAGGAAGAGCTGGTGGACCGGCTGAAGTTCTTCTATGACCAGGGAAAGCTCGTCGAGGCGCAGCGCCTCGAGCAGCGCACGCGCTTCGATCTCGAGATGCTGCAGGAACTGGGCTTTTGCAAGGGCATCGAAAACTACACCCGCCATCTGTCGGGCGCGCTTCCCGGCGAGCCGCCTCCGACGCTGGTCGATTACCTGCCGAGCGACGCGCTGATGATCATCGACGAGAGTCACGTGACGATGGGCCAACTGGGCGGGATGTACCGCGGGGACCGTTCGCGCAAGCAGACGCTGGTCGAGTACGGCTTCAGGTTGCCGTCGGCGCTGGACAACAGGCCCCTGAAGTTCGAGGAATTCGAAGGAAAGGTGCGCCAGTGCATCTTCGTCTCGGCCACGCCCGCCGATTACGAGGCCGAGCACTCCGGTCAGGTGGTCGAGCAGGTCGCGCGTCCGACTGGCCTGGTCGATCCCGAGGTGACGGTGCGGCCGGCGTCGTCGCAGGTCGACGACGTGCTCTCCGAGATCCACGACCGGGTCGCACGCGGTGAAAGGGTGCTCGTCACGACGCTGACCAAGCGCATGGCGGAGGACTTGACGGATTTCCTCGCCGAGCACGGGGTGAAGGTGCGATATCTGCACTCGGACATCGACACGGTCGAGCGCGTGGAAATCATCCGGGACCTGCGATTGGGCGTCTTCGACGTGCTCGTCGGCATCAACCTGCTGCGTGAGGGACTGGACATTCCCGAGGTCTCGCTCGTCGCGATCCTGGACGCGGACAAGGAAGGATTCCTGCGCTCGGCGCGAAGTCTGATCCAGACGATCGGGCGGGCGGCGCGCAACCTTCGCGGCACGGCCATCCTGTACGGGGATCGCGTGACCGAATCGATGCGGCGCGCGATCGACGAAACCAATCGTCGGCGGACCAAGCAGGTCGCGTTCAATGCGCTGCACGGGATCGTGCCGCGTGGCGTGAGCAAGCAGGTCAAGGAGATGATCGACGGTGTGTTCGATCCTCAGCAGTCGAAGCAGGAGCTCAAGGCTGCGCAGCAGCAGGCGCAGTACGGGGTGATGAGCGAGAAGAGTGCAGCGCGGGAGCTCAAGCGTCTCGAGAAGCAGATGCTCGATTACGCGCGCAACCTTGAATTCGAGAAGGCTGCGCAGATCCGAGACCAGCTCGCGATTTTGAAGGAACAGTTTTTTGGGGCGAACGGCAATGCGAATGTGGTCCCGTTCGTGGCTAATCGCGCGGCTTAGGCGGATCGCCGGCCTCGCGTCTAAGAGTTCAATTACATCGGCGGATATTGAAATGGCAAAAAGAGAACCGATCTCTCTCGCAATGAACACCAGGGTGCTTTTCGTGTGCATGGGCAACATCTGCCGCTCGCCGATGGCCGAAGGCGTGTTTCGTCACATGATCCGACAGGCGGGTCTCGACGATGTGGTCAAGGTGGCGTCGGCCGGCACGCACGCGTTTCACGCGGGAGAGGTGCCGGACAAGCGGGCCCAGGCTTCGATGTCCAAGCGCGGGTTCGACATCTCCGATCTGCGGGCTCAGCGGATCAGGGAGGCAGACTTCGACGAATTCGACATGATCCTGGCGATGGACTGGGACAACCTCTCGCTGCTGCAGCAGACGGCCCCGAAGCGCGCTCACCACAAGCTGCAGCTGCTGATGCGTTTCGCGACCGAACACGAGACCGCGACGATTCCCGATCCGTATTACGGGAACGTGCAGGGCTTCGAGCAGGTTCTCGACTACATCGAGGATGCCTGCGCGGGGCTGCTCGAGGTCGCCAAGCGGCGCGCGACGCAGGTCGCAGCGGCTTGAGCCGGTAGTCGGGTCGGCAGCGCTGCGACGGGACCCGCGCAGCGCCCCGGCCGCGAAGGCGGCAAGTCTCGGCCGGGATTCGTCCCGGCCGACGGCTTTTGGCGCCCTGGACGAGCACCGCGTCCGCGAAAGCCGCTAGTGCCGTTTCATCAGCCGCAGCAGGCGGTGCACCACCGGCCGGTACGGCGGCATGAACAGTCCCATGCCGTTCAGGCGCGATTGCCGGAACACCGGCGTGAGCTTGCTCAGCGAGTCGAAGCCCCACTTTCCGTGGTAGTGCCCCATGCCGGACGGGCCGACGCCGCCGAAGGGGAGTTCCTCCTGCGCCACGTGCATCAGCGTCTCGTTGATGCAGGCGCCGCCGACATGGGTCTGCTGGAGCGCCCATCGGGCTCGAGCCTGGTCATCGTCGAACCAGTACATCGCCAGCGGATGCGGCTGCGCGTTGATGAAGGCGACGGCGTCCTCGGGCTGGTCGTAGGGCACGATCGGCAGAACGGGGCCGAAGATCTCGTCGCGCATCGCCGCGAGTGATGGCGGCGGGTCGAGCAGCAGCACGGGGCCCAGGCGGTGCCCGGCGTCATCGCGAGTCGCGCCCTCGAACAGCGCGATCGAGCGCGTCCCGGCGCGTTGCGCTTCGTCCAGGTAGCCGGTCAGGCGAGCGTATTGCCGCTGGTCGACGATGCTGCAGTAGTCGCGATCGGCCAGGCCGCTCGGGTGCATGCGTCGCGCCTGTTCCTGCGCGCAGCGAGCGAATGCATCGACGCTGTCGCGAGGCACGAGAACGTAGTCGGGTGCGATGCAGGTCTGGCCCGCGTTGAGCAGCTTGCCGGCCATGATCCGGGTCGCCGCCCGCTGCAGCGGGTAGCCCGGAGCGACGACGGTCGGGGACTTGCCGCCGAGTTCCAGGGTCACCGGCGTCAGGTTTGCGCTCGCCGCGGCCATCACCCGGCGCCCGACCGCGGTCGAGCCGGTGAACACGAGATGGTCGAAGGGAAGGGCGGCGAACGCCGCGCCCACGTCCGCGTCGCCGGTCACGACGGCGACTTCGTCGGCGCCGAAATGTTCGGCGATGAGCCTTTGCATCAGCTGCGAGAAGGCGGGCGTGTACTCGGACATCTTGAGCATCGCGCGGTTGCCCGCCGCCAGCGCGCCGGCGAGCGGCGCGATCGCGAGGAACAGCGGGTAGTTCCAGGGCACGATGATCCCCACCACTCCCACCGGCCTGGGCATGATGTACGCGCGGGCGGGCAGGAACCACTTGGACACCCAGGCGCCTCGCGGTTTCATCCATCGGCGTCCGCCGCGAAGATTGGCGCGTATCTCTGCCAGGCTCGGGAAGATCTCGGCGATCTGCGTCTCGATCCTGGGGCGCCCGGCGAAGTCGGCGTCGATCGCCTGCTCGATGGCGCTCTCGTGCTCCTGGACGACCCGACGAAGCCTCAATAGCCGGTCGTGTCGCAGTGCCCAGTCGGGGAACGGGGCGCGGCGATGTGCTTCGCGCTGCGTCTGCAGCAGGTTGGCGATGTCGGCGGGTCCGTCGTTCGGGTTCATGGTTGTCCTGTCCCGGGCGATCGACAATCCGATGCCGCCCGGTCGTCGGGTGCGCTCGCGGGTGATGCGCCCGCCTATGGTAGTCGAAGGGTTGTCGCGGCAGGCGGCGCTGCTAACCTACCGGACTTCGGGCAGGCTGAGCCGGGGGAGACATGCCACATTCATTGTTCGCGCGCGGCGGCGCTGGGCGCCAGTACAAGGGGAAGATCGTCTCGGCGCGTGACGCGGTGGAACTGATTCGCGATGGCGACACGCTCGCTACCGGCGGGTTCGTCGGGATCGGATTTCCGGAGAACATCGCGGTCGCGCTCGAAGCGCGCTTTCTGGACCGAGCCTCGCGCGATCCCGAGGGGATCGGCGAGCCGCGCAACCTGACGCTGGTCTACGCGGCCGGGCAGGGCGACGGACGGGAACGCGGCCTGAACCACTTCGGACACCCTGGGCTGGTGCGCCGCGTGATCGGCGGTCACTGGGGGCTGGTGCCGCGGCTGCAGCAGCTCGCGGTGTCGAACCAGATCGAGGCGTACAACCTGCCCCAGGGCGTGATCTCGCACCTGTTTCGCGACATCGCCGCCGGCAAGCCCGGGCACCTGTCGCGGGTCGGCCTCGGCACCTTCGTCGACCCGCGTCATGGCGGAGGACGGATCAACGAGCGGACCACCGAGGAACTGGTCAGGCTGATCGACGTCGACGGCGAGCAGGTGCTGCTCTACAAGACGTTTCCGATCCACGTCGGTGTGATCCGGGGAACTACCGCCGATACCGACGGGAACATCACGATGGAGCGCGAGGCCTTGACGCTGGAGGCGCTCGCGATCGCGATGGCGGCGCGGAACTCGGGCGGCCTGGTGATTGCGCAGGTCGAGCGGATCGCCGAACGGGGCTCGCTGAATTCCAGGCAGGTGAAGATTCCGGGCGTGCTGGTCGACTGCGTGGTGATCGCCGAGAAACCCGAGTACCACATGCAGACGTTCATCGAGCCCTACAGCGCGGCGTTCGCCGGCGAGATCCGGGTGCCCGCGTCGACGCACGCGCCGATGCCGCTGAACGAGCGAAAGCTGATCGCGCGCCGGGCGGCGCTCGAACTGCGTGCCAACGCGGTGGTCAACCTGGGGATCGGCATGCCCGAGGGCGTCGCGGCGGTGGCGGCGGAGGAGGGGGCGAGCGACCTGATCACCCTGACCGCCGAGCCCGGAGTGATCGGCGGTGTGCCGGCGGGCGGCCTGAACTTCGGCGCAGCCGTGAACGCGCAGGCGATCATCGACCAGCCGAGCCAGTTCGACTTCTACGATGGAGGCGGGCTGGACATCGCATTTCTCGGCCTGGCGCAGGCGGACCGGTTCGGGAACCTGAACGTCAGCAAGTTCGGGCCGCGCCTGGCCGGCGCCGGCGGCTTCATCAACATCAGCCAGAACGCGAAAGCGGTGGTGTTCGTCGGCACGTTTACCGCGGGCGACGCCGAAGTGACGGTCGAAGACGGGCGCCTCATCGTGGTCAAGGAGGGCCGTGCGCGCAAGTTCGTCGCCGAGGTCGAGCACAGGACCTTCAGCGGCGAGTACGCGCTTGCGCGCGGGCAACCCGTGCTCTATGTGACCGAGCGCTGCGTATTCCGGTTGACGGCCCAGGGCCTCGAACTGATCGAGGTGGCGCCGGGCGTCGACATCGAACGCCAGGTCCTCGCGCACATGGACTTCGAACCGATCGTCCGGGGCAAGCCTCGCCTTATGGATCCGGCGATCTTCCAGGCGGCGCCGATCGGCCTGCGCGATCGGCTGCTGTCGCTGCCTCTCGAACAGAGGTTCTCGTACGATGTGCGGCGCAACACCCTGTTCCTGAACTTCGAGCGGCTCGACGTGCGCACGCAGGCCGATATCGACGCAATCCGTGAGCAGGTCGAGCGCCGGGTCGGGGAGGTCGGGCATCGCGTCTTCGGGGTCGTCAACTACGACCACTTCACGATCCTGCCGGAGCTCGAGGACGATTACCTGGAGATGGTCAAGCAGCTGGTGGCGCGGTTTTACATCGACGTGACGCGCTACACAACCTCCGGTTTTCTGCGGCGTAAGCTGGGCGAGGCCCTCAGCGACCGCGGGGTGGCGCCGCACATCTACGAGTCGGCCGACGAGGCGCAAAGACATCTCGGCGAGGACGCTTGAGCTCGCGGTTCCTGGTGTTGGTCGCTGGTCGGACTTTCCCGGTTTTCGGGATCGTCGGACGCCGGCTTTCCCTCTTGCAGACGACGGGAGCTTTGTCCCCGGGTAAAGCTCGACTAAACTAGTCAAGTTAGGTATACTTGACCAAATCCCTCAGGATTCGATGGGAGTTGACGATGAGACTTACGACGAAGGGCCGCTTTGCGGTCACCGCGATGATCGACCTGGCGATGCGACAGCATCAGGGCCCGGTGACACTAGCCGGAATCAGCCAGCGGCAGAAGATATCGCTGTCCTACCTGGAGCAGCTGTTCGGCAAGCTGCGCCGCCACGAACTCGTCGAGAGCACGCGCGGACCGGGTGGCGGGTACTCGCTGGCCCGCTCGATGAAGGACATCACCGTCTCCGACGTGATCTTCGCGGTGGACGAGCCGCTTGACGCGACCTTGTGCGGCGGCAAGGCGAACTGCCAGGAGGAAGGGCAGTGCATGACGCACGAGCTCTGGTCGAACCTGAACCAACGGATGATCGAGTACCTGGATTCGGTGTCGCTCAGCGAACTGGTCGAGCAGCAGCGAGTGCGCGTGGCGGAGAAGCCGGCCAAGGAGGTCTCGGCGATTCGCGAGCATCGCGCCGCACTCGAGTTTCCGACCTCGACCCTGCAGCCGATCCGGATCGACGGCACCCGCGCCAACCGGATGACCTGAATTTCCGGATATACAAGTTGATGGAGCCCCAGATGCTGCACCTGCCGATCTACCTCGACTATTCGGCAACCACGCCGGTCGACCCGCGAGTCGCAGACCGGATGATTCCGTTCCTGCGCGAGAAATTCGGCAACCCCGCCTCGAGGAGCCACGCCTACGGGTGGGAAGCCGAGCAGGCGGTCGAACTTGCCCGTGAGCAGGTGGCTAAGCTCGTGGGCGCGGATCCGAAGGAAATCGTCTGGACCTCGGGCGCGACCGAGTCGATCAACCTCGCCCTGAAGGGCGCCGCGCATTTCTACAAGGAGCGCGGTCGCCACATCGTCACTGTCAAGACCGAGCACAAGGCGACGCTCGATACCGTGCGCGAGCTCGAGCGGCAAGGTTTCGAGGCGACCTACCTGGACGTCGACGCCGACGGCATGGTCGATATCGGGGCGTTCGAGCAGGCACTGCGCCCGGACACGATCATCGCCTCGGTGATGTACGTGAACAACGAGATCGGCGTGATCCAGGACATTCCCGCGATGGGCGAAATCTGCCGGTCGCGCGGGATCCTTTTCCACGTCGACGCCGCACAGGCCACCGGCAAGCTGCCGATCGACCTGTCGACGCTGAAGGTCGATCTGATGTCTTTCTCGGCGCACAAGACCTACGGTCCGAAGGGGGTCGGTGCGCTGTACATCCAGCGCAAGCCCCGCGTGCGTATCGAGGCGCAGATTCACGGCGGCGGTCACGAGCGTGGTTTCCGCTCCGGGACCCTGCCTACCCACCAGATCGTCGGAATGGGCGAGGCCTTCCGGATCGCCGGCGAAGAGATGGCAGTCGAGAACGAGCGCATCCGGATGTTGCGCGACAAGCTCTGGCGCGGCCTGACCGAGATGGAAGAGGTCTACGTCAACGGACACATGGAGCGCCGTGTTCCGCACAACCTGAACACGAGCTTCAACTACGTCGAGGGCGAGTCGCTGATCATGGCGGTCAAGGACATCGCGGTGTCGAGCGGTTCGGCTTGCACCTCTGCGAGCCTGGAGCCGTCGTACGTGCTGCGTGCGCTTGGACGCAGCGACGAACTTGCGCACAGCTCGATCCGTTTCACCATCGGCCGCTTCACCACGGAGGAGGAGATCGACTTCGCGGTGCAGCTGCTCAAGAGCAAGGTCGGCAAGCTTCGTGAGATGTCGCCGCTGTGGGAGATGGTCCAGGAAGGTGTCGACCTCAGCACGGTACAGTGGGCTGCGCACTGAGACAGATCGAACCGGCACCCGGCGACGGGTGCCGAGGGAACAGGCAATAGGAGATAGTCATGGCATACAGCGAGAAGGTCATCGATCACTACGAGAACCCGCGCAACGTGGGCGCGTTCGACAAGGCTGATCCGCACATCGGTACCGGGATGGTCGGCGCGCCGGCATGCGGCGACGTGATGAAGCTGCAGATCAAGGTCAGCGACAACGGCGTCATCGAAGACGCGAAGTTCAAGACCTACGGTTGCGGCTCGGCGATCGCATCGTCGTCGCTGGTCACCGAGTGGGTCAAGGGCAAGTCGCTCGACGAGGCGATGCAGCTGAAGAACACCCAGATCGCGGAGGAACTCGCGCTGCCGCCGGTGAAGATTCACTGCTCGATCCTGGCAGAGGACGCCATCAAGGCCGCGATCGAGGATTACCGCAAGAAGCATGGCGAGACGACCGCACCTGGCGCACAGCGCGAGGCTGCGTGACGGGGACGAGCATGGCGATCACACTTACTGAATCGGCCGCCAAGCACGTCAGCCGCTTCATCGAGAAGCGGGGCAAGGGCGTCGGCCTGAAGCTCGGTGTCAAGACCACCGGTTGTTCCGGCATGGCCTACAAGATCGAATTCGCCGACATGGCGGCCCCGGAAGACGCACTGTTCGAGAGCCACGGCGTGAAGGTCTTCGTCGACCCCAAGAGCCTTCCCTACATTGACGGGACCGAACTCGACTTCGTTCGCGAGGGCCTGAACGAGGGGTTCCGCTTCAACAATCCCAACATGAAGAGCGAGTGCGGTTGCGGCGAGTCGTTCAACGTCTGATCGCGCGAAGCCACTTTCCCATGCGGTTGATCGCGGGAGCCGGGCCCGCGAGGCAGGCCTCCTGCTGCCTCTTTCACTGACCAATGAATGCGCTGAACAAGACGCACTTCGAGCTCTTCGGCCTGCCCGAGGGCTTCTCGATCGACGTCACGGCGCTCGACGGGGCCTATCGGCGGGTCCAGGGCGCGGTGCACCCGGATCGCTTCGGCGCCGGCTCGGCGACCGATCGCCGAATCGCGATGCAACTGGCTACGCACGCCAACGAAGCCTATCGCGCGCTGCGCGACCCGGTCCAGCGGGCGGCATATCTGTGCGGGCTCCACGGGGTGGACCTGCAGGTGCACACGAACACGTCGATGCCGGCGACCTTCCTCGTGCAGCAGATGGAGTGGCGCGAGCGCCTCGATGAAGTTCGCGAGTCCCGCAGCGCACCGACGCTTCAGGCACTGCGGGACGAGTTGAGCGCCAGTCGCCGCGACCTGCTCCAAGCCATCGAGCAGGCGATCGATGCGCGCAGCGATTACGCAGATGCGGCAGCCCTGGTCCGCCAGCTGATGTTCGTCGAGCGCTTCGAGATCGACGTCGACGCCCTGGACGAACTGCTGACTGAACACTGATACGGTCTCCCGGACATGGCACTGCTTCAGATCTCCGAGCCCGGCGCTTCGCCCGATCCGCACCAGCGGCGGCTTGCCGTCGGCATCGACCTCGGGACGACCAATTCGCTGGTGGCCACCGTGCGCCACGGTGTTGCCGAAGTGCTCGGCGACGAGCAGGGACGCCCGTTGCTTCCGTCGGTGGTGCGCTATCTGGAAAGCGGCGCGATCCGGGTCGGCTACGATGCCGAGCGCCAGGCCGCCGCCGACCCGCGCAACACGATCGTCTCGGTCAAGCGCTTCATGGGGCGCGGGCTGGCGGACGCCCTGTCGCACCGTACGCCCTACGAGTTCGTCGACGCGCCGGGAATGGTCAGACTGCGCACCCGTGCGGGCGACAAGAGCCCGGTCGAGGTGTCCGCGGAGATCCTTCGCAAGCTGCGTGAGCTCGGCGAGCAGTCGCTGGGCGGCGAGCTGACCGGCGCGGTGATCACCGTGCCCGCGTACTTCGACGATGCGCAGCGGCAGGCGACCAAGGACGCCGCACGGCTGGCCGGTCTCGAGGTGCTCCGGTTGCTCAACGAGCCGACCGCGGCCGCGGTGGCCTACGGCCTGGACAATGGCGCCGAGGGTGTATTCGCGGTCTACGATCTCGGTGGAGGTACCTTCGACATCTCGATCCTGCGGCTCACGCGCGGCGTCTTCGAGGTGATCTCGACCGGCGGAGATTCGGCGCTGGGCGGCGACGACTTCGATCGGCGGATCGTCGAGTGGGCGCTCGAAGAGACCGGCATCGTCGAGCACGATGTCACCAGCGGCCTGAACGCGCTGGACCGCGCGCTCGCGTCCGGCCAGGTGACGCCGGGCGACCTGCGCCTGATGATGGTCGAGGCGCGGCGTGCGAAGGAGGCGTTGACCGCGCATCCGGTCGCGAACTTTTCGGTTCAGCTGTCGGACGCCACGCGCGTGACGCTGCCGCTGTCGGTCGAGCGTTTCGAGCAGATCACCCGCTCGCTCCTCGATCGCACGCTGGCGTCGACGCGACGCGCCCTGCGCGACGCCCGGCTGACCCCCGCCGAAGTCACGGGCACCGTGATGGTGGGCGGCTCGACGCGGATGCCGCAGGTACGCCGCGCAGTCGGCGAACTGTTTGACAAGCCCCCGCTCACCGACCTCGATCCGGACAAGGTCGTGGCGCTGGGCGCCGCGGTGCAGGCCAACCTGCTCGTGGGCAACCGCAGCGCGGACGAGGACTGGCTGCTGCTGGACGTGATCCCGCTGTCGCTCGGCATCGAGACGATGGGCGGACTGGTCGAGCGGCTGATTCCGCGCAACTCGACGATTCCGGTGGCGCGCGCGCAGGAGTTCACCACCTTCAAGGACGGCCAGACGGCGATGGCCATCCACGTGGTCCAGGGCGAGCGGGAGCTCGTCTCCGACTGCCGATCGCTGGCGAGGTTCGAACTGCGAGGGATTCCGCCGATGGCTGCGGGCGCTGCGCGCATCCGGGTGACCTTCCAGGTCGACGCCGACGGGTTGCTGTCGGTCAGTGCG